>Ga0307476_10001523_pt1 | contig 14078 bp, 11 predicted proteins | sample atmos_gasesECM2C_2_FD_203314 | JGI IMG/M metagenome (GOLD analysis project Ga0307476, IMG submission 203314) | Hardwood forest soil microbial communities from Morgan-Monroe State Forest, Indiana, United States - atmos_gasesECM2C_05 | ecosystem: Environmental > Terrestrial > Soil > Temperate... | reverse complement strand
CTGTCCTTTTAACGCCCTGAGAAGTGGAATCGTCCCAAAACCAGATGTCCGATAACGCGACCAGGAGCCAGATTGACGCTACTTGGTCTGCTTTGGGCAAATGTCCCGCTTGAAGCCAATGGTGGCGCGTATCTCGCGCTCCGGCTTCAACGGCGGACAGTTATGAGTGGAGCGCATAATCGACACGTTTTCATACTCAACAATCTGAAACTCATTACAGCCGCTCGCCGTGACAGTTTTGCCAGTTTCCTTGCCCCGCATTCTTGATGGCACAACCTCCTCCAGAATCTCCGTGACTGATTCTGAAGACATGAGGGGAACATTCTCTTCGGGATAAAAGAGCGGCTGCGGCGGCTCAATCAGCACTTGGCAGGCCAGATGGTCCGAACCGTACTGAATTGTTAGACCAATCCCTGGCCGTAGTATGAAACGCTCCATGTCCGGCTCCCCATACCGACTGTGAAATTCCTGGGAACTCTGCGTCAGGACAACGCTTGCGGCGGCGACAAGTAAGCACCCAGCAACAATGCGCATGGCGACCACATTGTAGGTATTTCCCTCTCATTCAACAACAAGCTAGATACTGATTGACGCTGCTGTGAAAATAGGCGTAGGTCCTTTGTGTTCACTGAGACGCTTCTCCAGAACAGCCCATTTTCATGCTAGGTGATGCGCCCGAGGCGCACGAGGTCTTACCGGAGAGTGAAGGCTAGGACCGAAGTTACCGGTAACCGACGCAATCAGAGTTTGCTGCTCTTTGTCGTAGAATCGAGGGCGGAGACACTAAGACTAATTCATGGGCAACTACCTGCGACTTCGCTTCCTAGATGACGGAGATGGAACAGGCAAATTGATGGCTTGGGCCGCGGCGGATGGCTTTTCGGGACAGGCCGGGGCGTATTTCAATGTCGAAACGCTTGAAGAGTTCGCGGAGGCATTGCAACTTTTCCCGCTTCCTCCAGAGGACCAACGCCGCTCGATTGCCAGCGGATTCGGCAGCAAGGAAGACCACACTGAACTCGCACAAGAACACCTCGGAATTTCCGTCTACTTGGCTAACCCTCAACGCGGTTATGTGGGGATACGAGTCAGAATGGCGACTGAGGTGTGGCCTGATACGCGCCCAGAATCGAAGAAAATGGCGGTCGTTGAGATACTCGCTACATACGAACCCCTCTCCAAATTCAGCAGGGATTTGCTCTCAGTTCTGCACGGCTCGTTGAAAGAAGCGGTCATCGAAGGAGAGAGTCTGTCGTAGAAGGGCCCCAGCAAGAAACATAGCCACGTGCCTTGACGCTGCCCCTAGGTTACGAAGCAGCCGAACTAAATCGAATGCTAGGAAACGAGTAACCTCATGGAACGAAGGCCTCAGTTGCGAGTTGAAGTGCCGGAGCCGTTTCGGAAATTTCTTCATAAGAAAAGTTTGAAAATCCCCGCACCGACAGCGGACATCATACCTCTTCAACGAGAGCTGAACTCCTTGCTGAAACGTGCTTGGGCTGACGGAAGCGAAAAAGACATCAACTGGTTCACCGCAGACCTTGCCGGACTTTGGGAAGTGAGTCGAATGCATATTATCTTGTTGCGGAAACTTCTGAAAACGGCTGACAAGCTTGACAAAGCCAAGCTGCAACAACTCTCGCAAGAACTCGACGTGAATTGGTTCTCCAACGCACCCCGGCACCTAGCAACCATGAAGAAGCAACTGGCTCGATTTAAGGCGAGTCTCTATGGGTATGCCCGAAAGCGGCCCAAGCGCAGACGACACCGTTAGAGATTCGGGGCTGCGCATTTATCGGCCAAATGGATTCTGACCGCTCATGCGATGCGGATGCGCCTACTTTTGCGACGTTGCGTCTGGTGGTGCCTTCGCGGGTTCTGAGTTCCGGATTCCGGGTCGCAGCGGCACGTTGTACAGAAACGTCATCTTAAGCTCGATGTTCGAACCATGAAAATCATCTGGCAAATCGGGAAACGGTGCCGAGGCACGAATCGCGGCGATAGCAGCTTTATCCAATGCGTCTCTACGCGAAGTCATTTGGACTATCGGAGTGTTATTCAAGAATGTTCCGTCCCTCGACTTGCCGGTACTGATCGCCAGCCTTTTCTTGCGCAACCAACTTCCGGATTGCCTACGTCGCGTCACGTGCTTCGAGCAAAGACTCCTGATGGAGCACGGCGCCGCGGAAGATCATTCTATCGATGTGATCCAAGGCTGCAAGATCGCTACGGGGATCGGCACCCAGGATCAGCACGTCGGCGACACGCCCCGGCTCGATGCGCCCGATGTCACGCCAACCATAGATGTCGGCAAAGTTGCTGGTTGCCGCTGCGATGGCTTCGCGCGGCGAGAGGCCGATCCGATGCAGCAGTGCGAGTTCGAGGTGAAGACCGCTGCCGGGCATAATTCCGTAGCTCGTCGCCGAACTTCCGGCCAGATACTTCGCTCCAAGCTGATAGAGGCGAGCATCGAACGCCTCTTTATGCCAGGCACAGTACCGAACCCGCTTTCTGCGCTCCGGAGTGAGGCTGGCCAGGAAGGGCGCTTCGCCAGTGGAGGGGTCAACAGGATTGTCCAGATCGGCGGCCTTGATGAGTCCCGCCGATGGGGCGCTCCACGGATTGGGAACATCTAGTCCGTCGGCGGTAGCCTCCATCGCTAAGGTGGGCATCAGCGCAGTGTTGGACTTTGCAAGCTGCGCTCCATAGTTCGCAACCCCGGTAGACCCTGGATCAACCGCACAGATTGCATGCATGGCAGCGGAGCCGGCATTCAGATCATCTGCACGATCCAGCAGCGCTGCGGGAGGAGCTAGCTCCAGGAGATAGTGATCGTTGTGCAGTAACGCACTGACTCCCGCGTGGATCGCGTAGGGGTATGTCGTAAATGAAGGTTCGGCGAGCGTTGCCATACCTCGCCGCTTGCTTTCGGCGACGATAACATCCACCTGATCGGGCCAAACATCGTAACTGATGGTCACTCCGCGAAAGCCCTGATCGGCCAATTGATCGACTCGGGCGACGAGCTGTTGGTTTGACAGCCGTTGATCGTGCAGCCGATGGTTCAGCATGGGCTTATCGGATGGGTCCGCGCCCTGTTCCGAATAGCCGGTCATCGGCGCTCCCAGAAACAAGCGCGGCCCGGGAGATGCATCTCGCAAGATCTTCAACTCGCCGTCTCCGCCCCCATCGGGCAGTACTGTGGGGACGTAGACCGTCGTGACCCCGTCGTATAAATAAGCGTTGCCAAAGGCCTGGGTACGCAACGCGCCGAATCCATCGATAAGCCCGGGAACGAGAAACTCTCCGTGGGCATCGACGCGGGTCGCCCTAGAGGGGATGACGATCTGCCCTGCGGAACCAGCCGCGACGATCATCCCGTCCTCGATCACCACAATGGAGTTTTCGATGTCGTTGGTGGAACGACCGTAGCCGCTCACGTCGATCAAAGTGGCGCCGACAATTGCGATCGTCTCGTGCTGCGGCGTGACCGTTGAGACTATCGGCGATGCAGCCAACACAGTGACTGCAATGGCAAGCACATTATTTCTTAACATCCGTCAGCTTCTCCTTCTGCCGCTGACCAAGTGCGTCGAGCAGAGGCTGCAAAGGCAGCGACCAGACATTACTGCTGCCATTGTCCCAAGTGTTGAAACGCTCTACATCCGCGAGAAACTGGGCGCGGGGCCGGTTGATGTCGATGGGCACCGAGCGTGTCGAATCGAAGTACAGGGTCGTCCCATCGGGACCGATCTGCGGTTCACCATCGCCGTTACCGCCGTGGTCAACCCAATCGTCTCCTTCGTAGTGAATCTGAATGGGCGGTCCCCATAATGTTCCTGAGCGGAGCGTGATGAAGAGGTGCTCCTGCCCGAGGGGTGCGTGCAGCCCGTGGCTGCCGAAGATCAGGTACGACTGATCCGGTGCGATGGCTGGGTCATCGGCATCCAAGAGATCGCCGCCAACGAACGAAAGCGGTTGTGCGCGATCATACTGGCCGTCGTGATAGGCCGCCCGATAGAGGCGCCACGTGGGGTCGTGGCCTGGCTGGGTTGTCGGGCAAGTGAAATAGAGATCTCCATTCGCCGCGATCGATGGGTTGTGCATCCTCTCGGAGATATTGACAGTATCTGGCAAACGCTCGGGGACGGACCAGTTGGATGCCGTGCGCAGAACGCGCCAAAGATTGGTCGCGTAGCGAGCCGGTTCGCTGGGGCCCACAGGGAGCTGGCGCCGCGAAACATAGACGAGCACTTGGCCGTCGGGTGAGAGGGCGGGCTGCCGATCCGAAGACGGTCCCGAGAACGGCGCGGCAACAGGGTTCGACCACCCGGAGCCGATGCGATGGGATTCGAGGATTACGGCCGAGTCGGGCGATGCGCCATACCGGTAGAAGTACAGTGTCTGGCCATCGGGTGAGAAGGTCGGCGTCCCGTCATTACCGGGACCGGAGATCACACCGGGAGCAAAGATCGTGGGTGCAGGCAGGGTGAGTTTCTCAATCGCCATTGTCGCAACATCGTTGGCCCGGGTTGACACTATGGATTGGGCGAACATTGATGCGGGCATAACGGAGATAGCCGCCAGACAGAGAGGTTTGTAGAACATGAATTCCCCGGCACGGACTAGAACTCTGGCATTGAGATACTTAACTGATGTGTGGCCGCATTTATTCTACCGCTGATTCAATTTCTACGTTCGTTCGCTTCACTCGGCGCGTCGGCTAACCGAAAATGCCGAGCAAAACACGTATCACCGGCTACTCGAAAATTGAAGTTAACCCGTGTTAGATACCGACAAACGCGCTTGTACTGACTGGTTAGGGGTTCACTGTGCACGTTCTGTTAGAAATCGCCTGGAGTGAACCCCTAAAGGGAGACAGTTTCATGATGCACACTTTCCGAAATCGCAAAACGGGCCGGAATAGTGCGCAGCGGCGTTTCACAGAAGCGCGACCTACGTCCCAGACCGCCGTTTATCCGCATCTCGCAGGCGCGATCCGGCACTCTATTTCAAATTTCCAGGCTTTTGTGGGCTTCAAAACCAGAGTGTGAGGCACACATTTGTCTCAACCTGGGGTTCACGTCCCAGAATTTTCGGTTAAGCCAAGTTTCCCCACATGTGTGCTACTTCTGGTTGTCGCCCTTCCGAATGGACGAAGGGAACCTCCTGCCTAGTGAGCACGGGCTCTGCCACAAGCGATCGTCAGTTCAAATCAAGCCGTCGCAACCAAAGTTTCTTCTCTGTCAATCACTTCCGCAAACCCTGCAACCATCCGAATTTGTGATTTTCGTTGCTAAGGATACCGAGAGATCTTCTCCAACTCCGAGGCCAGCACCGATCCGGCGGCAGTAATTACCGAGTGGCCGGGCGGCCGCGAGGCCGCCTGGCCACTCGGTAGTTATCGGTTCGTCCGCCGGATTAGTATCGCTAAACGCGCTTGTGGTAATTAACGAGCCGAATCCCGGATTGTCGCCGGTTCGATTTTTGGAATTTCAACTGGCTAGGGGCGGAAGATCGAATCGGGTCAGCTCACTCCGAATGGCCAACAAATCCTTCGGACGAATTTTACCGACGAGAAGTTTCTTCCTAAAGAGTTGCCCGGTACCAAGGTGTAGTTTTAGGCCGGAGTCCAAATTGTGCGCATGCGGATTCGACGGAAACGAGTCCGTCTCGGTCCAATGTACCCGCCACACTTGGCCGTGCCGGCGCACCGTTTGTTCCCGGAGGCGCGTCGGCACGGTCGCCGGGATGATCGAATTTCTGAACGTAATTTCAGCAAGCAGGGCAGGAAAGTAGGCACGAAAATCGAAGGGCGCAAGGACCGAAACGATTTCGTGTCGACTGAGACGAAAGTCGAGAAGGTCCGGTGGTTCGCTCAGGCCAAGGACCTCGACGAGGCCATTTTCGACGTGCGCCAATTCAATTGGCAGCGCCCTGCTAGCAGCCAGAATGCGCGCGGCGGCTTCGCCTTCCTCGATGAGGGAGTTGATCCAGCCGGACATTTCTGGAACTAGAGCCGTCATACGTGCATGGTAACACGTCAAACTGCGATGGCTTCGTGGGCTGCGAACAGCGGCCAAGGCAGACGCGGACACAGAACTGTCGGATACGACGAACTTCCCGTCGGCCTTCAAAACAAATGCTTGGTATGATCAGCTCGCAAAGCTGGGATCGAATCTCTCCTCTGAATCAGCTGTCGGGACAGTTCTTAGTGACCTAATGAATGAAGCGGTCAAACCTGTAGATTTCGAGATTTCAGACTCGGACTTGCACACCGCTCTCGTGGCGATTGATACGCAGCTCAGAGCTAGCAATAGCAAGCTGTTCGGCCGCGAGCTACGTGGCTGGGGATTGTTCTGTCAAAAATTCGACTTGGCGATGGCCATGGGCGATCCGCTCGCGGTTCGCATATTCGATTGGTTTGCCCGCCAATATGGCGACCGATTGAAAGGCAATCTGGATTTCGGAAACACAGTGGCTGAGATTCGCCACGATTTTTACTCTTTGCGGCTTCCACGTCTTTACGGTTCGGCGATCGTACATTGTGATCCGACGCTCCCAAAAAGCCACTTTGGCCCGGAGCTCACAGTGAACTCCGGCGGTGTCAAAACAAATCTCTTCGACTATCTGCAAGGGGTGACGCCGGAATTCGTTAAGTCACTGACTGATAAGGAATGTATAGACTTGCTGGATGTATACGCTCGCGGCGTGGTCGGGTCTTCACGAATGGACGATTGCCGGGGAGCAACCTACAGCAAAGAAGCACTCGACGACCTTCACCAGTCTGCAAGGCAGCTGACTGACCACAACCCCAATTACGGATTTTCTCGCTGGGCTTCGTTGCAAGCTGTGGAGAAGGTACTGAAAGGTTTTATCGAACAGCGAGGAAAAACATTTGAAAACATTCACAATTTGGCGAAATTAGCGGGCGTCGCGGTTTCAGCTGGATTGCCTTATCCCGACGCTCGATTGTTGGCAAGGATTCAGTGTAAAGCCGACGTGCGCTATTCAGCCGCAGCCGTAGGCAAAGCGGAAGCGTTGCAAGCCCATTATGCTGCCCTTGCTTTTTGCGCAGATGTTGCACTTCGTTTGGAACCACAATCAGGATGGCGTACCCGAGTCCGACCGATTTCTTATCTGGTTGATGGGAAACCCAGACCAATGGCGGCTCTGGTTGTAAGCCGGCTGAAGACTGCATGAACCAAAGCGCAAAGGACCTCACCCATGAGGCCCTTTGTGTTGAGAGGTTCAAGTGAGTTACTTTAGGCCGCAGCAGGCCGGAAAAATCGACCCGAGGTCCATCCACAGCTTCTCGGATTCAACTTCGCTGCTGTCTCAAAATGCGGGGCAGGTCAATTCCGCGACCTTTGCATCACGAAACTGTCTCACTTTAGGGGTTCACTCCATCGGTTCGAGAACCCTCAAGTTAGGGACAGTGTGCGCATCTGCAGACCGGTAAGATGAACTTCTCACAGTGCCAATCAGGGTTGACGCTGAATGGATCGGTCAGACAGGTGGCAGGAAATTCGGAAGACGGCGTCACATGGTCGGGCGCCGTCTATCCTTACTGTGGCATCTGCTCTAGCGCGCGGATGTACTCGACGACGGCTTCACTCCAGCCGTCGATGTGCATCCACGCACCGTAACCTACACCGTTCTTGTTACTGGCCACGTTGATCACATAGCCGCGACCTTGTGGCCCAGGCACGCGATCGTGAGTTTGCTCGTCCGTTATTACGAGGATCCGGTCGTACTTCTCCCGGATCTTCTCGAGCGCACGGCCGAGGTAAGTCCCATTGTGCGGCTGGCTCGCGTGGAGCGCATCGCGCAACGCGAATCCTCGCCGCGGAGGCACCTCGGCCAAATCGTCCGAGAACGTGAAAATCGCTACCTTCTCGCAGATCTCTCGCAACAGAACGGCGAGACCGTAAGCCGCATCAGTTCGGAGCATCTCCGAGCGGCGCGACAAGGCGGCCGTCATGCTGCCCGAAATATCCACCAGGAGCACAGTGCGCCCAGGCAACTTCTCCTGTTCGGTCAGCGAAGAAAGCATGGCTCGCTCGAGCGCCTCCTCCCATTGCGGCACATAGCGAGCCGCCGCGAGAAAACGAAACGGCAACACACGCCCCGTATTCATGGCATCGATGCCACCCAAAACGAGCGACTCGTCCACGCCCGCCTGCTTCATGTTCCGCAGGTTGCGGAGCAATGCCAAGGCGCCGAGTTTTCGTTCGCGCAGCAATCGCTCCCATGCATCGCGTTTGTCCGCACCGGAAGAGAGCGCTACCTCCCAAGTGTCGGGCGTTTGCAGCTCTCCTTCGATCAGCCGTCTCCAAAGCGCGGCCTGTTGCACGTCACGCGGCTTCGCGTGGCACAGGAACAGAACGTCGCGCAGGCGAATAGGCCCGTTGCGATCGTACTTCGCGAGCTGGTATTCATCGAACTTGTGGAAAGTCTTGGCCAGCCCCTTCTTAGTCTGAGCAGACAACGGAACTTTGCCGTCTTTCCAGTAGATGGCGACGAATTCGGCGAGTTCGTCGGCGCGTTGGATCACCTGGGCGAGCGTTTGCGATACGAGTTCACGGTGCGTCTTCAGCCGCGCCATTTCGCGAACCAGCAGAAGCGGAACGTGACGAAGCTTCATCTCGCCGCGCGCCTCGAGTGCAAGAGCCGCTACCTTTTCGGCGCTAACTTTAGACACGAGCGACTGGATTCGGCCGGCGATTTCGACTCCGTCTTCATAGAACTGGTCCTCCCAGAGCAAGCACGCAAGCACGGAACGCCGCAGTTGAAGCTCCGAAGAAATATTTTGCGCAGGAGCACCCTCGTGCGTGCGGGTGGTGCCCCACGGATTTGGAATTTTCAATATATTTAGTCGCGCCATCGTGCCCTCCATCGTGCTCGAAATTATTCGCCGGGGAATTGGCGGCAACGGACCCAGCTTGCTCTGGCGGTTGCTCTATCCACTGAGCTACAAGGAGCTACGTTTAGGTAACTCCAAGGCAGGATTCGAACCTGCGACTGGCCGTCTGAAGTAGCCGTCGCCCTCGCCACCGGCGAAGATCGCAATTTCCGCTTGGTGAAATTATTCGCCGGGGAAAACCGGCCACGGTGCTTTTCTGTGCGGTTGCCCGCATTGAGCTATCCCGAATTTCGGGAGCAGGAATTGAACCTGCAACCTTCCGCTGTTTGCACAGCGGACGCTCTACGTCATGGAAGTAACCGTGTCCTTCGCCACCGGCGAAACTCGATGCTTGCTGTGATTCATGTCCGAAGCGCTTCCGCCCGGCGCCCGCAAAGTAGCCGGTGCGCCGAGGCGAATCTTGTGACCAGGGAAAATCAGGCACGGCGTAATCGGGGATTCGAACCCCACCTCCGTTCACTTGCGCAAGCGGAGGCTTCATTAGAGAAGTATCCGTGCCTTGCACCACTGGCCGTCTAATCCCGGGGGAATGACCGCCTACGGTCTTTTTTTTCGATCGACAGTCGATGAAACCGTAAACTTCGCCACCCAGGTTCAGTCGCGGGACGCAACTTCGACCCTGATTCGTCCAGTTTCCTCGCAGGTTACGAACTTGACCGGCAAGAAAGCGGATATAACTTGCATGTTGGTGCGGGCGTGGCGATTCAGCCTTGTCGCCGTGAACACTCCTCCGCCGGCCAAAGCGAACGGCAGCAACAGCTGGTCAGCCAAATGCTCTCCCGCTGCGGCGCTGGAAACCAGGTACGCTCGCGCTTCCTTAACGGCCTCCGTCGCGACACTTTCGGCGCTTGCTCCGAGCCGGCCGAATCCGCAAAATTGCTCCGCGATGCTCGTGCTAGATACCAGTTCAATCAACACAATATTTCCGGGACCGACGGAGTCCTTGGCTTCGACAATTTCCATGGGTTCCTTTTCCCAATTCAGCAAGCGTGCAACGGTGTCCATCTCGCGCTGCGCAATCGCGCGAGACAGATTCGCGACGATTGCCGTGGCTTTCCGGTGCGTGATGTTGCCGCGTTCCGTCAAGTCAATCGGCGACAACTGCGCGCACGGTTCAATTACCGCGGTGAAACGTCCACCCCCTGCCGGGTAGAACCCATGTCGCTCGAGGTTCACCACGACCTTTGGCCCCAGCCTGCTGATGACCGGCAAGAAACACCTCTGCAGAAAGTCAAACGGAGGCGCCGCCAGATTGTGCGTGCCACCTTCGATCGTTATGCGGCTCGCTGCAGCCGCGGTCATCAGAGCCGGCAAAATCGTTTGCAACACCAAAGTGCCGCTGCCGGCTGTACCGATCACGAAACGATGTTCTCCTGGCCGGACGGTCCCTGGAACAAATGTGAGCGTGCGAGAGCCCAAGCTCGCACCTTCGACTTCGGCTCCTCCGATTTCCGCGGCTGCGAGAACTGCCGTGAGGTGTTGCCGCAGCAGCCCGGGGCGTTCGCGCTTAGCGCGGACGTTCTCGATGCGGAAAGCCTTTCCGGTTGCGAGCGAAAGGCTCAGCGACGAGCGCAAGATTTGCCCGCCGCCTTCTCCCGAAGATCCGTCAATCCGAATCATGCATACGCTCCGTTTGCTTCCAATCATCCCTTCACACATACCACTTGATGCAACGCGTGAACGATCTCCACCAAATCAGCCTGAGCAGCCATCACGGCCTCGATCGATTTATACGCCGCAGGAGTTTCGTCAATCACGTCCGCATCCTTGCGGCATTCGATACCTGCCGTCATGCGCTCATGATCCGCGATCGAGAAACGTTGCTTTGCTTCCGTGCGCGACATGGCCCGACCGGCACCGTGACTGCAGCTCTGAAAGCTCTCGGCATTGCCCCTGCCGCGCACAATGTAAGAACGCGCGCCCATGCTGCCGGGAATGATTCCCATATCGCCTTCACGGGCGCGGACTGCTCCCTTTCGAGTGACGAGAATGTTTTCTCCGTAGTGCGACTCGCGAGCCACATAGTTGTGGTGGCAGTTAATCGCCTTTAGCTCGGCCACGAATGGCGGAACCTCGCCCGATGAGCGGACAGCCGCGACAATCTGCTCCATCATCAGGTGGCGATTCCAGCGAGCAAAATCCTGCGCCCACTCGACGGCCTCCACATAGTCGTTAAAATGCTCAGAGCGTTCTGGGAAGTAAGCCAGATCGCGATCAGGCAAAGTGATGAAATGCCGCTCCATATCCTTGCGCGCAAGATCGATGAAATAGCTGCCCATGCGATTGCCCACTCCGCGCGACCCGCTGTGCAGCATGAACCACACTGCATCCGCTTCGTCCAAGCACACTTCAATAAAATGATTTCCCGTTCCCAAAGTGCCCAAATGGTTCGAGTGATTTCCGCGATCGAGTTTCGAGTGCTTGGCAAGAATCGCGTCGTAGCGCGGCTTCAGCGTCTGCCAGACTTCCATATTGCGCGCCGGGATATCATTCCACGCTCCGCGATCGCCGCGACCACCGTGCTGCGTGCGGCCGTGAGGCACCGCCTTCTCAATAGCCGCGCGAATGCCCTTGAGATTCTCCGGCAGATCGCGCGCGTTAAGGTCTGTTTGTACGGCCATCATGCCGCAGCCGATGTCCACACCGACTGCGGCGGGAATGATCGCACCCTTGGTCGGGATGACACTGCCGACGGTCGCACCAATTCCCCAGTGCACGTCCGGCATGGCCGCAACCCATTTGAAAATAAAAGGCAGCTGCGCCACATTGACGAGCTGCTTCCGCGCCTCGTCTTCGAGGGCGACGCCTTTGGTCCAGGCTTTGATTGGTGCGCCCTTTTCAGGAACGATCACGTTGTAGGCCGGCTCAGACATTTTTTGTTCTCCTCTGTTACCGATTCCGATTCTCAGAGGCGCGGGCCGCATTGTGTCCCGCGCCTCCGATTGTTCGCGACTCCCACTTCGCTCACGAACCGTACCGCCATTTTTCATCGTCTGTGACAACACACAAAAGCATGTAGCGTGCCGATCTGAGGGTTAGGGCAAGACAATGCGAACACAAGACATACATTCACGCACCCCTGTGCCAATAATCAGAATACAATCCTCTGGGATAATATCTTATAATTAAGGATATGCCAGACAAGTCGCAAGTCGTGATCGGATTGCTAGGAACTACCCTGGACGCAGGCCGGCAGGATCGCTGGCAAAGCTGGCGCCCCACCGTATCGATTTGCCGCCAGCCGGACTTCCTCGTGAAACGACTGGAACTCCTGCACGGGCTGCGCGACAAGGCGCTGGCCTCGCGGGTCGCGAGCGACATCGCAGCTGTATCGCCGGAGACGCTCGTGCGCCTGCACGAGATTGAGTTTGGTGATCCATGGGACTTCGAGCGCGTTTACGAGACGCTCTTCAAATTCGCTCGGGCGTATCCGTTCGAAACCGACAATGAGGAATATCTCATTCACATCACCACAGGCACCCACGTTGCGCAAATCTGTCTTTTCTTGCTCACTGAATCAAGATATTTGCCGGGAAGATTGCTCCAGGCTTCTCCGGATCGAGATCGCAGCGCACCGGGAGATGTGAAGGTCATTGATCTCGATCTCTCGCGATACGATCGAATTGCTTCGCGTTTTCGTCAGGAAGCGCGTGACGCTGTTTCGTACTTGAAAGGAGGGATCGATACCCGGAACCAGGCTTTCAACGAACTGATTGATCGGATCGAACAGGTCGCTATCGCCACGCGCGATCCATTGCTCTTGATGGGCCCAACGGGCGCCGGGAAATCCAAATTGGCGCGGCGACTTTTTGAGTTGAAAAAGATGCGGCACACCATCACGGGGGAATTCGTGGACGTGAATTGTGCCACTCTGCGAGGCGACGGCGCGATGTCCACGCTTTTCGGCCACGTGAAGGGCGCCTTTACGGGAGCTCTTCGCGACCGGCCGGGCGTACTTCGTGCCGCGGACAAGGGCATGCTTTTCCTCGATGAAATCGGCGAGCTTGGCGGAGATGAACAGGCGATGCTGCTGCGGGCGCTGGAAGAAAAGACATTCCTGCCGCTCGGATCGGACCGCGAAGCCCACAGCGATTTCCAGCTGATCGTGGGAACGAATCGTAACTTACTTTCTGCCGTCCAAGAGGGCCGCTTTCGCGAAGACTTGCTGGCGCGAATCAATTTGTGGACGTTTACGTTGCCGGGATTGCGATCACGTTCCGAAGACATCGAACCGAACCTGCAGTTCGAACTCGACCAGTTTGCGCAGCGTACCGGCCATCACGTGACCTTCAGCAAGGAGGCCCGTCAACGCTTTCTCGATTTCGCGCTCTTGCCGTCTTCGAAGTGGACGGGCAACTTTCGCGATCTGAATGCCGCTGTGGTCCGGATGGCGACCCTGGCGCACGGGGGACGAATCTCCGTTGAGATCGTGCAGGAAGAAATCGAACGGCTTGGTGCGTCTTGGGCGAGGCCGCAGACCGAAGAATCAGATGAAATGCTTTCCCGACTTCTAAGCGAGAAGGCCCTCGGCGGAATTGATCTGTTCGACCGAGCGCAACTGGCTGAGGTAGCCCAAGTCTGCCGCAATTCGCGTTCAATGTCCGAAGCCGGCCGCCGATTGTTTGGTGCATCGCGAATTCGTAAGACGAGCAGCAACGACGCGGATCGCCTGCGAAAGTACCTCAACCGCTTTGGAATCGAGTGGGACCAAATTATTCAGCTTGGCTCATAGTTTGTCTCTCGATTTTGCACCGACACTACGATGCCCCCGCACACGATCATCGACTTTACCGAGCCGCGACAGAATCTGCGACTGCACCACGCTCGCGAAGAGTGTGCCACCGAAAACTGTCTCAAGAGAGGGGTTCACTCCAGATGACGGAAAAGCGAAGGAATGGATTTCGGCGCGCGCGGAAATGCTTTAGAATGAAGGTCACTCCGACTGTGGGCGTGTAGCTCAGCTGGGAGAGCACCTGCTTTGCAAGAAAGCAGGCAAAATCACACAAGTGCCGCATCTGGTGTCGCTTACGCGGAAACGCGCGGTGCAAACAACCTCTTGAATTGGACTGAAGCTGGACCGAAAATCCTCTTCACCTCTGCGGGCCTGCGCAATCGCACGTGCTCCTCCGGGATGTCGGCGCCCCATGTCCAG
>Ga0307476_10001522_pt1 | contig 14081 bp, 10 predicted proteins | sample atmos_gasesECM2C_2_FD_203314 | JGI IMG/M metagenome (GOLD analysis project Ga0307476, IMG submission 203314) | Hardwood forest soil microbial communities from Morgan-Monroe State Forest, Indiana, United States - atmos_gasesECM2C_05 | ecosystem: Environmental > Terrestrial > Soil > Temperate... | reverse complement strand
TTCGTCTTCCACTTCCCGCCCGGCGCGCCGCTGCTGCCGGATGCCGTGATGACCGAGGACGCCCCCTGGCTGGCTGGCTTGCTGCGGCTGGAGGAGCAGCCGCTCAGTGAACAGGAATCGGCCGAGGCGCTACGGTTGACGCTGCGCTACGGCGAGAAAGACCTCTTCGTCCCCGACTGGGCGGCTTGCGTGCTGCTGGACGAGGAGTCGGAGTGTTCAGAGACCCTGCAAGTCATCGAGTTCGCCAATCTGCAATTGCTCGAATACCGTCACATCGACGGCCGGCTCGACGCCGACCTGGGCCGGGCGTCGGCGTTGATCGAGCGGGCCTCGCGGTCGCGCCTTCCCTTCTGGCATGGGCCGCAGGCGCCGCTGCGGGTCCTCGGCCAGCTGCGCGTGGAGGCGACCGGGTTGTTCGAGCGGACTGGTAACGTGCTGAAACTGGTCGGCGACCCGTACCTGGCGCGCGTCTACCGCCTGCTGGCGACGCGCTTCCACCTGCGCGAATGGGAGCGGACCATCCAGCGAAAGCTGGACGTGATCGAGGACGTCTACCAGGTCGTCTCGGATCAGACCACGACGTTTCGGACGGAATTCCTGGAAGTGATCGTAATCATCCTCATCGTCGTCGAGATCGTGCTGGCGCTGATTCACCACTGACGACGGCCAACACGGCAGATCCTGCGCATTCCACAGGCGGCGGATCGTTTTTTCCAGCTTAACTCCTGGGCCGCGCCGGGCGCCGCGCAGAAAAGGGGCTATGTTAGGAACGCGACGCGTGCCGTTTTCACGGCGCCCTAGCCTTTAGAATTGCCGCAGGAGGCAGGAAATAAATGCGCACTATTCGCTCCATCGCCGCCGGGGTCGCGGCGGTTGTCGCGTTTTGGGCCGGATCGGTGAACGCCGCCCGCGCCGACCTCTTCATCGGTTGGTGGGGCTACGACCAGCAATTGCAGCCCGGCGCCGTGATCCCAGGCGACGGCGAACCGTTTTCGCATCGCTACGGCTTTTATGCCGGGCCGAGTCTCTACGTCGGCGGCGATTACAACCATTTCGTATACATGGATTATTTGGATCGGCTCGATCGGGCGCAGAAGTTCGGCTATCGGATTCCAGATCCGCCGGCGTTCTTGTACCAGCCGCGCTGCCGGCCGTGTGGGCGGTTACAAGGAACGGCCCCGTTACGGACCGGCGGCGGCCTTCGCCAGCGCGGCCAAACCAGCATCCAGTGCGTTAACTGCCGGTTCGTGGTCCGCGATCTGATGCTGCCGCGCCAGGAACGTCGGCCGATGGTACGTCAGCCAGACCTTGCCCGCCGCATCTTCCCAGACTAGAACGCGCAGCGGCAAGTCGAGGCCGATGGTCTGACGGCTCTGTATCAGCGACGTGCCCACCTGCGGATTGCCGAATATCAGCACCTGCGTCGGCCGGAGCGTCATTCCCACCTTGGCCGCCCCCGCGGCGTGGTCGATGTGGGCGAACGCCTGGATTCCTTTTTGCGCCAGCAATGATTTCAGGCGTTCGATCGTCTCGGCCACTCCGTGCGCACAAGCCAGCGTCGTCAGGTCGGCGTCGGCAGCGTCACTTGAACTCATGATCAACTCCCTTCCTGGTAATGCTTATCCCCAGAAACGCGCGGGCCGCGATAATTAACGCGCCGGCCGCGTGCCGGCGCCGGCCGGCCGAAAACCGCGGTGCAGGCCGGACAGCGCATCGAGGGCGTCGAGCAATTGCTGAATGAGAGCGTCACTGGGCGCAGGAACGGCGACAGGATTACTGGCCATGCGTTCCTCCTTGGAACGCGGAGCATCCCTGCAACGATGTGCGGCCAACCAATGCCATGTGGATGGATTATACGAATCGGCGTGCGCAGGGGCGGAGCCTCGTGGGCCAGTTTGGGACGCCCGTGCCGGCTGTCGGTTCGCTTCTCGCCGGCTCTGTTCCTACAATTCCACTTAGCCGCACCGTGTTGACGAGCCGATTATGCTCGCCGTTTCCGCCGCACAAACCGTCGTCCTGGGACACGCCCGATCGCTGCCGGCCGAATCCGCCGCCCTTAGCCCCGCCCTTCTCGGCGCGGTCCTGGCGGAGGAAGTGACCAGCGACCTCGACGTGCCGCCTTATGACAAGTCGATGATGGACGGGTACGCCGTCCGCAGCGCCGATCTGGTGGGCGGTCGCGGCGAGCTGACTGTCGTCGAGGAAGTCCTGGCCGGACAAACGCCGCGTCTATCGGTCGGCGCAGGCCAAGCAACGCGCATCATGACCGGCGCCCCGCTGCCTGCCGGCGCCGATGCGGTGGTCATGGTGGAGCGGACGCAAGCCCGCGACGACCGCGTCCATATCGACGACCCATCGGTACAGCCTGGCCGCAATATCGTCACGCGCGGTCGGGAGATGCGCTGCGGCGAGGTGGTCCTGCGCGCCGGCGCCGTGGTGCGGCCGCAGGAGATCGGTCTGCTCGCCACGGTCGGCCGAGCGAGGGCGTCGGTGATCCCGTCGCCGCGCGTCGCCGTCCTATCGACCGGCGATGAAGTGGTCGAACCGGCGGAGACGCCGGGACCAGGGCAGATTCGCAACAGCAACGGACCGATGCTTCTCGCGCAGGCCGCCCGCGCCGGAGGTCGGATGCACTATCTTGGCATTGCGCGGGATCGGCTCGACAGTCTCCGACCGCTGGTCGAGATGGGGCTGCAAGCCGACGTCCTGCTGCTGTCGGGCGGCGTCTCGGCCGGCAAGCTGGACCTGACGCCCGGCGTTCTGCAAGACGCCGGAGTGGTCGCTCGTTTCCACAAAGTGGAGATGAAACCGGGGAAACCGGTGCTGTTTGGGACGCGCGATCGCTCCGGCGGAGCGCCGCCGACCCTTGTGTTCGGCCTGCCAGGCAACCCGGTCAGCTCGTTTGTTTGCTTTGAGCTATTCGTGGGGCCGGCGATCCGGCGGCTGCGTGGCTTGCCTGATTCCGACCCGACGGCGTCCGCTGTCCTCGTCGAGGACTTTACGTTCCGCACCGACCGACCGACGTATCACCCTGCTCGGCTGGAAATCAGCGGCGACGCTTGGCGCGTGCGGGCCGTGCCGTGGTTCGGCTCAGCCGACCTGCGAGGTTTGCTGGACATGGATGCGCTGGTGGTGTTCCCACCTGGCGACCACAGGCACGCGGCCGGAACGCGGCTAACGGTGGTGCGGCTGGAGGACGGGAGGCTTTGATCGGCGGACCGTCGTCTGCTGGAAGATTTGGCCTACACGGGAGACCTATGATGACGATGAAATCGCTGACTTGGGCGGTCATTCTGGCCGTCGTGCTGCTGACCGGGCTGTCGGCTCTCGCCGCGCCTGAGCCGGACAAGAAGGAACCGCCGGCGAAACCAAAAACGCCGGACGGGACGGCGACCATGCTCGACCTGGAGTATGGGCCGCACGGCGTCGGCAATCGGCTGGACTTGTACGTGCCGAAGGCCGACGCTCCCGTCCCGGTGGTGATCTGGATTCACGGCGGCGGCTGGGAGGCCGGCAGCAAGGAGAACCCGCCGGCCCTACAGGGTTTGCTGAGCAAGGACTACGCGGTGGCGTCCATCAATTATCGCCTCAGCCAGGAGGCCAAGTATCCCGCGCAGATCGAAGACTGCAAGGCGGCCGTGCGCTACCTTCGGGCCAACGCCAAAAAATATAATCTCGATCCGGACCACTTCGGCGTGTTCGGCGCGTCGGCAGGCGGCCATCTCGTCGCGCTGCTCGGCACAACCGCCGGCGTCAAGGAGTTGGAAGGCGACGGCCCGAATAAGGATGTTTCCAGCGCGGTGCAATGCGTCGTCGATTGGTTCGGCCCAACGGACATGCTGCAAATGAAGGCCCAGGCGGACGAGAAGCTCAAGCCGGCTTTCGACGCCGACTCAGCCGACGGCCCCGTGGGCCATTTGTTCGGCGGCCCGGTCCAAGAAAAAAAGGAGCTAGCCGAAAGAGCCAATCCAATCCATTACATCACGAAGGACGCGGCGCCCTTCCTCATCATGCACGGCGACAAGGACAACATCGTGCCGCTGGGCCAGAGCAAAATCCTGGACGACGCGCTGAAGGCCGCCAAGGTGGAGTCCACGCTGGTGGTGGTCGAAGGGGACGGCCACGGCGGGCCGCATTTCGCTTCGCCAGAGAACCTGAAAAAGATCCAGGACTTCCTCGACCAGCATCTCAAGCCGGCCAAGAGCAGTCCGCCGAAGTGAGGATTGCAACACTGGTCCGGGGACGCGCCCCGCCGCCAGCCGGCGGGGCTTGGCATGCCTGCTTGAAATGCCGGAGCCGATGTGGTCCAGTCCTGCAGGCGCCCACACGGAGCATCCGCCATGAACCAAATACCCTGTCCCAACCGCGGTGAGCTGCTGACGTGCAGGGAAGAGGGGATTGACCGGAAAATGCACTGCCCGCGGTGTCGAGTGCTGTTGCGACTCGACGTGGAACCCGGTGCCCAGCGGGGCTGCGCCATGCCGAGACAGCGCATTCCACTTCGCCTGGCGCTTGTTGTTGCTGTGTTTCTGGCCGGCCTGGGAATTGGCTTTCAGTGGGGGGCGCACGTTAGCCGATCTGCGCCGAATAACGGCATTTCAGCCACATCGGTCGGCTTTTTTGGCGCCTCGAATACCGTGATCGTTGATGAGCCAGCGACGCCAAAACCAACTCACCCGGCGGCCCGCGATCACTAAGAGGCAATTACAAAAAGGCGGCTGGAACTCTAAAATCACAGTTCCAGCCGCCTTTTTGTGAGTGCCTCTAAGCCGTCACGGCCGTGCCAGATCGTTGAGGTCGGCGTAACGCAGCGATCCCTGGAATTTCACGCCGATGATGAAGAAGTCGTCACTGGTCGGCATGCACCAGACAACCGTACCCATCTTCCGAATCGGCCGCCGGTGGATGACGCCCTCCAAGTTGACTTCCAACTCCTCGCCGGGCCGGAATTCAACTTTGACCACCATCGCGGCGCCGGTTTCGGAGACGTCCAACGCGGAGACAGCCATATTGGGGCCCAGGCCCATCGGCCCGCGATAGCAGCGGATTTTCGTGCTGCCCTTCGGCGGTCGCCGCCGCGAAGCGCGCCGATTGACTCGGTACTCAACCTTAGACATGTTCCCCCGCCTCCCAATCGAACATAGCCCGCAATTCGCGGCGATGCAAACGGCCGCAGCAGCGGGTTGAGGGAGCACGCGCAGCGCACCGAAGCGCCGAGACGCCAGCCCCTCAGGAGGCGACTTTCCACCGCAGCACGGTCAGCGACAGCGGAGGAAATCGATAAGTGAAGCGCGGTCCATCCGTTCCGAACATCGAGGCCGCCGGGGAAACTCGCTCGGGATCGCCGAAGCCGTTCGTCACATCCGGCTCGCCCGCCTTTTGCCGATCCGCCAAGGTCCACACAGCGATTTCCTGGCCCTTGTCGCCGAAGGCCGAGAAGTCAAGCGGTCGTGCGACCTCATTCAGGGTCGCGTTGACCGCGAACAGTGTGACGACCGACCCATCCTGCGACAGCGTCGCGCTCACATCCGGCGCGATCCGGACCGGAACCGCCGACTCGATCTTCAGCGGCCGCGAGCCGGCGTATGCGGCGTACAGCTGCTGAGCATAGTAGGTCGGCGTCTTGTAAAGCCGATGGTTGTCCGTTTGGATGATTCCGGAGCAAAAACTGTTGACCAGGTTGGAGCGGTCGGCGATGTCCACGATATCGGCCTGGCGGTGCAGCAGGTTGTGATAACGGGAACAGGCGAGCGCGTTTTCCAGCGTCCACAGCTTGGCTCGGCCCGGCCCCCAGTCGCCGCCGGTCGTGTTCCACTCCGTCACCGCGACCTTTATCGGCCGGCCGCGGCCGAATTGGCGGATCAGCTGGCGTGTGGCGTCCAGCTCCCGCTCGCATGCCGCCAGGTTGGCGCAATTGTACTGGTGCGGGCAGACATAGGCCAGCTGATCGGCGGCCGCCTTAAGTACCCCTTCGGTCGGATAACTGGACAGCAGCGTGATCGTCGGATCGGCCTCTCTCATTCCCTTGCAAAACGCCGCCAACCGCGCCTCGTAATCGGCGCCCGACCGCTCGTTGCCGACCTGCCAGAACTTGATGTGATATGGCTCGGGATGGCCGTTCTTGGCTCGCAGCTTGCCCATCGGCGTGTCCGCGGCGCCGTTGAAATACTGCACTTCCTCCGCCGCGTCTTCCGGTTTGCGCTTCGAGAAGCGAACGCAAATAAGCGGCTCCGCGTCGACGAGCCGACAGAACTGCACGATTTCTTCCAGCCCCGGCCCCGTCGGCTGCAGGCCGCCCCAGGCCCGGAACGGTTTCCGCTTATCCGGATCGCCAATCGTGTCTTTCCACTCGAATTCGCCGAGGTTGGCGTCGTCCAGCGTGCTGCCGCCGAAGCGGATGACGCTCGGCTTGAGCGCCCTCACCGCCTCCACCACGTCGCGCCGCCAGCCGCCGACGCCGTCTTCGGGCATGAGCGAGGCGTTGTCGATCCAGAGCGTTCCCGGTCCGCGGAAGGTGATGCTGAGGGTCGCGTTTGTCTCCGTCTCCGTCGGGTCTAGGCGGGCATGAAACTTCTTCCATTCGCCGCCCGGCTCGAACGTGCAGGACGTCAGCTCCGTGCCGTCCCGGTGCAGCCGCACCGTCACCGGGCCGTCGAGGTTCTGCTGGCGCAGGTAACACGAGAAGTCGCACGCCATTCCCTTTTGTACGGCAATGCCGTCCTGTGCGATTCCGACGGTGCAAGGCGCCCCATCCTTGGCCGCGATGCGCTGCGCCGTCTGGCCGCTGACCGGATTGTCCCGATCCAGCGTAAACTCCGCCCGGTTGGTCGCCCCGTAAGGACGCCAGGGCTTCTCTCGGTAGTCGGTTTCCTTGAGGTAGACGACCTTGTACGGGCTTAGCCCTTCGAAGCCGCCGTCGTAAAGCTTCTCCGCCCACATGCTCGGTACAAGATCGCAAAGATATTCGATGAACTGCCCGTATTGCATCGGGTTGATCGTCCCGGGCAGGAAATCGCGGGTGATGCGCAGCGGCGCCTTCGCTGCATCCACTTCTTCGATCTTCAAATCGTCGAACCAAGCCGTGCCCGTGCCCTTGCCGAAGCCGGTGAAGAAAACGGCCACGCGCGTCCGGCCGCCGGGCGGCGCTTCAAAATCGATGACCACTTCGTTCCAATCCGTATCGCCGCCGTGGTTCGTTCCGCTGGCGACGACCTCGCGGCCGCCCGGCGTCTGGATCTGGAATGTCCCATATACCGGCGCCCCGTGTGGATCCAAGTCCCGCGTCCGCACCCAGCCGCAGAGGCGATACGGCCTTCCAGGCGCGAGCATAAGCTCCTGGCTCAGTGCGGCGTCGGACGGCTCGGTGGATGAAATCCGCAGCGATTGCTTGCCTTCATGGACGATCTTGCCGTCGGGCCCGATCGTGGGCTTGGCGCCGTAAATCGCGATGGACCAGTCGTCGGTTCCCGATTCGAAGCCGGGATTCTTGAGGCTTTCCACGTGAATCGGGTTTGGCCCATCTCGGCCGAGGAGAACGCCGGCGACTCCAACGGTGAGCAGCACGGCGCCCGCCAGGATGATCCGCGATCGCTGCATGACATCGCTCCTGCCCAAACCGCGCGGGGATATCGGGTCGAGGGACTTCGCGGATCATTGTAGCGGTCCGGCCTCCGGCGGCGTCCCGTCCCAGATGACGATCGTGCCGTCGCAGCTGGCCGACGCCAGACGGCCGCCGTCCGGGCTGAACGCCACGGAATTGATGCAATCCAGTTGGGCCAGGTAAAGAGGAAGGATTTGTTGCCCCGTCGTGGGTTCCCACAGGATTATCGCCTTGTCGGAACCCGCGGAAACCAGGCGGTGACCGTCGGGGCTGAACGCCAAAGCTCGAACGTCGCCCACGTGGCCGCGCATGGTCAAAATCGTTTGGCCCGTTTCCCGATCCCATACAACAATTTCACCCAGATCGGTTGTCAGGACCTTTTTCGATGCGGCGGCGCCGGCGGCCACGCGCTTGCCGTCCGGACTGAAAACGACCGCACACACGGCCGCGGGACAGCCCGCCAGCGTCCGTTCCTCCGCGCCGGTCGCCGTGTTCCATACCTTGACCAGCTTATCGTCGCCGCCGGAGGCCAGGCGGCTGCCGTCCGGGCTGAATACGACCGAATGCACGACGTCGGCGTGACCCCGCAGCGTCCGCACTTCCGTCCAGGTCGCCACATCCCAGAGCTTGACGGTCTGGTCCGCCGAGGCACTGGCGATCAGCCGACCGTCCGGGCTAAAGGCGACCGCCAGCACCTTCTTTGCGTGGCCGTTCAGGATATGCTCCGTCCATCCCGCGTCGACATCCCAAACTCGCACCGTGCCGTCGCCCCCGGCCGCCGCCAGCAGCCGGCCGCCGGCCCCAAAGGCGACGCCCCGCGCCCCGTCCGGCACGTGCAGCGCGGCCAAACCCCTGCCCTCGGCGGTCCAAACCCGCACTTCCGCAGCGTCGGCGTTCGGCCCGTCGCCGCCCGCCGAAGCTAGGCGCTTGCCGTCTTGGCTCCACGCGACGCCCCATACGGGGTTCTTGTGTTCGGTAAGCACCCTGGCGGTGCCGGAAAGGCAGCGGGCGTCCCAGATTCGCACGGTCTGGTCGTCGCTGGCCGACGCCAGACGTGTGCCGTCCGGGCTGAAAACGACATTGGCGATCCCTTGAGTATGGCCAGAAAGCGTATAAATGCGGCGGCCGGACGCCACGTCCCAAATGTGGATGGCGGCGTCGTCTCCCGAAGAGGCCAGGCGACGGCCGTCCGGACTGAACGCCACGCCCCAGGCGGGGCGGCCGTGGCCGACCGCGATCAATTTCTTCTCCCCTGTTTGTGCGTCCCAGACGCCTACGGAGCAGTCGTTGCTGGCCGATGCGATCCATTGGCCGTCGGGACTGAACGCCACCGCCCGCACAGGGCCTTCCTGCTGCTCCTTGAAGTCCCCCAACTTTTTCATCGTGGCGACGTCCCAGCGGTCCACCAAGCCGTTGGTCGCGCCCGCGGCCACGGTCCCGCCGTCCGGGCTGAAAGCCACGCTGGTCAATCCGGCGCCAGAAATACGAATGGAATCGCGTTCCGTCCACGCCGGCACGTCCCACAGGCGCAGCTCGCCGCCGGGGTTAGGCCAGTCCGCCGCCGCCGCGGCCAGCAGCTTGCCGTCGCGGCTGAACGCCACGGCGTGGACCTCGCCGGCCACGTTGCCGAAGGTGCGGAGCCATCGACCTGTGTTCGCGTCCCACAGCTGCACGGTGCGATCGCCGCCGCCTGTCGCCAAGAGGGAGCCGTCGGGGCTGAATGCTGCCGCCCAGGCTCGGCCGTCCTCGGGACTGAAGGCAACATGCCAAGCGCGCCATTGATGGCCCTCCAGCGTAAACAGCAGTCGGCCGTCGGCCGCGTCCCAAACGCGCACCGTGCCGTCCAGGCTGGCGGAAGCCAGCCTCTTGCCGTCCGGGCTGAAGGCTACATTCCAGACCTCTTTTCCATGACCCCTGAGCGTGAGCAGCAGCTGGGCGTCCTTGTCGCGCAACGAGCGGGTTAGGTAGTTCCATTCCCAGCCGTGCAGCTCCGGCCGGGTACATTCCGCCAGGTGCTGCGCTGCCAGGTCGAAGTCGGCGGCCCACCAATCCTGGGCGGCGGCGGCGACGTGAAAGAGGTAGCGCTCTCGGTCGGCCCGGTCCAGCTCCTTTTGGCGCGCTTCGGCCACGGCCTTGGCGGAGCGCTCGCGATCGACGGCGGCGAACCAAAGGGCGGTCACCACGGCCACGACCGCGGCGGCCGCCAGGACCACGCCGGCCGTCGCCGTCAGCGTGGCGTGGCGGCCCGTCCAGCGGCGGACCCGGGTCAGGATCGGCTCTCGCCGGGCGCCGACCGCTTCGCCGGCCAGCCAACGCTCCAGGTCGGCCGCCAGCGCCAGGGCCGTCGGATAGCGCTGCTCGCGTCGCGCGGCCATCGCTTTGAGGCAAACCGCCTCCAAATTGGGGCAGACATCCTTCTTGACGTGGCGCGGCCGGACGAATGCGCCGCGCCTGACCTTCTCCAGGACTTCGCCGACCAGGCCCGGCCCGAACGGCGGTCGTCCCGTCAGCAGCACGTACAGCGTGGCGCCCAGGCTGTAAACGTCGCTGGCCGGGCCAACCACGTTCCACCGGCCGTCGGCCTGTTCTGGACTCATGTAGGCCGGCGTGCCGATGACTTCGCCCGCCTGCGTCCAGTCGCTGGAGGCGGTGGCCGTGTCGCCGTTCATGATGCGGTCGGACTCCGGCCCGGCGATCGGCTTGGCCAGACCCCAATCCACCACCAGCGTCTCGCCGTACTCGCCGATGAGAATGTTGCCCGGCTTGAGATCGCGATGGAGAAAGCCGCGGTTGTGGGCGTAAGCGACGGTGTTGCAGACGCTGACGAACCGGCTGGCCAGGCGGCGGAAGGCCAAGCGCCGTTCTTCCACCGCGCGACCGGTCTGATTGGCCGTGTGGAAGCGCTCCACCGCTTGCTGAAACGTCTCGCCGCGGATGAAGCGCATGGCGTAGACGGGGCTGCCGTCGGCGGCCTGGCCAAGGCCATAAACCGGCACGACGCCGGGGTGTTCCAGCTGGCTTGTGATTTCCGCTTCGCGCAGGAAGCGGCCGCGGCTCTCGGCCGCGCCGGCCAATCGCGGTTGCAGCCGCTTTAGTGCGACCTCGCGGTGCAGGTCTTCGTCCTGGGCGGTGAGGATCTCGCCTAGGCCGCCGCGGGCGTGCAGCCGCAAGCCGCGGTAGCGCGACCGCGTGGACGCCGCGGCGCTTGGTTCGGAATCCGGCGCTGCAGCCCCGAGCGCGCCCGACGGAAGCACGGACACTGTGGCTGACGCCATTAGATCGTCCCGGCAATCGGGGAAACGGCGGATGTATTCGTCCACATCGACAGAGGGATCGGAGCGCCGCCGCAGTTTCCACTCGGCGGCGAGAAGGTCCAGCACGGCGTCCCGGTCGGCCTTCAGCTCCGGAAAGCGTTCCAGATATGCTTCCACACGAACGGCCTCGCCGTTCTTGAGCCGATATTCCAGTTCCACGTGAACCAACTCGACCAGGAGCGCGGCGCGGACCTCGCTGTCCGCGGGCAGATGGTCCTCGATTGCGGGGCCCTGGCCGGCCTGCCACCCTTCCTCGAAGCGATCGACGGATTCTTCGATGCGCGCGACGGCCGCCGGGGACAAGGCGGCCGGAGTTTTATCGGCTGAATACATCGGAAATCCCCGTATCAGGAATTGGCCGGTTCGGCTCGCATCTGTTCGAGTCGTTCCCGCACGCGCTTTAGCACTCGCTGCACCGTCCGCTCGCTGCGGCCGACGCGGGCGCTGATCTCTGGCGCGTCGTACCCTTGCAGGCCGAGCGCCAGCATCTCTCTTTCCCGATCGCTCAACTCTTTCATGAGCAGCTCCACCGTATCCGTCAGCCGAGCGGCCTCGGAAGGCGTGGGATCGCGGGCCAGCGCATCCAAATCGCGCCCCGGCGAGTCGGTAGGCCGCGACCCGACCTCGCGGCTCACATCGCGCCGGGCGGTGCGGAAAAACTTCCGCCGATAGTCGCATTTGCGCACCGTGATGACGGTGAGCATTCCCCACAGGCTGTCCCAGCTGCCGAGGTCGAAGCCGTCGCGGACATGACGGCGAAAGAACGTGCGGTAAACGGACTGGAGGATATCTTCAGGATCAAGCTTGCCGCGAATCAGGTGGTCGAGCCGGCTGCGGGCCAGGCCGATGAGGCGGTAGGTGAAACGGCGAAAAACCTCCGCGGCCGCATCGTCGTCGCCGGCCCGAAGGCGCGTCATCAGGTCGTCGAAGGAACGGTCGGGAGCCGTCACGGCCGCCCCCTTCCGGGACTGCGTTGGGCTGTACCATTATCGGGGCGGCGCCACGGGACCGCAATCGGAACGAAGAAATGAAGAATGAAGAACAGAGAACAGGGAATTATGAACAGTTTGCGTCATTCGCCCTTCCCTGTTCTTCATTCTTCCTTCTTCATTTCGGCTTGAACAGCGCCGCCGCTTTCTCCGCCTCCTCGCGGCTGATGAGACCATCGCCGTCCGCATCGAGGCGCTTGAAGTCCTCCGGCGTTCCCAGAAATTCCCGAGGGGAAATGTCGCCGTCGCCGTTGCGGTCCATTTTGCGGAACCACATCATGTCCGGCCCCGACCAGTCCAGCGTCAGCATCGGCGCTTCGGACGGCGTGAAGGCGTCCGGACCCGCCCGGCCGAAGCTGGCCCGGCCCGCCCCAATCGCCATCCGATAACCCTCGGGGAAGTCCGAGCGCGACACCTCGTCCATGCCCATTTGTTCCGGTAATTTCGGCGCCTCGCGCAGCTCGCGCTGACTCAGCCGGCCGTCGCCGTCGCGGTCGAGCCACTCGAACAGCGTCCGCGCCCGGCCCGACAGCAGCAGTGAAGGCGTCGATGCAATCAGCCGGGACTGGCGCTCCTGCACGTTGTCGAGGTAATCCGTGAATTCCTGCTCCGTCAACTCGCCGTCGCCGTTGCGGTCCAATAGCGCGAACTGATCGGGGAAGAATCCCTTTTGCCGCGCCTCGTCGGCGCTCAATCGGCCCTTGGCGCCGGCGGCGCCTCGGAACAATTCCACGTAGCGCCGCCGCATTCCGTCCGGTTGCGTCGGCCGATGGCCGTTGACGTGCAAATCGAGGTGGACGCGGCCAAACGTCAGGATCAAGCGGTCGGCGCCGGCCAGCTGAACGGCAGACTGCGCCCCGCCCATGCGGACGACGCTCAGGGGCGGTTGCCCGGCGGCGCGCTCGCCGAGACGCACGGTCAGCTCCGCATCCGGCGTCCGGTCGGTGAATTTCGCCAATTCCTCCGCGTTAAGGGCGCCGTCCTTATCTGTGTCCAGCAGGGCGAAGGCGGCGGCGTCCAATCCCAGCGCGTGCCCATCCACCTTCGTCTTGTCGCCCAGAGCGTAGCGCGAAAGCAGGGCTGACGCCAGGGCGGTTCGATCATCGTCGTTGCTGACCAGGAAAAGGGACGCGGCGCGCACGCCCGGCTGTCTCATGCCCGGTTGAGACGGCAGCGCCAAATCGGTGACGCCCGGCAGCGGACCCGCAAAAGCGGCCGGGGCGATTTCCTGGGGCGAGATCAATTCGTCGCGATTCAGGTCCAGCGGGCACAGCACGTCGGGCGCGGCGGCCAATTCCTCTCTGGATAGTTTTCCGTCGTGGTTTGTATCCAGAAGGTCGAACAGCTTTTGATCCACGATCGGCAGCAAGGCGGCTCGCGGGGCCTGCTGCACTTGAGCCGCGCCGCCGCTGAAATCGCGGTGATAATCCGCCAGTTCCTGGCGCGAAATCTTGCCGTCGCCGTCGGCGTCCACGACGCGGTAATTGAAGGCGACGTGTACCGTCGAGCCGCCGGCGTCGGCGGGCGGCTTGAACGGCGAAGGCATCCGCCGCGCTTCGTCCTCGCTCAGCACGCCGTCGCCGTTGGAATCGAGCTGGGCGAACAGGCCTTCGAGGTATGCGTTCACTGCCTCAGCATGGGCGGCGCGAAACGGCTTGCCGTCCACCTGGATGTGCAGCCGCAGGAACACCGGCCGGCCGTCGGCCAGGAGAACGACGTCCTGCACGTCATCGGCGGCAGGCGCCGGTTTGCCTTCCGGCGCCGCTGCCAGAACACAGGCGCCAAATAGCAGGGCGGCGAGCGGCCCAGCGTAAGCGGGCCGGTGCGTCAGCAATCGGCCCATCATGCCAGGATCTCCTTGATGGGGCTCGCCGATTTATCGACGATGCGGATGGGCCGATCGACGTTTGACTGGTTTTGTTTCATCGGGTCCACGCCGATCGCCAGGCAGATCGTGGCCAGGAAGTCCGGCACGCTGACGGCGCGGTCCTCGACCACGCCGCCGTTTTTGCCGGTCTTGCCGACGACCTGGCCGCCCTTGAGGCCGCCGCCGGCCAGCACGGCGCTCCATCCGTTGGGGAAGTGGTCGCGCCCCTGGTTCTGATTGATCTGCGGCGTCCGCCCGAACTCACCCATCCAGACGATCAGCGTTGAATCGAGCAAGCCGCGCTCCTTCAG
>Ga0307476_10001521_pt1 | contig 14099 bp, 11 predicted proteins | sample atmos_gasesECM2C_2_FD_203314 | JGI IMG/M metagenome (GOLD analysis project Ga0307476, IMG submission 203314) | Hardwood forest soil microbial communities from Morgan-Monroe State Forest, Indiana, United States - atmos_gasesECM2C_05 | ecosystem: Environmental > Terrestrial > Soil > Temperate... | reverse complement strand
GTAGCCGCTGTCCTGCGCCGGCACCTCTTCCGTTTCTTTGCCGTTGATTTTATAACCCACGCACACCGGAATTTCCGCTAGCTCATCCAGCACATCCAACTTGGTCACCACCAGCCAGGAGATTCCGTTAATCATGCCAGCGTAGCGCAAGAGTGGCAAGTCCAACCAGCCGCAACGCCGTGGACGCCCAGTGACCGCGCCGAATTCGTTGCCCCGCTTGCGCAGGCTGTCGCCTTTCGCATCCAGCGCCTCAGTCGGAAATGGCCCACCCCCGACCCGCGTGCAATAAGCCTTGGTAATACCAATGACCGTGTCAATTGCGGTGGGAGCGACGCCGGTTCCTGTGACCGCCCCTCCCGAAGTAGCGCTCGAGGAAGTCACGAAGGGATAGGTGCCATGGTCGATGTCAAGCATGGTGCCCTGCGCACCCTCGAACACGATCGAGTCGCCGTGCGCCAACGCTTTATTCAATAACGCGGCTGTGTCGCAAACGAAGGGCGCGATTTTGACCGAAGCGGCGGCGTATTCCTCGTACATTTTGTCCGCATCGAGCGGCTCCGAGTTGAACAACGCATGCGCGATCATATTCTTTTCGTGGCATGCGTTTTGAATGTGGATCTTCAGCAGTTGCAGGTCCAACAGATCAGCAACTCGCAGGCCGCGGCGTCCCATCTTGTCTTCATACGCAGGACCAATACCGCGGGAGGTTGTGCCGATCTTCACCCGCCCCGGCGCATTTTCCGACGCCAACTCGATCAGGCGATGATACGGCAGAATCACGTGAGCCCGGTTGCTGACGAAAAGGCTGCCATCCACCTGCACCCCGCTCTCGCGCAGTGCGGCAACCTCCTTCAGGAAAGCTACGGGATCGAGCACCACCCCGTTGCCGATAACACTGCGGCAGCCGGCACGCAGCACTCCGCACGGCACCAACTGCAAAACGAACTTCTTGCCGTTGATGATGACGGTGTGGCCGGCGTTGTGCCCGCCCGCATAGCGCGCCACAACGGAAAAATTCCGCGAGAGCACATCGACAATCTTGCCTTTGCCCTCGTCGCCCCATTGCGCCCCAACGATAACCGCAGCTTTGCCCGTCTTCAAAATGCCACTCCTTGAAGCTTGATTGGTGCGGCCGCTCCCAGCCGCAATGCAGGGTCGCACACACTCGTTGCCCGCAGTGAACCAACGAGACGCTGAATTACAAAGGATATAAGCGGAGCAGAGGTGTACTTGTAATGATAACCCCCGCGGGCAAGAGATGGCAATTCGGCCTCGGGCTTCAGGCGCTAGGCTTCAGGCTTTATTTCCTCTGTTGACCTTACTGGAATATTGCGGGTTGTTTCAGCAAAGGTTTCGCTTTCTGAAGGCTGAGCTCCGACGCCCGAAGACTGTAAACTAATTTCATGCCCGAACTTCCGGAAGTTGAAACTATTGTTCGCGGCCTGGCGAGCCGGGTCACGGGGGACGTTATCGAGTCGGTGTGGCTTGGATCCAAGCCTGAACCGTTGAAGTCCGCGGCGTCTGAGATTGCCGCCACTCTCGAATCGACGCGCATCGCTGGCGTGCGTAGGGTAGGAAAGCACATCGTGTTCGATCTCGAAAATGGAGGAAGGGCGTCCTCGCCCGTCCCACGTAAATCTCGTCAGACATCTTCAAAAGCGAAAGCGCGATCAAGCACATCGCAATGGATCGTGCATCTCGGCATGACTGGCCGCATGCTGGTTTGCAAGCCCGACCAGGCAATCGAGAAACACACGCACGCGGTTGTCAGACTTGCCTCGGGAAGGGAACTGAGGTTTGTGGACCCGCGTCGATTTGGGCGTCTAAGTGTGGCCCATGGTTTTGATGCCACTGGATTCGAACCACTCGAAGTCAAACTGGATCCCTTCGTCGAATTGTTCCGCGGACGCAAAACCCCGATAAAAAGCGCACTGCTGAACCAGAAACTGCTGCGCGGCGTGGGAAACATTTACGCGGACGAGTCACTGTTTCGCGCCGGCATTCGGCCCCGGCGAAGAGCTGCCTCAGTCACTCGAAAAGAGTTGCCACTTCTCTATGCCGCGATCCAGGACGTGCTCAATGAGGCCATCAAGCTAGGCGGTTCTTCTGTTTCAGATTACGTGGATTCCGACGGCGAAGAAGGTTTTTTCCAACTGGAACACCGTGTCTACAGACGAGAAGGGAAGCCCTGCCTGATTTGCAAGACGCCCATCAAGCGCATCGTGATCGCGGGCCGCAGCAGCCATTACTGTCCCAGGTGCCAGAAGTGAAGACCGTGTCGCTAGCGGACTGTTGTCTGTTCTGTCACTTTCTTAAATGCATTCAGGAAAATCTCGTTCTGCTCCGGTGTGCCGATCGTGATCCGGATGGCGGTTGCTGCGCCCCAGGGAGCCAGCGGTCTCACAATCACGCCCTCGGCCTGCAGTCGTTTGGCGACGGCAGCGGCATCGTCACCCAATTCGCAATATAGAAAGTTGGCCCAGGTCGAGATCGGGTGGTAGCCCAGTTCGGCGATCCCCGCTGCCAGCCTTTCCGCTTGCTCCGCATTGTTCTTGAGTGTTTTCTGGATGTGCGCTTCATCATCAAGGGCGGCCGATGCGGCCGCTTGAGCCGGGGCAGAAACAGAAAATGTTGTGCGCATGCGCGCAAAATACGACATCAGTTCGGCCGGGCCGATTCCATATCCAGCCCGCACTCCCGCCAAACCATGCGCCTTCGAAAATGTGCGCAATACCACCACTTTGCGCCCTTGGTTCACATAATCGAGCGCATGCGAATAATCGATGCCGCGAACCTCGGCAAAGTACTGCGCGAAATCGAAGTAGGCCTCATCGAGGATAACGATTACGTGGTCGGGAACTTTGTCCAGAAAGTGATCAAGCATTTGTGCCGGCACCAGCGTGCCCGTCGGATTATTGGGATTGGACAGGTAGATGATGCGGGTATGCTGACCGATCGCGGTCGCAATCGCGTCTAGATCGTATGCGTCGTCTCGCATCGGAACTTGAATGAGTTGCCCTCCCGCCGCCTGCGTGGCAATCGGATACACGATAAACGAACGCTCGCTGGTGATTGCGTTGAGCCCTGGCGAAAGCAGCGTGCGCGCAACAATCCCCAACAGCGCGGTCGACCCGGCAGTGGGAACAATTTGTTCGGGCCGAACTTGGTGGTGCTCCGACAATTTCTGGCGCAACTCGCTGGCGTCATTGTCAGGATAAAAATTGCTCTCGGCGAGCACGGCCTGCATCGCCTCGAGCGCCTTCGGCGAAGGCCCAAACGGATTCTCATTCGAGGCCATCTTGATGCAGTTCACACGGCTCTCCCTTTGCGCTTGGCGCAGCGACTTGCCGGGCGTGTACCCGCTCAGGTTTCGTACGTATTCGGGCACAAACTGGCTGTAATCGCTCATCGTCTGGCTTTCTAATCTTTACCATGTTGCTGGGAAAGTGTCACTCGCGGCGCGTCTTCTATTTAGCGAGGGATTTCAATTTGGAAACTTCCGCGATCGTGAGCTTGCGGAATTTTCCAGGATGCACATCGAGTTCCAGCGAACCGTAGCGCACCCGTTTGATCTTTTCCACGTGATGTCCGATCTCTTCAAACATGCGCCGGATCTGCCGATTCTTGCCTTCGATCAGCGTGACCTCATACCACGGATTAGCCGATTCTCGAATCACGCGGATCTTGGCGGGCGAGGTCTTCACTCTCTTTCCGCGGTCCGAGGGAATGTAGATGCCTTCCCGCAACCGCGCCAAGCCCTCCCCAGGAGGATTACCAGCGACTTTCACCATGTACGTCTTAGGCACGTGGGACGCGGCTTTCATCAGACGATTGGCAAAGTCGCCGTCATTGGTCAGCAGCAGCAAGCCTTCGCTGGCATAGTCGAGACGTCCCACGGGATACACTCTCGCCCCGACGCCACGCAGCAGATCCATGACTGTAGGCCGTCGTTCCGGATCGCGCAGCGTGGTGACATATCCTTTAGGCTTGTTCATCAGCAGGTAAACATGCCGCTCTGGCCCGTGCAGCAGTTTTCCATTCACCCGAATGTGATCGTGTTCGCGATCCGCCTTGCTGCCAAGTTCCGTAACCGTCTGCCCGTTCACCGATACCAGCCCGCCAGTAATCAGTTGCTCGGCTTTGCGGCGCGATGCAATTCCAGCGGCGGAGATAATTTTCTGTAGACGTTCAGCGGGCATAAGAATTCACCATTGGAAAATCTGCAGAGGGAAAGGAAGCAGCTTCAAGCGGCCGGATCGCTCTCGTCCGCGTGGTGCTTTTCTGCCAGAGCCAGCCCGGAATCCTCACTTTGAGCCGGCTCGGAATCCTCCTGTAGCGCGCTCTCGCTGCCGACGGCGTCCGTTAGTTCCGGCCCAGTCGCGTTCGGTGAAGCCTGTTCATTTTCCGCCGGCAACAGATCGCTCTGGAACGATTCCGCAACCAGCTTCTCGAACTCTTCCATGCTGGGCAGTTCGCCAACATCCTTCAGGCCAAAGCGCATCAGAAATTCCTTGGTAGTCTTATAAAGGATGGGCCTCCCTATCACGGCCTTGCGGCCTCCGGTCGTGATCAGTTTGCGATCGAGCAAAGTTGCAATCACTCCGCTCGAATCCACGCCACGAATCTCGTTGATTTCCGGTACCGTCACTGGTTGCTTGTACGCGATCACCGCCAGGGTCTCAAGCGCAGGCAGCGACAGGCGAATGGGCGGCTTCAGGCTCTTGGCAAAGGCGCGCACGATATCGTGATGTTCGGCCTTCGTTGACATTCGATATCCACCAGCGACCTGGCGAATTTCAATGCCGTGCTCGGGAGCATAGTAATCGACGATCAGTTGCTCCAGCGCGAGTCGCACCCGCGACTTGACTTCGGTGCCGTCGGCGGCGCCTTCGCTGATCACTGACTCCTTGACCAACTCGATCATTTGATCCAGCGTCACTGGCGTTTCTGCCGCATAGATAATGGCTTCGAGTTTGGCTTTAAGGCTCATGAGCTCCTAGCTTCCATCCTGACTCCTATCTCCAATCGTCGCGCACCGCGGCGTGTTCTGCCATGACCGCCTCAAATCCCACATGCTTGCGCAGCAGAATTTCGCCGAACAAGCGGTCTTGCCGCAGTTGGATGGCTTGGAGACGCACCATCTCCAGCAGGGCCAGAAACATGCAAACCAGCGCTGGTCGCGACTCGACATTGCGCAACATCTGCTTCAATCGGATCGGCCGGTCTTCCAGCGCCAGGCGCCGTCGCAGATACTCGATCATTTGCCCCACCGTGACCGTTTCTTCGTCCACCTGAATCATCGGCCGGTTGCGGGCACGTTCCAGAATTTGTTGAAACGTTTTCACGAGGTCAATCACATCGGCCGCAAGTTCTGGCTCCGTACCTTCGGCATCGCGGAACTCTTTCAGTGCCGGGTTCGACCACACCGCGTCTTCGATCTGCTGTTTCTGCATCAGCATTTGCGCTGCCGACTTGAATTTTTCATGCTCGATCAACCGGTTGACCAGTTCCGCCCGCGGGTCGTCTTGAGCATCCGAGGCCGCGGCCGGATCGCGCGGCAACAGCATTTTCGATTTGATGTGAATCAGAACCGCGGCCATGTAAATGAACTCAGCCGCCACATTTACATCCAGTTCGCGCAGTTTTTCCACGTACGCCAGATACTGTGCCGTGATTCTCCCGATAGGAATATCGTAAATGTCGATATCCTGCTTTCGAATCAAGTGGAGCAGCAGGTCGAGCGGCCCTTCGTACACATCGCCCACAGTAACCGAAAAAGGAAAGTCGCTTTCTTCATTCCGAAATTTGTCCCGCTTGCGCGGAGCCGAACGATCGACCAACGCCGGACCAAGATCCAACGCCGCCGTACCATCGAAGGCGATCTTCGTGTCTTCGCTCATGCTGTTGCGTTCCACCATTTATCGTGCAGAAGCACTTGGTGCCTGATATTCGAGCGAAATGCCCATGGCGTCACGCACCTCATTCATCGTCGCCCGGGCAACTTTGCCGGCCCGAGCCGAGCCTGCCTCCAGAATATCCCAAGCCAGGCGCGGATTCTCCTCATATTTCTTGCGCCGCTCCTGCATGGGATTCAAGATGTTAACTAGCGCGTCCGCGACCCAGCCCTTGCACTCGATGCACCCGATCCCGGCCGAGCGGCAACCTTGGTTTACTTTTGCAATGGTCGCGGCGTCGCTGAAAATCTTGTGCAGGTCACCGACCGGGCAAACATCGGGGTTACCGGGATCGCTCCGGCGAACGCGCGCCGGATCCGTGACCATGGTCTTCAGCTTCTGCCGCACTACCTTCTCTGGATCAGTGAGCATGATTGTGTTTCCGTACGATTTTGACATCTTGCGCCCATCGGTTCCCGGAAGCTTGGGTGATCGCGTCAACAGCGGCTGCGGCTCGGGGAAGACCAGTTCGCTGTTAAACTTGTAAAACAGGTTGAAACGGCGCGCGATTTCGCGAGTCAATTCGACATGAGCAACTTGGTCGGCCCCAACTGGCACGAAGTCGCCTTTGTACATCAGAATGTCCGCTGCCTGCAGCACGGGATATCCCAGAAAACCATAAGTGTTCAGATCTTTCTCGGTGATATTTTCCTGCTGCTCTTTATAAGTGGGCACACGCTCCAGCCAGCCCAGCGGAGTGATCATCGAAAACAACAGGTGCAACTCGGCATGCTGAGGCACGTGCGACTGGATGAACATGGTGCAACGCTCGGGATCAAGCCCGGCGGCCAGCCAGTCGAGCAGAACTTCTATTGAGTTTTCTTTTATTCGCGACGTGTCGGCGTAATCCGTGGTGAGCGCGTGCCAGTCCGCCACAAAGAAAAAACATTCGTACTGATCCTGCATGCCCACCCAGTTCTGCAGAGCGCCGACATAATTACCCAAATGCAATCTGCCAGTCGACCGCATACCGCTGAGCACGCGTTTCCGTTGATTGGATGCAGAAGCCATCAGACTCTCAAAAGGATGTAGTTAAAAACCCCAATCACCGGGAAGATCAGCCTGCCCAAAATTCCCCCACCCAAGAACACTAGAGCCATCAGCGCGAACATTCCCACGGTATCGTAAATCCGCAGCACCTCAGGGGACAAAAAGTGGCGCAACACATGGCTGCCATCGAGCGGAGGAACCGGAATCAAATTAAAGACCCCGAGAATGATATTGATCACCATCAGCTCGTAGAAAAGTACAGTGACCGGCATGAGAAACGAATCAGTCTGATTCGCCAGGACGTCCAGATGGCTTGGATACACGAGCGGAATCAGGTGGACGATTGCTGCTCCCAGGCGCGAACTCAGCGAAACCAAAATCAAAGCCAGCACCGCACCCGTTGCCACGATAAAGTTGCTGATCGGGCCGACCACAGCTGTCAGAATGTCATCCAGCACCGGGTTCTTAAAATTGCGGGGATCCACCGGAGTTGGTTTGGCCCAACCTATTACGGGAAGATGAGTGACCATCGCGATCAGCGGCAACAAGACAGTTCCCACCGGATCAATGTGCTTGATGGGGTTCAGCGTGACCCGGCCCAGCATGCGCGCGGTCGGGTCGCCGCGGCGGTTCGCCATCCAGGCGTGCGCCGACTCGTGGATGCTGATCGCAAACAAAAAAACGATCAGCTGAAACAGGATGTCAACATGTTGCAGAGTCATCAGGCGTTGGCTCTGATACTAACATGCGGCGGCTGAAATCCGGCCTCCTCAGCCGCTCTCGGCAAACGCCATGGCGGCGAAATCAGCGCAATGCTTTATAATTCGCGCCGCGTGATCACTCTCGCCCGCAAACTCCGTGTGATCGATTACTTTGCCCTGGGCTGGGGCACGATGGTGGGCGTGGGATGGCTGGTCGTGATGGATGACTGGCTGCTGCGCGGCGGCGTATTGGGCGCAATTCTGGGCTTTGCCATTGGGGGAGCGTTATTGCTGCCGATCGGCTACGTCTACGGTCAACTGGTCACGGCCACGCCGGACGCGGCCGCCGAAGTCGCATACACCGCCAAAGTTTTTTCACGACCGGTCAGCTTCGCTACCGGTTGGATGATGATCCTCGCGTATTTCATCGTGTGCCCGTGGGAAGCGGTCGCGGTCGGTAAGATCGCGGGTTACATCTTTCCCGCTCTCGATTCCTTGCCGCTCTACCGCATCGCCGGCCAGCCGGTTTACCTGCCGCATTTGATAATCGGTCTGGGACTGACTGCCTTGCTCACATTGCTGAATTACGGTGGCATCCGCTTGAGCGCCACATTTCAGAACTGGACCGCCTTCGGAACGCTGGCGTTGTTCGTAGTGTTCGTCGCGGCCGGAGTCGGCAAGGGTTCGCCGCGGAATCTCCCGCCGCTCTTTACCCATAGCCCGTTCGTCTCCGTACTTCTGGTGATGCAAATCGTCCCTTATTTCATGACTGGGTTTGAATCGGTCGTGAAGGGTGCTGAAGAAGCTAACCATGAATTTCGCGCTCGTGGCTTTTTTAAGGCCATCTGGATGGCGATTGTCGTGGGTATGCTTTTCTATACCATCGTGATTGCCGCGGTCGGATATGTCGCACCCTGGAAGCAATTGACCCACGAGAGATTCATGACCGCGGTGGCCTTCGAGCGCGCCTTGGGTTCACGCTGGATTGTAAGCCTCATCCTGGCCGCCGCGCTGCTCTCGCTTTTGAAAGTATTCAACGGGAACTTTGTCGCCGCCAGCAGGCTGTTGTTCGCCGTCGGGCGCCGCGGCCTGGTGGACCCGCGTCTCGGCCGAGTGCATCCACGCAATCAGACGCCTTCAGTCGCCGTACTCTGCATCGGACTGGCCACGGCGGCGTGCATGTTTCTGGGAGACGCTATTCTGGTCCCGGTTTCCGAGGTTGGCTCGGTTGCGTCCGCCATGGGATGGCTGGCAGCTTGCGCTTCCTATCACCAAATGAAACCGGCATCGCGCCAACGGGTTGTCGCCTTGATAGGAGTTGCCGTCGCACTGCTCATGATCCTGATGAAGATTGTCCCTGGCATTCCGGGGGGCTTCAGCAGATACGAATGGCTGGCACTGGGAATCTGGATACTGATCGGACTTGGCCTGAGCCGTCGGCAAGAGACTTTAATATTTGCCTCTAAAACGAATGGAGAATAGAGAAGAATGCGCGACTTCATGATGCACTCGCTTGCCGTGGTTATCGTTTTAGTTTATTTACCCCTGTACGCCACGCCACAGCCTTTCGACCTCGTCATTACCAACGGCCACATCATCGACGGCACCGGCTCGCCCTGGTATTCCGGTGACATCGGCATCCGGGATGGAAAGATCGCGGCCATCGGCAATCTTGCCGCCGTGCCTCGCACCCGCACGATCGACGCGGCCGGCAAAGTTATTGCCCCCGGCTTCATCGATATGCTTGGCCAATCAGAGTTGACCATCCTGGTCGATCCGCGCTTGCCTTCGAAAATTTACCAGGGCATCACCACGGAAATCACCGGTGAAGGCGGCTCGGCAGCGCCATTGAACGACGCCATCATTCGCGCCGATCACGCTGGCTACGATCACTATCACATCACTCCTGATTGGCACACCTTCCGTGAATATTTCGACAGACTCGAAAAGCAGGGCATGGGCATCAATCTCGCCAGCTACGTGGGCGCAACCCAAGTCCGGCGCATGGTCTTGGGAGACGACGATAAACAACCTACCCCTGAACAACTCGATCAGATGAAAGCGCTGGTGCAACAAGCCATGCGTGATGGCACAGTCGGTGTTTCCACCGCTTTGCAGTATGCGCCGGCTCCCTACGCCAAAACCGAAGAGTTGATCGCGTTGGCCGGGGAAGCCTCGAAATTCGGTGGCATCTACGCCACCCACATGCGCGATGAAGGGGACCGCGTGATTCCTGCTATCGATGAAGCTCTGCGCATCGGCCGCGAAGCTCACATACCCGTTGAGATCTGGCACATCAAGGTTGCGGGCAAGGAAAATTGGGGACGGATGCCGGAGGTGGTGGCGAAGATTACTGCCGCGCGCGCGGATGGCCTCGACGTCAGCGCCAACACTTATGCTTACGCTGCGTGGTTCAATACGATGTCGGCATTTATCCCGCCCTGGGCGCACGATGGCGGGGACGCGAGGCTGATCGAGCGCTTGAAAGATCCGGCCATGCGGCAGCGCATTCGCAAGGATCTGATGACTGCTTCGGCTGACTGGCAGAACGAATGGCAGGAAATTCCGAGTCCAGCCTCGGTTCTGGTTTGTGTAGTTCAGAATCCGAAGCTGCTGCCGTTGCAGGGCAAGACGCTGGCAGAGATCGCGACCATCTGGAACAAAGATCCTATGGATGCGCTCTTCGATCTGCTGATTGAAGACAACGCTTTTACTCAAGTCGCGGTGTTCGGCATGTCAGAATCCGACGTTGTACTGGCCTTGCAGCAGCCCTGGGTCTCGATCGACAACGATTCAGAAGGCACGTCGCCAGACGGAATCCTGGGTCAGGAACATCCCCATCCGCGCGCCTATGGCACCTTCCCGCGCATCCTGCGTAAATATGTTGGGGAGGAGAGAAAGCTCAAATTGGAAGATGCCATTCGCAAGTTTTCAGCTCTCCCGGCGCAACGCATGCGGTTGACGGATCGCGGAGTATTGAAAGCAGGCATGTGGGCCGACGTGGTAGTTTTCGATCTGGCCACGGTGCGCGACGTAGCGACGTTCGACAATCCCAATCAGCTGTCGCAGGGAATGGAATATGTCCTGGTAAACGGCGTCCCCGTGATTGATCAAGGGAAGATGACAGGAGCTAAACCGGGCAAAGTGCTGCGCGGTGCGGGCTACGCACCGTGATGCTCACGGCATCGAGATGCGATTTTAACAATGCCGACTTCCATCTCCGTGAAGCGCTGCCCGAACTGAGTGGGCATGTGCGGGTCACTGGCCGTAGCCCGCATCCGGCGGAACGTCGCGATCTGTTTTCTCGGTTCTTACCCATGTGCGCAGCGATGCCGATTGGAAAGCGCGGGTTTCCACTAGCTCGTTCTCGCCTGTGGTGGCGAAAAAGTTTCTTGCTTCGATTTCTAACCGGTTGAAGTCTGGTTGCATAAATCAGGCTTCTTACGGTTTAAGAGCGACGGCTTGCGTGTCCGATGACACGATTGGCGATACGCGCGGTTCCATCACCGTGCCGGTTACATTGAACCCCGGAGTTCCTTCACGCGTCAATTTCAGATCAAGGATACGAGTGAGAGACGCCGTGCCGCTCACCTGGTAAGCACCCGTCGAAGTCTGCAGCGCGCCTTCCTGAATTTCAAAGCTTCCCTCGTGCAGGAACAAGTTCGCTGCGAAACGATGCATCTGTAGCGGACCCTCGTCAACTACTACGTGAAGGAGCAGGCCGTCCCGGGCATCGACTTTCAATGTGCCGGTCGCCGATGCAAACAACTCAGCCGCGTCCAGTCCCGACGTTTTCACGTGGTAGGTTGCAGTTGCCGAACCCGTGACCCAATCGTCGTTCATACTGTTGGACAGCTGACTGAGTGCAATCCCATCGAGCGTGCCCGCACCGCTATAATCCGGAGGCTTTACCGTGAAGTCGGCTTCCCATTCGCCGACATGCTTGCCGCCCAGGACATCGCCACACAGATCAAATAATCGCACCTTGCCCTTATTCAGTTCCAACTTTGCTGAAACTCGATTCCCGACGAGTTTATGAACCACTACTCGGTTCGCCGTGACTTTGCCAGTGGCGTTTACCGTAAGCAGGTAGGGAACTCCGGCTACCGGGGAAGAAAGAAATCGGTACCATGGTTGTTTGCGAACGTGGGGATTGATCAATTGGTTCAGTTCATCGGTTGCAATCTCGTCGGCATGCAGATCGAAGTGAATTGGGCAGGCGTCCGGTGCCGCGCACTCCCTCGGAAGCGCCAGAGAACCGTACCACGAAGTGTCCGCGACTGAAGCCGTCAGGTTCTGCACGCTGACTTGATCGGGCGTGAGGGAAAGGTTCGCCGAAGCAATTTCCAGCGGTGCATTCAACCCGCGCACCAGCGCGCGAATCGAATGCAGTTGCGCCTTCCCCATCGCTCTCGGTGCCGCGAATCCCGACCAGGCACCGGCAAGTTGCAGATCGAGCTTGGCTAGGCCTTCGGCCGCTGGTTGGGAAGCCGGTATTCCCAGCATCCTTGCCAGTTGCAGTACCCGCTGCACCTGCGCATCCCCTTGGACGATGACGCTGTATCCCGAATGCGAAGCCCAGCCGCGCACGGTTGCGGGTACTGGCCGTCCTAGTGGCAAACTGAATGGGCCGACGACGAAGCGAGTCTCTGAGGGGGATGCGGCGATTTCCCGTAAAGACGCTCGCGATGTTTGAGCTCTCGGAGAAGCTACCGCGAACGCAACCCTGCCCAGCGTCACGTCGATGTTAGTCAGTTTAGAGCTGAGATCGAAGCCGGAGGTTTCGCCGTTACCTTCCCATGTCACTGCACTTGGTCGCGCGCTCGCCGTTCGCTGAAGCTTCACGTGCCCGTCCAGTTGGCCGGTTGCGATCAAATCATCCGGCATACCTTGTTTGGCGTGGCGCGCGAGCGCGATCAGCGACTGAGTAGGCACATCCTGGGCGGTCAACGTCAGGTCATAATCGCGGGATGAAAACGGACCCTTGATGCCGCCGGCGATGGAAATCGCGCCGTCTCCGACGGGAGCACGGCACGCAATCTGAGACAACGCGTGGTCCACAGAACTGTAAGAGCCGCTGCACTGCGCTGCCAGCCGCAAAACGCCTCCGCCAAAAATGTCATAGCGGCGGAAATCCTGCACCGAGGCGGCTGCAGCGATCGCAAGAGTCCCAGGCGTCCCCGTCAGCGTCGTCGACACTGTAACGCCACCCCGCCAGCCCTTGTCATTGCCATAGGCGAGTTTGGTGACTTGGCCGAGTTGCGCACGATCCCACTCCAGACTGAACTGCAGCGGTGTCTCCCGCAGACTTGCCGCTCTCTGCCACGATCCGCTGACAGTAACCAAGCCCGTGTCGGTGAGATTGAAATCGGTTCGCACCGGGCGCGCCTTCAGCCGCACCCCCCAGGCATTTTCCGTGTCTTGCCACAAAACGAAATCGGCTTCGGTCAGCGCGTAAGGCTTTTTCTCCGGTCCAAATTTGAAATTGATGCGACCGCGGTCCGCCTCGATGTAGGGAAAGGCCGGACGCCTTTCCATTCTCGACTTACTGGTGGGAGCAACCGGGATCTTGGCGGCGCGCTCAATCAAATTCTCCAGATTCCAATGTCCGGATGCATTCCGTACCAGGTTAAGGCTGGGTTCGGTCAGACTGAGCCGCGCGATCTCAAGCCGTCCGCGCAAGAGTGAAGTGATGCGCAGCGAGGCAGCTACCTCCGAGGCTCGCAGCATCGGTTCAGCCCCGAAGGCGGGATCATCGTGAACAACGAAATCCTCCAGATCAAACCCCGGTGCGGGAAGCAGTCGCAGTTTCACTGCTGCCACATCCACCGTCCGCCCCAGGGCCAGACTTATAGAATTGACGATGCGCGCTTTTAAGCGATTGGCCCCCGGCCGTATGAGAAACAGCGCCAGGACCGCGACCACGGCCAGCGTCACCACTCCGCGCTTGGATCGCCAAAAACTCACCGCACCGCCTTGAACGTACGCCGCCAGCGCGTCTCATCGAAGAAGTGGATTACCACGTGGGCCAGAAACCCAATTCGTTGGCTAACTTCTCTCTCCAGATACTGTCCGGCCGGCGTTTCAAACGACCAGTAAATAAACATGGGCCGCCCAATCACGTTTTCCTGCGGAATGAAGCCCCAATAACGGCTATCCAGGCTAACGTCGCGGTTATCCCCCATGCCGAAATAACTATTTGCCGGCACCACCACATCGTCACCCTGAATGTATTGCGGCAGAGCCAGCGCCCAATCGGCAGTCACATTGTTGAACTCAGTGGGTGCGACTGCGGGAAAATTATCGCGATAAGGATTGTAGCTGAGCTCGCCGCCTTGATGAATCACGTAAGGCTCATCCAGCTTATCCCCGTTGCGGTAAACTACGCCGTCGCGCAAATGCAGACGGTCTCCGGGAATGCCGATAATTCGCTTGACCACGTAAAGCCCAGGTT
>Ga0307476_10001520_pt1 | contig 14099 bp, 11 predicted proteins | sample atmos_gasesECM2C_2_FD_203314 | JGI IMG/M metagenome (GOLD analysis project Ga0307476, IMG submission 203314) | Hardwood forest soil microbial communities from Morgan-Monroe State Forest, Indiana, United States - atmos_gasesECM2C_05 | ecosystem: Environmental > Terrestrial > Soil > Temperate... | reverse complement strand
AATGCGGTACTCCAGGTTCGTGAATACACTCAGGTCGCCGCCGGGAAACACGATCTGATCCACCGGGATGGGCACGGTCCAGTTTCCCAATCGTGGGTTGGCGGGATTCTTGGGAACAGGGGTTCCATCCGGATTGGTCAGCGTAATTTGGCTGGCGCTGGGTAGAAATGCTACCGGCGAGACCGACCGAACGTCGAAACCACGAATGTCGTTTTCACCACCCATGAAGAAGCGCTGGAACGGCGGGGCGACCAGACCAGCAAACCCGCTGATGAACGATCCCTGAACATTAAAGCCGATTGCATTGCGCCGGTTCTGTACCGGGATGAACCTCTTGTACTGAATGATCGGCCGAATCGACCGCACGGTTCCGCCAAGCCCGGCAAGCTCCACGCCCAGCGTCATCTGGTGCCCCGAGTGCGGCGAGATTCCGCTGTCCAGCGTATTAAACGAGAAGTTGGGGAATATCTTGCTGGTGATGATCCCATTCACCGCATTCGGTCCAGAAATACCTCGAAAGGCGATGAAATCGAAAAGACTCTTGGAAGCCGTACTGAGAGGTATCAGGGTCGAGCGGTCCAGCGAATAGGTCACGCCTACGCGCTTGAACGAACGTTTATTGCGCAACGGATAGCTGGCGGAGGTGGTAAAACCAACGCTGGACTGCGAATAGTTCTGCAAATTCTGCAACACGGCGCTCGGCAGATTCAGATTCTGGCCGCCCAAGATGGACAGCTGTCGCGCCTGGTTGAAGCTGACTTTGTTGCCGAACACGGTAAACCCGAACTGCAAGGGACGATCAAACATATAAGGCTGGGTGAAGCCGAACATCACGCTCCGCGCCAGGTTCCCCAGGTTGAGCTGCAATTGCAGGGTCTCGCCGCGCCCCAGGAAGTTGTTCGTGGAATAATTCAATCCCACGAACGCGCCTTCCAGGCCGCTGACGCCGCCATTGAGTCCGATGCTGTTCTTGCCCTTTTCATGTACCTTCAGCGTCAAATCCACCTGGCCATTTTTCTCGTCCAGCTTTTTGTCCGTGACGTTCGGGTCGTCGGGCTTCAGCTGGTCGAAATAAGAAAGCTGATTCAACCGGAGCAGGCTCAGTTCCCACAGACGGGAGTTGTAGACGCCGCCCTCTTCGAGCGCCAGTTCGCGCCGAATCACCTTGTCGCGCGTCGTGGTGTTGCCCACAAACTCGATACGGCGCACATAGAACTGCTTGCCTTCGTCGACGTCGATCTCCAGATTTGCGAGTTTTTTCTCATCGTCAAAAGTCGTGGAAGGCACGCCTGTGTAGTTGATGTACCCGTACTCGCCGTAAGCCTTGCGCAGAGCGTCCAGGCCTTTGGCAATTTTCGCGCGGCTGAAAACATCTCCGTCCTTGAGCGGGAACAACGACCGTAGCGCGGCGGTGTTGGAGATCGCCTTGTTGTTCTTAAAAGTAATCTTGCCCAGCCGGTACTGGTCTCCTTCTTCAATGGGCATCGTAATATCGACGGCCTTGCCGGGCCCCGACTGCAGCAATGGAATGTGGAAGCCTTTGTGCCCGGTGTCGTGGATTTCCGTCTTCGGGTCGCTCACCCCCACTTTGAAGTAGCCGCGGTTCTGGTACTCGGCGCGCACCCGTTCGGTGTCTTCTTCCAGCTTAGTGGCGTCATAGGTCTTGGCGAAGAGATTCTCCAGAAAGATCGAGTGCGGAACGCCAATCGGCTTCAAGTTCTTCATTGCTGCCCGAAGAACTCGCGACTTGATGGCCTTGTTGCCCTGGAACTTGATCTTGCCGACCTTTACCTTCGGGCCTTCTTTGACCACAAACGTGAGACCGACCGCAGCGGGCGGAATCTGCCGCACTTCCGTGCGGATCGTGGCGAATTGCCGTCCGTGCTCAGAGAGCAGGTTCCTGATGGAAACTTCTGCCTTCTTGATGCGGGTGGGATCATACTGACTTTCAACCACCAGCCCGACTTTATCCTGCTTGAAGCGGTCGAGCACATCGCTGTTAGAAACCGAACTCAGGCCCAGGTAATTAATTTCGCGAATCGTTGGCTTTTCCTTTACTTGGACGATGATGCGCCAGCCCTTGGGGGTTTGCTCGCGGAGAATCTTGATGTCTTCGAAGTAGCCCGTGTTCCACACAGAGTTGAAGTCGCGTTCGAGGGCCGCGGCATCGTAAATATCTCCTGCCTTAGTGAAGATGCGGGCTTTGATTGTATCGCCGGGAATCCGACGGTTGCCGGTGACGATAATTTCCGACACAACATCCGTCTGCGCCCAAGTCGGGCTCGCGCTCGCAAGCAAGAGCGTTGCCAGCATCCAGCAGAGCGCAGACAGACGCCGTCGCACCCTTGGCCAAGGCCGTTGAAATGAAGAAGATGGCACCAACCCGGCCCCGAGAACGCAGGGTCGCTTGGGCACAACAAGGTTCTCCGAATGCAAGCGAAAAGGAATCGCTACGACCTCAGCCTCTGGGATGTGAGAAAACTGTCATTATACGGTAGAGCGTTGGAAAGCGTCCAAGCTGCAACTCTTTCTGAATCTAATCTTGCAGTTCCGACCCGACCGGCAAGACCTGCGGTTGCTTCATGGGGATGGCTTGGATAACTCTACCTCAACCAAGACGGAATAAAACGTGGCCGAGTTGCCCATGTCGGTAAGTTTTTCTGAGGTAAGGGCATTGATGCTCTGAAAACCTGAAGTCATCTTCGCCCAATTGAGGCTCGCGGAGACGACTCCCGGCTGCACTTTGCCATCGACTCGCGCCTTCAGCAGAATGTCTCCCCGATGGTTGAAGACGCGAACCGGGTCGCCGTTGGCAATGCCACGCGCCCGAGCGTCGGCAGCCGAGATTTCCAGAAGACCCGTCTCTTCCATCACCTGAACTGAGGGTATGTTCGAAAACGTTGAGTTCAGGAAATTGTCAGCCTTGCGCGCCAGGAGTTCCAGTGGAAGTGAGTCGTCCTTCTTCCCGTGCCGCGATTCCGTCGGAGGCGTAAAGTCGGCGACCGGATCGAGTCCCATGGCTTTGACCGACTCGCTACAAAGTTCCGCCTTCCCCGAAGGCGTTCTGAAGCCGCCGTGAGCAAACGGAAGAAAGGGTTCCGGTTGTGTGGCGCGGGCGCCCCCGCCCGCGTCTTTTTGCCCCGCAAAGTTCAACCGAACCGCCCCCCGCTCCAACCGCTCCCGATTGATCTCCTGCATCCACGGATCTTCCGACTCCAGCGCCGCATCGATCATCTCGTCCACGCTCTCGCGGAAGCAGTCCTCGTTAAACCCCATCCGTTCCGCCAACGCGCGAAACACTTCCACATTCGAGCGGCACTCCCCGAGCGGCGCTATCGCTTGATTCGAAACCTGCAAATAGTAATGCCCGTACGCCTTCTGCAGGTCTTTGTGCTCAAAAAATGTAGTCGCCGGCAGCACAATGTCAGCGTAGTCCGTCGTGTCGGTAAAAAATTGCTCGTGCACGACAGTAAAAAGATCCGGCCGCAACAGACCGCGAACCACTTCATTGTGCTCCGGACAAACCGCTGCCGGATTGGAGCTGTAAACAAACAATGCCTTGACCGGCGGGTCATTCACCGTATTGAGCACACGACCCAGTTCGACCATGTTGATGGTGCGGGCTTCGCGTCCCAGGGCGCTTTTCATCAAATCGGCGCGCTTCAAGACTCTAGTATTAAAGTCAACCGCGCCGCTGACCGACATCTGCAACCCGCCACCGATTTCTTTCCACGACCCGGTGACACAAGGCAGCATCGCGATGGCGCGTGTCGCCATCCCGCCGCCCTCTGAACGCTGCACGCCATAATTTAGCCGGATCACCGAAGGTCGAACGGTGGCATACTCGCGCGCCAACTTGCGAATGTCTTCGGCAGCGATGCCCGTCCATTGCGTCACCCGCTCCGGTGGATACTCTTTCACCTTCTCTCGCAGTTCCTCGAAACCCAATGTGTACTTCGCAACATAGTCCGCATCGTGCAGATTTTCGCCGATGATCACGTGCATTATGCCCAGCGCCAGCGCCGCATCGGTCCCCGGATTAATCGGCAGATACCAGTCGGCACACTCTGCCGTCCGCGTGCGGTAAGGATCGATCACCACCAGCTTCGCGCCCTTGCGCCGAGCCTCGGCAATGAACGGCCACAAATGAACGTTGTTCCCGTGAATATTCGAAGCCCACGCGATGATGTATTTGGAATGCCGGAACTGCTCCGGCTCAGTGCCAAGTTTCACACCGAGAACGGACTTCAGCCCCGCCTCTCCCGCCGCCGAACAGATCGTGCGATCCAGCTGCGAAGCCCCCAGCCGATGAAAAAATCTCCGATCCATGGACGCGCCATTCAGCGCACCCAAAGTTCCGCCATAGGAGTAGGGCAGAATGGCCTCACTGCCAAACTCCGCCGTAATCGCCCGAAAGCGCAGAGCAATCTCGTCTAAAGCCTCATCCCAGGAAATCCGCTCCCAGGTTTGTGTGCCGCGGGCGGCCCCGCCCGCGGCCACTGACACCGGCCCCTTCGCCGCAACCCGCCGCATCGGATACAGCACCCGATCCGGCGAATACACCCGATCCAGATATTTCGCCACCTTGGCGCACAAAAATCCCCGCGTCACCGGATGCTCCGGATCTCCCTGAATCTTCGTTGCCCGCCCATTCTCGACAGTAATCAGCACACCGCAAGCATCCGGACAATCGTGCGGACAAGCGGCATTGACAACCTGCTTCATAGACTCTCGATTATATGGGAAACACGCAGCGACAGCCGCCTTCGGGTGTCCCCTGGCCGCAGGCCAGGTGCTTTTCGATCGTAGAATTCCGAAATCCACCCTCGCAGGGCTACTTGAGTTCGAGCACTTCCTTTTCCTTCGCCTTGCTCATCTCTTCCATCTTCTTGATTTCGCCGTCAGTCAGCTTCTGAATCTCGTCGAGCGAGCGCTTCTCTTCGTCCTCGGTAATTTTCTTATCCTTCAGCGCTTTCTTGATCGCATCGTTACCATCTCGGCGAATGTTCCGCACGGCCGTCCGGTGCTCTTCCAGCACCCGGTGGAGATGCTTCACCATGTCTTGCCGGCGCTCCTGGGTCAGCGGAGGTACCGGCACGCGGATCAGCTTGCCATCGTTCATCGGATTCAATCCCATATCGCCGGAGCGAATCGCTTTTTCAATCGCCCCCAGCTGCGAAGGATCGAATGGCTGCACCGTAATCAACTGAGCCTCAGCCGCATGCACCTGCGCAATCTGATTCAATGGCAACTGCGAGCCGTAGTAATCCACGCTCACGCTATCGAGCATGTGCACGTTGGCGCGTCCCGTCCGCACGCCCGCCATCGCTTTGCGGAAATCTTCCACCGCCTTGTCCATGCGCGTCTTCAGTTGTGTGTACGTGTCTTTCAGCCCGGCGATCGCCGCCATGGTCGCTTGCGCCATATTTTCAACCCCGTATCATTGCAGAATCAAAACGCTGCATTATAAACCGAAACGAAAGTTGGCCACGGATTTGCGCGGACCAACACGGATCTGAGAGTGCCAAAAATCCGTGCGAATCCGTCAAATCCGTGGCCGATCTTACTCGCCTACGCTGGCCGCTTGCGCGCTGACCCTCGAACCTATTTTCTCCCCCAACACCACGCGGCGAATGTTGCCGTGATGATTCAGGTTGAAAACGATGATGGGAAGATTATTGTCCTTGCATAGACTGATAGCGGTGGAGTCCATCACTTTCAGTCCCAGTTTGAGAACGTCCATGTAGGAAATGTGATTGAATTTCTTTGCGCCATCGACTTTCAAGGGATCGGCGTCGTAGATGCCATCCACCCGCGTCGCTTTGAGAATCGCCTCAGCCTTGATCTCCATGGCGCGCAAAGAGGCTGCAGTGTCGGTCGAGAAATAAGGATTCCCCGTGCCGCCGGCAAAAATAACAACGCGTCCCTTTTCCAGATGACGGATCGCACGGCGCCGAATGAACGGCTCGGCCACCTGGTTCATCTCGATCGCCGTCTGCACGCGCGTGTAGACGCCTTGTTTCTCAAGCGCGTCCTGCAAGGCCAGCGCATTGATGACCGTTGCGAGCATGCCCATGTGGTCGGCGGAGACCCGGTCCATATCCTTGGCCTGTTGGGCCACCCCACGGAAAAAGTTGCCTCCGCCCACGACAATGGCCAGCTGCACACCCAGTTTGTGCACATCGGCCAATTCCGCTGCGACCTCGTGAATGCGCGCGGTCTCCACGCCAAAGCCCTGGTTCGCCGCGAGCGCCTCGCCGGAAAGCTTCAGAAGAATGCGTTTAAAGGCAGGGGTCGTAGTCATGAAAGAGTCCAGTAGCGCCGACGTTGTGATGTAGCGCCGGCGTCCCTCCGGCTGTCGCGGGGGGCGTCTCGCCCGCGCAGTCGCAACTAGAAATTGCCAAAAAAGGGCGCCCAATGGGCGCCCTGAATCATTCGCCTTTCGGCTCTGAAGGCTTCGTGACGGCGACGGTCTCGCCGGCGTCACCCACTTTGAACCGGGCAAACCTTCGAACCGCAATATTCTCGCCGAGTTTGCCGATCTTCGCGGCGATCAACTGCGAGATCGAAATCGTCTGGTCCTTGATAAAAGGCTGCTCCAACAGGCAAACCTCTTCGTAGAACTTTTCCATTTTGCCCTCGACCATCTTCTCTGCAATCTGCGGAGGCTTGCCCGAAGCCACGGCCTGCGCCAGAAAAATATCCTTCTCGCGATCGAAATCAGCCTTGGTCACGTCTTCCTTGCGTACGAACTTAGGATCGCTGGCCGCAATGTGCATGGCGATGTCATGCACCAACTCCTTGAAGTCGTCGGTGCGCGCCACGAAGTCGCTCTCGCAGTTTACCTCGACAAGCACACCAATCTTGCCGCCTGCATGAATGTAGCTGGCAACCGATCCTTCACTAGTCACACGCGTCGCTTTCTTGGCCGCAACCGATACGCCCTTCTTGCGCAGAATCACAACCGCCTGCTCCATATCGCCTTTGGCTTCGGTCAGGGCCTGCTTGCAATCCATCATCGGCGCCCCGGTCTTCTCCCGGAGATCCTTCACTTGTGTCGCGGAAATATTCACTGTGGTAGTACCCATTCTAAAAAGTCCTTCTGCTCTTTTTTAGTAGAGACGTAGCTTGCAACGCCTCTGCAATTAGATGTTGCTTTATAAAATTTGACCCGCAGCGGACGACCCGCGCGGGTCTGCTTGTTTCCCGTTGGCCAACGACCTACGACGAACGACCAAGGACCTTCCCTAAACCGTCTGGCTCTCCACCTTCGGCAATTCCTCTTCGTTCGCTACCGGCTTCTTGTGCGTTCCCGGGCCCAGCACTTCTTCCATGCTGATGTCCTCGCTCGCATCGATGCCCGCTTCTTCCGCCGGAGCCTCGGTCGCAGCCTGCGCCGCATCGGCCGCAGCCTGCATGTCGGCGACTTGCTTGTCGGTCATCAACTGCGCACCCTCAGCAATCGATTCGGAAATCTTCGACGTAAACAACCGGATCGCCCGCAATGCGTCATCGTTGCCGGGGATCACATAATCCACTTCGCTGGGATCGCAATTCGTATCCACCACCGCGACCACCGGAATACCCAGCTTGCGCGCCTCGCGTACCGCAATCTGCTCTTTGTTCGAATCAATAACAAAGATCGCGTCCGGCAACCGGCTCATGTTTTTGATGCCCGCCAGGTTAGCCTGCAAATGCTTGCGCTCGCGTTCGAGCTTGATAACTTCTTTTTTGGGGAGCAGCTCGTAGCGGCCATCCGTCGCCATCTCATCGAGCTCCTTCAGCCGCTTCACCGACTTCTGCACTGTAACCCAGTTGGTGAGCAGCCCGCCCAGCCAGCGCTGGTTGATGTAGAACATTCCACACTTCTGCGCTTCTTCGGCAATCGCGTCCTGCGCCTGGCGCTTGGTGCCGACGAATAGCACAATCCGGCCGTCGTTCGCCAGATCCTGCACGAACTTGGACGCCTCTTTGAACATCTTCAGCGTCTTCTGCAGGTCGATGATGTAAATCCCGTTGCGCTCTCCGAAGATGTATTCCTTCATCTTGGGATTCCAGCGCTTGGTCTGATGCCCGAAGTGGACGCCCGCTTCGAGCAACTCCTTCATGGTAATAGTAGCCAATGAACCTCCTCTTTAGTCTGCATCGGAAGTTCGAGGTTCCAAAGTTGCAATGTTTCAAGGTCTTTGAAACCTTGAAACCCTGAAACGTTGAAACCTCCTTCCGATTGCCATTCCCGCCCCGCACGCGAGGCACGGGAAGAATTGAACACCTGAACAACCCAATGTTTCAAGGTTTCGCAGGTGTCAAGGTTTCAAATTGAACCGCTAAACCTTGACACCCCGAAACTCTGAAACATTGCCACCTTGAAACCTATCTCTTAGAGAACTGGAACCGCTTGCGAGCGCCCTTCTGTCCGTACTTCTTGCGCTCTTTGCCGCGTGAATCGCGGCTGACCATGCCTTCGGCCTTCAGCTTCTTTCGCAGTTCCGCATTGAACTGCATGAGAGCGCGGGCGATGCCCAACTTCACCGCGTCCGCCTGGCCGCGCACGCCACCGCCCAGTACGCTGGCGATGACGTTGAACGCAGCCGCAGTATCCGAAGACGCCAGCGGCGCCTTCGCCGCCGACCGCTGCGCCGGCGTCACGAAATATTCTTCAAAGGCGCGCCCGTTTACGCTGAACTCTCCACTGCCCGGACGCAAATAAACCCGGGCAATCGCCCGCTTGCGGCGCCCCGTTCCGTAGTATTGAACTAGCTCTGCCATTTAGCTCCTAGCTTTTAGCTGCTAGCTTCTAGCGAAACCCAGAAGCCGCGCCTTTCAATCTCAAACTCTTTGTCCAATCTCAAACCGCTGTCATCCTGAGGCGACGTTCTTTGTTGCCGAAGGATCTCGGACTCCACGAAGACCGCCTTACGAAACTGCGACTTTGCGCGCCTTATACTCCCGCACTTCCAACTTCAAATCCTGCGGCTTCTGCGCCTGGTGCGGATGCTTGTCGCCCTTGTACACATTCAACTTCGAAAGCATGTGCGCCGCGAGTTTATTCTTCGGCAACATACGCTTCACTGCCGACTCAATCACCATCTCCGGCTTGCGCACCAGCCTCTTGTTGTAATCCTCAGTCCGCAAACCGCCAGGATATCCCGTGTAATGGTGATACTGCTTCTGCTCGGCCTTCATGCCCGTCGTTTTGATCTTCTCGGCATTGATCACGATCACGTGATCGCCAGTATCAAGAAAGGGCGTATATTGCGGATTTTCTTTACCGATGAGGATGCGCGCCACTTGCGACGCCAGACGCCCCAGCGTCTGCCCATTCGCATCCACGACGTACCACTTGCGCACAATTTCCCCCTCTTTGGGGAAATAGGTTGACATCAGAGTTCTCCCAGATTGAATAAAAGCTGCGAAAGAAGACCGCTCGTTGATTCCCTAGCGAGGACGCCAGGCCATCAGGCGGGCAACCACACGACCACCAAAGTATTTACGATAGCGTAATCTACAAAGAATTGTCAACGATCTGTTCCTGCCAAAGCTCCAAATGGTAAGGTAACCCTTGGAGGTATTCATGAGATTACTCCCCACAGTTCTCGCTGTATCTCTGACCCTATCCTTGCCTGCCTTGGCGCAACACAATAACCATCAATCCGGCGGCCACGCCGTAGGTGGCGGATACGTTCCTCCCCACGGTCCGCCGCCTTCCCACGGCACCATGGCTCGAGCTCCGCAGAAGGAAGCTGCGCCGCGCCAGGAAGCCGCCCCACACCAGGAAGCCGCGCCACGAGCCTCCTATCGTGATCAACCCAGCCACCCCGAAGCCCCGCACGTTCACCACGACGGCCAATGGGTTGGACACGACGCCGGACGGGATGACGCTCGCTACCACCTCGACCGGCCCTTCGAGCATGGCCGCTTCACCGGCGGCTTCGGCCGTGGCCACGTCTGGCGCATTGCCGGAGGCGGACCCAACCGCTTCTGGTTTAATGGATTTTATTTCGGCGTTGCCCCCTTCGATCTCGGCTACGCCGGGGACTGGGATTGGGCCAACGACCAGGTCGTGATCTATGACGATCCTGACCACGAAGGTTGGTACCTCGCCTACAACGTGAGACTAGGCACCTACGTCCACGTTCAATACATGGGTGGCCAGTAAATGTATCGACTCCCTCTGTCATCCTGAGCGAAGCGAAGGACCTATGGTCCTTCAGCGCCACAGAACGGCGCCTCAGGATGACATTGCGAGTTGGTCGTTAGTTACAGGGGAAGGGCCAGAACGCCGACGCAAACTCATTCATACGCCAGCGCATCAATCGGATCCCTCTGCGCAGCCTTGAATGCCGGGTACAGCGCCCCCGCCAAAGCCCCGACAATCGCAATCAGCGTCGCCCGCAACACCCACTCGTTACTCCAGAACAGCCGCAGCACCGGCCTTTCGAACATAATTACGCGGCGGGTCACCATACTGATGACGATCCCAGCCACAATACCCACAACAGCCAGCAACAAAGTTTCCCGCAGCACCACATTCACGATGTACCACTTCGAAGCGCCCAGCGATTTCAGAATCCCGATCTCGCGCGTCCGCTCCATAACCGCCGTATACATCGACTGAAAAATCACCAGAAATCCCACCACTACGGCCACGCCAATCACGATCTTGATGGCCAGATCAAATCCCGGAAGATTGTCTGGCGTCATCATCGACAAATACTCCGGCATGGAGTGGACCGCGTACTGCTCCATGCCAGGTATTTTCTCGATCGCATTCTCCACGTCATTCGTTCTGGCGGGATCATCCAACCTGACGTAAAAGACCGAAGCCTTGCCTTGATCGCCCAATAAATCCTGAATCGTCGCCAGAGGCAGAAACTTGCGACCGCCTTTTCCGTGAGGGACAATGCCGCAGATACGGAAATCGTGGGCCAGGATTTCGATCTTGTCTCCAACGTTGTTGTGGTTCATGCCAGCGAAGAAGTCGTCCACGATCACGTCATAGGGCTCGTGAAACGGCCCGCCGGAGAGATAATGAAACTTCGGAGGCAACTGGTCATAGCTCGCCAGATCGATGCCGTAAATGATCTCCACGGGTTTTTGGGTGAATGCCCAAATCACCGGAACCGCCGCTACGACGTGCGGCACCTTGCGCAGAACATCTCCAACCTTGAGCGAGATTGGCGCCCCGGAAAGTCCGATCAACCCCGACGACCCTGGAGGCATCACCATCAGGTCCGCTCCCACCCCCAGCTGGCTCTCCTTCGAACCGTTCAGCAACCCGTAGAACAGCGCCACCACCATCAGAATCATCACCACTTCCAGCGCAATAGCGCTCGTAGCGATGAACGACCGCGTCGGCCGATGCACCAGGTTGGCAACAACCATTTTATTCATCATGGTTTTTTATTATCGGAAAGCTGGTCACAAGAAAAAGCACCAATCCTGGCCGCGTTTTTTGCGGCTAGGGTGGGGATTTTGACTCTTCAAAAGCCGAATGCCGTACTACTGCGGCTCCAGCGGCGTCACCAAGCTCGACTGCGGATGATCCACATTCACCACCTCCGCGCCCGGCGGTTGCGACAGCACGAACTGATCGTCCTTCAACGGCTGGTTGATATCGACCTTCAGCATATTCAGCGTGATATCGAATTCCTCTTGCGGCCGATAGATCTCGATGCGCGAGGGAAAATTGAAGCCATCATAGTCTTTGTACTCGGCATACTTGGCGTCGGTAGCGACTTTGCCATCTTCGCTATAAATATATTGCCGTCGCGGCTTCAGATCGGTACGCCCAAAGATGATCTTGCGCCCCAGCCTCCAGCCCTTGTCGTATTTCTTAATGATGGTCAGTTCGTAGTCTTCCTGCAGGATTCGATGCCCCTTGGCGTCATGCAGAGTCTCATAGCCGTTCTCCAGCACTGCGATCTCGGACTCCGGATCAATGTGCCGGATCAGCAGCGCCTCGTAAATATTCTGCGGGCGAATATTCTCCATTGGCTGATCTGAACTCGGCGTCTGCACCTCGCTCTTGCCCACCACGAAGCGATTCTTCGGCGGGATCCACAATTTGAACTCCTTGCCGTCGCTGACCATGTCAAAAGCCGTGGTGCGAACGATGGGCATCAACCCAATCATGTGCAACTCATCCGGCTTGCGAGCCAGGATATAGCCGCGAATCTCCTTGTAATCGGTGTAATGCCCCTTCTTCACGCCACCGGACGACGAGTCAATGTCGACCGTCGCCTTCAGCGAGTGGATGGACTCCGCTTGCTGGTTAATGCTGTCGATCAACCCTTGCTGCGTGGATTCCTTCAGTGGAGCCTTCGAGTACTGATCTTCCACCGGACGGGTGCGAAACACGCATCCCGTGGTGGAAAGCATTGCCAGAAACAAGGGAAAAATCAAAAAGGGCGCATCACGTCTCATCAAGATATAAGAAAACCTCTGAACATTTGAGTATACCTCGCCGGAAAGGTTGCAATAAGAATGCGCCGCAGTCCCCTTCCCCTGGCAAACATCCTAAGGCAAATCAAGCACTTACTAAAGTACAGCCCGCTCGAACATCGTCGGCTACAAGCGATTCCTGATCGTCTAAACTGTGAGTATTGTGCGCAAAATTCTCTGGCTAATTTTGATTGCAATCCTCGGAACCGCGGGATGGCTCGCCTGGGCCGTTCTGATGCCGGTCACGCCCTCCGCTCAGACCTTCGTGATGCTGCGCCCGGGATTTTCCACCCACCGCATCGCCGCCGAGCTCAAGGGCGCCGGAATCATCCGCAGCGAGAAAGCGTTCGTGCTATGGCACTACCTTCACCATCGGCGCTCCCTCAAGGCGGGCGAATACCTCTTCGAAAAGTCCGCCAACATGCTTGACGTTCAGCGGCGCCTCCGGCACGGCGACGTTTACGTCCACACCGTAGTCGTCCCTGAGGGCTTCACCATGTTCGACATCGCCCGCGCCATCGAAGCTGCCGGACTTGGCCCCGCCCAAGATTTCCTGAACGTAGCCCAGTCCGATACCACCCAGATCGCCGACATCGCTCCCGGAGCGCGCTCTCTGGAAGGATATCTTTTCCCTGACACCTACGAATTCTCCCGCATGATGACCATGCAGGAAATGGCTGCCGCCATGGTCAAGCAATTCCGGCAAGTGGCAACACAGATCGGACTAATCCCTGGAGCATCTAACTCGACACCCGACGCTGGACGCGGAATTCCCATGGTGGTCACCATGGCCTCCATAGTCGAAAAGGAAACGTCCGTAGCCGAGGAGCGCGCCATGGTGGCCAGCGTCTACTACAACCGCCTGGCCAAGAACATCGCCCTCGACGCCGACCCCAGCATTATCTATGCAGAGCTTCTCGCTGGCACGTACCAAGGCGCCCTGCATCACGCGGACATGCAATTCGCCTCCGCCTACAACACCTACCGCCATGCCGGCCTGCCCCCCGGCCCCATTGCCAATCCCGGACGCAGCGCCCTGGAAGCCGCTATGCATCCAGCTCAAAGCGACTACTACTACTTCGTAGCCGACGCCCAAGGCCATCACCGCTTCGCCCGCACCATCGAAGAGCACAACAAGAATGTAGTGGCATATAGGCTGGCCCTGCGCGGACGTTAAAACCAGACCCCGGGCTTCAACCCTTCGTATCAGATCTGCGCGTCAGCCACCGAGTGTTTGCTGCATAGCCGTTCCACTCAAGGCAACTTATTCAGATAGCACGCGCCATTAGTGTTTTGGTTGGGTATGTTGCTAGGAGGGGTTATCCAAGCCGGATTGCTAAAGTCAAAGAACTCGGTCATATCAATTTGGGCGGCATCCCGCTTGGTAAGGGCAGGCACGTTAAAGCGAGTTTCAATGAATTTCAGAATCGCTGTCGTGTCCGCCACGCTGTGCGATACATAGTTCTTCTTCGTGTAGGGCGATACAACAATCAGTGGCACCCGATAACCGGTGTAGACAAAATCGCAAGTGGGCCCGGTAGTTGTCGTGCAGGGATCTCCGGGAAGTAAATCCACTGGCTTGATGCCGTCGGGACTAACAGCCGGCTGCGGTGAAACGTGATCGTAAAGGCCACCGAATTCATCGTAGGTAAGAA
>Ga0307476_10001518_pt1 | contig 14103 bp, 8 predicted proteins | sample atmos_gasesECM2C_2_FD_203314 | JGI IMG/M metagenome (GOLD analysis project Ga0307476, IMG submission 203314) | Hardwood forest soil microbial communities from Morgan-Monroe State Forest, Indiana, United States - atmos_gasesECM2C_05 | ecosystem: Environmental > Terrestrial > Soil > Temperate... | reverse complement strand
CGGCGGAGTAAGCGGCCTGGCGTCCCCGGCGTGCCGCTTACTCCGCTGCGCGGCTCGGAATCGCATTGCAACGCCGAGCCGCGCACGCAGCGAGTCTTCGAGCGGAGTAAGCGGTCGATCCGGGGCGCGCCGCTTACTCCGCTGCGCTGCGTGCGCGGCTCCGACTTAGACCGTCGGCTCCTCCAGCGGAAATCCCAGTACGTCCTCGCACCACACGGCCACGGCCAGCAGGTCCGCCTCCCCCCACGCCCGGCCCACGACCTGCAAACCCAGCGGCAGCCCCTCCGGGCTGCGGCCGCACGGAAAACAAACCGTTGGCAAGCCGGTATAGCTCCACGGCGAGTTGAACACCGGGTCGCCGGTCGTGGCGGCGTCCGGCGCCGGTCCGGCGGCGGACGGCGTTAGCAGAGCATCCACGCCGGCGAAACACGCCTCCATTTCCTTCTTCAGCAAGCGCTGGTGTTCCTTGGTGCGGGCGTACTCCGTCGGCGAGCGTCTCAGCCCCTCTTCCAGCAAGCCGCGGATGTTCGGGTCGTAATCTTCCGGATGCCGGCGCAACCGCGGCTCGTGGAACATCGCCGCCTCGACGGCCATGACGATTAGGTGCCGGATTAGCACATCGGTGAATGCAGCGGGCAGCGCGACATCCACGACGGTCGCCCCGGCGGCATGTAATTGAGCGCAAACCCGATCCATCATCTCCCGCACGACCGGTTCGGCCCGGCTCTCGAACAGACCGCGCAATCGGCCCAGACGCGGCGGCCGGATTCCGCTCTCAATGCGCTCCCTGTAATCCGGAACCGCAACATCGGCCGCGGATGGGTCGAGCGGGTCGGGTCCGGCGATGACTTGCAGCACGACGGCGAGGTCGCGGACGCAGCGGGCCATGGGACCGGGATGGTCCATCGACGCGGCCAGCGGCACGACGCCGGCCAGGGCGACGCGGCCGTAGGTCGGCTTGAGTCCGGCGACGCCGCAGAAGGCGGCCGGCCGCGTGATCGAGCCGCCGGTCTGCGAACCGAGGGCGCCGAAGCACATGCCGCACGCCAGCGCCGCCGCCGAGCCGCTGCTGCTGCCGCCGGGCGTCCGGCCCAGGGCCCACGGATTGCGCGTCGGCGGCGGATCGAAGCTGGCGTACTGCGTCGTCACCGTCTTGCCGAGGAACACCGCCCCCGCCTCGCGCAGCTTCCGCACCACCGTCGCGTCCTGCCGGGCGATGCTGTTCTTCCACAGTCGCGAGCCGGCCGCGGTCGGCCAATCGAACACGTCGAAGATGTCTTTAATGCCAATTGGCATTCCGTGCAGCGGTCCGCGCCAATCGCCTTTGCGGATCTCCTGGGTCCGCCGTTCCGCCTCAGCCCGCGCCCCTTCCCGGTCCACGAACACCCAGGCGCGGACGCGCTCCTCCATGCGGTCGATTTGGGCGAGGCAAGCGTCGAGCAGGTCGAGGGGAGTCGTGCGGCCGGCGCGGAGGTCGTCGGCGGCCGCGTGGAGGGTCGAAATCATCGGAAAATCCTTCGGCGGCGGGCATCGCCTTGCCGTTGTATCAGCGCGAGCAGATGCGGCAACCAGCCGATCATTCCGGGCGCCGCCACACGAGGCAGAGCGGCCGCTCCTCGCGGACATATCCGGCCAGCGCCCGGTCGGGATCGACCGACCAGGCGCGGCCGCCGCCGTCCTTTTGCCGGTAAACATAAAGCGGCCGCGCCCCCGTCGGCGGGTCCTTGGCGTCGGGCGGCAAGGCGTAAAATAGCGCTCTCTTTTCCTCCGCTCCGCCGAGATGCAGCCCGTCCTTGCCGGCCAGCACGGCCGCGCCGCCGCGGAAGGGCCGGTCCGGCGCGAAGAAGGCGATGCGACCGTCCTTGCCGTTCGGCGGCGCCGCGGCGAATGATTCAGGGACGTCCCCCGGCGAAATGTCGCAGATCGGCGTCGGAATCGCCAATCGCGGGTCGGATAAATCGAGTTTATAAAGCATCTGGTTATAGTCGTAACGCGGCGTCGCGTCGGGATTGCCGGAAAACGCGTCGCTGTACGTCCCCTCAAAGAAAATCACCTTGCCGCCGTCCTTGTCGAACATCGGGTCCTGCTTGGGGTTGTAAAAGCTGTAGCGGTCGTGCGTGGCAATCTTCACGGCGTAGAGCCACGGCCCCGTGGACGCAGCGGCCTCCGCGTACCAAACCTCGCCGAGGAACGACGAGCCGCCCTGCTGGACGGTTATCATCACCCAGCGCTTGCGGTATTCGTTCCAGTAGACCGATCCGGCATGGGCGTAAATCGGCTTGTCCGTATCGCGATCCCGCAGCTGTAAGAGCGCTTCGGCCGGCTTCATCTTGCCGTCGGCGATGAGCCGAGCTTGCTCCGCCGGACCGACGGCGGGCGTATTTTTCCGCCAGGCGTAATGCAGCCCGCCGTCGGCGTCGCGGTCCAGGACGGGGTCGGCCAGGCGCGAACCGTCTCGCAGACAAGTGTACGTCTCATAGTCTGCGGCGCGGCCGAAATGTTCCGGCGATGCGGCCACGCGCGTCAGCGGATAGGGATTGGCGAAATAGACGTAATCGACGCCGTTCTCGGTATGGCGAAAGGCATGGCCCGCCGGGAAAACCGGCGCCTGCATGTCCCAATCGGCGAGGTGGACGAACTCCTGCTTGTCGTCGTCGAAGACCGCCAGGCCACGGGCGTACACTTTGAACGGCGGTTCCACCTTGATGCAGGAGGCGTACAGCCGTTCCCGGCCGTCGGCGCCGGTCAGCGGCGTGAGCGCGACCAGCCAGGTCGGCCCCTTGCCGGGCATCCGCGCCATTTCCTTCGCCAGGCCCTTGTCGTCGGTGAAATAGGCGAGATCGACGCCGGTTTCCGGATCGAGGCCGCCTTTGGACGGCAGCTCGGAAACGGCGCCGGTCGCGTTGAACAGACCCAGCGGATAGGCCGGCCGATTCGTGTCGCCCCAAAACCAGTAGATTTTGCCGCGATAGACCGCGTTCAGCACGCTGTCGGAGCCGAAAACTTGGCCGTCCAGCACTGGCGCCTTGAGAGGCGTTTTTTCTCCGAGAAGAACGCTATCGGCATAGATGCCGCCGCCGGTGAGCCTATAGAGGCGCTCGGCGATATTGATGCGATGGATCTTCAAGGTCGCCGATCCGCCGGCTTCGACGTGGAGCTTCGCGCCCCGATTGCCGAAGCCGTCCGCGGGGTATTCATAACCGTGGCCGGCCGCGGAGAAGAACACGTCCATTCCCATCAGACCCGGCTCGCGGAAAGCGACGAGGCCGTTGCTGTCGGTCCAGTACTGGAGGCCGTTGACGGTCCGCAGCGCAATCAGCGGCACGCCGCGCCCCGTCTCGTCGTCCACGACCTTGACGGCGAAGTAGTCGGACGCGAGCGCCGAACCGGCCAGCGTCAGAAAGCCAACGGCGACGGACACGGTAGGACGCATGGCGTTCCCCTCCCAATCGGCGGCCCTTTGAGAAGCTATGCGGCTTGCACCGCTTGCCAAGGTGCGGAAATGCATCGGCGCCGCGCCCTTTGGTTCAAGATCGCGCCGCCGGGGCGATTGCACGGCATGTTATCCCAGGGGGCGCCGCCGACGCCGGCCTTTCCCGCATCCAATCGCTCTAACGGGAGTTCGCCATGTATTCCCTTCGATCCGCATATAGCGCCGCTGCCGTTCGATTGGCCGCGCCGCTCGCCCTGCTCCTTCTCGCCGGGCCGGCGTCCGCGGAGGAGTTCTATTACATGGCCATGTTCGGCGCGCAAACATCGCCGAACAACCCCGACTACTCCCACACCTTCGCGACCTTCGTGCGGGCCAGCGGCGAAGGCCCCTGTCCGACGGCCTACACGGTCGAGGACTGCTTCACCATCAGTTGGCTGCCGTCAAGCCTGAAGATTCGCCTACGCGCACTGTGGCCGGAGTGCGGCCACAATTTCGGCCTGCACGAGACGCTCCGCTACGCCCTGAGCGAGGACGAACACGTGTCGATGTGGGGCCCTTACCGGATCGATGAAGAGCTTTTCTACGGCGCCGCGCGCCAGCGCGATGTGCTGGAGAGCGGCCAGGTGCGCTACCAGGCGATCGACAGCGGTTACCCGACCGACCGCGTCAGCAACTGCATCCACGCCGTCAGCAGCTCGATCAGCGGCTGGCGGGTGCGCGTCCTCAGTCCCTGGTTCGGAGATACGGCGAGCTGGGCCATCTTGCAGCGGTTCCGCCCGCACATCATTAACGCGGACGAAACGCACCAGTGGGTCTTCGACTACCTGCAGCTGGCCTGCTACCCGATCACGCGCCGCGACTTTGAGAACCCGCGGCGCGGCCCGGTGCGAAGCGCCTTTTCGACTATGCTCGGCGTCGAACGCTAAGCGGAAGAAAAGGTGTCTGGAACTCTAAAATCACAGTTCCAGACACCTTTTCTTCCGGACGCTCTTAGCGACCATCATTGCCGGGAACGGGGCGAGGGGTCCGACCCTCGCCCCGTTCATTTTTTTTCCGGCGCCGCGTCACACTTCCGCCGCCGCGCCGAATACAAGGGTGAAGGCGCCCGCAGGCGGCGCCGGAAACAAGGGAAATCAAAAAGGGAAGTGAAACCATGAACGCTCTTCGCAACGTCCGCTTCGCCGTCCTGACCCTGGTCCTGTCGGCCGCCGGCGCCCTGGCCACGGTCGTCCCGGCCCACGCCGCCGACGGCGACACCTACGCCGCCATCGTCTTCTCGGCCAACGGCAAATACGGGTATGCCCGCGAACAGGCCTCGAAGGACGACGCGATCGACAACGCCAAGGTCCAGTGCCAGGCGACCGGCGAGCTGACGGCCGTGTGGGTGAAGAACGGCTACGTGGTCCTGGCCATCAGCGACAACGATGTAGTGGACGCCGACGCCGGTCGCACCAAGGAAGAGGCGATACAGAAGGTCACGAAGCGAATTCAGGACGCCGGCGGCGTCAACGTGCACATCGTCGCCATCGTCAATTCGGATGCAAATTGATAAGGGACGCGGACGCAACGAGCCGGAAGCGCAAGCGACGGAGGCAAGACCGTCGCCCACGCTGCCGGCTCGTTCGCTTTGTCAGAACAATCGCCGCTCGCCGGAACTCGACCGCGGCGGCCGGAACTTGGTGCATTCCAGAGGCGGCAAGTCGCCGTCCAAACCGTGTCGGCGTGCGAAGAGACGAAACAGATCGCCGATGCGCTTGGCCATCTCTCCGCTCCCGCGCATCCGTTCGCCGAAGGCCGATTGGTTGAGCTTCCCCCCGCGGACATCCCGGATTCGTCCCTCCACCCTGCCCGCCGCTTCGGGCCGTTCCCGCTTGAGCCATTCCAGGAACACTGGGGCGACCGTCAACGGCAGCCGCAGCAGCATCCGGCCGGCGGCCCCCGCCCCCGCTTCCTTCGCCGCCGCCAGAATGGCCGGAATCTCGGCGTCATTCAATCCGGGGATCACCGGTGCGACCAGAATCATGACCGGCACGCCGGCGTCCGCCAGCGCCCGCACCGCCCCCAGCCGCGCTGCCGGCGAACTGGTGCGCGGCTCCATCGCGCGGGCCAACGCCGCATCCAGCGTCGTGACGCTCAGGACGACGTGGACGAGAGCATCCGCCGCCAGGTCGCGGAGCAAATCGAGGTCGCGCAGTACGAGAGCGTTTTTGGTGATGATCGTGATCGGTTGCCGCGCTTCCACGGCGACTTCCAGGCAGCGGCGCGTCAGCAGGAAGCGGCGCTCCGCCGGTTGGTAGCAATCGGTGACGCCGGACAGGGTGATCGACTCCGGCCGCCAGCGCTCGTGGGCCAGGAAATCGCGGAACAGCCCCGGGGCGTCCTCCTTCACGACGATCTTGGTTTCAAAGTCGAGGCCGGCCGAGAAGCCCAGGTACTCGTGGGTGGGGCGAGCATAGCAATAACTGCACCCATGTTCACATCCGCGATAGGGATTGAGGCTATATCGGAAAGGAATGTCGGGGCTGTGGTTCTCGGTCACGACGCTCTTTGAGCGGTCCGGGATGAATACGGTGGCCGGCCGTCGCAATTCTTCGAGGGCGTCTGCATCGCCTTCCAGCTGCTCCAGGTCCGGCTGATAGAGCGGCAAGCCGAAGCGGTTCGGCGGGTTGATGTGTGAACCGCGGCCCTTGGGGGCGGGGTTGTCCGGCATGGGACGGCTCCTCGGGACGTTCCGCTGAGCATACCGTCGGCGGCCGCGATGCTGCAATCTCCGCAGCGGCCGAAAACCCTCGTTCCCAGGCGCCGCCTGGGAACGAAAGATTCTGACGTTGGTCGGCGGCGCTGGAACTTGCGTGGCTGCGGCGGCCCTTTATAATTCTGAGAATACGTCGGGCGGGTCGGCGTCGCGGCCGGTCCCCGTCGAGGCGTGGAAAGGCGCACCCCGTGATCCATTATCGGCCGTTCATCAATCTCGATCCGCCCGGCCTGGTTGACGTTTGGAATGAGAGCTTTACCACGCGCGGGGCGGCCGCTCTCCGCTCCCCGACCCTTCTGGAATTTTTCGTCTTTTCCAAGCCGTATTTCGACCCCGAAGGGCTGATCGTGGCCGTGGACGGGCCCAAGATGGTCGGCTTGGTTCTGGCCGGCTTCGGTCCGTCGGCCGACGGCGCCCGGATGGATACGTCGGCCGGCGTCGTCAATCTGCTGGCGGTGATCCCGAGCTATCGCCGCAAGGGCGTCGGCGCCGAGCTGGCGTCGCGGGCCGAGGACTATCTCCGCCGTCGCGGCGCCCGCACCCTGTATGCGGGGCCGATGGAGCCGTTCAACCCGTTCACCTTCGGCCTCTACGGGGGCAGCAGTTCGCCCGGCTTTCTGGACAGCGACGCCGCGGCCCGGCCGTTCTTCGAGAAGCGCGGCTACAAGCCGGAGGCGACGGCGCTGGCGCTGCAGCGGCCGCTCGATCGGCCGCCGGTCGTCGCCGACGCCCGCTTCTCCGCCTATCGCCAGCGCTACGACATCCAGGTCGGCCCGCGCTCCGGCACGACGTGGTGGCAAGAATGCGTCTTCGGCCCTCTGGAATTGCACGATTATCGGCTGATCGAGAAGAGCACGGGCAAATGGGCGTCCCGCGTCTCCTTGTGGGAGATGGAAACCTACGCTCCGACGTGGAACGAGCACGCCGTCGGTGTGGTGGAACTGGAAACGATCCCGGAACTGCGACGCAAGGGATTGGCCAAGTTCCTGATGGCGCAGATTCTGCGCCATTTGCACGAGCAATTCTTCACGATGGCGGAGATTCAGACGGTGGAGACGCACACGGCGGCGCTGAACCTGGTCCGGGGAATGGGGTTCACGCAGGTGGATCGCGGCTGCCGCTTGCGGCGCGAGGCGTGAGGAAGCTCGCAGCGCAAGCAAGAGCAGCTCTTGCTTGCGCTGCGAGCTCACTCATCGCTTGTCCCATGTGATCGTCGCCACCGGCGCCCCTTCGTCCAGCACCAGCCGCACGAACGGGATCGCCTCGTGCGGGTCGGGCTGCCGTTCGATGCGGATGCGGCTCGGCGACACGCGCAGCCCCGCCTGATAGTGCAGACTCAGCACGATCTGACGGTCCTCCGGCTGCAGGTCCGTCAGTACGATCCGGTTGGAATCGGCCGACTGCCAGCGAGCGGCGCCGTGCAGGGCGAACGACGGCTTGCGGTGCAGCGTCACCAGCCAACCGCGGTCGCCGTCGCGCAGCTCCACCGCCGGCTCGGTCCCCTCTTCGCTGCTTTGGAAGCGCTCGAACCGCTTGACCGTCTTCTCCGACCAGCAGACCACCCAGCCGATGTTGTAGCGCTTGCAATATTCACTGAGGTCGTCGTCGGTCCAGTCGTCGATCGGTCGGCCGGCCAACGTCTGATCGACCAGGCCGCCGGCCGTGTGTTCGATGTCGGCGTCGGGGTCGAGGCCGCCGACGAAGGCGCGATCGGTCAGCACGGGCAGCAGAGCGGTCCAGCCGGGGCCCCCCTCGCCCCCACCCCTCTCCCCCCAGGGGCGAGGGGAGAAGGCGGGACCTCTCCGGTCTTCCCAGAGAATACGGGCCTCGGATGTCGTCTTATCCTGCAATACCTTCACGACGTTTTCGCGGTCGGCGCCGAGGCCGATTTGCAGGGGTTCGCTGTCGTACCAGCGGCCGATCCAGGCGTCGCGGTGCGACGGTGCGGCGAGCAGGACGGCGGCCATCGCTCCGCCGCCGGCCAGCAAGGCGCTGCCCCAGCCGCCCCAGCATCGCACTGGCCGCAGCAGCATCCCCACGGCGTGGGCCGCCGGGACCACAGCGAACAGCAAGGCCGGGGCGAACAGCCGATCGGCGCCCGCCCGCGCCGCCGGCCCCCATACCACGGCCGTCCCGGTCAGCAGCAGCCAGCCGATCGCGCCCAGGCCGAACAGCCGCGCGCCCGGCCGATAGCCGCCGCGATGCATCAGGACGACGCCCAGCAAGGCGGCGCCAACCAGGAAACAGGCCAGCGTCCGGTCGGCCGGCTCGCCCCACGTCGGCGCCTCCCACAAGGCCCGCAGCGTGTGGGCCGTCAGCGCCGGCGCCTCCAGGTTGAGCGGCGTGTGAATCCACCACGAATCGGCCCAGTCGAGCAGCCAGAACAGGTTGGCCAGCACCGCCCCCGCCAAGCCGACGGCCAGACTGACGTGCCAGAGCAGCCGATGCCGCGGGCCGGACGTGAAGTAATAGAGCAGAAACAGCGGCGCCGACAGCAGCATCAGCAGCGGCTGGGCGAACCAACCGATGAAGGCCGTCAGCCCCACGCCGACCGCGCTGAGCGGCCCCGGCGCTCGGTGGTAGCGCAGCAGCAGCGCCGTTTGCGCCAGCACCGCCAGCGCCGCCAGCAGCAATCCCACGTCGCCGGATTCCAGCAATTCGCGGCACGGCCGGCCCCACCAGACCAGCATCCCCAGGCCGCACGCCAGGCACGCCCGGAACCGGCTCAACCCGGCGCCACGCGCCGCCCCGGCGAGGACGCACGGCGCCAGCAGACACAACCCGGCTATGCCGAGCTTGTAGACCCACGGCAGATAGCGTCCGCCGGCCAGCGCCAGCAGCATCTCGGCCGGCCGGCTGCCGTCGTCGAAGACCGGCGTCTTGGGATAGCCCGCCTGGAAAGCCGGGTCGTAACAGGAGAGCGCGCCCCGGCTCAGGAACGCACGCGCTCCGAGAAGTCCGTGATACAAGTGCAGCGGATGCCGGCCGGAGAGGATCGGCTGGGCGTCGAAGAGGCGGTCGGCCGTATGGCCCGGTCCGAACAGGCCGAGCGTCACCCAGGCCTGGGCGGCGAGGAGGGCGAGGAAGGCGGCCCACCACAGCGGATGATCGCCCGGTCCGCGGCAGGGGACGGAGTTCGGCGGCGGCGCGTGGGGTTTCATGAAGGACGGATGGTACCGGCGAGAGGCGAATGGAACAAGGCGGAGTGGCCGGACGAACCGCGAAGTCCGGCCCGTGCTCAAGCACGGGCCTAGGAGCCGAAGCCCGGTGAACCGGGCTGCAACCACTGCCAGCCCCGTTCACGGGGCTTCGGCGTATAGCCCCGCCGTTCACGGCGGGGCGGCCCGCAGCCAAAATCGGAGACGCACCCGGGGCGGGCGAAGACGCCTGTCCGTCCCCGGCGGCGCCGCGTAAGATGAGGGGTCGATTTCGACGGCCCCGTCTGGGAGATTTCGCCATGGACATGGAAAAGCTGGTATCGTTGTGCAAGCGCCGCGGGTTCATTTTTCAGTCGAGCGAGATCTACGGCGGCATCAACGGCTTCTGGGACTACGGGCCGCTGGGCGTCGAACTCAAGAAGAACATCAAGGACGCTTGGTGGCAGGACATGGTGCGCAATCCGCCGCCGGGGCCGGATGGGCAGGAAATCGCGATGGTAGGGCTGGACTGTGCGATCATCATGAATCCGAAGGTGTGGGAGGCGAGCGGGCACGTCGGCGGGTTCGCGGACCTCATGGTCGATTGCAAGAAATGCAAGAGGCGATTCCGTGCCGATAAGGTATTCTTCGGCGGGTATTACCCGACCCCGCCAAACATCGTCGCCAGTGAGCTGCCTCCGCACCTGGTTGCGGTCGAGGCAGATGACCAGGTGGAAGCGGCCAGGCTTATCGACGAGCGGTACGAAAAGCTCGCAAAGAAGAAGAAACTGCCGGGCGGGCTGCATCGAGCCACGGTGTTCAGCGCCGCAACATGGAAGGCGGAAGGGTTGCCGTGCCCTGTCCCCGATTGCGACGGCAAGCTGACGGAAGCGCGACAATTCAATCTGATGCTTGAAACGTATCCGGGCGCCGTCCGCAGCGAGGAGAACAAGGTGTATCTCCGCCCCGAAACCGCCCAGGGCATCTTCGCCAACTTCAAGAACGTCCTCGACAGCACCCGGCTCAAGCTGCCTTTCGGGATCGCCCAAGTCGGCAAAGCGTTCCGCAATGAGATCAACCCGCGGAACTACACGTTCCGCAGCCGTGAATTCGAGCAAATGGAGATCGAGTTCTTCTGCCGCCCGGACGAGTCCATGAAGTGGTACCAGTACTGGCGCGACCTGCGCCTCCGCTGGTACTCCCAGCTAGGCATCCGCTCCGACAAGCTCCGGCCGCGGGAGCAGGGCAAGGAAGAGCTGGCCCACTACTCCATCGGCACGACGGACATCGAGTACCTTTTCCCCTTCGCCGACGAGCCGCAGGAGTTGGAAGGCGTGGCGCACCGGGGCGCCTACGACCTGACGCAGCACGCCAAGCACAGCGGGAAAGACCTCAGCTACTTCGACGAGGAAGGATGGGCGAAAGCCGACAAGTCGGCGTACAAGGGGGACAAGAAACGCGAGCAGGAGGAAAAGGCCAAGTACCGTTTCCTGCCGCACGTCATCGAGCCGTCGGCCGGGGCGGATCGATTCACGCTGGCCGTGCTGTGCGAGGCTTACCACGAGGATGAAGTGGAAGGCGAGACGCGGACGGTCCTTCGCTTCCACCCGCGGCTGGCGCCGATCAAGGCGGCGATCCTGCCGCTGGTCAACAAGGAAGGAATGCCGGAGATCGCCCATCAGTTGTATCGGGAACTCAAGACCGAGTTCAACGTCTTCTACGACGACGGCGGGGCGGTGGGCCGCCGCTATCGCCGGCAGGACGAAGTCGGCACGCCGTACTGCTTCACCATCGACGGGCAGACGTTGCAGGACCAGACGGTGACGATCCGCGACCGCGACTCGCTGCAGCAGCGGCGGCTGCCGCTGAAGGCGGTCGCGGAGGAATTGCGGAACCTGCTGCGGGCGTGACGGCGGGGAAAACTTCCTTGCGGCGTACCTCGTCATAACAGGTATAATACAGCGCAGGTTTCCGCCGCGAGGCGTTCCCAAGGAGTCCGCCGATGGCGACCGATCTGGGCCGGCAGCGATCCGCCGCGACCGCCGACTACGAAAGCCGCGTGGAGGGCCAGCTTGCCCGCGCCGAGCAGCGCATCCGCAGCCTCGACCTCACGGCCGCGCTGCTCACCTTCTTCGCGGGGACGCTGGCCTACGCCGTCGTTGCGGCCCTTCTCGACCACTGGCTGGGTCTGCCGCCAGTCGTCCGCCAGGCCGGGTTGATCGTTTATCTGCTGGCCGCGGGGGCTTATCTGACCGCGTATGTGTTCATGCCGCTGTCGCGGCGGATCAATCCCTATTTCGCGGCCCGGAAGCTGGAGCAGACGCTGCCCGACGCCAAGAACAGCGTCGTCAACTGGCTCGATCTGCGCGAGCAGGACCTGCCGCCGGCCATCCGCGGCGCCGTCGGCCAGCGCGCCGCCCGGGCCGTGGCCGGCGCCGACCCCGACAAGGCCGTCAGCGGACGCCGAGCCTGGACAGCTGGCGCCGTCGCCGCCGTCTGCACCGCGGCTTTTCTCGTCGCCCTTTTCACCGTCGGATTCGGATCGTTCTTCGGCGGCCTAAGCCGCATTTTCAGCCCGTTCAGCGCAACCCCTGCAGGCGGCGCGGCGAACGGCCTCCAAATCACCATCGTCAAGCCGGTGGACGGCGACGCCGTCGTGCCGGGCGATCAGGCGATGGACATCCTCGTCCGCGTGGAGGGCCGCGCTCCCGACCCCAAGGCCGCCGACGCGCTCATGCTGCTGCTGCATTACGAACAATCCGCCCCGTATCAGCAGCGGCCGCTGGAGCCGGCCGACGCCGGACGCTGGGGCGTCAGTTTGCCGTCCGGCGACATTCACGATGGATTTTGGTACAAGGTGACAGGCGGCGGCGTCGAGACGCCGGAGTACCGCGTCCGCCTGACGCCGCGCGTCGTCGATTTCAAGGCCGCTTACACCTTCCGGCCGTACACCGCGCGGGCGCCGGAGAAACGGACAGACCGGAGGATCGAGGCGTGGCGCGGCACGCAGGTCGATGTGACGGTTCACACCAACCGGACCGTGCAGCGCGGCTGGCTCCAATTCGAGGGCGCCAACGGCGTGACGCAGCTTGGCGGGGAAACGCCGGCCGACGATCCCCAGGGATTCACGGTTCACCTGACGCTGGACGAATCGAGCCAGTATCGGATCGGCTTCACGTCGGCGGACGGAGAGAACTTCATCGAGCCGCAAACCTATCCGCTGATCGCCGTGCCGGACAATCCGCCGGTCGTGACGCTGACCAAGCCGGCGGAGGAGAAGCCAGGCTGGGTCGCCGCCTTGCATGAAGACGACCTGCTGCAGCTGGAAGGCGAGATCAAAGATGACATCGGCGTGGCCGCCGCCCACCTGAACCTCCTGATCGGCAAGGTCGACAAAGACGACGACGCGCCCTTGCAGGAGGCTCAGCTGCTGCCGCCGCAGGAGTACCGGACCCGCGACGCCTTTAAGCTGCCCCACGGCGGCAATCCGACCCGGGTCGAATACAAGGATTTCGTCGATCTGGCGAAGCGGAAACCGCAGGGGGTGCAAGCGGGCCTGGTGCTGGAATACTGGCTGACGGCGGAGGATGCCTGCGACTATCCCGACCCGAAAAAGCCGAACATCGGCGAGAGCAAGCATTACCGCGCCCGGATCATGGCGTCGCTCAACAATCCGCAAGCCCAGAATCAGCAGCGGGCGCAGGCGGAGCAAGAGAAAAAGGACGCCGAGAACCGGCAGGATCAGCAGAACAAGGCCGAGGACCAGCAGCGCCAGGACGCTGACAAGAAGAACGCGCAGGACAATCCCTCCGGCGGCGGGCACGACAATACGCCGCCCAAGCCGAGCGAGAAGCCGCAGGAGAACGGCAAGACCGGCGACTCCAGCAAGAACGGTGCGGATAAGGACGGTAAATCCACCGACCCGCAGAAGGAGCAGAAGAAGGTCGAAAACGCGACCGATCAGGTCCGCAAGGGAGAAGAGGGGTCCGGCAAATCCGATCCGAAGGAGCATCCAGCCGACGCAAAAGACGGCGGGCAAAAGCAGCAGCCGCAGAAGCCGAGCGACGGCAAAGACGGCGGCGGCAAGGAAGGGGCCAAGGATGCTTCGCAGTTGAAGGACAAACCCGGCGAGCAGCAGAAACCGGCCGCGGGGATAGACCAGGGCCGTCCCGACGCGAAGCAACCGCAGACCGGCGAGGCCAAGGCCGGCGATCCCAAGCCGTCGCCGGAGGCCAAGCCCGGCGAAAGCAAGGACGGTCAGACGGAAGCGGCGCCGCAACCCGGCGAGAACAAGGACGGCGGCAAACCCGGCGACTCGAAGCAATCCGGCGATGCGAAGCCGCAGGGCCAGCAGCCGGCGGACCAAACGGCCAAGGCCGAGAATAAAGAGGGCAATCCGCAAAATCCGATGGACGGCGCCGGCCAGCCCGGCGAGGCGAAAGACAAAACGGCCCCGGAGACCAAGGCGGAGGCGCGGCCGGGTCCGGACGGCGGCGAAAAGAACGCTCCGAAATCGGAAGGCAAGAACGCCGGTCAGCCCAACGGCATGAACGATTCCAAACCGGCGTCGGCGAAGGAGGGCGGCGAAAAGGGCGATCAGAAGGCCGCGGCTCAACCCAAGCAAGAAGGCAAGGCGGGCGACGAAAAGCCGTCCGACGGCCAAAACGCCAAGGACCTCGACGACGCCTTCAAGAAGCTGCAAGACGATCTGAAGAGCAAGGATCCGCAGAAGCACGAGGCGGCCGAGGAGTTCCTCCGCCGTTACATGATGAACGCCG
>Ga0307476_10001517_pt1 | contig 14108 bp, 15 predicted proteins | sample atmos_gasesECM2C_2_FD_203314 | JGI IMG/M metagenome (GOLD analysis project Ga0307476, IMG submission 203314) | Hardwood forest soil microbial communities from Morgan-Monroe State Forest, Indiana, United States - atmos_gasesECM2C_05 | ecosystem: Environmental > Terrestrial > Soil > Temperate... | reverse complement strand
CGCCCGGCGCGGCTTCCTTCTTCAAACAGAAGTAAGCCATGCGCAGTGTTTCCAGGTTGTAGATGTGGTGCAGAAGCGCCGTGAACCGCAACTTCTTATCCTTTCCTGCTGCTTGACGGTCGGGATACGTTGCCTCCCAGACTGCCGGGGCATGACTTGCCAACAAGTAATTAAAGTCAATTTATAGCTTGACATTTGTATGTTTTATGTCAAGCTATAGACTGACAGGACAACGCCATGAACAGCAAATTCCGACAACTTCGACTATCGCAACTCGACCGAAGCCTGAACGATATGCGGACGCCTCCCCCGCGCCCGGCGGGTGGATGGGTCGCGTCCGTCCGCGAAGCTCTCGGCATTACTCTTGGCGAGATCGGTAAGAAAATCGGATCAAGCCGGCAGGCGGTGCAACAGCTGGAAAAAGCCGAAGCCACCGACCGGATCACCTTGGGTGCTCTCCGGCGAGTTGCCGAAGCGATGGGCTGCGAGCTGGTGTACACACTGGTTCCGAAATCGGGCACTTTCGCCGAGCTTGCAGAGCGCCCGGTCCGCGACCGCGCTGCGCGGGACGTCAAGAGCGTCGTGCATACAATGATGCTCGAAGACCAAAAGCCTCGAAACGCAGACCAACTGATCGAGGATGAGACTCAGCGGCGGCTGAATCGAAATAAACCACGATGAACTTCGTCCTCAATCACAAATGGGCAGATGGGAACACCCCCATTCGACAAGAGGACGCGGAGCAATTGATTCCTCGAATCAGCACGATGGGAGAGTTGAACGAATACGAAGCGTTGAACATTTTGGAGGCTCAAGCGTGGGCGTTCAACAGCAGAACCATGACATCGGCCAACCCGCTGAAGGAGTCCTACGTCCGCACGCTTCACAGCAAAATGTTCGACCAGGTTTGGAAATGGGCTGGCACCTATCGCACGCATGAGGTGAGCATCGGGCGTGATCCCGCAGAAATCGTACAGCGTATTCCCCAGCTTCTCGCCAACGCGAAGCATTGGCTGGAGCACAAGACATTCCCCATCGACGAATGCCTGGTTCGATTCCACCACCAGCTTGTAAAAATCCATCCATTCGCAAACGGAAACGGCCGGCACGCGCGCATGATTACGGACGTGGTTGCCGTAAAACATGGGCAGGACGAGTTTTCCTGGGGCGCGGGAGCAAACCTTGTTGTGGAAGGGCGCGCGCGCGCCGCCTATCTGGCTGCACTGCGAGCGCTTGATACGGACGAGGACGACGTCAAGTCGCTTCTTGTATTTGCAAGATCCTGATTCGCAGAACAGCATCGAGCGCAATCCACCATCAACAGAAGTACAGAAGTTAGGTTCTGGGTCGCGGAGAACAGAGATGACGGAAGAACCATGCCGCAGCCGTTAGTAACCCCACGGGAAACCAAACCCACAAGAGTTCGGTTTTCATTACTGCCAAACCGCGCTCCGTAAAGAAGCGTCCGAAACCAATCGGCGAGACATGAATCGGTCGCCACGGGAGAAAGTAGCGGTGGTTGTCGAATGGTGCAAAGAAAGCGACGCCGAGACCACCATCCGTCATTGCATCGAGCAATCCATGACTGGCGGTGGCCAGCGCTTTGAGGTATTGGTAGGTGCCGCCGTGCTTGCCAATAACCTGATGAGAATTGCGGCAATGCTATCGAAACGATCGTCTCGCAGACGAAGAGCCGCGCAACACGATCTTTCCACTTCCTCTCTCCGTGAGGCCGACGTTTTTTTCTTACGCGCACTCTTCCATTCGATCCTGAAATCCACGACCGCAATGGTCTGCGTACGTCGATCCAGCCACGCTAAATCCCTGAAATAACTATTGCCCAGTCAAATTTTCTTGCCAAAATAGGGGTTTCGCGACAGAAACTAGGCTAGAGAATAAGCTATGTTCGAGCGCTATACAGAAAAGGCTCGCCGCGTAATTTTCTTCGCACGCTACGAGGCGAGTCAGTACGGCAGCCCCTACATCGAGACAGAACACTTGCTGCTGGGACTCCTGCGGGAAGACCGCGCGTTGGTCAAGCGTTTTCTCGGAGAGAGCAGCGCCGAACCAGGAATTCGCACCGAAATCGAAGGACAGATTACTCAACGGCAGCGTATCTCTACCGCGGTTGAGGTGCCGCTGACAGAGGAATGCAAGAAGGTTCTGAAGCTAGCTGGAGAAGAAGCCGACAGACTCGGCCACCGGCACATCGGAACCGAGCACGTTCTGGTTGCTCTGATTAGAGTGGAAGGCTCGCTCGCTGCTAAGCTCCTGCGGAAAAGGGGTCTCAAGCCGGAAGCCATCCGAGAGCAACTGGCAAAGACACCCGCCTCTGTCAGCGTGAAAGCATCGACAGAACCAAGGAGGGGGGCAACCGCAACGCTAGATAGCTTCCTTGCTGGACTTAAGTGGCTCAGCTCAGAAGACCTGATTTCCTTTTTTGCGAAGAATGCGGAGTTCATCGATGCTTCTGGAAAACGTTGGAATCGCGAAGAAATCTGGAAGGGATTTGAAACGCTCTTCGCTCCGTACGCAAAGAAGAATGCGACTCACGTTGTCGAAGGAAAGCTAGCCGAAACAGGCGAGCTGTTTGTAGCTGTTGTTCTATGGAAGAATGCCCTTCTCGCCAGCGAACAACGTGCCTGGATGCACCGAATGAGTGTTGTTCTCTTAACCGGAGCAGATGCCTGGGAAATCCTTTTGGTACAGATAACTGCAATACAACCCTCATAGCCAGTGCCAAGTGCCCGGTTAGTGGCGTTCACGTCGTGCGACCTGTAAAGCTGCTGAAGATGATTGTCTGGAGAGGAGGAAACTCGATCAGACCGCGCGTCCCATCACGCGTAGCCTACAAGGCAGAGCGGGGAGGCAACGAACCGTTCTGGAGCCCTTGGACAATGTACCCACGCTCGCAAGGGCGGCGCCGAAACCGCGAGGCAACGGTGTATCTGCCAGCATTAGGTGGAGACGGGCCTAGGCTTGGTCATACGGTCAGAATATACAAATGCTCGTAAGCGTCGTCACGCCAAGAGAGCCTAAAATGCTGCGTGGCTCTTCTCGCAGAGAGTGCCGAGCCTGACGAGTACTCGGCCATGGGTAATCAACATTGCCGGCGTAGAGAGCAGACCTAACCGATCGCGTCATTTCAGCGGAACAGGGTAAGCCCGTAGCGCTCCTCGTAAGGGGAAGGACCATCGCAAGATGAATCCGATGGCGCTGCGGGTAACGGAAATGGGAGCAAGCGAAGGCTGCCCTGTAACGGGGCAGACAGAGGTTGCGTCGCCTCGTGGGGACAAGATCACCTCGCCGGAAACGGAGCTGACTTCCTGTTGGTGCTCAGCTCGAGAACTCTTGAGGAACCGATGCATGAAGCAAAGCAAATGACGATGGCGTAAGCCATTGGTGCAGCTTCACACACGACCGGTGATTTCACCGCCGCGCGAATCGGCAGCAAGTCAGTATCGAGTAGGTCTGCTTCGTTTCGAATCAGGCCGCGTCCTCGTTTTTCAGGGGGGGCGTTTTTGGGTGCTCGAGCCGGATGAATGGGAAACCTTCAAGTCCGGTTCTTAGAGGGCTGGGCGCCAGCAATGGCGCCCGGCCACTCGACCATTTGTCCGGCCAGGATCCGCAACGAATTCCTCATCGGCGCGAACGCTGTTTCCCGGGAATTGAGCCGATTTCTCGCAACAACCCGAACTTTCGCTAATATAAAGAACGATATTCCTCGCTTGCCGCGGGCCAAAGATGAAAAGCGTATTTCTCAGCTTTTGCGCCGTCCTTTTGTTCCTTGCCGGCTGTAACACACAGAAAAAGGACGCCAGTTCCAACATCAGGAAATCTCCTTTTTCTGTCTCTATTGTTCCCGAAACCAGTAGAGGCGAACCCTTCGGTAGGACCATTGAAATGGCGCAAGAAGGACCTCGTGATTTTTACGTTGTGCTTACGAATGTTTCTGGCGACACGCAGGCCGTGTGGGAGTCATGGAACAGCTGGGGCTACCAAACGGTTTCGCTTGAACTGATGACAGGGGACGGAAAGAAGTTTGTAGTTTCTAGGCGGCAAGAGGACTTCACGAGGAACTTTTCGTCAACATTCCTAATTGAACCCGGCGAACATCAGGTCTATGCCATTCGACTTGATAACCGATGGGAAACACATCCATCACTTCTTAAGGCCGGCGAGACTGCCATTACGCTGAAGGCAATCTATGAAGTCCGTCCTACGCCGGAGGCCGCTCAGTCTAAGGTCTGGACAGGTCGCTCAGAGTCCCGCGATTACAAGGTGCAACTCCGACAATGGTGAATTTGGTGGCGATTCTCAATTTCACTTGGATGTGTAGTGGCGAAATCGTAGAAGTAAAGTGGTACTTCACATTGACGGGAACGTTTACCGGGCAGTAGAGCCTCTGTGTCGGTCAGCCAAAGATTTCACGGATGTGTTTTCGACTTAGCTGGCTCGATAATCTCTCCATTTGTCAGTATTTTTACGCGGTCTGGTAGGTCAATCGTCACTTTTGTGATTGATGGCAATGAGGACGGCCCTCCTGACGGAGGAAGCGTCGAATCAAATTCATAGTCGAAGACAATCACCTGTGTATAGGGCGCAAACGATGGTTTAGCAAAAGTCCAATGCCTGCATATTTTCGACGGCAGAATTCAGGAGCAGCGGTTGGGCCCGCTGGACCGGATTGTCCGTGGCCGCTTCGACGTGCTTGACCTTTCCATCCGCATCAACCGTTACCGTGAGAGTGATTTTCCCAGTAAGATGAGTTTGCCGTGCGAGCGTTGGATACTGCGGTGTTTCGATGTGCTTTGGGCAAAGCCCTTCCTGAATCTGGCCGAAGCACGCTGCCGCCATGCAGAACAACAAGAATCCGAACACTGACTTTTTCACGTTCCCCCCGATGCCGGCTTTCACCTTGGTTTCTCATTCTAGCGGATTCAAAATCGGCGAGGTCGAGTGGATTTGTCAACTAGGGACCGTTGAGGGTTGCTAGTTCGAAGCTAGCCCGGGTGAGCCAATCCTTTTTCGTTCAACTAGTTCCAGACGACTCGTTCCTTACACTTTGCGCACCGGGCCTGGATATGTCGCGAGTTTGCGGTCGTTGGTGACCAGTGTCATTCCCTCAACCATCGCCTGAGCCAGCAGAATCCGATCAAAGGGATCCTTGTGTGTGTGTGCCAACTGGTCCGTGTTGATCGCGTGTTCGCTAGTGATTGGGAGTTCGGCATAGCCATTATCCAGCAGCCCACGGCGCAACCGCCTTGCGTCCACACGGAAATCCTGGCGTCCCAAGCTCTGTTTAATGGTAATTTCCCATAGGCTCGCAGCACTGAAGACGAGCTCACTCTCGGAATTTTCGATAAGCGCACGCGCCGCCTTTGTCAGCCGTTTCGGATCATGAGCTGCCCATAGCAGCAGATGCGTATCCAGCAGCAGCTTCACTCTTCACCTTGGAACATCCGCGCGATTTCAGAGCTGCCCATCGTGTTAAAGTCATCGGGTACCGAAAACAGGCCGCGAAGAAACCCGAGCCTCCGTACCTGTTTTCCAGTCGGCGTGTCCAGGGCTGTGACCTTGACCATCGGCCTTCCTGCCTTAGCAATGATAAACGGCTTTCCGCCCGCTGCCTCGTCCACCAAACGGGACAGTTGCGTTTTGGCTTTATGGATGTTGACCGTAATCACGAAACCTCCATAGAACTTAGTTCAGTTAGTTTAGTTCAGAACGGGCTCTCTGTCAAGAATCTTGTGCTCCTCTGCTCCTCACGCGCTGCAACAACCCTGCACAACGTTGCGCTGGGCCTCGAATCATTTTGCCGAGAACTGAAGCCGTTCCGGAACTTGGTGAGGTGATGCCTAGTAGCATCCTAATCGTGGCGCTCTTGCCAGCGCCATTGCGCACCTAAGAATGCGGTGATCTATTGTTTAGGGACACTGAGGTTAAGTTGATTGACGACAGGATTGTTTCCCTGTTTTCCACCGCAAACAGCTGGCCGATCAAATCCACGGCCTCAGATGTGAAGTGTCATACCAGTGTCATATGAATTGTGATGAATGGCAGCAAAGAGTGAATAAAGACCGCAAAGAGAAGGTAAATCTGACTACTCCCATTTATCTAGAACTTGCTGATTCCCGTCGACCCGGGGAGCCAAACCTCCTTCTCTTTCAGTCAGTTCCAAACCTCTATTCTCACCATTCATCAATGAAGTTCGCAGCGTCATACAGGTGTCGTACAAAACGCGACACTGGACGCTGAGGCGCTCGCCGTACACCTGCTGGTTTGCCTTCTCCATCGCTTCACGTCGCGTTTGCCTACCTATGCCTTGGGAGGCTCAACGATTGTTGCCAGTTCCAGATATCGGCAAAGAGCATTCGCTAGCTGCATCTGGCGGGGACTCCGGCAATCCGGCTCAAACAAACTCGGGCTCCCCACCACGATCACAGTCGACATCGCCCGCGAGGTCGCCACATTAAACCGGTTCAGGCTGTATAGAAACTCCATCCCGCGCGGCGCATCTTCCGGCGAAGAGGTCGTCAGCGAATAAATCACTACCGGTGCCTCTTGCCCTTGAAACTTGTCCACTGTGCCGACCTTAACGCCCGGCAGTCGCTCGGATAAATCGCTCACCTGCGCGTTGTACGGCGCCACGATCAAAATGTCTTCGTCGCGCTTTAGACTTCGGCTATTTCCGGCTCCATAAAACCATTTCACCTCCCCTGTCAAAAGGCTGTGCACAATTCGCGAGAGCACTTCCACTTCCTCTGGCGATGAATTCCGGTTCCCCTCATGCACTACCGGTACGAACCAAAGGCCTGCCCCACTCAACCACGGATGACCCTCAATGACTCGTGGACGAGTGATTGAACGCGCCGAGAGCTTGCCCTCGTAAAACGTGTCCGACGTGAACTCACAAACTTTCGGGTGCAACCTCCACGTTTCCGGCAGCAGCATTCCCATATCTGGCAGAATCGTCTTGCGTTCACCGATCAAATGCTCGAGCGCGGACTTCTCTGCTCCGTCCGGATGACTCCCTTTCAACGGCCGCTGCAGCTGCTGCGGATCTCCGATCAGCACTATGCTTCTTGCCGCCTGGCCTGCCGCAATCACATCCGCCAGTGCCATCTGCCCCGCTTCGTCAACAAAGAGCGTGTCGACCGAATTGTAGGAATCTTCATCAGCCCACAGCCAAGACGTTCCCCCCACCACGTTTGCCGCGCCAGACCCCAGCGCATCTAGCACTACTTCATTGTCCTTGGTGACAATCGTGATTTCCTCGGACGACTCGACGTCCCCGACTTTTGTGACCTTCTGCATGCACTTGACGCCGGCTATCCCGTCTTCATCTGCCGCGTCTAGAACCGCGTCTAGCAGGTTACGAATGACCTTGTGGCTCAGCGCCGTAACTCCTACTTTTTTCCCCTGCTTCACGAGTTGGCAGATCATCCGCGCCCCCGTGTAGGTCTTTCCTGCTCCCGGGGGACCCTGCATTGCCAGAATCGAATCCTTGAGCGCGCTCGAGATCCGGCACGCCATCAATTTCGTTTCCTCTCCCGGCAACGGCGCGAGCGTTTCGTCGGCGGCTAACGTGGGCGGCTTGCGCAAGAGCAAATCGCGGACCGCGCGCCCCGAGCCCGCCGCGTCAATCGTATTTTCATTTACCCATTTCCCGATTCTCAACAGTGACTCGGCCTGAGCGACTGCGAGGAACGGGGCGCTCCACATGTAAATGCTTGAAGGATAAACGTCAGCCATCTTCTTCGTTTTCTTGATATCGATGATTCCTTCGGCAGGACTGATGGCTTGCACTTCTCCGAACTTATTCGTTCCGAAGTAAACGTCTTTGCCAACACGAATATTGGTCTTCTGCGGCTCAAAAGTGTAACGCTCCGTTGGGATCTGCCTCTCGACACGAAGATTCGCCTTGAAACGCAAGGCCGCCAACCCTACCCGCTCGTCCAGAAGGGCTTGCTCATCCAGCTTCGCCAGACGAAATCCTTCCTGCCACTCTCTCCTCTCCTCCCTGCGGTGCCAACCGAGCAGCTGAGCCAAAAGCCAGCGCGCCGACTGTTCATTGGACCGTTCGCGGGGATCAATCGGAATTCCATCGCAAAGGAGCTTTACTAAAGCCGCGACACGCTCTTCGCGCTCTTTGATTTTATCTTTCGCAGTGCCGTCCTTCTTTTCCGGTCTTGGTATCAAAGCCCCTTCATCAATCTGTTTCTGACGGCCGATTTCGAGCCAGTCCCGCAGTGCCGCCGTGGAGAAGCAATCGTCCGCGTTGTATCCCTCCATCGCATCGCGAAATCTTTCCGGCAACTCTTCGTCGTCCCAGCCGAGTTCCAAACGATGCTCGATGAAACGCATTGCCGTCCGCGACTCGTCTAGAGGCGTTTTCCTGTCAAACGTATAAAACGCCTCCAACTGCTTAAGGGAATACTCTTCCACGCTTGCAAGGAGCGCTTGTTTGCATATCGTGTGTAAGTCGACGAACAATTCTGCTCGTAGCAAGAAGTCGACTTCTGTTTCGCGCGTTGCGTACCGAGACGCCAGTTTGCCGATCCGCTCTTTCTCGTAATGCCCAAAATGGTACAGATGCATTTCCGGGAATTCCTCGCGCCGCCGCATTATCTCGTCCACGAGCCACTCGAAACCCGCCTTCTCTTCCGCAGCTGCAAAAGCCCATCGCTTTTCGTAGTGCAGCGCTGGTCCACCATCGGCCGAGACGAATCCAAACAGGTATTCCTGTCCGCCTCCCGTTTCTTCATCACCTGCAAATCGATCACCCTCAAGGTCGACGAAGATGTCGCCCGCCGCAGGCTTGGGTAACCGGCAGAAGCCCATGCCTGCGGCCACTGGTAGTAATTCATGGACTGGCTTGCACTGGTTCCTTCCCTCCATTTGCACACGCGCCTGCTCCCGAACCCGCCCCATGGCATCGCGCGAGCCATGCAGCGGCTTTTCCTTCAACGGAATCGGCATCTCTGCCAATTTCGCCACCTTGTCGAATTGCCATTCCACCAGTTGTTTCCGCTGCAGCTTCGTGATTCCCGCTACCAACGACAGATGGTCGTCCGCCCGCCGCCTTGTATCGCATTCTTTGAACCAGACACAAACATCACAATGCGCACACGGCTCCGGATAGGTGCGCTTTAGAACGTCCCCTTTGCATCCCTCCTCCAATCGATCTTTCACTCGGCGGTAATACGCCGCATATTCCTCCACCCGATAAGGCTCTTCTTGGAAACTCCTTCCACGCGGTACCACATACATGTACTCCGGTTTGACTCCTTGTGTTTGCTCTAGCAACTCCGAATAAAACGAAAGCTGCAAAATCGTTGTCGCTTTCGTCTCCCGTGCCAGCTTGCAGTCGTAGACCTCATACGACCAGTTCCCAAACCGGCTTCTTTTTTCGACCTTCCGCAGCACGTCCGGCCTTCCTATCCACCGCCCGCTCCCCAACGCGCCCTGCGCGATTATGTCCTCGCCCTGTTCCATAGCCCTTCGCGTTGCCTCCAGGATGTGCTGCTCGCTTCCAGCCTCCGTCAGATTCAACACTTCGAGCCCGCTCTCCTTGAGGTGTCTCAGATATTTCGCCTCATGCCGCAATCCCAATTCCTGGATAACCACTAGATCCGGTGCCGCCCATTCAGGCTTAGGCCGCTCCCCCCGCGCTACGCGCAATTCCAAGTGGGTAAGGTGATGACACGCCAGATGGTTACTGACATCGGTCGCCGCCAGTCGAACCTCTTGTGAAATGACTTTCACTTCCTCAGCTTGGCCTCCACCTAATGTTCATATACATCGATACGTACGATGCCAGATACCCATTAGGCCAACACAGTTGCGCTAGAAGCCAACAACTGCACTGTTCTGGCATCCAGTCTCTGAGCGTTCAACATGCCAACAGATAGGATGAGAAGGACAGAAGATATTGAACCGTCAGGCCACAGCGGGGGCGACAACGCACTGGTAGTACGCTCAACAGCAGCGTTTCGTATTGGTGGGCGACTGGCCGGGCTTACGTCGCGGGTGCGAGGCACTCATTCAACGAGTCGATTGCCTCTCGCACGTCCGCGGCTGGTATGGCGGACACTTTGGCGACCAGCACCGTCTTCACCGGAGCGTGCTTGGCGGCCCAAACGAGAGCGGTCTTCGCGGCTGTCCCGATCTGCGTTACCTGTACTGGTGGAACCACAGCCGGAACCAGAGTCGTGGCGGCCATCGCCAGGTTGCAATTGCCGGATTCCTCCCCGCAATCATTGAACCTGCCAAGAGACGAGCGCCGCTCACTCTGCTCGCCGAAGCACACGGGATTGTGTTTTTCATGTGGCTATTGCTCTACCTGTCAGAGACTTGTCTTGCACGAGCAGACGGTGGGCCATACGGTTTACCCTGTCAAGGATGGCTCAAGTGTTGCTATCAGGCGATCACACTCATTGAGAAATGGATGCCGAGCAAACCGGAAATTGTTCGGTCCCAAAGTCGGCCTTGGGGGAAGTTTCACCCGATTGGTACTGGGAAACGGGCTAGCAGTGCTCAACCGAATGCTGGCGAGAAGCCGATTCTCGGTACCGAGCCAGCCAACATTCTCGAAGCCGTTTCTCGTTCGCCAGCAACCTTTTCACGTAGCCGGATAAGAGACGGACCCGCTTGGCAGTCATTAGAAGCCCCCAGTTACCTCTGTGCTGCTCACTTGTTCATTACCCAATCAAGAAGCTTTCTCCCGAGCCTGCGGTCGTTGAGCAACCAAACTCTACTCGGGTCGAGGACCTGATCCTTACCTATTCCATCACTAAGTGCGCCGTATTCTTTCTCCTCGTTGACTTGACTCTCGCCCGCAACCTAACATGTGCTGGCAATGCAAGGCAGTGACCCGCTCATCGGACAGACCATTTCACATTACCGAATCATCGACAGGCTCGGTGGCGGCGGAATGGGCGTCGTGTATAAGGCCGAGGACACCGATCTGGGGCGCTTCGTGGCACTGAAATTTCTTCCCGATGAGTTGGCGAAAGATCCGCTAGCGCTGGAGCGGTTTCGACGAGAAGCGCGCGCGGCGTCCTCACTAAACCATCCGAGCATCTGCACCATTCACGAGATCGGGCAAGACGGAGGCAGCCGTTTCATTGCGATGGAGTATTTGGAAGGCAAGACGCTGAAGAATACCATCGACGGTCGCCCGATGGAGCTGGAAGAAGTGCTACAGATAGGCATCGAGATCGCCGACGCACTCGATGCTGCGCACCGCAAGGGAGTCATCCACCGGGACATAAAGCCAGCGAACATATTTGTCACGGGGCTGGGACGCGCCAAGATTCTCGATTTTGGTCTTGCCAAAGTAAGTTCCGCGAAAAGTGCCATGGGGAGCGACGGGACGCTCGCAACACAAGTAGATTCTGACTTTCTGACGAGCCCAGGCAGCACCTTGGGAACGATCGCGTACATGTCGCCGGAGCAGGCGCGAGGCGAAGAACTGGATGCACGAACGGACCTATTCTCCTTCGGCGCAGTTCTCTACGAAATGGCCACGGGCCGGATGGCGTTTCAGGGAAACAGCGCGGCGCTCATTCACGAGGCCATTCTAAACCGCCGGCCTATGCCAGTAGCACGAGTGAACCCGGCGGTGTCGCCGGAGCTGGAGCACATCATTGCCAAAGGGCTGGAGAAAGACCGCAGGCTGCGTTATCAGAATGCCTCAGACTTCCGCACCGACCTCCAACGGCTGAAACGCGACAGTGAATCGCGGAGAGCAGTGGCTGTAGGTATTGCTGCACCGGCGCGCTGGAGCCGACGGGCCTACCGGATTGCAGGAGTGCTGGCGGGAGTTGTCGCAGCGGGATTGCTGGGCGTGTATTTCTTTTTGCATCGAGGAGGGAGCATAACGCGCCCGGTGGCGTCGAACTTTCAGAACATGAAAATTGCATTGCTCACTGACAGTGGGAAAATCGGGACGGCAGCGATTTCACCGGATGGACGCTACGTCGCTTACTCTGTGAGAGAGGGGCCGCAGAGTAGCCTTTGGGTGCGGCAAGTGGCGACGGAAAGCGCCGTGAACATCATAGCGGCCTCCGACGGCCGTTACATTGGTTTGGCCTTTTCTCCTGATGGTGACTACCTATACTTTCTGCGTGATCGCAGAAATGAAGACGCAATCCGAGATGCTTATGTTGTTCCCGCGCTGGGAGGGGTGGCGAGACTCCTGGTGCAAGATGTAGATGTTGGTCTTGGCGTCTCGCCGGATGGAAAGGAAGTGGCCTTCATTCGAGGGCTAATGCCGCAACGATCGCAATTGTTGGTGGCGAACAGTGATGGGACCGACGAGCGAGTGGTCTGCGACCCGGTAAGAGCAAAGCTCGGCAAGTTCTGGTCCTACGAACTGCCTTCGTGGTCGCGAGATGGGAAGTGGATTGCCTCTACGATCAATTCCGAAACTAGCGGTGCCTCCGTCATTATCTGTCCCACTGAGGGTGGTGGCCCGCCGGTGGTTCTGCCGTTTGCCAACGCCTTTGGCGCTTCCTGGCTTCCCGACCAGAATGGGCTTCTGGTGAACGCCCAGACTAACGAGCAGCACGCGCAGATTTGGCTGCAGCCCTACCCGAATGGAGAGATTCGACGGCTTACGAACGACCTGAGCGACTATTCCAGAGTAACGATTACCACGGACGGCAAGCAATTTGCCGCGTTGCAATATCAGGAATCCTATAGCATCTCTGTCGGCGCACCATCCCAAGCCGATCAAGTTACACCGTTCAGCACAAACAAATCTGATGGTCTCGCGCTGGCGTGGATGCCCGACGGCCAACTGCTTTCCGAGGATATGCAGTCGCGATTCTGGCTGACGCATGCGAATGGAAGAGATCGCATCACGATATTCGATGGCAAAGGAGAGCTGCCGTGGGGTGGCTTTTCTGTCTGCGGCAGCGGCAGCTTCCTTTTACTGACCAGATTTAACGGAGGCATTTGGCGGGTCGACATAACCGGCAGAAATCATCAGGTGGTTTCTACAGACAAAGGTGCGTCCGATCCGGATTGCTCGCCGGATGGCAATTCCATGATCTACTCCTCAAACTCTGAGAAAGGCAGCATTCTTATGAGAGCTCCCATCGCCGGTGGGACCGTCGAGAACTTATTAGGCAAGACCTATCCCTGGGTGCTGGGGCGGTACTCTCCCAATGGCGAGCAAATCGGACTCATACTGGTCGAAGGGGAACGCAGCGCGCAAGTCACGCTGGCAGTCATGAATTCACGAACCAGAGTGGTGGAGAAAACATTCCGTGTTCCTTTTGGTGCCCTCCCGGACAACGCGCAAGGGGGTCTGCGGTGGACACCTGACGGAAAGGCACTCCTGTTTCCACTGGAGCGGGAAGGTACTACGGATCTGTGGATGCAGTTCGTTTCTGGAGGTCCGCCGCGCCAGCTGACCCATTCGGGTCACATCGTTGCATACGCCTGGTCGTCAGACGGAAAGAGGCTGGCGGTAACCCGTGCAACGACGTCCCGCGACGTGGTGCTGTTTAGCAATTTTCGTTGAACTTTCTTCCAAACCGGCGACACTGTAACACCTAAAAATTCTGGCTGTTCGCCCTATGTTTTTGCAATTACGGGCAAAACCAGAAGTTAGCCAGCAGCTAGGTCAGTACCGATAAACGCTAGTGTCACCGAGGGCCTGCGGCCCGCGAAATCTCATGAAAATCAGTCTCAGTTAAGATTGCACTGGCTCGGAGCGGTGAGGTCGAATTAAGAGTGGAGGAAGTTGAGGCCGTGCTAGTGTCTGATCCGGAGCGTGCGTGTTTGAGCGAATAATTGGGCGTCGTTGTCGTCCCTTGGGGGGAGCGGCGATCGCCCGTGACCCTGGTTAAGGTAATCGCAGCATGTTCCACGTTCCCGCCAGGAGGAGCTTATGTCTTACAGGATAGCGGGAGTCGATGTTCACAAGAAGATCCTGGCTGTAGTTGTGTCTGACGTCGAAATCGAAAGCGAGTACCAGTTTGAGCGGAAGATGTTTGGGGCACCTACGACGGATTCCAGTGAGAGGGCCAATTTGGCCCCCCCCGCAGAATCTGCGTCCCCTACGGAACTTTTTCAGGCCATTGACGTTCTATCCA
>Ga0307476_10001516_pt1 | contig 14111 bp, 10 predicted proteins | sample atmos_gasesECM2C_2_FD_203314 | JGI IMG/M metagenome (GOLD analysis project Ga0307476, IMG submission 203314) | Hardwood forest soil microbial communities from Morgan-Monroe State Forest, Indiana, United States - atmos_gasesECM2C_05 | ecosystem: Environmental > Terrestrial > Soil > Temperate... | reverse complement strand
GGGCACGCTGCGCAGGCGCTCGGCCTCGGAGATCGCCTCGCCGAGCCGGCCACCGGCAAGCGCGGCACGCGTCCGGACGAGCGCCACGCGGGCTCGATCGAGATCGCTGTCCTGCGCCGCAACCGCGGCGAGGCGCTGGCTTGCCGCGGCAAGCTGGCCCGCAGCGACCAGCAGCTCGATCTGGAACAGCCGCACCTGATCCACCCGCACCGCGACCTCGGCATGGCCAAGATCGGGCTCGATCGCTTCGATCAGGCGCAGCGCCGAACCATACCTGCCCTGCTCGGACCACAGCTCCGCGATGGTCAGGGCGGCTTCGACCCGCAGCACCGCGAGGTTCTGCGTCGGGTGGTCACGAAAGCGCAGCGAGCGCAACCACGCGACGATCGCCACGAGTCGCTCGACCGACGGCGCTCCCAGCGGCGGTCCATCGCCGGTCAACTCCGCCAGCACCGCCTCGGCGCGCCGCAGGTCCAGCGCCTCGCGGGCAAGCCCCGCACGAAGAACGTCCATCCGGAACACGCCCGGCCCGTGGTGGTTCTCCACCGCGATCGCGCGGCCGACCATCGCCGACTCCTCGGCGGCGTCGTGATTGCCGAGTGTCGACTCCAGGCGCGCCATCCACTCGAACGGATACTGGTACGTCGTGCCGCGCGCGGCCAGCTCGGCGATGGCGACGATCAACGAGCCGAGCGCGTCGGCCGTGCGGCCAGCGCCCTCGGCTGCACCCGCCTGGGCGAACAGTGCATCGAGGTCGGCGTCAGTCAGCCCACCTTCGGCAATCATCGCTGACCCCGGCGGTGCCATGACCGTCATTGCGCTGCCGGAGCGAGATCGCGAGCGGAGGCCCCGTGGTCGAGATCCTGCTCGCAGCCGTCGGCGCCGCCGACCGTCTTGCCGTCGCGATTGCACCGCCGGAGAAAGACCACGCGCGGAGACGCCATCAGCTTGATCGTGTTCGGCGCGGCGTGGACACGATCGAACGTCGTCTTCGTCACCGTTCCCGTGACGATTCGATCGGGCAGCGCGCCGATCTCGTTGGCGTTCATCGTCTCGACGCGCACGTTCCGCAGCTGCTGCCAGCGTGCGGCCGATCCGCTGACCTCCGGGACCAGGCCCTCCTGACCAACGCGCAGCCGCGTGTCGAGGTACACCTCGCAATCCGAGAGATTTGTCGGCGTCTCGGCCGACAGCCTGGTCACCGGCAGCGACTCGATGTCGCGTGCGACGATGATGTGCCCATCCTGGATGAGGACCTTGCCGTACTGGTTCGTGAGCGGCAGGTCATGTTCGAGCGCGTACTGCACGTGCTTGGCGGCCCCCGGACTGCCGACCTCGGATACCGCGTTGAACAGCCCCTTGCGGGCGACCGGGTCGAGCTTCGCGCCCTGCCCCTCGAGCTGCTGCATCGTCTTCAGAACGCCCGCCGGGTGGTGCTTTGCCGCCTTCACCACGACGGCCCTCGCGCGGTCGATCGCCGTGAGCTCGCTCGCCGTGGTCCGGGTGGACGCGATGTTCTGCTCGTAGCTCCTGGCCGAGGTGATGAGGTCTCCGTCGGCCGCGAGCCGGTCGGCGGCGGCGAGGTCTGCCGGCACGTCTGGCGCGTGGTAGCGCTCGAGCTCGACCTTGCCGTCCTTCCAGTTCAGCTTGACCTGGTTGGCTTCGACCTCGGCGTCGAGCACGCCGATCGGACGCTGGCTGTCGCCCACGGAGATCTCGATCTCCCGCGGGGTCGCGCCGGCCCGGTACGCCACCTTCGGCGTGCCCAGCTCGATGTCGGTGCCGGCGGTCCGCGTCGAGATGCCGGCGGCATCAGCGAACTCCACCTGTTCTCCGGACACGACCGGGTGCGCGCGGCCGATCGTGCTGACGCTGTCCTCGGCGAGGGTTTCGACGTGAGGCATCCGTGCACCCAGCGACCTCGACGGATTCAGGGCCGCGACCTCGTCCAGCGCAGCGGTCGGGACGGAATCGATACCGCCACGGATGCTCCAGGACTGTCCCATGGAAGGGAATGAGTAGGATGCGAGCAACGGCAGGCACTCTCGACCTGATGGCCACGACCTGGACACCGGTAGCGACTCCGAGAACCGGAGTCGTGCACGGTTCGCTTGCTGCCAGTCGGAGAACGTCCAGTTTCGACGCACCTGCACCGACCCGAGGTACTGAGCCACGTTCGCTTCCGTGAACGCCGCCGTGACGAGCGCCCATTTCATGATCTGATTCAATCGCTGATACTCCGGCTCGTAGCTCGCAACGTCATCGAAATGGCGATTCCACCAGCCGATCGTGCGTCGCGAATCTTCCCTCGGTCGCACCTCCACACCGGGCTTCGCGGGATTGCTACCCGCGGCATAGATGCGGCTGAACGTGTGGTCAAAGTAGAAGCTCGTGCGCTGGCCCCGTACTGCCTTCGAGACGGCGCTCGCGCGCGTTCCGAACCAGATCCGCGTGTAGGGATTCTTCTCGCTTTCTGCCAGGAATGCCGGATCCAGATCGATGCGCGGAACCGAGAGGAACCCAGGAACATCCGCGATCGGGGCAGAAAGGCCGTAGTCGGTCGATTCCCACAGCTTTGCGAGCAGATCGGCGTAGAACATCGTCATTCCAACGCTCGTACCCTCGGTTCCTACATAGCGGGCGCACTGTGCCTCGGACTCATCTTTGTAGAACTCCAGTGCGGCCCTGGCGACCCATGCAGCCCGGATCCGGATGTTCTCAGGCCGCCCGCGAAGGGATCGCGGTTCCTCGGCAAGGGGGTCGGTTTTCCGAACCCGTAAGAACTGGGGTAGCGTGTGTCGGCCACCCCGCAAATAGTCGACCCAGTACCGGTGATATCGTCGTACATCATCGAGCCATTCCCCGGTCGCGTGACCATCGTCGGCAACGCGGGGGCTCCGATCCTCCGGCATCAGGTTCGCCCATTGCGCAACGAGCTGATGATAGCCGACGAGCTCGGACTCCCATGCGTCCGGCTTGGCGAGCGCAACTCGGGATGCCAACGCCGGAATGGGAGAGACGAGCCGCTCGAGCGCAGGGCACACGGTCGCGCTCAGGTTCTCGCGTACGACCAGCGCGAACCCCGTGGGTGCAGTCCGCCGTGTGTCATCCGGCTCCGCGCGCTCCAGCGCATCGGCGCGCCTGGCAATGTCCGCGAGCGCGCCGCAAGGATCAGCGGCGAACGCCTGCAGCTTGCTCAGCATGAGTGGGTGCTGCAGGTTCGACGGATCCGGAAGCCACTCGGGATCGAGCGAGAACCCCGGAGACCGGGCCGGCGTTGCCAGGGCGGTGATCGCGTCATAGATCTCCGCGTGTGGGCCCGACAGAAGGTTCAGCGTGAGCGCGTCCTCGACCTTGTGGAGTTCTTCATCCGACGCGCGGGCCTTGACCAGCGTGCGGAGTCGCTCCACCGCCGCACGAGCTCCCGGTGGCAGCGATGCCAGCACGGCACGCGCTGGCGCTCTAGGGGTGTCGAGCTGCACGTGCGCTTGATAGAGCGCGGCGACATCTTCCGGCGTGAGGTTCGACGCCGGATGGGTCGAGAATCGGCGCCCACCGAGGACCACGCGCCCGTGGTCGACCTGCGCAAACGCGAGGTCGTCGGCCTGGTCGAGCCACGCGCTCAAGGCGCTCACGCTGTCAACGGTGCCTTCGACGTAGCCGTACGCGGATGAGAACAGCTGGGAACCATCGGCATCGGCAACCCGCTCGACCCGGATCGCTCCCTCATCGCGCTGGTCGTGAACGAGATAGATCTCGACCTCTGCCGGGATCTCGCCGTTCTCCATCCGCACGCGATCGGCGAGCCGGCCGATCGTCATTTGCGGCTCCGGGTCGTCGCCATCGCGGAACAGCAGCACGCGCGTACCCAGGTAGGCGCGCCGGCCCCGGCCGTATTCGAATGTATACAGCTCGTCGAAGTACGGCAGCCGGGCCGGTGGCAGCTCGTACGTGGCGGCTGCGGCTTGCCCGGGCGTTGCGCCGAGCTTCGCAACGGTGGCGATCACCGCCCAGTCCCGGATCTGCTCGCGCTGCTCGCGCTGGTCGAGATCGCGAAGATAGCGAGCCATCGGTGGTTCGATCACGAACGCCGAACCCACGCTCACGCCAGCGCTCGCCCTGGGAGTCCCGTTCGTGACGAACAGCGACAACGCCACGGCCAGGACGAACACACGCAGGCCCAAACCTCTGATCAGGACGTTTTTCACTGCAGACCTTCTCTGGATCTCCCGATCCATCGCCAGGGAGGCGCCACAGGCCGGTCGGTTCCTACGCGAAACTTGCAGGGCGCGCCGCTCCCGCGCAATTCGAGGTGGGGGCATCCCGTGGAGTGGACGTTTCTCCGGTCTCACGGAGAACCAACGTCGAAACACCAGGCGCGTGCGGATCGAGGTTCCACACCGGAACCGGTTGAAGATCCAAACGTTGTGGCCCGCCGACGGGAACTCGCGGCCGGGCCTGCGCAGCGCCAGAACCTTTGACTGTCGTCTTTCCGGGGGACCGTCGCCTACGGGGGCGATGGCCGAGATGTCTCCGAGCTCGACCTCCGATCCGATTCACGGTGGAACACCATAGGGAGTGCGCGTGGCCGATATCAACCTTGAAGTGTGGGATGCGACGGGTAACAAGCGGCTGAACGTGCAGGTTCCGGACGACGTGGCGGTCGAGCGGATCCTCATGGTCCTGGCGGACAAGCTGCACCTGCCGAGGTACGCGCCCGATGGCCAGCTCATGAGCTACAAGTTTCATCATCGCCGGCTCGGCGTCCAGCTGCTGGACGACCAGACGCTCGTGCAACAGAACGTGCAGGACGCGGATGTCGTCCGGATCCAGCCCGAGATCACCGCCGGCGGACATGACATTCTGCGGACTCGAGATCGATAGGATATGTCGGCCTCCGGGGACCCGCATATCTTCGAGGTGCGAGAGGACCGTTATCATCGCCAGACGCTCATCGACTGGTGGGATCAGCGGCGTGTCCGCGGGACACGGATCCTGGTGATCGGCGCGGGCGCGCTGGGCAACGAGATCTTGAAGCTCCTGGCGCTGATCGGCAGCGGATGGACGCTGGTCTATGACCCGGACCGGATCGAGCGGTCGAACCTGTCGCGCAGCGTCTTGTTCCGGCAGTCCGACGAAGGCCAGCACAAGGCCGAGGTTGCCGTTCGCCGGATGCGCGAGATCAACCCCGATGTGCGGGGCCACGCTGGGTGTGAAAACGTGCTCTCGAGAGCCGGGCTCGGCGTGTTCCTGTGGGCCGATGTCGTGATCGGCGCCGTCGACAATCGTGAGGCGCGCGTGTTCATCAACTCGGCATGCGCGCGAACCCGCCGGACGTGGGTCGATGGCGCGATCGAGGGTCTCTCCGGCATCGTGCGTGTGTTCTCGCCTCATCTCGGCGCCTGTTACGAGTGCACGATGAACGGCACCGACCGCAAGCTGCTCGCCGAGCGGCGCTCGTGCGCGCTGCTCGCCCGAGATGCGGTGCGGCGGGGGCATGTCCCGACCTCCGCCGTGGCGGGGTCGATCATCGGAGCGATGGAAGTCCAGGAAGCGATCAAGGTCGTGCACGGGCAGCGAACCCTCACCGGCGAAGGCATCCATCTCGACGGGTTGTTCGGTCAGGTCAGCCGCATCGCCTATCCGCGGCGCGCGGATTGCCCGGGGCATGAGGATCTGGGTGAGATCGTGCCGCTCGGGCTGGGTATCGGCGACGCGACGCTCGCCGCGTTGCTCGATCGAGCGGAAGCGACGGTGGGCCCCGGCGCGTCGCTCGATCTGTCGCGCGATGTCATCGTCCGGTTGAGCTGTCCGTCCTGTGGCGCGATGGCACCCGGGCGAGCCGTGCTCGGGACGCTACGAGAGTCGCAGGCAGCGTGTCCGGGTTGTGGCGCGCACCGCGCGATCGAGATCACCTCGTCGATCAGCCGCGACGGTCTGGTGGATCTGGCGCTCACACCGGCGGACCTCGGGCTGCCCCCGTTCGATATCATCGTCGCCCGCCAGGGCATGGAGCGCCAGCAGGCCTGGTTGTTCGATGGCGATGCTCGCGCGGCCCTCGGTCCATTGGCCGAGTCATATCCAGGAAACCAGGGGAGTCCATCGTGAGCTCACTCGATGTTCGTTCGATCGACGAAAAGGCGCTACGCCACGAGCCGTGTCCGGCGACCAAGCACGAGCTTCGCGTGTTCCTGTCCGAGCTCGCGTTCGACCGCGCGGTCGCGCGCGGCGATAACGACACGACGCGCGAGATCGGCGGTGTCCTGGTGGGCGAGCTGTTGCGTGACAAGGCGGGCCCGTATCTCCTGATCGGAGACACGATCGATGCGCTCCATGCCGAGGAGAAAGGCGCGGAGCTGACGTTCACGCACGCGACCTGGGAGCACATCAACAAGGAGATGGACGGAAAGCACCAGGGTAAGCGCGTGGTCGGCTGGTATCACACGCACCCCGGGTTCGGCGTATTCCTTTCGGATCGCGACCAGTTCATCCACAAGAGCTTCTTCAACCTCCCGTTTCAGGTCGCCTTCGTCTACGATCCGAAGAGTCGCGAGCACGGGATGTTCACCTGGCGCGACAATGAAGTCTGGCGTGCGCGTCGCTACTTCATCGGGCCGCACGAGCAGGTGTGGGATGGAGCGCGGACGCCCGGGGACAAGCCCGGCAAGCCCGATGCCAGGCACGATCGCAAGCCGCAGAAACCCCAGAGCGACGAACACGAGCTCGGGAGCGCGGAGGCGCGCAACGAGCTGAGCCAATCCGGGTTACTGGGGTCGCTCATCGTGATCGGCATCGTCGTGCTCGTGATCGGCGGCTTCGTGGGCCACTGGCTCGGTGTGGGGTCAGCGAACCAGGCGCTCGTCGCAGCGCAGCTCGAGATCTCCAAGGCCAAGACGGAAGGAGCTCAGCTCATGATGGCGTCGCTGCAGAGCGATCTGGTCGGCATCCTGCGCGACACGCTCGGCGACGAGGCGCTGCACAAGCCGATCGCGCAGGCGATTGCCGATCTCGACCGAGCGATCGCAGCCCTTCCCGCGGACGCCACGGCCGCCCCTGGGAGCGCGGCTGGCCCTGGCCCTGGCGCCGGCAGCGGGGCGGCGCTCGGCGCCGGCGGCGGAGATCCGCGCCTGCAACAGCTGGCCACACAGCTCAAGGCCACGCGCGAGCGCCTGCTCCAGCTCAGTCAAGGTCGCAGGACAGCCGAGGTAGAGCTCGCCCTGCTCGAACGCGCCGCACGCCCTGGCAGCGCGCTTCGTGCGGACCTCGGCCACGACGTGGCGGAGCAGCGATCGGGGCTTGGAGCGCTCTACGCCGAGCTCGCCACCGATGCGGTCAAGGCTGGCGATCCCGGCAGAGCGCGGCGGCTCCTCGCCATCGCCGCCCACCTCGATCCTGGCAACTTCGCCCGCTACCAACAGCAACTGGAGTCGTTCGACAAGGCAGCCAGCCTGCCGCACGACATCACCAACAACACCGGAACGGCCGGTCAAGGGAACCCACGATGACGGAAGACCAGATCCGGATCGATCGACAGGAGCTGTTCGATCCAGCCGTCGACAAGGCGCTTGCCCGCGAGCGTGCCGGCCGCGAACGCATCGTCGCGGATACAGCCCCGGTGTCGCCGATCCGGCGGCTGCTCCTCAACAGCCTCGTCTACTTGCCGTTCGCCGCGACACTCGCCGCGTTCGCCGCCTGGATGGTGCTCGACCCGAAGATCCGCGACCTGCCAGGCGTGAGCGGCGAGATCCTCCTGGTGAATGCCGCCCCATTCGACGGTCGTACCGGAGTCATCTCACTCACCGTCGGTGAGAGCGAGGTCCTGGTCGATGTGGCTCGGGTCAAGCTCGAGACCGGATCCGCGGGCGAGCCCGCCTTCGCGAGCGCCGACCACCTCAAGATCGGTGATCACATCGAGGCGACCGGCATCGCAAATGGCAGGCGGCTGATCGCCGCAGCGATCCGCCCGGCGGCCCGCGCCGAGTCCCGCAGCCAGTTCGAACGATCGTCCTGGTCGTCGGCGCTGCTGTTTCCGCTCACGTCGGTGCTGATCGCGTTCGGGCTCCTGTTCTCCGAAGGTCTCACCACACGGAACTGGATCAGGATGATCGAGCGATCGCTACTCGGCAGCTTCTTCGCGGCCTTGTTTGCGGCGCTCGCTTTCGTGCCGGCTGGGCTGATCCTGCAGATCTCCGGTTACGTCCTGAGATCGGAGGTCGAGAGCCACCCCGACGCGCTCGTGGTGACGGTCAAGGAGGTTGGTGCGGTGAGCTTCTTCGTGTTCACGGCGTGCCGCAGCGCGGCGTGGGCCTGCATCGGGGCGGCCACCGGCCTGGGTATGAACCTGGTGCGCTCGACGCGCACGCAGCTTCGAAACTCGGTGATCGGCGGCGCACTCGGTGGTGCGCTCGGCGGCCTGTTCTTCGATCCGATCGATCGATTCTTCGGTTCGTCGCTGTTCGCGGGCGCTTCGGCGTCGCGCCTGATCGGTCTCCTGGCGGTCGGACTCTCGATCGGGATCTTCGTCGCGCTGGTCGAGCGCCTGGCGCGCGATGCGTGGCTCCGGGTGAGGACCGGCCCGCTCGCCGGGAAGTCCTTCATCCTGTACAAGACCCCGACGATCATCGGCAACTCGCCGCAATCGGATGTGTATCTGTACAAGGATGCAGAGATCGATCCGTCGCATGCCGCGGTTCATCGGGTCGGCACGACCTACGAGATCGAAGACATGGGCACTCGCATGGGGACGTCGGTGGCTGGCAACAAGGTTCGCCGCCGCCGACTCGTCTCCGGTGATCAGATCGTCATCGGAAGCACGATCCTCGATTTCGAGGAGCGCCAGAAACGCGCGCTCGTGGCGTGATAACCGGAGACGACTCGTATGGATGCCGTGAGAACGCTCAAAGCGAACATGAAGCTGGATGGCAAGCCTTGTGGGTGGTGCCAGGCTGCCCTGAGGCTCGGAGAAGACGCGGCGGTCTGTACCGCGTGTGAAACGGGGTACCACGGCCGGTGCTGGGACACCAAGGCCGGTTGCGCGACCGCCGAGTGCGTGAATGCGCCGCTGCGCCGACTCGACGATCCCGAGGCGAAGCTGGCAGCGGCCTCGGCACGGCCGCACGCGCAAGACCTCGGCCCGGGCCTCGTGGCGTGTCCGAGTTGCCGGGTGCCGTTCGCGGTCGGGACGTCGATCTGCCCGGCGTGCCGGACGATCACGAGTCCGGACGGGATCTATCACGGGCCCAAGACCAACGCCCCGGGGGCGGTCGCGGCGCTGATCTACGGGATCATCGGGCTCTTCCTCTGCGGCGTGGTCCTCGGGCCACTCGCGCTCTCGAAGGCGAGAGCTGCCAGGAATGCGATGGCGTCCAACCCCACCCTCGGTGGCGAGGGCCTGGCGACCGCCGGTACCGTGCTGGGCATCGTCGACCTCGTGTTGTGGGCACTGATCATGCTGACCAGGGCCAGCCAGGTCGGCCAGTGATGATGCGCGGGCGAGCACTCGATCTGGGACTTGCGGTGCTGGTGACCGCGCAGCTCGGCGCAAGCGCCTGGCTGGCTCCCGTGGGAGATCAGCTGATGCTTCCCGGCGGGGCAAGCCTCGGCGGGCTGTGCTGGTTCCGCAGGGCGTTCCAGATCGGCTGCCCGTCTTGCGGCATGACGCGAAGCTTCGTCGCGCTGGCGCATGGCGATCTTGCGGCCGCGCTGCGATTTCACCCGGCAGGTCCACTGCTATTCGCGGCGATGGTGGTGGCGCTGGTGGCCGTCGTGACGGTGTTTGTCCGGCGCGGCCGACCGCTGGTCGAGCGCCGCGGCTTCGCGATCGCGTCCGAAGCGGTCGTCTTGGCCTGCTTGATGATCGGCGCCTTCAAGATGGTGAGGAGCTAGCAATGACGCGTTGTTCGATCTGCTACACGGTCGTGCCGCAGGGCGACCCGGTCACGACGTGCCCCGAGTGCCAGCAGGACTATCACACGTCGTGCTGGGACGAGATCGGCGGTTGTGGTTCCTATGGCTGCAAGCACGCCGCGGTGGCGGAGAAGCCACCGCTGCCCGTGCTCGTCGGTGCCGGCTGGGGCGACACCAAGCGATGTCCTGAGTGCGATCACGAGATCGCCTCGAGCCTCCTGGTGTGCAGCTGTCGCGCTCGGTTCCCCTGGGCCGATCCGATGACCCCGAGCGAGTATCGTGGCTGGCTCGATCAGCAGAGCGCGATCGCGAGCGCGCGAACGCTCCTGATCCTCCTGTTCCTCCTGTCGCTCATCGGGGTGACCGCGCCGATCGCAGGGCCGGTCGCCGGGATCTACGCCTGGGCGAAACGCCGCAAGCTGGGGGGCACCGGCGGCACGTACCTGGCGATGGGCTACGGCAGCGCGGCGATCGGTGCGATCTACTCGATCTTGATCGTGGTCGTGGCGCTGGGACACTGACATGGAGGAACCGAGCGACCGCCAGCCTTCGCGCCCGCGCCCGCGGTGGTGGTCGAAGCGTCGTTCGGCCGGACCGATCGCGACGACCGCCGTGTGCCCGGCGTGCAAGACGATGGGCCCCGTGCGGCTCTATCCAGGTCAGATGTGTGCGGCCTGCGAAGCGCAGGACGCCTGGTCGAGGTTCGGTGCGGCGGACCGGCTGGTGATCGATCGGGACAGCATCGATGCCGCCGTGAAACGTCGTCAGGGTGAAGCCGCGGGTGAGCCGTGGTCGCGCCGGTGGCTCATCCGGGCGGCCCCGGCGGTGATGCTCGGAATCACGGCGGTCGCGGCCTGGTGCGTGGTGCAGCTGCTGTCGGCTCGTCCGATCGGGCCGCTCGACGCGCTGCTCACCGAGATGACGGCGGCGGCCCAGCGGACCACGCTGGTCGGCGTCGCGACGTTGCTGCTCGGGGCGGCAGCGCTCGTGCGCTCGCGGCGGAAGCGACATTTTCGCCGGCTGGCACTCCTGGCGAGCCACCTCATCGCCGTCATCGTCGGCTGTGCGGCACTCGTGATCGGGGCGTTCCACTGGATCGCGCAGGGCGATGGGTCTGGCGGTCGATACACCTCGATGCCGGTGCGAGAACCGCTCGGGGTGCCGTTGTACGTCGAGCGGATCCTCGACGCCACGGTCGTGGTCCTGGCTCCCGATGCCGACGGTGATGCGCGGCACCTCACGATCGGCACGGGCGCGGTGATCGCGAGCGACGCCACGCGGGCGTGGATCGTGACGTGTAGCCACGTCGCGGTACCGTACGCGGCGGTTGGCGCCTGGCGCCACGCGCGCGATGCCCAGCCGGTGTGGGTGCAACTGTCCGACGGCCGGCAGGGGCGAGCGCGGGTGCGCTGGACGGCTCCTCCGCCGCTCGATCTCGCGCTCGTCGAGCTACCGATCGCGCATCCGCCCGAGCCGGTCGTGATCGCGACCGATACGTCGATGGTCCAGGCGTCGGCGAGGCTGACCTTCGTGCCGAATCCCTACCGGGCAGGCTGGCAGGCCTTGCATGGCGACTTGCAGCGGCGCGAGACGCGTGAGACCCCTGCGGGGCTGTACGATCTCCTGTACAGCGATCTACCCGCGACCGAGGGTGACAGCGGCAGCGGGCTCTACGATGCGCGAGGTCAACTGGTCGGCCTCAACACGGGGCCGCGCGTCGGCGACAAGCCCGCTCAAGGAATCACCCTGCCGTCGGAGACCATGCGTATCCTGCTCGACGCGATCCGGAACGGCACCCTCGGCAACCTCGATGAAGCGGTGTCGCCACCACCGAGAAAGTGATCCATGGACAACGTACGTCTTCGTCGACTGAAGGCCGATCACGACGCGGTGCGCCGCCTGGCCCACCTGCATCCAAAGATCGAGATCGAAGGAGTGTTCGGTAATCCGCCCGAGCGGTACCGGTTGCTGTTCAAGGTCAAGTCGCTGCGCGAGCGCGGAGACGTCATCGAGACCGCGACCGAGCATCGGCTCGAGGTCACGCTGCCGAGGGGCTATCCGCGCGACGCGCCGCTGTTCCGCATGCTCACACCCGTGTTCCATCCCAACATCGCCCCGCACGCGGTCTGCATCGGTGACAACTGGACCGCGGGAGAGCCGCTCGATCTGCTGATCCAGCGCGTCGGCGAGATCCTCGCTTATCAGAGCTACAACACCAAGAGCCCGCTCAATGGCCGAGCCGCACAGTGGGTGGACGAGCACCGCGATCGCCTCCCGATCGATATGGAGGAGTTCTTCATCGATCTATCCGAAGCGCCGGATCGTAGCGCCGAGCTGGCGGCTCCGGCCTGCTCGAACTGCGGCGCGCGTCGTAGCTCGCTGACGCCGTGCAACACCGGCCACGCGCTGTGTGAGGATTGTGCGATGCGTTGCCAGCGCTGCTCGCGGGTCCTCTGTCTCAGCTGCGGCGAGCAGACCTGCCCGGCGTGTCAGGCGAGCCAGATAGTGTGTAAGAACTGCGAAAATCCGGCGCTCGGCACGGCTGCGATCCACTGCTCTGCTGAGCATGTGCTGTGCGGCGACTGCGGGCCCTCATGCGAGGGGTGTGGCCAGGTGCTTTGCCTCGTATGCGGGACCTATCCCTGTCGCGCGTGCGCGCCGACCTGAAGACGGTGCCCGACCCGTGCGCGCGCGCCGGCGTGCCACGCGTGACGCTCGACGCCCTGCGCCGCACGTTTGCGAGCTGGAGCGTCCAGGCCGGCGTCCCCGCGAAAGGTGGTCGCGAACCTGATGGGCCACACGAGCACGCGCATGGTAGGATCTGGTCTACGGCCGCGTCGGACCGAGCGACTACGGGACCGCGATCGCTAAGCTTCCGGGCGGAACCCAGTCGCACGCCGGTTTCCAGGCCCACCGCGCAAACGCTGGGACGCATGGGACGGCAGGGAACGCCGTCGCTCGGGCCACGATCGTGACCCGTCGAGGAACCCTCGATGTTCGACGATTCTGTCGTGCCCAGGTCCGTATTGAACCAACGACACGCGGATTTTCAGGCCCGTGCCCGCGGTATCCAAGGCCGCGTCTCCGCTCGGTTTCTCCTCGAACGAGCCGGGGTCGTGAGACACGGGTGGGTCAACGCCCACCGAGATCCGACGGTAGCTCCGTACGCGACGGCCACGACCTCCGGTACTACGAGAACGTGCTGCTCTACGTGAACCAGCAGCAAGGGCGCGCCGGGATCACCGGCAGCTACCAGGATCCGGGCGTCCTCGGCGGCGGCAACAACAACGTGCAGCTGGTCGCCGGGCATCGCATCTGGCTGGTCAGCCCGGCCTATGCGAAGGCGCTCGAGGCCGTCGTCCCGTCGGGGTCGCTGACCGGCGGCGCGGTCGCCAAGGTCAAGCGCTTCGTCGGTCACCTCGAGGACATCCTCCACAGCGTCACCCGCTCGCCGCAGTATTTCGGCGAGGTCGCCGGCGAGTACGCGCAGGCGATCCGCGATCACCTGCCCGAGATCGTCGGAATCGTGGCCGGCTTCATCATGGCCGAGGCGACCTCGGCGTTCCTCGCCGCGACCCCGACCGGCGTCGGCCAGATCGCGGCCGCGGTGATCCAGCTCGGCCTGTCGGCGTTCGGCGCCGCCGGCGCCATCCAGGCGGGCGCTGAAGCGATCAAGCACGCCAGCGAGTGGCTGACCATCGCGTGGACTGCCCAGGGCAAGGACGATCGGATCGCCGCCGCGAGCAAGGAATTCCTCAAGACGCTGGTCAGCATCGCCATCGCGGCGCTGTCGGCGCTCGGAGCGAAGGCCAACTACGGCAACGCGCTCAAGATTGCCAGCTCGATGCCGACCGGCGGTCTGCCGGCGCTGGCCGTCGCGGGTGGCGGCCAGCTCGGCGGCGCGGGAACCGCGACCGGCGTGCTGATCGGCCCCGGCACCGGATCGCTCGGCGTCGCCGGCAACGCGATGATGCAGGCCGACAAGGAGGAAGGGAGTGGTGGTGCGCTCGAGGAGAGTGGGCCGAAGATCCCGGAGGGGCTCGACAAGCGGCTCGCCAAGCTCGTCAAGGACGTCATCCAGCGCGCTCGCAACGGCAAGCTGCTCAAGTCCGGCAACTACCATGCACACTTCGACGACGCGACCGTGTTGCAGATCCTCAAGGACGCAGACGCGATCTATCAATCGGAAGGGAAAGCGGGCCGCC
>Ga0307476_10001515_pt1 | contig 14113 bp, 9 predicted proteins | sample atmos_gasesECM2C_2_FD_203314 | JGI IMG/M metagenome (GOLD analysis project Ga0307476, IMG submission 203314) | Hardwood forest soil microbial communities from Morgan-Monroe State Forest, Indiana, United States - atmos_gasesECM2C_05 | ecosystem: Environmental > Terrestrial > Soil > Temperate... | reverse complement strand
GCTAGTGGCGATCGCGAGGGACTATCACGCGAGCGTCGCTCAGACCGGATGGCTCATCGCGGGCCTCTATCTAACCAGCGCCATTGCCCAGCCAACGATGGGGCGCCTGGCGGACCTGTTTGGCCCGCGTCGGGTTTACCTTTTCTCGCTCTGTGTCGTGGCGCTCGCTGGCATCGCCGGCGCAATTGCTCCGTCTTTGGGCATGCTGATCGGCGTCCGTGTTCTGCTCGGAATAGGAACCTCGGGGGCATATCCGTCTGCGATGTGCATTTTCCGCAGGCAGGCGGACCGTATTGGTGCGGCCCCGCCTCGTGTCGCCATGGGCTTTATGTCCTTTGCCGGGACCGCGACGACTGCCATCGGGCCTTTGCTTGGTGGTGTTCTGACCGGATACTTCGGGTGGCACTCGATCTTCACCGTGAACCTTCCCCTCTCGCTGCTCACCATTCTCCTGGTTCTTCTGTGGGTTCCCAAAGACGAGCGGCCTGCCGGCAGCCTTGTCCTCTTGATGGAAGAACTCGATCTGATGGGCATCGCACTGTTCGCTGCCTTTCTGCTGAGCCTAATGCTGTTCCTGATGAATCTCGACCATCCCATGTGGCTGGTCTTGCCTGTTGCCGCCGTTTTTGGAGTTGTGCTGGTCATTCACTCCTTGCGCCGAAAGCAGCCATTCATCGACGTGCAGATGCTAGTCCGCAATCGCCCTCTGACCGTGACCTATCTGCGTATCGCCGCGATCTTGCTCATCGTTTATTGCATTCTCTACGGTTTCGCTCAATGGCTTGAAGCCGGTGCTGGTTTTAGTAGCTCCAGAGCGGGCCTCGTCACACTGCCGATGTCCGCCCTTGCCGCTCTGGCATCGCTCGCGGGTGCGCGCGCGAGGAGCATCCGTACTCCTTTCATCATAGCCACCGCAGCAGCCCTGATCGGGTGCTTGTGTCTGTTCCTGATCCACCACCAAACACCTGTATGGATGATCGCCGCGGCCGTCATGTTCTTTGGCCTGCCGACGGGTCTAACGTCCACCGCAACCCAGGCAGCCGTCTAGATCGGCACTGCCTCCGGGTTGCAACGGACGGCGACTTACATCGGCGCGATTACCTCGACCAGCCTTCTCGGTCTTATGTACGGTCAGCACGCGACCGACCACGGCCTGCATCGTCTCGCCATCGTCATGGGAGTGCTGAGCACAGTTCTTCTCGTCGGAACTATCTTCGACCGAACGCTTCCGCGCGGTCCCGTCGGCTAACCACGTATGCCTGTATCGAATTACTCGCGACCGGTCACTCTCAGCGAAAGCCTTGCCTCGCGATACGAGGCGCTCGCCCGCATTGCGGAATTGATCCGGTTTCATCCGGAGGAAAAAGTCTTATTCCAGACCTGTGCGAGCGAACTCCATCATGTGGTTGCATTCGATGGTCTAAGTTGGTTCGATCCCTCAGCCCACTGGGTCCAGTGGCATTTCTTCGAGCCCTATGAGAGTGCATTTGAGGCTCTCGCCGTCAGAAATATCCCTAAGGAAGAAACGGTCGCATGGTGGGTGTACCAGAATCAGCGGCCGGTAGTTGTTCCCTTCATCGACCGCGAAACGAGTTTTCGGCTTGTGGTCGAGCGGCTTTCCAAGTTGAGACTTCGCTCGCTCTGCGCCCTTCCCCTGAGTACGGCGCACCGAAAATTGGGAAGCCTGGTGTTTGCCAGTCACCTGGATGACGCATATTCCGACCAGGATCAACAGTTCTTATCCGTTGTTGCGAATCAGATTGCTGTTGCACTGGACGACGCTCGTGCCCAGGCCCGACTGCGATTACTCCTGGACATCACCAATCGGATTGTGACCAAGCTGGAGTTGCGCGACCTGCTTCGCGAAATTGCCGCGAGTGTCAGACACTTCATGCAATGCGACAGCGTCGGAGTGGCTTTGCCCGATCCGGAAGATGGCGAATTACGCCGTTATGCTGGGGATCATGCCGGGTATGAGGAAATGTCTGTCGGACCAGCATCCGAGCGGGCCAAGACAGTCTTCCGGACGGGCACGCCGCTGATCGCCACCAAGGAAGAGGTCGTCGCTGATCCCCAGGGCGCGAAGGCGAACATGTCGCGCTGCCTTTACCCTCTGATCATCCGGGAACGCGTGCTCGGCGTATTCGGTTTTGGCAGTTCTCGCGAGAATGACTTCACCGAGGATGATCTTACCTTCCTCGGTCAGGTCGCCAATCAAATCGCTCTCGCCGTTGAAAATGCCCTCGCGTATGGGCAAGTTTCCGCACTCAAGGATAAGCTTGCGCAGGAAAATGTCTATCTTGAATCCGAGATTCGCAGCGAACTTTACTTCGAAGAGATCGTCGGAAATAGCGAACCCCTTCGACGCGTCCTGCAAGAAATTGAGACGGTGGCGCCCGCCGATTCCACTGTGCTCATTTATGGAGAGACCGGCACCGGAAAAGAGTTGATCGCTCGAGCGCTGCACAATCTTAGCTCCAGGAAATCAAACGCCTTTGTGAAGTTGAATTGTGCGGCGATTCCGACGGGGTTGCTCGAGAGCGAGCTTTTCGGCCATGAGAAAGGTGCATTCACTGGCGCCATCATGCAGCGCGTGGGCCGCTTTGAACTGGCGAATCGCGGAACCATTTTCCTGGATGAGGTTGGCGAAATCCCACTGGAACTGCAACCGAAGCTGCTACGTGTTCTGCAGGAGCGGGAGTTCGAACGCTTGGGCAGCACGCGCACCATTCGCACTGACGCTCGGTTGATCGCCGCGACGAATCGCGATCTTAAAACAATGGTCGAGAAGCAGAGATTCCGCTCTGATTTGTATTATCGGCTGAATGTCTTCCCCATCCGAGTGCCGTCGTTGCGGGAACGAAAAGAAGACATTCCCCAGCTGGTACGCCACTTCGTCAAGGAATTCAGCCGCCGGAATCAGCGTGTGATCGACACCATTCCATCTGAAACCATGCAGGCTTTGATCCGCTATAGTTGGCCGGGTAATATTCGAGAGCTTCAAAATGTGATCGAGCGGGCTGTCATCATCTCGCGAGGTCCTGTGCTGAAAGTCGTCCTTGCTGAACTCACTCCGGATGTGGACTCGATTTCAGTTCCTGTCGTCGCTGCCGCCAAATCAGCTTCCCGTGAGAGCCTTCACGAAATGCTGGAAGAAACGGAACGGAATCAGATTCTGCGTGCTCTGGAAGAAGCGAATGGAGTCGTTGCAGGTCCCAACGGAGCGGCAGTTCGTCTGGGAGTTAAGCGTTCGACGCTCCAACTCAGGATGCAGAGGCTTGGAATCCGGCTGTCGCGAACTACCGTTGAGGCTGCCCGAAGTCGGGTCTTTTAGTGCGTCGATCCGTTAACGCCCCGTCTCCTCCTCTCACGGAATCATCGACCCTGCTCATGTCGCAGGGTCTCGTGCTGCACCCGAATAGGGCGCGATTTACCTTTGCTCATCTATCAACTTCGGCAGGATGAGAATTCTGGGCGATGGAGTCGATCAGTGGTTATCGTTGGGGGCGAAGCCGACCTTCTTTCACCAGACATTTACCTCTTGCACTCGATGGCGATCAGTTCTCACCGAAGAAAGCGGCTTTGTACAAGACGCTTTCTGGGAAGCGGGTTGATCCTTGGAGAGCGGAACGGTTGTGAAGGAGGTTGCTGTGCCCAATGCGAACCAACGTACGGTGGCGGTGACAGGGGCGGGCAGTGGGCTAGGACGAGACATTGCGCTAGGTCTCGCAGCCAAGAACTATCGTGTCTTCGGAACAGCCTTTAAGTCAGAGGAGATCGAAGACCTTAAGCGGGCGTCCAGTGGAGCGGTAACGCTCACCGTTTGCGACATTACAGACGCCGCCGCGGTAAGGAGTTGGGCTGGCGAGATTGCAACCCACATTGGAGGCACTCTTGACCTTCTCATCAACAATGCCGGAATCCTGACTCCCGGTCCCTTGGAGATTCTGCCGCTTGATGCCATCCGGCACGAGTTTGAGGTCAATGTGTTCGGTGCCTTGTCCGTGATGAACGCCTTCCTGCCGGCGCTCCGGAAGGCGCACGGGCGCATCGTCCAAATCAGTACCTGGACTGCGAGCCTGCCGCTTCCTTTCAACGGTCCATCGGGCGCATCGAAAGCAGCTACCGAGGTGTTTGCGGCCGTCTACCGGGCAGAGTTGAAACATCTCGGCGTCGACGTTGTAGTTGCTCCAGCAGGCAACATGAGGACCGGTGGACCGGCCAAGACGGCGGCAGCTCTTGCGCGAGTCGCAGATGGCATGACGTCAGAACAACGCGAATTGTACGGCCAAACCTTCGCGACCTTCGCGAGCGGTCTCAACGCCATGCAGAACAGTGGGCTTGATTCTGTCTCCGCTGCGAATCGGGTCATCGAAATCGCCGAACAAGTGCCTGCGCCGAGCCGCGCTCCCGTAGGCGAAGACGCGGAAGAGATGCTCCGGTTCGTTCGTGAAAAATCCGATGCAGAACAGGATGCTTTGCGCCTGCAAATTGTCGGACTGAGCTAATTGAAAGTCCAAAACTCACATTCAACCTCCAGGAGTGATTCATGATCGAGCTTGTAGACCCCAACGATAGCCGCGCCGTCCGCAACAAGAACAATGTCCTTCGCTTCTACGAGCTGGTGATTAACCAGAAGAAGTCAGAGGAATCCATCGCCGCATTTATGACTCCTGGCTATATCCAGCACAATCCGCTGATTGCGGATGGCGCTGAAGCGCTGGGAAAGTTTTTCGGCCAGATCACCAAGGAGCGGGCCAATGCTCGCGTCGTCGTCGATAAGATCATTGCGGTTGGCGACTATGTGTTTGCTCACGTGAATTTCCTGAACCTGTTCAACGACGATCTGGAAGATACCGGGATCGCCGGTGTCGATATCTACAAAATGGATGCCGACGGAAGAGCCCTAGAGCATTGGGATACGTTGCAACCGATTGGTGACCCAAAGAATTCGGCTCCATGGCTCGCTCCCAATCTCCCGCGCGCCAATCCAAACGGCATGTTCTAAACCTTCTAAGGAGAACATATGACCTACTCGATCGTTGGTTCCGGTGCAATTGGTAGCGCCCTGGCCGGCCATTTCGCAAGCAAGGGTATCGAAGTTTCACTGGCCAGCAATCGCGGGCCTGGTTCGCTGACGGATATCGTTGGCAAGCTGGGCTCGAAGGTGAAAGCGGCCACTGTCGACGAAACCCTCATGGCGGACGTCGTGATCCTCGCGGTTCCGTTCCCGGCAGTACCTGATGCAGTCAGTTCGGTATCCGACTGGGGAGGCCGCATCGTCATAGATGCTACGAACGCTGTCGATCTCCCTGCTTTTACTCCAACGGATCTGGGAGGGCGGCTGTCCAGCGAGATCGTGGCCGAGGCTGTTTCCGGTGCGCGTGTAGTGAAGGCATTCAATACCCTGGCGGCAGCGGCCCTAGCGAGCAATCCCGCCGAGGCCGGCGGACGGCGTGTCATCTTCATCTCCTCCGATGATGCTGACGCGATCGCTACGGTCAGCACCCTGTGCGAGCGACTGGGCTTCTATCCCATCAATCTCGGACAGATATCTGAGTGCGGTCGTCTCCAGCAGTTTGGCGGACCTTTCTCTACGCAAAATCTGATCAGGATTGACTAACCGGAAGAGTCGGACGATACGTAACCACAAAGATTAGGAGATACAAGATGTCTGTAAAGGGAAAGATGAGTCGAAGCAGCTTGGGGCAAGTGATGCCTGTTCACGCCGATCCCCTGGGCTTCACGAATGCGTCGTTCAGAGCAGTGAATCAAGTGACATTTAGCTACCGGACGAACACCGATGCTGCAGCGGCGCTGCTGCCCACCGAATTGGAAATCGATGAGAACCCCAAGATATCCGTGATGTTCTTGTCCTACGGGTTCACCAGCGTCGGTCCCTTTCGAGAGTACATTCACATCATTCACGCGCGCTTCCGGGGCGAGGAGGTCGGCTTTGTTCCGCACATCTTCATCTCGAACGAACGGGGGATGCTCGCTGGCCGGGAAAGAGAAGGCTATCCGAAGCTCCTCGGGGAGATTGAATTCGACATGAATCAGCCGAACGTATACGGACTGATCACGGCCCGGCTCTCCCGTCCCGCCGGTTTCGTGCTGGCGCAAGGGATCTTCCGCCCAAGTGAATTTTTGGGCGAGATCACTGAGGAAAAGCCCACAGTGATTAAGACTCTCGGGCTGAGGGTGGTCGGGTCGGCTGTGCCTGGAGGACCTTTGTCGGTATGCGAGTTCGTACCGTCGGCGCTGAAGTTCATCAGCGGTGAGATATGGTCTGGGGAAGGCTCGTTGTTATTTACAGGTGCGTCAGAGTTCAGCGCCTTGCACCGATTGCCCATCGTTGGAAATGTGGAAGCCACCACCTTCTACAACTCGTCATTCCGGCTACGTCGTCCCACAGAAACCTATCCGTTTAGCGCTTGAGGAACAGGCCCGTCTCGGGACGGCGGAGGTAGCGATGAGCAGGCAAATATCGCACCGGCCTCGACCATCCCGTTGAAGAAGCGACGGGGCGATCCAGCCTATCCTGCGAGGATTTCGCTGTCGCCATGATCGACGGGGTGGAGCAGAGAAGGTTCATCAACAAGCGATTCACTGTGAGCTATTGAGGGAAACAACATGTCGTCATCGATAGAAGAGAACAAAGCACTCATACGCCGCTTTTTCAAAGCCATTGAAAGTGGCAACCTTCAGGTCCTGGACGAGATCGTCACGGAAGGCTATGACGATCATCTGCCTGGGCAGATTCCAGGACGAGAGATCCTCAAAAAGTACTTCGCCTCACTTCGTTCTGCGTTTCCGGACTTGACGCTGCCGATTTCGGCGATTGTGGCTGAGGGTGATCGCGTCGCTGTCCTGAACTCCATTCGAGGGACGCACAAGGGGGAATTCATTGGCCTCAAGCCCTCTGGCAGAAGCATCGACGCGATGGCCTTTCAACTCTACCGAATAGAAAACGGACAGCTCGCAGAGCATTGGGAAGTCGCGGACTTCGCACTGCTCATGCGTCAGCTTCAAGGTTGATTCTGCGCTGGCCTACGAGGGTGTTGCCTGAGAGTAGCTTCGCTTGCCGACCGAAGCGTTTCGCATTGAAAAGGCCGAAAGAAGAGGATGTTGCAGATCATCACAAAGAGATCATCAATTGCGCCGCGATCGCTGGGGAGACTCAAGATGATCTTCTTTGCCTGTGCAGGTCTGAACGTTCTCTTGTCGATTTCGAGTCGTACCTTTGCTCAGTCGCCATGCCCCAGCGATCCGCAACCCTATGCACTGCTTCGCCAGGACGAAGACTACCGGTATCTCAGCAACCCAACGTGCCGGCACGACGATTGCGATCGACTCAAGTACGTACCACTCGGAGCAAACGAGGATAGGTATCTCACCTTTGGCGGCGAGATTCGAGAATGGTATGAGGGCTTCCGCAACGCGACCTGGGGTCTCGGCACTCAAGACGACAACGGCTATCTTTTGCAGCGCCTGTCAACATACGCCGACATCCATGCGGCACCTCGCCTTCGGTTCTTCGTGCAACTCACGAGTGCCATCGAAGCGGGACGGAGTGGCGGCCCGAGACCGGTGACCGATGAGTCAAAGCTATTTTTTGAAGAGGGGTTCGCCGACATTGGCCTCTCGAAGACAAACGATCAGTCGGTAGTGTTGCGCCTTGGACGGCAGGAGTTCGAGTTTGGTTCCGGACGCTTTGTTGACGTCAGAGAGGGGCCTAATGTCCGTCAGGCATTCGATGGCGCTTCGTTGAAATGGAAGACATCCGCATGGAGCGTCGATGGGCTCGCTGCAAAGCCCGTGTTGAATGGCAATGGTGTTCTTGATGCGCCTCCGAATCACGGCTCTACCTTTTGGGGCGTGTATGCTGTTCATCCTTTGCCTGAAATCAAGAGCGGAAATATCGATCTTTACTATCTAGGGCTCGCTCGGAAAAATACGCCGTTCGAAAAGGGTTCCCAGAACGAGTTGCGCCATACTGTGGGCGGAAGGTTCTGGGGCGGGCGAAAAGGCTGGAGCTATAACAGCGAAACCATGTTCCAGTGGGGGACCTTTGGCCCCAATGGCATACGCGCCTGGGCCACCACTCACGACACCGCATACACCTTTCGATCCGCTGCACTCCACCCTCAGATTGGAGCCACGGCAGGCATCGCCAGCGGTAACCGTGGAGGTTCCACACCCCCGCTTGGAACGTTCAACCCACTGTTCCCCACGGGGTTTTATTTTGGTCAGGGTGGCATCAGTTTGCTCGGCCCTTCCAATCTCTTCGAAACCGGCCCCCACATAACGTTGCAGTTCACCAGATCGCTTAGCCTGGTTGCAGACGCCCATACTTTTTGGCGGACCAGCCTGCAAGACGGCGTTTATGGACTCGGCGTCAATCTACTGGTTCCTGGACAGGGTAATTCTGGGCACTATATAGGGAATCAGCCGTCGGTCGGGGTGTACTGGAATGCGAGCCATCATCTTTCGGTATCGACAGCTTATGGCCATTTCTTCGTTGGTTCGTTTTTGACGCAGGCGTCGCCACCAGGCAAGGCCGTGGATTATGCCGCTGTGTGGACGACGTATAAATTTTAGCCCTTTTCTAATTCCCCCTTGTCCGGGTTCCTTCAAATAGTTACCACTGATGCAAGGCGCGTCATTACCGCATTCTTGGTGGGAAAATCACTGACGCCGATGCATGGTTAATCATCAACGCGGGCTTGGAGAGTGGTGGGATCTGAAATGTCATGGAAGGCCAAAGCACACTTTCAGGACAGATGGGACTCACCACGTGCCTCGGCGGATCCCCCAGGATCTTGACTGCGGTCGGTTACGGCCTTAGCTGGGCCCGCTCTCGTGCTTCCCGGGATGAGTGCGATACCAGTTTTATGTAATTGGCGCAGTTGCACGCTTTATCTAACATCACAACAATCCATAGGCTGATGACCTAGTTCATCAAGTCGGGATGGTCACGTTTTAAGCCTGTGGGTTGGTGCGGTTTTATTTGCCTTTCTTCATCCAAGCTCCGGCGTTTCGCGCAACGGTGAACTTTTGTCGCTGTGATACAACACTAGGGCGGACTGGGATGTAGTGGGCACGGCAGGATTCGAACAGACTACTTCCACTGCGTGAAGCGCAAATGAAGGAACCGCATGAACAATCTAAGGAGCGGCTGCACCCTGGATAAAGGGATCGTAATTTGATGGAGCTGATCCGTGACGGAGACTTCCTAAATGACGACCCCAGAGACCACAGGTCAGTCTTCCCTCCAAAAATCCGCTCAGCCCCAATTCACCACCAACCCATATGTGGGAATTCTGGCGGTCTTCTTGGGCGCCGCCCTAGCAACGCTGACCAGCCGACTACTTAGCGTAGGTCTCCCCGATCTGCGAGGCGCCCTCGGCATCAGCTTCGATGATGCTTCCTGGCTTCCAACCGCTTTCAACATGGCGACGATGTTCAGTGGTGTATTTGTCGTGTTCCTGAACGCCTTTTGGGGTCCCCGCAGAATTCTGCTACCGGCTGCCGCGATCTTCACAGCCGCAACTTTTCTGCTTCCGTTTGCGCCGAACTACCAGGTGATAATGGCGCTGGTCGTCGTCTCAGGTCTCGCGTCGGGAACCTTTTACTCTCTCACGATGACCTTCGTGTTGACTAACCTTCCGAAGCGGTTGGTCATCTTCGGGATCGCGGCGTATGCAGCGGACATCGTCTTCGTCAGTAACATTGCCTCTTGGCTGGAGGGATGGTACATCGAGGAGTTCTCCTGGCACTGGATTTTCTGGACGGCCGCACTATTCACCCCATTGATGATGGTCTGTGTCCATTTCGGAATTCCGCGCCGGAACAATGTGGAACCCAGGCCGAGTTGGCTCGGGTTCACTTACTTCAGCTTGAGCCTTGCTCTCATATACGGGGCTCTCGATCAAGGGCAGCGGCTGGACTGGCTGAACTCCTCCACTATCGTCGGGATGTTTGTTTCGGGGCTCTTTCTGTTCGGGGCCACCATCGTAAGCCGCATGGTCCAGCCCAATCCAATTGTGAACCTCAAGTTTCTGAACACCCGGAACATTTTTATTCTGGCCACATCCATCTTCGCTTTCAAGTTCTTGCATCTGGCGACGATTGTGCTCGTACCAGGCTTCCTCGGAAACATCCAACACTATCGGTCGCTGGAAATCGGACACACGATGGCATGGGTGGCTCTCCCGATGTTCGCGATGGTGTGGCTGGTGGCCCTACTCATCATCTATGTGAACTCTCGGTTGGCGCTGGTGCTGGGACTTACCATGGGAGCGATATGCTGTTTGCGCTGGTCAACCATGGATTCTTCGTGGTCAGGGAATAGCTTCGAAATAGTGGAGCTTTTGCTGTCTCTAGGTTTGGCAAGCGCATACATCGGATTGGTGGGCAGCATTGTCCTGGAAGCGCTCGAAGCGGGCGCATTGACTAGCGCAGCCAACGTTGCCACATTCTCCGGATTCATGCACTTTATGCGACTCTTCGGCGGCCAGATCGGCGTAGTTGTTATGGCTCGCTTTCTCGCGGTGCGGGAGCAGTTTCACGACAATATGCTGGGGCTCTATGTACAAAGCGGCAGCTGGCTTACTGATCAGCGCGTGCGGATGCTGGCGGGCGGAGTACTGCCGCGATCCATTGACAGGTTAGAGGCACAGCAACGTGCAGCCACTATCCTTGGCCTGCAAGTGCGGGGGCAGGCGTACACACTGGCAACGTCCGATGGGTTCATCCTCATCGTGTGGGTGGTGATTGCATATCTCCTCCTAATGTTGCTTCTCAGGCCTAGCAAGGTGACCTTCAACGACCTTAGTAAGATGCAATGAATCGAACGTGAAAATTGCGGTGGGATCAGGAGCGGCAAGTGACTCAGTTGGGGGGTAGACGTTGCGCCGGATGGTCGGCGGCGCTGGTGTTATCGGCGCAGCTTTGCAGGGTGGGCGCGATAGCCCAGAACGCATCGCCGGCCACTTCGGAGCTGAGTGCGGAAGATCAGACATGGTTGCACCAGACGCTTGACAGCAGCAATTCCGCCGATTTGCGCTGGCCACATTTTATCGACTACAGCCAGCACCTGAAGAGGTTCTACGGCTTCAACGGGTACTCGTTGTGGTGGGTGAAGGACGGGCAGCCGACGGCGCAGGCCATGCAGGTGATTTCGGCGCTGCGCCAGGCCGGCCTGAAGGGGCTCTCCACGGAAGACTACGACGGGCCGCGCTGGGACGCGCGGCTCGCAAAGCTGAAACCGGCGACGCTGCAACCGGCCGAAGCGGATGCGGTGAAATTCGACCTGGACCTGACCGTCTGCGTAATGCGCTTCATCTCCGACTTGCACATCGGGAAAGTGAACCCGAAGCATCTCGATTTCGCTCTTGATGAAGAGTCGAAGAAATACGACCTGCCGGAGTTTCTAAGGGACCGCGTCGTAAACGGAGGTGATGTTGCGGGCGTGCTGGCCGCGGTGGAACCGCCGTTTCCCGGATACCGGCGTACGATTCAGGCTTTGCAAACCTATCTGCCTTTGGCGAAGAAGGATGACGGCGAGCAGCTTCCCCCGGTGAAGAAGCCGATTATGCGCGGCGACACCTATGTCGGCCTTCCGCGACTGGCGCAGCTGTTACGCCTGCTGGGCGACTTGCCGCAGGGCGCCGATGTTCCGGTTAATCCCCCGATTTACAAGGGTGCGATTGTGGATGCCGTGAAAAACTTCCAGCGTCGCCTTGGCCGCGACGTCACAGGACGTATTGACTCACAGACTGTGGCCGATCTGAATGTTCCACTGAGCAGCAGGGTGCGACAGATGCAGCTGACGCTAGAGAGATGGCGTTGGCTGCCGGAGTCGTATCAGAGCGCGCCGATCGTCGCCAATATTCCAGAGTTCCGGCTCCGCGCTTACGATAATAATTTCAATATAGGCGTGACCATGAACGTGGTGGTGGGCAAAGCTTTCGGCCACGGCACGCCGGTGTTCAGCGAGAACATGCAATACGTGGTCTTCCGTCCTTATTGGGAGGTGCCGTATTCAATTACCAAGGCAGAGATCGTTCCGCACATTCTTCGCGACCCCGGCTACTTGACGAGAGAGAATCTCGAAATTATAGATGACAAGCAGAATGTCGTGGCTTCAGCGGCGGTGAGCAGCGATGTGATCGAGCAACTACGGGCCGGAAAGCTCTTTGTGAGGCAAAGGCCTGGACCAAAGAACTCTTTGGGACTGGTGAAGTTTCTCTTCCCCAACAGCTACAACGTGTATATGCACGACACGCCAGCCACGCAACTGTTCTCACGGTCGCGGCGCGATTTCAGCCACGGCTGCGTCCGGCTCGAGAAGCCCGCCGACCTTGCCGCCTGGGTACTGCGCGACAATCCCGGATGGACACCGGTGCGGATTCATGAGGCGTTGAACGCCACCACCACACAACAGGTTAATTTGGCGCATCCAATTCCGGTGCTCATTGTCTACGCGACGGTGATCGTATTGGAAGACGGGCAGGTACACTTCTACGACGACATCTACGGCTACGACGCGGAGCTCGAAAAGGCACTGGCGCAGGGCTATCCGTATCCGTGGTAGAGCGGCGGCCCGGCCTACGTCGACATGCATGCAGCTGGAGACGGGTTAGTAGCCCACACCCCCACGCTGCGTGAGTAGAAACTCATTACTCCAGGGCGTACGGTATCCCACCGTTTCTGGAGTATCAATCCTCCTGTTGCAATCTCATTCATGGAGCAAGGGGAGGGTCAACGAGAATGTCGCGCCGCCACCCTGGGTATTCTCAGCCCAGAGGCGCCCGCCGTGCGATTCGGCGATCGAGCGAGACAGAGCCAAACCGATCCCTAACCCGCCTTTTTTTGAAGTCACAAAAGCATCGAAGATCTCGTCTGTTTCGCCGATACCGCACCCGTTGTCGATCACTTGTATGAGCATCTCGTTCGCATCATTTACAGCTGCATGGATTTCGACAAGAGCAGTGTTTCTATTGTTTTCCAACGCTTCGATGGCATTCGAAATGAGGTTTATGAAGAGCTCCTGAATTGCGAGGGGGTCTACCCAAACTTGGGGTAGATTCTCCTCGAAACACCGTCGGATCGAGACTTCCCGCTTGCGGGGGTCCTCAAGAACCAAGCGAACTGCTTCACTGATAACATCTGGGATGCTGGCAGCTCTTCTATCTAAGGGCTCTTGTTTGAAGAGCGCCCGAATCCGCTCCATCGTCTCTCCGGCATTGCGAGCGTCCCTCACTATTCTATCGATCGATGCGATCGCTTCCACCAGATTGGGCCCGGCCACTAACCAGCGCTTTGCGGCTTGGGCATTCGCGAGCATCGACGTCAGAGGCTGGCTGAGTTGATGAGCGATCGAAGCTGACAGCTCAGCCACTGAGGCGAATCTCGACAATCGATTGAAACTCAAACTGGAATTGCGACGAGATTCTTGTATGCCTATGTGTTGCTCGACCCCGATCCCTATTCCCAGCCTATTTGATGCCTGCGCTCCGTCGGACGAAGACGCTACGCAGTCATGGTGGGCGTTCGAGTTCGGGCGAAACATCGCGACCGAGTATGAGTGGCCTTTATCGTTAGGGAATCCGATCGTCTGTCCTATCATGTGCCCGACCTTTCTTGCGTTGAGGCATTCCTATCACCCAATCGATTGAGCGTTCGTATCTCTGCTCGCAGCGAGACTCATTTTTCAGCAGCTGGTGCTGCTCCTGTTGTAATTCCAGCAGAGCCTACTTTTTAATTTCGTGTATCTCCGCGATGTATCCTCCAGGAAATTCAACCATGGCGGCAGTTCGTCCATCTGAAGTGTACGGTTGGACAAGTATGCTAACGCCCAGCGACAGCCCTTTCGCCAGCGTACCGGCAAGGCTCGAAACCTCGTAGCCAGTTATCTCCCTTCCATAAGGGTACGGAAGGTGCCCATCCGTTACGAAGACCGAGAGTTTCCCGAAGAGGGATTCAACGCGAATGCGACGGTAGAAGCCGCTTGTTCGACCAATTTCAACGCCGGGTGCGTGTGGATCATCCGAGACTATCTTTCCGTGCGAGAAAGCGAGGAAACTTTGCAAGAATTCTGTAACTCGAG
>Ga0307476_10001514_pt1 | contig 14125 bp, 15 predicted proteins | sample atmos_gasesECM2C_2_FD_203314 | JGI IMG/M metagenome (GOLD analysis project Ga0307476, IMG submission 203314) | Hardwood forest soil microbial communities from Morgan-Monroe State Forest, Indiana, United States - atmos_gasesECM2C_05 | ecosystem: Environmental > Terrestrial > Soil > Temperate... | reverse complement strand
CATTACTCCCCCGGGTTGTCAATCCACAGATGGGAGTAGTCAAATGGTGAAGTTTATTAAGTTGCTCGACCAGGTCCGCAAGGACGAAGATGGTACGGCGTTGCTCGAGTATGCGATCCTGATCGGCATCGTCGCGGTTGCCGCTATCGGATGGATTTCGGGTCTGGGCACTTGGGTGTCCAACCAGTTCTCGAGCCTCTGCGGCACCCTCACGGGCTGCGCGAAGGGCTAATTTAACGCCCTGCACCTTAATCTTCTGAAAGGCTTGGCTCCGGCCGAAAGGCCGGGGCGTCGCGGGTTGCGTTATGCGCGGCAACAATCTCATTATTCTCCTGGTGGCCCTCGTCTTCGGTGGGCTAGCTGCCATTTTGGCGCGTAATTGGCTGGTCAGCCATACTCAGTCGACGGCGGCGGCAGGCACGATTGTCATAGCGGCGGCGCCGCTGGCGTTTGGCGCGGAAATCACCGCCGAGAAGGTGCGCGAAATTCCGTGGAATAGCGGCGCTATTCTCGAAGGCGCTTTCGCCACCGAACAGGAACTGCTCAAGGACGGCCGGCGCATGGCGCTGGCGACAATCGCGAAGAACGAGCCGATCCTGCGCAGCCGCATCACCGCCCCCGGACAGCGGGCGACGCTGTCCTCGATGCTCGATCCCGGTAAGCGGGCCGTGACGGTTCGTGTCGACGACGTTCGGGGGGTGGCCGGTTTCATTCAGCCGGGCGACCGGGTGGATGTCGTCCTCATTCGGACCGAAGCGGAATCGCGCAGCAACGAAAGTTCCTCGGACGTCATTCTGCAATCCGCCAAGGTTCTCGCCATCGATCAGGCCACCGGCGAGCGCACCGAGCAGCCGACCATCGCCAAGGCCGTCACGCTCGAAGTCAATCCGGAGGATGCGCAAAAAATTCTCTTGGCGAGCAATATCGGTCGGCTGTCACTGATCTTGCGCCAGCCGGTGGAAGCCGCGGCCGACCAAGTGCACCGTGTCACTGAACGGGATCTGAGCGGCATGCCGCGGCCTGCCGCGGCTGCAGTCGTTCCGGTGGCAGAGACACCGCCGCCCGTCGCGCCGGCGCCGTCGCGGATGAAGCAGATCACCATATGGCGCGGCATGGTCGCCAAGGACTACGAAACACCCGTGGACTTGGCGAGGCAGTAACTCGGCGAGGCAATAAAGACACTTGCAGCAATAAAATCAAAATAGCTGTGGAGTCAGCCGGACAAGCCGTAAAACGATGTGATAGGTAGGGGAAATTGGGGGGCGACGCTGGAATCGGCAAGCGTCGCTGAGCTTGGCGTCGAGCCTCCTCCCGTCCTCGCCACAGACAGGTGAGGAACGGCAGGCAGAACAGAGGGTTGTGGGGCAACAGAGAGGGCTGCGGGGCTATGTCGACAGGCTTTCAGTCGCCGGCAAAGCACATGTGCGGACGTGATGCATTGGCTAGAGGTGCATTTGTCCGAAGGGGATTATTGTCTGGCATCCTGATCGCCTTGACGATGTTCGCCGGCACTTGGTTGCCGCTGTTGCCGGCGTTTTCTCAAGTCCCACAGCAGGTCCAGCACATCACCATCACGCTGAACAAGTCGGTCACGCTGCCGATTGGACCGGCCTTCTCCTCTGCGGCCGTGGGATCATCCGATATCGCCGATGCCAGGCCCATGACCGATCACCTGCTCTATATCCAGGGCAAAAAAGTCGGCACCACCAATGTATCGATTTATGACGACAGCAACCGGCTGATAAAAGTCGTCGATATCGAGGTCGGTCTGGATACCGGCAACCTGCAAGCCAAGATCCGGGCCGTCACAGGCAATGGCGGCATTCGTGTCATCAGTGACAATGGGCAAATCGTGCTGAGCGGCACGGCGAGTGATGCCGTCGCCGCCGACAAGGCGGTAGGTTTAGCGCGCGCCTGGAGCGAGGGCGCCGGCCTCACGCAAGGCGGCCAGAGCGCCGTTAGTGTCGTCAACGCCATGACTGTGGCCTCGCCGCAGCAGGTCATGCTCAAAGTGCGCTTCCTCGAAGTCTCCCGCGACGCTGGCCGGCAGCTCGGCGTCAATTGGAATGCCGTCAACGGATCAGGGACCCGCGGCGTCACAACTGGATTGGGCGGGCTAACGACCCAGCCACCGGGGATAGGCGGCACCCAGCCGCCTGGTTCAACGACCTGTCCGCCATCGGGAATTTGCGCACCCTCCGGAAACGGAATTTTTCAGACCGTGGGAACGCTCGTCGGCGCCGGTACCGGTGCACCATTTGGAAGCATTCTGGCCGAGATCGTCAACAATGGGACTAAGATCGACGGCCTGATCACGGCGCTCGAGACCAAGGGACTGCTGCAGCGGTTGGCTGAGCCGAACCTAGTCGCTCTTTCCGGCGATACGGCAAGCTTCCTTGCCGGCGGGCAATTTCCAGTGCCGTCGCCGTCCACCGCTTTGAACGGCCCATCGTTTCAATATGAGCCGTTCGGCGTACAGCTCAAATTCCGGCCCACTGTGCTCAATTCTGGCATCATCAACCTGTCCATCAATCCGACGGTCAGCGAACTTGACTTCACGAACGCCGTGACCGTTTCAGGCACGACGGTCCCGTCCCTGGTCGAGCGCTCGGCAACGACGACAATTGAGCTCCGCGACGGCCAGAGCTTCGCCATCGCCGGGCTCCTTGAGGCGCATAACGCGCGTAACGTCTCGCAATTGCCATGGATCGGGTCGGTCCCGGTACTCGGGACGTTGTTCCGCAGTTCGTCCTATCAGAAGGACGAGACCGACCTCGTCATCATCGTCACGCCGTCCTTCGTTCAGCCGGCGCCGCCGGGCGCGCGCATTGCGACGCCATACGACAACACTGTGCCGAGTAATGACGTCGACTTCTTCCTGATGGGCCAGACGGAGCAAAAGAAGAAATATAACGATTACGTAGCGACCGGCGGCGGCATCCAGGGACCTTACGGCTACATGCTCGGCGTTATGCAAGGGCCTGACGCGGCGCCGCCAATGAACAAATGAGGCCCCGCCCCAATGAAACCGCTCCATGAAGGCCGCCATATGAAACACCGCACCATGAACGCCGCATCGCTCGCCATGGGATTGCTTGCTGCCTCGACAATGTCGAGCGCGTCCCGCGCTCAGATCTTCGACGATCCGTTCTCGCAATATTTCGAGCGCGGCATCACGATCACGCCGGGCGCCGGCAATGCCAAGGACGCCAATGCGGCTATCCACACCATCGATCCATGGCCGCCTTATGCGGGCAATACCCGTATTCCCGGCAATGGCCGCGAGGCGGTCGGTTCGGTCGTTCGGATGTACGTTAACCCCAGCCCGTTCGCGCGGCGGGGCGGCGTTGGCGGTGCGGCAGTCATTGGCGGCGCGAGCGCCGGCGGCGGAGCAAGCACCGGATTGGGTGGCGACATCGGGGCGGCAGGAGGCACAGGGGCCATGCAGCCGAGTGCGGGCGGATATTGATCGAGCATGGCGCCAACTGTTCTCAGCAGGAGTCAATTTTTAAGCTTAAGTGATAGTGCCCAAACTCGAGCCGGGAATTCCGCACACTCGAAGAGCCAAAGCGGAAGCCTGCTTAAGGTGATACAAAGCACGTGGCCTGGAAAATGGTGAGCTCTTCCATGTCAGAAGCAGTACATCAAATCTCGCGTGCGTGTTCGTCTCACCGAAACATTCGCGCCGCAGTGCAAATCGTAAAAGGCGCGGTTGTTGCCAGGACCAAGGAAAGCCGGCGATCATTGAGACGGCTGTTGCGCGACGAAGCAGGAGCGCAACTGATTACCGTTGTACTACTTATGCCCGCTCTGCTCGGAATCACAGCCGTTGCGACAGACGGACTTCTCTGGGGATACGCGCAGCAGAATCTGCAGGCCGCAGCGGACGCCGCAGCGGGGAGCGTTGCAAAAGCGTATAGCTACAATACGTCAGCAGATCTGTCGCTGGAAGCGAAAGCAATCGCTGCTCAATATGGCATCGTCGATGGCGTCAACGGCAATTCTGTGGTCGTGGATACTCCACCACAGTCAGGCACCGGCAGCTGCACATTGTCAGCGACTGATCCCTACGTCACAAATACGACACCTGATTATGCCTTCGAAGTCATAATCACTCAACCACAGCCTGTAGTCTTTTCGACCTTTTTCGGGGTGACTTCGCCCAGTCTTTGTGCTCTCGCCGTTGCACATCCCACTGGAGGAGATTGCATATTGGCGCTTAATCCTTCTCTTAACGGAGCGTTCACCGCCTCGAATAATGCGGTCGTCAGTCTCTCCGGGTGCGGGCTCTTCAGTGATTCCAACAATTCCACCGATTCAATTTTGGTCACCGGTACAGCCACAATTACGGCAACCAATGGAGGCACGATCGGTGCAGCGGGTGGGATTGAAGCACCTGCGGGCCAGGTGAGTCCGACGCCTATACCCAACCAGGCGCCGGTATCCGATCCTTACGCCAGCCTGACTATTCCAACTCCGGGAAGCGCGACATCCTTTTCACCGTTCTCTTTCACCGCAACTACCAGCTGCAATCCAGCAAATTTATCAATACCTACCGGACCGAACGGTCTAGACACGGCAGTCACGCTAACCAATAACGGCTGCTACATGGGAACGGGAAACAACCACAAGGGATCAATTACTATTCACAATGGGTGCCTCATTGTACCGTCCTCCGGTAATGCCACCTTCAACGGCACTGGTGGGATCGTCGTCACAGGTGCACCGACAGCCGCCGGCTGCAGCAGCACGATCCAAACATCCAGTAGTGCTACTGCTACACTCAATCTCAATGGTCCAATTGCTGTCAACAGCGGTGGAAGTCTTTCAACTTCCGCGAACTTGAATCTCAACGTGAGTGGCGGGATTTCGGTGGCCGGCGGCAACCCGTCCGGAACGGTCACGATGAACTCGAGATCTACTTACAATTTGAACGGGGGTATCACATCCAGCGGGACCGTCACCTTGAATTCGGCGACATACAATTTCACGGACAATATCAGTGTCAGCGCCGGAACGTTCACGTTGAATCCGGGCACCTACACGTTGAATAACAATTCGGGAAGTGCGGCAGCCATTGACGTCAGCGGGACACTGGCGATCAAAGGCGGCACGTACACGTTTAACATCGGCGGTCCGGTCACTGCCGAAAATAATGCTTCAATTACTTTCGGCAGTGATCAGACCGCAGGCAATTACAAGTTGGCGAGCGGACTTGCAATTGCTGGGACCCACGGTGCAATCACATTTGGCTCGAATACGACGTTCTCAGCGAACGGTCTAACCCAGCTTAAGGGCGGAACGCTGTCGATTAGTTCAGGAACCTATACATTTGATGGCGGAATTAATAATTCGCAAGCAGGCACAACGATAAACATTACTGGAAGCAGCGCCTCGCCCGCCACGGTCATTTTAAGCAGCACGTCAACTACAACGACAGCGCTGACGCTCCATGGCAGTGGCTCGCTGACCGCCACCAACGCGACACTGGTGTTCACCTCAAACAATAGTACCTACCCGAGCACAATGATGGATATACCAAATGGCGCATCCGTTTCGCTGAGCGCGCCTTCAACTGGCACAACCTCAGGCATGGCGATTATGGGTGATCGCACCATGCCGGTCGGAACGATATTTCAAATCGAAAATGGCGCCAACATGACCTTCACTGGCGCAATCTATCTGCCGAAGGGAGCGCTCAATTACGCAGGCGGCGCTGCCACAACCACGCCCTGCTCGCAACTCGTTGCCAACACCTTTCGTTACGCGGGCGGCACCGCGACCTACGCAAATGGTTGCGCCGGCGTCGGCACCTTCCTCATCAACCCTACGGTATTATTGGTGGAATGAACGGCATGTCGAAGCTGGACCCGATCGCATCAGAGTCCGGGATCACCTCCAAGCGGTCGGCTGTACGTGACTTTATGATCGGCGCGAACGGCTTGGCCGGCGCCGCAATTCTTGAATTTGCGATCGTGTCCGCGCTCCTGATCATTATTTTCGTCGCCATCATGGATTTTGGCATGCTGTTCTTCCGCCAGATGGAAGTCCAACACGCCGCTCAAGCCGGCGCTCAATGGGCCCTGAGCTATGGCTATTCTTCTTCGGCCATTTCGTCCGCCGTGACCAACGCCACGAGTTTTACCGCAATCAGCGCGAGTCCAGCCCCCAACCAGTTCTGCGGCTGCCCAACCAGTACGGGTGTAACAAGTGTTAGCGCCGGTGCTTGCGGTTCAAGTCCGACCTGCTCGGGTGCGGCGGTCGGAGGCACCTATGTTACAGTCTCGGCGCAGGCTACATACCAACCTTTCGCTGTCGTCAATGTAGGCGCTATTTTCACCTCTAATGTCTTTACCGCCAACTCATACCCTCTAACTGCGTCGGCGACTGTGCGCGTGAAATGAATTTGACCCGTATAAAGAATGATATAGGCGGCGCGGTTTTGGTTGAAGCTGCGATTACATTGCCACTCTTTATTTGTTTGATATTTCTCATGATCAACATCGGGCTAATGATGTGGACGCAGGCCAGCTTGCAGCATGGCGTTGAAATGGCTGCGCGCTGTGCCACCGTTAACCCGCCCACAAATACCTGCAACACCGTCGGCAACGTCAAGACGTTTGCAACCACGCAGTCGCTCGGCCTCAAGCCGCCGGCATCGACCTTTACGGTCACTTTGAACACAACGTGTGGCACCGGTGGCAATGGCGGCAATCTCGTGACCGCGAGTTACTCATTTCCCCTGTTTGGTGTCTATTCTATTCCCCTCCTTGGCGTCTATATTGTCGGCCCCCCCTCGCTGACACTCACGGCGCAATCGTGCTACCCAATTCAACCGGGTTAATTTATCTTGCTCTGGTCAGGGAACCTGCGTGTAATCAACCAATTCAGATGGTCGCAATAACGGGAAGATTAAGAGCGATTTGGACGGCCGATACCGGCTCGGCGCTGATCGAGGCAAGCATCGTGCTGCCGCTGCTGCTCGCCTTGATCGGCTGCGTTTTTGAATTCGGCTTTTTCCTTTACCAAGAGCAATTGATCACGGTGGGTGTGCGCGACGCCGCGCGCTACCTCGCCCTGACCCACGATCCGATGAGTACCGTCAGCCAAAGCGATGCCAGGAATCTCGCGGTAACCGGCTCGATCGGCGGCGGCGCCCCGCGCGTGCCGGGATGGACCGGCAATGCCGTGAGTGTCACCGTCACGCCCTGGGATAATTCCGACGGCGCGCTCAGCGGCGGCACGGTCATCCCGATCGTGACGGTGTCGACAAGCTTTGCCGATTCGTCCTTGGGCTTCTTCAGCCTCCTTGGGCTCTATGCGCCGACGATCAGCGTGTCGCATCAGGAACGCTGGGTAGGCGGTGCGGCGTCGATAGGAACCATCCGATGAAGTGGGCTGCGATGAAGCAGGCGGCGCTGAATCGGAGCGCCCTTGGGCGTGACCAAAGCGGCGGCGTGCTCGTCGAAGTCAGCATTCTCTTGCCGATGATCATCACTGTCATCTTCGGCTCAGTCGACCTCCTCTATGCGCTCTATCAGTGGAACGCCGCCGCAAAGGCCGTTGAGGTCGGCGCTCGGATCGCGGCGGTGTCCGATCCAATCGCAGCCGGTCTCAATGGTTTGACGAATTCAGTCGCGATGTCGCTCAATGCCGCCGGGCAGCCTTTGGCTATGCCGGCGTTCACGGTCAGCTGTAACGGGGAGACGGCGACCTGCACCTGCGCTGGAACGTGCACCAGCCTGGCAGCCAACCCGTACGATGCCGTGGCCATGAACCGGCTTGTCTTCGGGCGCGGCAGCACCGACTGCGGCGACGCGACATCCTACTACGCAACCGGCATGTGCGACGTACTACCTTCGATCAAGGCGGCGAATGTGATAGTGGTGTATCAGCAAAGCGGGCTGGGCTATGCCGGACGCCCAGGTGGACCACAACCAACAATCGTCGTCTCGCTCCAGAACATGAAGTTCCAATTCTTTTTTCTCAGCTATCTGCTTGGCGCCAGTGTACCTATGCCACCCATGACGACGACTATCACAGCCGAGGACCTCTGCTCCGGCGGGGGCAGAGGATCCTGCGGATCATGACCAATATGGATACCGTGTGATGGCCGTCTTTTTGCTGCGCGGCAATAGCGCTTCCGAGACGCGGAGCGCGATCGAGATCGGACTTCTATCCACTATTCCGGGCCTGGTCGAGGTTTCGAGCTTCGACCGGGTCTTTGAACGCCAATCGGCGGCGCAGCGGGGCGAGCCAGCCACCGTCCTTGTCCTCGCACCGCCGGGGGACCATCCGTATTTCGACCGCCTGGTCGACGTTGCGGAACGCTATGGTAAGGACATCTTCATCATTCTGATCAGCGATGAAATCTCCGCCAGCGACTACAAACGCCTGGTGCGCACGGGTGGCGCCGATTGGGCCTCGGCCCGGGCCGGACCGCGTGAAGTGGCTGACATCATCGCGCGGCGCCAAAAGACCGAGGCTCCGCCCGGTCCGCCGCAGCACGCGATAGGCCCATTACATCCTGTCACGGTCTCGTTTATTCCCAGCGCCGGAGGCGTCGGCAACACGACGCTAGCGCTAGAAACGGCCATTCATCTCAAGACCAGCAAGGTGGCCCGGCAGCGCAATATCTGCATCGTCGATCTTGACTTCCAGACTAGCCATCTTTGCGATTACCTGGACAGCGAACCGCGATTGCAAATCGCCGAATTGTCGAACACGCCCGAGCGCCTCGACGAGCATTTGTTCGAGTCTTTCAAGACCCCCCACAAGAGCGGGATCGACGTCTTCGCGGCGCCGCGGTCGAAATTCGCGTCGGAGGATCTGGACATCAACGCTCTCGACGCCCTCTTCAGCATGATTGCGACGCGCTACAATCTCGTATTCATCGATTTTCCGTTGACCTGGTTCCCTTGGACCTACCAGGTCATCGGCGCCTCCGACGGCGCCATTGTGACCGGGCACAACACGATTCCCAATCTGCGGCAGATCTCGGAAACCCTGTCGCTAATTCGCTCAAACACGAACGCGATTAAAATCGCGGTCGCCCTTAATCGCTGCGAGCAAGGTCTGTTTGGGACTATCTCGCGACGCAAGCACATCGACCGGGTACTCCGGAACGAAACCCAGTTCTTCATTGGCAATCGCCCAGAGGCCGTCGAGGCAGTGAATATGGGGGTTCCCATGACGATGGGGCCCGCAGCCGGAAAGCTGCAGAAGGAACTCTCCGGTCTTGCGGGCTTCTGCGCGGAGTTGAAGTCGACCCGCCTGGCGGCGGGCTAGCTGTTTGATGAAGCATGATCTTTTCGAAAAGCCGGTATTCCCCTAGCGCTTAAATGAACTTCACCATGTTTGCGGCTTTCCCGCGCTTAAGAGCATGGTAGGCCCATTGCGCCAGTGCCAGGCGGCATGGTTTATGTTACCTTAATCCGTCGGTTGTCTCCGGCTGGGCGTCAGCACCGCGGGGCTGGAAGCACCCGCAGACCAGGTGAAGGGCGTTCCATGAGTTTTTTGTTCGGTAACCCCGCCGCGGCGGAGCGGCGCATACCGCCCCAGGTCGATATCCGGCCGCCTCGGCCCGAAGAGTCGCGGCTGGACGTCGATCGATTTTACAGCGATCTGATGGCGCGGCGGCCGGCTCTTCTCGATGAGAAGCTCAAGCTGCACGGCCGGATCATAGATGAGTTCAATTTGGCGCTGCTGGACAAGCTGGCGCCGGACGAGCTCTACCGGCAGGTCCACGTCTACGTGAGCAATTATGTGCGCGCCGAGCGCATTTCGCTCAATCAAAAAGAGCTCGAGGTCTTCACCAACGAGGTCCTCGCCGAAATGATTGGGTTCGGCCCGATCGAGCCTCTGCTCAAGGACCCGACGGTCAGCGACATTCTGATCAATACGCATAAGCTTTGCTTCGTCGAGCGCTTTGGCAGGCTCGAGCGTACCAATGTGCGCTTCAAGGACGAGGCGCATCTGCTTCGCATTGTCAACAAGATCGTCTCCGCTGTTGGCCGGCGGGTCGATGAATCCTCGCCCATGGTCGATGCCAGATTGCCCGACGGCTCACGCGTTAACATCGCGATCCGTCCGGTCTCGATTGACGGTCCCATGGTTTCGATTCGAAAATTCGCCGAGCGTGCGTTTAATATCGAACGCCTGATTCAAGTGGATACCCTAACTCCGGCCATGGGCGAACTATTGCAGGCGGCGGTTCGGGGGCGGATTTCTATGCTCATCTCGGGCGGTACCGGTACCGGCAAGACCACGCTCCTCAACGCGCTGTCCAACTCTATCCCTGACAACGAGCGCTTGATCACGATCGAGGATGCGGCGGAGTTGCAGTTGCAGCAGCTGCATGTCGGGCGGCTCGAAACGCGCCCGCCCAACGCCGAGGGCAAGGGCGAAATTCGCCAGCGCGATCTCGTCAAGAATGCGCTCCGGATGCGGCCCGACCGCATCATCATCGGCGAGTGTCGCGGCGAAGAAGCCTTCGATATGTTGCAAGCGATGAATACTGGTCATGAGGGTTCGATGACCACGGTCCACGCCAATTCGCCGCGCGATGCGCTCAAGCGCCTCGAGCAAATGGTGGCCATGGCCGCAATGGGGCTGCCGGTGATAAGCATTCGCAGCCAAATTGCCTCCGCAATCACCGTCATCGTCCAGCTGCAGCGACTGCCGGACGGCCGTCGTCGCCTCATCAGCATCAATGAAATCCGCGGCATGGAAGGCGAAGTCATTCAGATGCACGAAATCTTCCACTATGTGAAAGAGCGCACCGACACGACAGGCAATATCGTCGGTCACTTTGCGGCCACTGGAATTCGGCCGCAATTCCTGCAAGATTTGTTGCCCTACGGGATCGACGTGCCGGCGAACCTTTTTGAACCCGGGCGGCGGACGTAGCGGGAAAGCCTCGGATGTCCGATCTCTCCATCGTCAGCATTCTGACCTTCGTGGCGGCGACGCTGACCATTTACGGCGCCTATTGGTTTTTGATCTTCAATCGCCGCGAACAGAAAGTCATCAATCGTCGGCTAGAACTCAGCAAGAACCTCGCCAGTCCTTCTGCTGTTTTGGACGCGCTGCGTCAGGAACGCGGCTTCAGCAATGTCAGCAATCCGGTTTTGCGGAAGCTGAGCGATTGGCTGACCCAGACTGGCATCCGAGTCGAGCGCAAGACGCTCGGTCTTGTGTTCGTCGTCATCTCTCTAACTTTGGTTGTCATTCTCAGTGTGCTAATGGGCTTCGGACTTATGCCGCTGATGCTCTCCGTCATCGCCGCCGCCGGCGTCATGTTGCTGGCGCTCAATCGCCTGCGACGCCAGCGGATCACGAGCTTCGGCGAGCAAATGCCCGACGCCACCGACGTCATCACCCGCGGCGTGCGTGTCGGCTTGCCGTTTCCAACCGCCGTGGCGCTCGTCGCGCGCGAGATGCCTGATCCTATCGGCAGCGAATTCGGCATGCTTGGCGACGAAATCGCTTTTGGCTTGGACGTGCGCAGCGCCTTGGAGAACCTAGCGCGGCGCGTCGGCCAGGAGGACCTCGTGTTTCTCACCATAGCCGTGAGTGTTCAGCTCCAGACCGGCGGCAATCTCGGAGAAATTCTGTCCCGGCTTGCCAAATTGATGCGAAGCCGCACAAATATGCGGCTGAAGATTAAAGCGCTCAGTGCCGAAGGTCGGCTTTCTGCCGTCGTATTGACCGCGCTTCCATTTGTGCTTTTTTTTGCCATCAATTTCATTTCACCTGGATATTACGGATCGGTGCGCGGTAATCCGATCGTGCAGCCCGCCATTTACATCAGCTTGTTCCTGCTGCTTGCCGGCAACGTCGTAATGCACCGTATGGTGAATTTCAAATACTGACATGAGCGACTGGACCCCCTTCATCGTCGGACTGTTTGCGTTCTGCGCCATGGGCGGTATCGCCTTTGTCTTCGGGCAATATTACGTCAGATCTATTCATCTCAACCGCCGTTTGCCGGCAACGCCAGGCAGCGCCTCGGTCGAGTCCGGCGGCGGTCAGGGCAGCATCGCCGCTCTCGTCGCCCGGCACTTCGACGAAAAACGGTTCGGAATCGATGAAGCGACCCGCGGGAAACTTAGGCTGACCTTGGTCCAGGCCGGTTACTTTCGCCGTGATGCCATCAACTTTTACGTTTTTTGGCGGTTGGCGGCCGTCGTTCTAGTTCCCCTCACCGCCTACCTGCTCCTCCAGTTTACGGCGCAAAACACGGCGCCACCGCTCAAATTAGTTGCCATTGTCATTGCCGGAGCCCTTGGCATCTTTGCTCCCGATGCGTTCCTGTCGCGCAAGCGGGGGCGGTTAGAATCTGAATACCGCACTGTCTTTCCCGACATATTGGACCTGCTGGTCGTTTGTGTTGATGCTGGCCTGAGCATCGAAGGGGCGCTCGATCGCATCACGGGTGAGATCGCCAAGCGCAGCCGCAATTTCGGGATCAATCTGGCCGTCATGGGTGCCGAAATGCGCGCAGGACGAAGCTTTGTCGATGCGCTGGGCTCCATGGCTGACCGCCTCATCATTCCTGAGGCCCGCTCGCTCGTGGCGCTGCTGCGACAATCCCGCGAGATCGGCAGCGACGTGGGCGAGGCGCTTCGCGTCTTCAGTGACGAAATGCGCGACAAGCGGCTGCTCCGAGCCGAAGAACAGGCCAATAAATTAGCTGTGAAAATGACCTTGCCTCTGGCTTTATTTATTTTTCCGGTGGTGCTGGTGGTCGTAATGCTACCGGTAGTCATCAGGGTCTCGGCGATGATTCATACGAAGCTCTAAACGCAAGCGGTGCAGAGATTAGCCCGCATCCCCCGGATGATCGCATCGAGAAGCAGTGACCGTTCCAGACTGCAGGCTTACGGAATCTGACAACCTATCTGTTCCCACCGACTTGTCCGGCCAGTGGATCGACCTCGTGCACGGCCGCGGCCACCTTGTGGCATCGTGCTCGATATGGATTCCGGCGCGCCGACCCACAGCGAGCGGGAGATGAGCGAGTTCAGTCCGTTATTTTGATATCATCGCCATTCCATCCCAAGCTCCTGAGACGATGGCCACGGACGTCGGCAATGCTAGGTTTTGGGATCGTGGGAACTTTGTTGTCCATTCTTTGGTGGACCCCAGTAATTTTCCATTCCGCAGGTGCGCTTCCCGTCCTGCTGTTCATCGGCCTGCCCGGGATCTCCGCAGCCCTCGCGGGCTGGGCGTTCGGCAAACCATTGATCGAATCAGCACACAGGCCAGGAGTTGCGGCACTTCGAGGAATGGCAATCGGCTCCGTGGCGATGGCACTTTTTGCGCCTATGTTTGCAACCGTTTACGTTTGGACCAGCCCGCCGACCGAACGTTGGAGCATACCTGGACTTGCTCTCCTGGTGCTTCTGGGAAGTATTGTTGCCGTATGGTGGCTCGTGGCAGCAATTGGTGCAGCAGTTGGCTGGGCACTCTCCCGCTTGGCTTCGTATGACAAGTGAGCAACTGAACCCGCAAATATGCGAGTTTCATTCGGCGAAAGTGTGGAGCATAATTCTATGATTACCCTGCGCAACGTGTTGCTTGCTGCAAATGGCTGCCTTTTGATCTTGAGCATTCGGGCAATTGCCAGCGACCTCGCATTGCTAAGGGTATTGAGCGCGATGGTGATGATTTACGACTCACTTACCCGCGAGGAACAATTTCCAGAAATGGCGTCCTGTTTCTAGGAGATGCATTGACGGCGCCTCTTGAGCGGACGCGCAAATAAAAAAACCCGGCGACCAGGCCGGGGCAGGTCCTACCGGATGCGCCGCGGAAACTCGGGCGCGGCGCTCTTTCAGCTTACGCGGATCAACAACGCACGCAAGGGCCGTCGGCACGCTGTCGATGGCCAGATAAGCTGAACGCACAAAAAAAGCCCCGGTTAGCCGGAGGCCGCGCGGGGCTTGAGGTGTCGTGGGCGGACCGCGTCACCGGCCGCCCACAGCTAGACTATGCCAACCCGAAGGGCCAAGCAAGGGACGCACTTCTCAACAACCAATACCGGCGTCGTGCGGTTCATCTTCGATGCCGCCCTCGTGCTCGGCTTAGTCATGGTCGGCGTCGACGCTGATCGGCCAAGGCT
>Ga0307476_10001513_pt1 | contig 14128 bp, 18 predicted proteins | sample atmos_gasesECM2C_2_FD_203314 | JGI IMG/M metagenome (GOLD analysis project Ga0307476, IMG submission 203314) | Hardwood forest soil microbial communities from Morgan-Monroe State Forest, Indiana, United States - atmos_gasesECM2C_05 | ecosystem: Environmental > Terrestrial > Soil > Temperate... | reverse complement strand
CTGGGATATCGTCTGGTGATATCGATGTTCAGAAATTCAACGCAAACAAAGATGCCAGACTCCCGCGCCCCCGCGTGCAAATCTCTAGCATGATGTCCGCCGAATCTATGCGACCGGCGCTTCCCGCAACCACTCCTCGGATCAGAGGCGAAAATGCTGGGTACCAAATCGCAGGTTGACCCGTCTGAGGCGGAACTGATCCAACGCGCACTCACTGGGCAGGAAGAGGCTCTCCGCGAACTTGTGCGTCCCTGCGAACATTCATGGCTACTCAAGCTATTTGAAGAATGAAGCCGCTGAACTCATCACGCCCCCGTCTTTCGGTTGAGCCTTAGAGCGGTGATACGCGAAGCCAGTGTCGTTGGCTTCATGCCCAACAATTCCGCGGCACCGCCTGGGCCGAAGATCTTACCGCCGGTTTGCTTCAACGCGGCGGCGATGCCGTCGCGTTCCTGTCGCTTCAGTTCGTTGCGCGTCACCAAGGCAGGCTGTGGAGCCGTGCGAGTGTGCGCGAGGGAGGCGCGGGTTGCATCCGACCCGGCTAGGTCGAAATGCAGTGGGCCTCCTCGGGAGAGAATGACGGCGCGCTCAACAGTATTCTGAAGTTCGCGTACGTTACCGGGCCAGTCGTGGGCGGTAAGCTGGCTCAGCGCGGCCGGCGTGATTCGCGTGACGGGACGATTCATTCGCCGCGCGCTTTGCCCGAGGAAGTGTTCCACGAGCGCTGGGATATCCTCGTGGCATTCACGCAGTGGCGGGACTTCAATCGGGAAAACGCTAAGCCGATAGAAAAGGTCCTCCCGGAAACGGCCAGCATCGACTTCCTTCTTCAAGTCGCGATTGCTCGCGGCGATGATACGGACATTGACCTTGCGCGTGCGTGTGTCGCCAACGCGCTCCAGTTCCTGCTCTTGCAAAACGCGCAACAGTTTCGCCTGCATTGCGAGCGGCACTTCGCCGATTTCGTCAAGGAAGAGGGTGCCACCGTCGGCCAGTTCGAAGCGGCCAGGCTTGTCTTTGAGCGCACCGGTGAATGCACCTCTCACGTGGCCGAAGAATTCGCTCTCGAACAGGCCCTCCGGCACTGCGCTACAATTCAGCTTGATGAGGGGGCGGCCCTTTCGCACGCTGTGGTCGTGAACGGCGCGGGCGACGAGTTCCTTGCCCGTGCCGCTTTCCCCGGTGACAAGCACGGAAGCATCCGTTGGTGCGACGAGCTGAATCTGTTGCTTCACTTTACGCAGACCGGAACTCTCGCCAATGATGTCGCCGAAGTTGTGTCCGCTGCGGATTTCTTCCCACAGGTAGGCGTTCTGGTCCTGAAGCCGGGTCCGCTCCTGTTCCATCAATACCCGGTCGGTAATGTCGACGAACATCGTGCGTGTGTAATCGCCGCCAGGGGACGGCCGGGACCACCACTGGACCCACACCGGTTTGCCGTCGTCCTTGCGGCGTAGTTCGAGGATGACCCCGCTGGTGTCGGTGCCGCGTCCGATCGAATCGAGCGCCTCGCGCAAACGGCGCTGAGCGTCGGGGGTATCGGGCACGAAAGACTTCCCGAACGTGCCGTTGATCTCTTCGGGCCTGAGGCCGAGGATCCTCATCGCCGTGCGATTAGCCCGGATAAAACGAGAATCCAGGCCCTCATGCACGTAGGCGATCGGGGCCTCGTCGAAAAGATCCCGGAACCGCTCCTCGCTCTGACCCAGCGCCTCGTTCGCCTGACGCAGTTGCGCGCTCATCCTGCGCTCCGCCTGTTCAAAGTCGGCGACCTTGCTTGCCGCCAATCGCCGCTCCATCTGGTCCATGACTAGCGCCGCCAACTTCGTGAGCATCTGAGCCTCGGCCGCGGCTAGTTCGCGGGGTGCTCGGTCGACAACACAGAGCGCGCCCAGATTGAAACCGTCGGGGGTGCGCAACGGAGCACCGGCATAGAAACGCACGCCGAAAGGATCAGCTACAAGCGTGTTGGCTTGTGCACGTGCGTCATGAATGTGATACACCTCCGGCGAAAGAATCGCCGACGCGCACAACCCATCCTCCCGTGCAACCTCCTGGGCTTCGATACCGTGATGCGACTTAAACCAGATACGATCGTGGTCCACCAGGCTGACCATTGCAATCGGCACCCGGAACAAACCTGCAGCCACCTCTGCGATGTGATCGAACGCCCTTTCCGGCGGAGTATCGAGGATGTGATACCGCCGCAGCGCCTCAAACCGTTCCAGTTCGTCTTCTGGCAACAAGCCTTTCATGGGATTGATAGGCGGAATTTACTACGATTTGTCGTGAAACACCAACGACAACTCGTAGTCTACGATATTTCGTAGTTTGAAATCCATGGCGGAATCTTCGTAAAGGGCTTGTTTGCAATGCGGTAAGGAATAACGCCTCGTGGCACGCAGAGTGACTACATGCATGGTGCGCAATTGTCTCCGGAAGACACGAAAGCATCGACGAAGAGGGGGAATGTGAAACGCGTCGCTCAACTTGACCCCACCCAAGGACACGAGATTCTTGAAATGGGCGCCCCACCGGGGTCCCTGGCCACGACCAGCGCCGTTCTTACCAAACGACAGGGGGCCGCGTCCGAGGCGGAACTGATCGAACGCGTGCTCAGGGGAGACGACGAAGCCTTTCGCGAACTTGTGCATCCCTGCGAACATGCAGTGTTCATGGCGACTCAAGTTATCCTGAACAACGAAGCCGATGCGGAAGATGCAGCCCAGGAAGCTGTTCTCAAGGCGTTTACCAATCTTGCCAAGTTCCGCGGTGACTCGAAATTTAGCACCTGGCTGATCCGCATCGCCACCAACGAAGCTCTGATGAGGTTGAGAAAGCAACGCCACCAGAAGCTCCACGATTCGTTCGATGAACAGCGTGAGGGCGAGGAAGGCGACTATGTTCCCCGGGACTTCGCTGACTGGCGCGAGATTCCGTCAGAGGCATTGCAAACAGAAGAGCTGCGGCAAGCGCTATCCCAGGCACTAGCCTCCCTGACCCCCAAGCACAGAGAGGTGTTTGTGCTGAGAGATGTGCAACACTTCACAATAGAAGAAACCGCCAAGCTGCTCGGCATCGGGAAAAGCGCGGTGAAAACACGCCTCCTGCGTGCCCGCCTTCAGATGCGCGACGCCCTTGCACCGGGTATGGATGGCAGTTGGAGCACCGGCCGGAGGGACTACGAACAGGTGAGACCATGGTGATGGAAATCAGTTGCGAAGAAGTCTGGCGAGAAGTTTCAAATTACTTGGACGACGAGATCACTCCGGAATTACGCGCCAGGATGCGGGAACATTTCAAAGGCTGCAAACATTGTACGGCAGTACTGGACGGGACTCGTAATGTAGTGCAGCTAGTTGGCGACGCCAAGTCGTTTGAGTTGCCTGCAGGATTCAGCGATCGTTTATATCAGAAACTTGACCGCAAACTGTCCAAAGATAGCCAGTTGTGAAGGCGAGAGGTTGGTAATTCTATGAACGACGTCTACGAGATAAATGTCGCTAAGGCGAGGCTTAGGGAGGCCTACAACGCGGGGAACGTCGATCTCCTGTTGACGGCGTTCGCGGACGAGTTTACGGACATGAGTTCCGGAAAGCCAAGCTTCTTTGGCGCCGATGCGAAGTCTGTATTTCGAATGCGCATGACGAGCCTTTTTAAGCAACATCAAGCCACTCTTGTCGTCACCATCATCGCTATTCGTGTATTTGCCAATGCGGCTTTTGATTACGGCTGGCATAGCGTCACTTTGACTCCGAGGGAAGGTGGCGAGTCGACGACCACCCGAAAGAGATACTTCGAGACTTGGCAGAAAAACTCCAGTGGCGAGTGGAAGATTAATCTGTACATTGACAATTTGGACGTGGCCCCCATAATGCCGGACGCAGACATCCTTATCCAAGGATCTTGTGGACAGTAACACATCGATAAGCGGTCAGAAACCAGCCACATGCGCTGTAACTTTTTCTCCCAGGAAGCTATCACATGCACGTCTCGTTGCTCTCAAGTTTCAAACTCGTTTGACTGTGGCACTGAACTCAGGTGGAGAATCTTTGAATCATGTTGACTAACGCGATCGTGAGTTTCGCCCAGGTCGATCCATGCTGCGCTTCTGCCGTGAATCGTGGCCGCCGCCCTATCGCTGGTCCCAGCCAGCACTTTGTGACGAAAGACGAATGAACCAGCTCATCCGGCGCAGCTTTCTGGGAATGCTGGCTGGAGCAGTGGCTAGTGTGCCACTGCTGGCCACCCTCGGCCATCCTCGGTGGAGCGTCATCTTGGGCATCGCCGTGGGTGCAGTCTATGCCGCCATTTCGCCTCCCACCCGCGGCGCCTATGTGGACAACCTAATGGCCGCAGGTGCACTGGGCGTTCCGCTGTGGGGTCTGATCAGCGTGATCTCGTTCCCATTGGTTTCCGGGCAAATGCCGCAATGGAACGCAGAACAAATGCGAGCACATTTTCCAGCGCTGGTTGGCTGGGTGCTCTACAGTGCCTCGCTCGGTTTCATCACCCAGGGCTTTAGTGATATCGCAGAGCATGTGCTCGGCCCGGAGCCAGAATCCCGGTTGCAGGTGCCGCCTGTACCAAAACGGATCGTGATTCTGGGCGGCGGATTCGGCGGCATGCGGACGGCGGAGTGTTTGGAAGAACGACTCCGTGCGGACCGCGAGGTCTTGATCACCCTGGTGAGCGACACAAACGCTCTTCTTTTTACTCCTATGCTCGCGGAAGTGGCGGGGAGCAGCCTCGAACCCAGCCATATCAGCGCACCATTGCGTAGCAGCCTGCATCGGACGGAATTCATTCGCGGATCCGCCGAGGCGATTGACATCGAGCAGCGCCGGGTGATTCTGCGCACTGATCACGGCACAGATCCGCCACGGGAAATCCAGTTCGACCATCTGGTCCTGGCACTCGGCTCGGTTTCAAATTACTTTGGAATGGCGAACGTTCAGAGGTTCGCCTTCGGCTTCAAGACGTTGCTTGACGCCATCCGCATTCGCAACCATGTAATTGAAATGTTCGAACTGGCCGACCGCGAGTCGGATCCCTCACATCGCCAGGAGCTTCTTACGTTTGTAATCGCGGGAGGAGGTTTCGCCGGCGTAGAACTCGCAGGGGCCCTCAATGACTTCGCCCACGGCATTCTTGCCGATTATCCGAACCTGCATCCCGAGGAGTTGAGCATCGTGCTGGTGCATGCGGGCGACCGTATCCTGCCTGAATTGAGCGAATCCCTGGCCCGGTATGCTCAGCAAAAGATGGAAGCCCGTGGCGTCCGCGTTCGCTTGGATACTCGTCTCACAGATGCGCAACGTGGCGTGGTCATTCTTAGCGACAGCGAGATTCGCGCAATGACTCTCGTATGGACCGCCGGCACGACGCCGAATCCGTTGCTGAAGTTATTACCCGTGGACAGAGACAAGCGCGGCGCCATCATCGTGGATGACACACTTGCCGTGAAGAATCACAAAGATCTCTGGGCGCTCGGCGACTGTGCATCGGCGAGCAATGGGAAGACTGGCAAAATGTGCCCACCGACGGCCCAATTTGCAATTCGCCAGGCGGAAGTGTTGGCTAAAAATATCCAAGCCCAATTGGAAGGGCGCCAACCCCGGACTTTCCACTTCAATTCTCTGGGAGCGCTCTGCGTTGTCGGCCACCAGACGGCTTGTGCAGAGTTGACCATACCTTTTATCCGCACCAAATCCCTGCGTTTTTCAGGATTGCTCGCCTGGCTTATGTGGCGCGGCATCTACTTATCGAAGCTCCCGGGTATCGAGAGGAAAATTCGTGTGCTGATGGATTGGACTGCGGAGCTTTTCTTTCCCCGAGATATCGTCCAGACCATTGATCTGCGATAGACGTCCTCCGGGAGGAGATCTTAATCATGGCAACCTTAGAGTCTTCGATTAGAGCGGAAGTCACAAGCGGGGTTGCCGGCCAGGTTTGGATTGAGACTCTGATCGGACTGGGGTTGGGTGCGGCGGGCGGAGCTCTGCGGAGCGCAATCCTGACAATCCCGCTTACGCACGGCGTGTTGCTTGGCGGTCTTTTTGGGTTTGCTTTTGGCCTGTTCTTCGCCAAGCGCGCAACCAGCGCCGGTGCTGGATTGATCTGGGGTGTGGCCTCCGCACTGCTTCTGTGGATGCTGGTTTTGCCTATGCTGAAGGGAAACGAGCGTTTCATGGGAATGTTGAGCGATGCCCGAGCGCAGTTTCCGGAGCTTGTAGCCTATTTGCTCTGCTTGGGGATGCCCGTGGGCGTTGGCCTAGGCATTCGGGGAGGACTTCGCCCAAGAGGGGGGCAGCCACCGTTCCGTATGGGTCGCGCCATCGTTGCCGGTGGGCTTGCTGGCACCTTTGGGGGCTTGATTTTCGGTCGCTGGATGTCCGAGGGCGATTTCTTCCCCCTGCTTGCCGGGGTCGGCGAACTTCACTCCCGTACCGCAACCATGACGTTGCATTTCGGCGTTGCGCTGGTCATCGGCGCGACCTTCGGGATGCTCTTCCAGCGTGACATCCGCGGGTACGGCTCTTCGATGGGCTGGGGGCTCGGCTACGGGATCTTCTGTTGGTTTCTCGGGCCGTTAACTCTTCTACCCATCGCCGCCAGAATACCGCTCGACTGGTGGGCGGAACACGGCAGTGAACTCTTCGGCTCGCTTGTTGGGCATATCCTCTATGGGTTGATCCTCGGCGTCGCCTATGCCACCTTGGACCGCGTGTGGGTTCGCCTGTTCATTCAGAGCGATCCGCTTAATCGGGAAGCCGAAGGACCCGGCATTCATATCCTGCATTCGCTCGGCTGGGGAGCCCTGGCTGGCCTCGTGGGCGGTTTGATCTCGAGTCCGGTGATGCTTGCCACCGGAATACTGCCGAAAATTGCAGGACTGGGCAGCGGCTTTTCCCTGTTTGGGGGCCTGTTGATCCATCTGTTCATCAGCGCCTTGATCGGCATGAGTTATGGACTGCTCTTTCGAAATGAGGCTTCAAGTCTCGGTCTGGGCTTGGGCTGGGGCTGGCTGTTTGGTCTGATCTGGTGGTACCTCGGACCCATGACCTTTTTGCCTCTTATGCTTACCGGTGTCTGCGACTGGAGCACCGATGCAGCTTCGGCGCTTTTGCCGTCCCTCGTGGGCCACTTGATTTATGGCGGTGTGACTGCCTTGACCTTTCTTTTGCTGGAGCGCCGATACACCCGCTGGCTTGTCCTTGATCCGAAATTTGCAGCTCGCGAACTGCGCCGGATCCGTCAGGTAGGAACGCCGGCGCCGCCGTTGTGGTTTTTCGCTCTGGTCCTGGGAGTACTCTTACCTGTCCTACTTGGGTAGAACTTGCATCAATCTCGGGACCGAGAAAGTAATCGCAGCAGTTTTCGCAGACAACTGCACCGTGAGTTTGCCCTCATTAGCATCGTGCTTGATGACCTGCTTTCCGGCCGGGGCTCCGTTCACAACCTCTGAATTCCCATCAGTTGTCCTATTGTTCAACGGCTGGAGTAAATCTTTATAACTGTACAACTCAACTCGTGATAGATGAACACTTCGTACGCCTGCAATTCTGAACGATGAGTCTGCAGGCCTTTGGCGCGTGGTCCGATAAAATGATGGGCGTCTCAGTGTCGGGCTGCACGATCAAAAGATTGACTCGTAACTTTTAATGGCGCTTTGCATCTACCAGACTTAACGCGGCGCATGGATTGCAGATCTTCTCCAGCGAGGGAAGGGAATCGAGACAATCTTGGGGACTATGCGATTACTCCTGGTAGGCGTCATCTTTCTTGGAATCGGATTCGGTGCTGCAGCTCAGGACTTGCCAGGCGTTACGGTGGGCAAGTCCGCCCCGACATTTCAGGCGCGAGATCAGTTTGGCAAAGAGCAAACCATTTCGTCTCTAATGGGGCGCAACGGTCTGGTGCTGGTTTTCTTTCGTTCGGCGGATTGGTGACCCTTCTGCAAGCAGCAACTGGTCCAGTTGCAGAATGCACGAGAAAAGTTCCAGCGGCAGGGCCTCGGGCTGGCGGCACTCAGCTACGACTCGGAGGCGATCTTGAAAGATTTTACTCAACGGCACAGCATTGAGTATTCGCTAATCGCAGATCCGAAGTCCGAGATCATTCGGCGCTATGGGGTATTGAACGCAAACGCGCCCGGATTTACCAAAAATATGGCGTACCCGGGATACTTTTACGTAACGCCAAATGGGATTATCAAGGAGAAGTTCTTCGAGGCGGCGTACACCGACCGCGAAACCGGAACCAGCCTGCTCCTCAAATTGTTTCCTGACCTGGTAGAAGGCAACGGTCGTGAAGTTGCGGCACCTAATATCAAACTCGCGCTCTTGCAATCCGACGAGATCGTAGGTCCCGGCAGCCGTTTCACAGTAGCGGCCGAAATCTCCCTCCCTCCAGGAACCCACGTTTACGCTCCTGGAGTTCATGGCTATAAGCCGATCCAACTAACAATGGAACCGTCGCCAGATTTCAAGTTGCTGCCGCTCCGCTACCCCGATCCAAGAGTGCTATTTCTTCCGGTAATCAATGAGGTGGTGCCGGTATATGAAGGCAAATTTCGCGTTCAACAGGACGTGGTGGTTTCGGCCGACCGTGCGTTTATCGTTTCTATCGCAGAGCCAAAGACAGTCACTTTGAAAGCTATATTCTTCTATCAGGCCTGCGACAGCGTGAAATGCTATTTACCCCAGAAATCTGAACTCTCTTGGGATGTGCGAGTAATACCGCTCGATCGAGAGCGTTCTCCGGAACCGATTCAGCATAAGTAGGAAGCACCGGCGGCGCGCCGAATGCAATTAAGACGCCGGCGGGGTGAACCTGATCTGGTGCGCACTTTGACAGACAGGACGGAGTGGCGGATGGCAAATGTACTTCAAGCAGGAGAGAGCGTGCCGTTTTCAGGCGCTTACAAGGTTGTCCATTCAGGGCAGCACAATGAATCCCATTACGTCCTGGCCTTACGCGGAGCGACTTTTCCTGGATGTTTGCGATGCTGCTATCAGGCCAAGTTCCAGTTGGCTCTTTCGGCGGTTTATGTGGTAACGCACCCTTTCTTTCATTCCGAGCAATGCGTCACACTTGGCGAAGAGTCTTCATCGTGATGAGAACACAAAAAGAGGGGAATCACGCTCCCCCAATGGACCGTTTAATCGGCTATCGGGCAATGACTGATACTTACTTGAAACTCAGAAGCTCGCGCGCTAACTCTCTGAACGCTGCCCGCGCGGTTAAAGTTTTTGTGACGTTGGATAAATAGTGATTGGCTATTGGCTGAACGAAAAAGCCGAGTGCCTGGAGAAAACATGGATAAGTTGTCAATTCTGGTACGACTCGAAGCAAAACCCGGCAAGGAGGATGAAGTTGAAAAGTTCCTAAAGTCGGCACTACCATTGGTGCAGGCTGAAACCGGAACCACAACCTGGTACGCACTGAAGATGGGTCCATCGAAGTTCGGTATCTTCGACACGTTCCCCGATGAAAACGGGCGCAATGCACACCTTGGTGGCGAAGTCGCGAAAGCCCTCTTCGCAAAGGCCGAGGACCTGTTCGCGAAACCGCCCGCAATCGAACAGCCGGAAATCTTGGCTGTAAAAGCACCGCGAGCCTAAGCAGAGTGATATGAGCTCACGTCTGGATATGAACCCTTGCTTATTGAGTGCGAACTCTTCGAACCGTTCCTCGTGACTCGCGTAAGGAGATGGAACTGTCGTTGCCGCTCATTTTGCCGCTTTTTCGGTAGTGGGTTAGTTTCAAACTGACCCACTACCGCTTTTTCCTTCTTCTTCCATTTAAGCGAGCTCGCGCGAACTGGGGCTGAACGAGCCTTCGCTTTGAGGTGAGACATGTAACTTCTTTTGCACGGCTGAATCTGATCGGCATGGGCAAGAATATGTTTCTGCTAACGCTGGTTTTGGCAGGCATAGTGGCTGCCAGTCGGGCGCAGGGAAACTCCAATCACTTGAGCGGGCAGACTTCACTGTACCTGAAGCGGGCAGTTTCCCAACCCGTGGACTGGTATCCCTGGGGTCCCGGCGCTTTTCAACGGGCAAAACAGCTCAACTGCCCGATTCTATTGGACGTAGGGGCCGTTTGGTGTCCGTGGTGCATCCTCATGGATCGCGAGACGTACACTAACGCCTCGGCCGCCGATTACATCAATCGGCATTTTGTCGCGGTAAAGGTTGACTTCGATTCTGCTCCAGAACTGGTGGCGCAATTGCAGCGCGCACAGGCAGTGCTAAACCTTCCCGCAGGGCTGCCTCTCACCTCTTTTATCTCTCCGGACGGAAAGTTGTACTTTGGCGCGGGATACCTGCCGTCCGAGCGCAAGGCTGACAAACCACCATTCAGAGAGGTAGCGGAAGAAGCTCTGACGCGCTATGCCGATCAAGGCAAACTTGAAAAAGAATCATTTCAATTGGAGATTCCGAAGTGACCATAAAAAAGATTGTCCTGCTCCTCGGTTTGTTTCTGCTGCCGGTGCCTACTGTGTTCTCTATCGACAACTTGAAACTCAATGAGCACCTCGATTACGAAAGTGACAGCCTCGACGGCCCCCTCATTACTGGAACCGATACGCAATCGGGATTTGTTCCAGGCAAACCAAACTACGTGATCATGTACGGCGAAGGATGTTTTAACTCAAAGAGGCAGGCACGCCGGACGGTTGAACTGTACAACAAGTACCGCTCCCGGGTGCACTTTGTGGTCATCGATCTTGACGTTCAACGCTCGCCTGAACAGCAACAATTGGTCAAGCTGTACTACAAGGGCTACATCCCTCATGTGCTCGTTTTGAATGGACGTGGCGAACCCGTCTACAACCAATCTGGCGAGGTAGATTCGCGAGTGATTGAAGACCTCTTCAACAGATCTGGCAGCCAGTGAGAAGCGAGATTTCCATACTCGACATTTCTTTTCATCGCTGATGATCTTCACCAAAACCTAGGCAACACGAAGCGCCACAGGGTCCAAGAGCGTTCACGGCAGAATAGGCAGTTCCCGAAGCAGGGTAATCCTCCGAGAAAGGAATGAGATATTTCCCGCCTCGACCTGCGAACACTCGGTATATTCGTCAGTAAGCTATCGAAAGTCGAGCCCTTGCCCACGTAGGCGTCCACGTTGGAGAGTTCTTCTGGATTCCAAAGCGTATAGCCGGAGATCAGGATGACCGGAGTACAGGGAACCCGCTGCTTGATATCGTGCGCCAATCTGAAACCAATCATTCGGGGCAATCGATACGCCAGCAACGCTAGATCAAACGAGTAATGTTCCATACTCGCCAAGGCTTCAGTTGTGGTGCCTGCGGCAATTACCCTGTGCCCACATCCTTGAAGAACCGAGGTAAGCAGTCTGAGGGCACGAGGGTTGTCGTCCACATTAAAGATGGTTTGCTGCTTCTTTGTTTGCCGACCATCTGTCGGTCTCGTCCTGGTCTCAGGTTCCCCGTGGAAATCGTCCACGGGTGCAGCCCATTCTTCTTTTAGAGACACATTGCATTTCGTGAAATCAAGTTGCCGACAGAACCGAGCTGCCACGAAACTCCGGCGGTTCTGTAATTCTCTTCCGGCGAAAATAGCCAATCGCATAATCAATCGAAAGTTTTCCGGGACCAAAGACGAGAACAAGCAGCGAGGCGAAAAGGAAGGTATGCGCATCCGAGGCATAGAACTTGCCTGGATCCGAGAAGATCGAGAATAGCGCTTCGCGGTCGGCGGTGATGTAGGCAACCAGCATATCGATTGTGAGCGGCAGCACTATGATCCTAGACCCGAGGCCGAGAATCAGTAAGATGCCACCAACACATTCCAGCCAGCTGACAAAGTAAGCATTGAAGGCTGGAAGCGGGATTCCAAGACTCGAAAAAAAGCCAATCACCTTGGAAATGTGCATGAGCTTACCATATCCGGTTTGGAAAAATTGCCAACCCCAATAGACGCGTACCGCAAGAAGCAGTGGGGATTGCAAGTTCGAAAGGACCCGTTCAAAAACCGAATAAGCTCTTGTTGCGGATTCCATCATGTTCTTCATAACTGTGTTCCTTCTGCGGACGCCCGCCATCAATCATGTAATTTCTCGGAGATGATCTCGAACCAATTCACAACCGGCTTTTCAGAGAGAATGTGCTGGTAATGAGGCACGCGAAGGCCAATTCCAACTCCAAAAGTTGTGAACCCGTTAAACGAATTTGCCGGCATGTCAGTAGTTTCCTGAGGAAAAAGAAGGCCCGGACTTGAACCCGACCCACTGGAGTTGACGTGGGTTAGTTCTCTTTGGGTTTCGGCTGGTCGTCCGGCATTTTCGATCCATCCGTGGCGCAGCCGCCCTTGCCTTTGCAGTCGTTCTTGCCTTTGCAGCCGTTGTCACTGGACTTGCAACCGTCCTTGCCCTTGCAAGAGTTTTGCCCCTTACAAGCGTGCTTTTCTTTTTTGTCCGTGCCGCCATCATCTTGCATACTGACTGCTCTGACCCCAGCATTGTTCTGGCTTGAGGTCTGTGCATTCAGCTTTGCGCTCGCGCCTGTCAGCATGCCTGCCAGAGCAGCTCCGGCCAACATGACTTTCATCGAATTCGTCATCTTGTCGCTCTTCTTTTTGAAACCGATTTGAGATTCGTACAGCGACACTCCTCTTCACAGGAAGGACCAGAACTCATGCTGAAAGCACCGCGATGAAATCTCCGTACCGCAAGCTTTCTCAAAGTTAAAAGGACCGTCTTGTTTGGCTTGCAATCATCTGAGATGTCGCTTACTGGTCATACGACGTGGAGGCGGAAAGGAAGTTACAGCTTCGGACAAAGAACGCTGAGGGCTGAATCTCAGATCCATCGGAGGGAACAACAACAGAAAAACGGCCCCTCAAGACGTTTGCAGGATCGCGACACGACCGGGCTTCCCTGGCCCGATTGACCTGCTGCCGCACGCGACCTTGACGGCTCCAGAAGGGGCGGCATCAGTTGGCGGTGCCGAATCTCGAGACTGTGGTCCTGTTTAGGGAAACTTTCCAGGATTGGGTGCGATAAACATTGTGAAGTTGACGACCTTCATCAGACGCTAGGGGCGAGCCAAGTTGACACGACGCCTCGATATCAGTTCCCACCTATTTGTTCTAGGATTGTCGGGCACGGCTGTCCCCTCAAATCGGCTGGTGCGGTTAATCAGGAATTGCGATTGCGAAAACCGGTGCTAACAGGTCTCTTAGTTGCAGCCGGGCACGAGAAAGCCGCGTCTTCACATTAGCGTCGGTAATTCCGAGTACCTGCATCGTCTCGGCGATGCTAAGTTGCTGTACGTCTCGCAGCATGAACACCACCCGATAATTTTCAGAGAGCGAATTTACCGCTTTCATAAGGGTCTCCCGAAGCTGTTTCTGCTCCAGCGCCTCTGAGGGTATCTCTCGCCAGTCGGCGAAGTCTTTCGGGATATAGTCGCCATCCTCGCCGCGTTGGCCTTCCTCTATCGACTCATAAAGATAGCGGCGATCTTTTCGCAATTTCATTCTCGCTTCGTTGATCGTAATCTGGATCAGCCATGTGCTGAACTTTGCTTCCTGGCGAAAACGAGGAAGCCCTTTGAGTGCTTTAAGAACCGCCTCTTGAACAACCTCTTCTGCATCAGCCTCGTTTTTCACAAGCGAGTGAGCGGCGAGGAACATTGCACGTTCGTAGGGACGTACGAGATCGTAGAAACACTCAATTTCTCCATTGAGTACGCGCTGAATCAGGGAGGACTCCGCTGAACTCACTTTTACAACCGGGAACGCGGACGCGTTTCCTTCCCATGCTCGGTTATCAACTGGCTGGCTGCTCTCAAACGTTGCGGTCGTCACTGGATGTCTCCGTCAATTGTTGACTGATGAATTGCGAGCAATTGGTTTGGGGAACTTGCCTTTGCTGAAGGCTGCATAGCAGTTCGGCTCCTCGCAAGTCCATGAACCAGAGTTTCTTGAGATCGAGGGTTACCATCTTGTTGTGGGAGAGAGCGTCATTGCTCAATTGTCGGAGTTCATCGACCCAGGGGTCGATGAGCTTACCTTCAGGCTGGAAGCGGACTGCATTGTCTGAACTGCTTGTGATCGAAATTCTTAACACCGATCTCCTCCAAACACATCAT
>Ga0307476_10001511_pt1 | contig 14139 bp, 13 predicted proteins | sample atmos_gasesECM2C_2_FD_203314 | JGI IMG/M metagenome (GOLD analysis project Ga0307476, IMG submission 203314) | Hardwood forest soil microbial communities from Morgan-Monroe State Forest, Indiana, United States - atmos_gasesECM2C_05 | ecosystem: Environmental > Terrestrial > Soil > Temperate... | reverse complement strand
AGCTTCACCGCCGGTGACGAACTCCGGACACCGCCGCGATCATCCGCCGAGCACGAAGTACACGAGGAACGCCAGCGAGGCGCCGAGCATGAGCGGGTGGACCTCGCGGATCCGGCCGGCGAGCAGCTTCAGCACCGCGAACGCGAGGAAGCCGGCGCCGATGCCGTTGGTGATCGAGTAGGTGAACGGCATCACCGTGAGCGTCAGGAACGCCGGGATCGCCTCGCCGGCATCGTCCCAGCGGATCGCCGCGACCTCGCGCATCATGAGGAAGCCGACCAGCACGAGGATCGCGCCGGTCGCCTGCGGCGGCACCACGCCGGGCAGGGGCGACAGGAACAGGCACAGCGCGAACAGCAGGCCGGTGACGATCGAGGTCAGTCCGGTGCGCCCGCCGGCCGCGGCGCCCGAGGCGCTCTCGATGTACGTCGTGGCCGAGCTGGCGCCGACCGCGCCGCCGGCGGCGGCGGCCAGCGAGTCGACCAGCAGCACGGCGCCCGGGCGCGGGAAGTTGCCGCGCTCGTCGAGGAATCGCGCCTCCTGGCCGACCGCGACGACGGTGCCGACCGTGTCGAAGAAGTCCGACAGCATGATCGAGAACACGGTGAGCGCGGCCGCGGCGGGGCCGAGCGCGCGGGCGAACCCGAAGCTGACGCGGCCGACCAGCGAGAAGTCCGGCAGGGCGACCAGCGCGGCGGGCAGCTCGGCGACGTGGGGCGGGAAGCCGGCGCCGCCGAGCGCCGCGCGCGCGATCACCGCGGCGAGCGTGCTCGCGGCCATGCCGATCAGCAGCGCGCCGCGCACGCCGCGGGCGACCAGCCACGCGGTGAGCAGCAGCGTCGCCGCGAACAGCGCGACCGGGAAGCCGTGCAGCCGGCCGGCGTCGCCCAGGGTGAGCAGGCCGCCGCCGGCGGACACGAAGCCGGCGTTCTTGAGGCCGATCAGGGCGAGGAACAGGCCGATGCCGATGCCGATCGCGCGCTTGAGCGCCAGCGGGACCGAGCGCACCATCGCCTGGCGCAGGCCGGTGACCACGAGCGCCGTGATGACCAGCCCCTCGGCGACGATCACGCCCATCGCCTCGGCGTAGGACAGGTGCGCCGCGCCGACCAGCTGGAACGCGACGACCGCGTTGAGGCCCATGCCGGGCGCGAGCGCGAGCGGCAGGTTGGAGACCGCGCCCATCGCCACGGTCATCACCGCGGCGACCAGCGCGGTCGAGGTCAGCAGCGCGCCGAGGTGCTCGGTCCCCGCCGCGGCGCCGAGGATCTGCGGGTTGACGAACAGCACGTAGGCCATCGTCACGAACGTGGTCGCGCCGGCGAGGATCTCGCGGCGAACCGTCGTGCCGCGCGCGGTCAGCGCGAACCGCGTATCGAGCCAGGGTGCCGGGCGCGCGCCGCCGTCGGTGGATTGCATGGCGCGGACATCATACCGGCGGCGCGCGCGGCCGGCGCACCGGTGCGCGGGTGATCGGCAGGGCGCGGGGACGCGGCTTGGGGCATACTCGTCGATCGTGGCTCCCCGCCTGGTCGTGATCGTCGGCCCGACCGGCGCCGGCAAGACGCAGCTGGCGCTCCACCTGGCCGAGCGCGCCGGCGGCGAGGTGGTGTCCGCGGACTCCCAGCAGGTGTACGCCGGGATGGACATCGGCACCGGCAAGGTCACGACCGCGGAGCGCGCGCGCGTGCCGCACCACGTGATCGACGTGGTCCAGCCCGACCAGGACATGACGGCGCAGCGCTTCGTCGAGCTCGCCGACCGCGCGATCGCCGACGCGTGGTCGCGCGGCGTGCCGGCGATCGTGTGCGGCGGCACCGGGCTGTACGTCCGCGCCCTGCTGCTCGGGCTGTTCGCCGGGCCGCCGGCGTCGCCCGAGCTGCGCGCCGAGCTGGCCGAGGTCGCGCGGGCCCGCGGCGCGCCGGCGCTCCACGCCGAGCTCGCGCGCGTCGACCCGGCCGCGGCGGCGAGGATCGATCGCAACGACGCCAAGCGGATCATCCGCGCGCTCGAGGTGTACCGGCTGACCGGCGAGCCGATGAGCGCCCACCAGGCCAAGCACGATCACCGCTCGGCGCCGCGGCGCTACGAGGCGCGGCTGATCGGCCTCGCGCCGCCGCGTGACGCGCTGTACCATGCGATCGACCGCCGGGTCGATGCCATGATCGCGGCGGGGCTGGAGCACGAGGTAGCTTACCTGCGCACTCGTGGCTACCGTCCGCCGCTGCGCTCGCAGCAAGCGATCGGGTACGCCGAGCTCCACGATGCGGCAGATGGCCGCGTCGACCGGGTGCGTGCGATCGAGTTGATCAAAAGAAATTCGCGTCATTACGCGCGGCGTCAGATGTCGTGGTACCGAGCGGATGACGCGATCGCCTGGCACCCGGACCCCACCGCCGTTGACCTGGCCGACCTGGAGCGGTACCTAGCAGGGCTCTAGTTCCCGCCATGGCCACCGAATCCGTACCGCTGCCGGTCCTGACCGACCGGATGATCCTGGAGTTCGAGCGGCCGATCATCGACCTCGAGCGCAAGATCTCGGAGCTGCGGGGGCTGTCGACCGAGTCGGTCGATTTCTCCGCGGAGATCCGGCGGCTGGAGCAGAAGGCGCGCCGGCTGCAGAAGGAAGTGTTCGCCGAGCTGTCCGCGCAGCAGAAAGTGCAACTCGCGCGCCACCCCGGACGGCCCTACCTGCTCGATTACGTCGGCCTGCTGATGGACGACTTCGTCGAGCTGCACGGCGACCGCAGCTTCCGCGATGACCCGGCGATCGTCGGGGGCCTGGCCCAGTTCGACGAGTGGGAGGTCCTGGTGCTCGGCCACCAGAAGGGCCGCAACACCAAGGACAACATGCACCGCAACTTCGGGATGGCGCGCCCCGAGGGCTACCGCAAGGCGACCCGCCTGATGCGGCTCGCGTCGCGGTTCCGCCGGCCGATCCTGTGCTTCATCGACACGCCGGGCGCGTACCCCGGGCTCGGCGCCGAGGAGCGCGGCCAGGCCGAGGCGATCGCCAAGGCGCTGCAGGTCATGGCGAGCCTGGACTGCCCGATGATCTCGGTCGTGATCGGCGAGGGTGGCTCGGGCGGCGCGCTCGCGCTCGGCGTGACCGATCGGATCCTGATGCTGGAGTACTCGATCTACTCGGTGATCTCGCCCGAGGGCTGCGCGTCGATCCTGTGGCGCGATCCGGCGAAGATCAGCGAGGCGGCGACCCAGCTCAAGCTCACCGCGCCCGACCTCGTCGAGCTCGGCGTGTGCGACGAGATCATCGCCGAGGCGCCGGGTGGTGCCCACCGCAACGCCGCCCAGACCGCGGCCAAGCTGCGCGCCGCGCTCAAGCGCCACCTGTCCGAGCTCGTGGAGCTGGCCCCCGCGGAGCTGATCGAGCGCCGCTACCAGAAGTTCCGCAAGATCGGGGCCTTCGGCGAGCATCCGGCGTGATCTACGAGCTGGCGCTGATCTCGGTCGTGGTCGGCGCCGGATACTGGGGCTGGTACTTCGTCCGCCAGCGCCCGCACGGCACCGCGACGTTCGGCGCGATGCAGCTCGCCGCCGCGGCGCTGGCCGCCCTGGGCTTGCTCGGCCACCGGCTCGACGTCGCGTGGCTCGGGATCCCGGCCGCGATCGGCCTGGGCGCGGGGGCGTGCCTGCTCGTGATCGGCCCGCTCGCCCGGGTGCAGGCGCGCCGGATGGTCGCCGCCGAGCGGATGGGCCTCGCGCTCCGGCTGCTCGATCTCGCCGAGCTGCTCGCGCCGGGCTCGGGGGTCGCCGAGGAGAAGGCCCTGGTGCGCGCGATGGCCGAGATCCGCGCGGGCCGGGTCGAGCAGACCGTCGAGGCGCTGATCGCCGCGCGCGAGCGGGCGCCCGCCGAGGCCCGGGTCGCGATCGACGAGCGGATCGCGCTCTTGTACCTCACCGCGTATCGCTGGCGCGACGCGATCGCGCACGCCGAGGCCCACCTGTTCGGCGCGCCGCCGGTGGAGGTCGGCGACGACGACGACGGCCCGCTGCGCCGCGCGCTCGGGATCGCCGCGCCGGTGTGGGTCGATCTGCTCGGCGCGTACGGCCGGACCGGCGACCTCGACCGGGCGGCGGACATGCTGGTTCGGCTGGAGGACGCGTGCGCCGGCCGCGCCGATGCCGCGCTGTGGCTGCACCGCGGCCGGATGATGTTCCTCGCGCTCGCCGGTCGGCCCGACGCGGTGCGGGCGCTGGTCGCGCCCCGCCAGGCGCGCCACATGTCGCGCGCGGCGCGCGGCTACTGGCTCGCGGTCGCGCACGAGCGCCGCGGCGATCGCACCGCCGCCGCCGCGATCTACGAGCTGGCCCACGCCCGGTCGCGCGGCCGGCCGCGCGCGCTGATCGAGCAGGCGCTCGCCGGCCTCGCCGACGCCCGGCCGGTCGAGCTGTCGCCGGCCGCCCGCGCGGTGGTCGAGCGGATCGAGGCGGCGCCGCTGCCGCCGCGGATCCGGATCGCGCGGCCGTCGCGGGCGTACGCGACCCGGCTGCTCGCCGCGGTCCTGGTCGCGGTGTCGGCGATCACCGCGACCGTGGTGGGCGATACCGCCGACGTCGGCGTGCTGCTGCGCGGCGGCGCGCTGGTCCACGGCGTGGTCGGGTCCGGCGAGTGGTGGCGGATGATCAGCTGCGTGTTCGTCCACGTCGGCGTGCTCCACCTCGGGCTCAACGTGGTCGGCCTGCTCGTGCTCGGCGGGATCGCCGAGGACGTGTTCGGCCGCGCCGGCGTGGTCGCGATCTTCGGGGGCTCGGGCATCGCCGGCGCGGTGGCGAGCTACCTGGCGTCGCGCGGCATGCTGTCCGCCGGCGCGTCGGGCGCGGTGTTCGGCCTGCTCGGCGCGGTGTTCGTCGAGATCACCTGGCACCGCGCGCGCTATCGCCTGGCGTGGAAGCGCGGGATGTGGGGCATGCTCGTCGTGATCGCGATCGGCGGCCTCGGCCAGGGCCTGCTCACGCCGGCGATGGATCAGTGGGCGCACGGCGGCGGGCTGGCGGCGGGGGTCGTGCTCGGCCTCGCGCTGTCGCCGACCGCGCGGTGGGTGCGCGCCGGCGCCGTGGCCGGCCGCGCGCTCGCGATCGCGTTCGCCGCCGCGTCGGTGATCGCCGGGATCCAGGTGGTGCGGACCTCGGGCCTGGACAGCCTGACCCGCAGCGGGCTCGTCCGGACCCGGATCGGCGACCTCGCGATCCGCGTGCCGGCGGGCTGGCAGGAGCTGCGCAGCGGCCCCCCGTCCGACGGCCAGCCCGGGCGGCCCGACGACGTCGAGTACCAGCTGCACCAGCCCGACGGGCTGGTGGTGGTCGAGATCGCGCACCGCCGTGGGGCCGACGCCGGCCGGCTGATCGCGCTGTGGCTCGCCGAGCAGGGCCGGCGCGTCAAGGACGAGCTGCGCGACGATGACGGCTCCGACGCCGCGCGCGGCGAGCTGGTCGATTCCGCGGTCAGCCCGCTGATCGCGCTGCCCGCGGGCTGGGACGGCCGGGAGCTGGTCGCGGTCGCGCCCGACGACGGCATGGGCAACCGCCAGCGCTGGCGGCTGGTCGCGTGCGGCCGGACGTTCGGCGATCGGACCGTGCTCGTGGCTATCGCGGTCCCCGAAACCATCGCGGCCGCCGCGCCAGGATTCTTCGCGCAGCTGCTCGCCTCGATCGAAGCGTGAGCGTCGGGCGGGCGACGGCGGAGTGCGCGATCCGGACCTCGGTCCGCAGGTCGCGGGCGCGCGACGCCGGCATGACCTGCGCGAGCGCGCGCGAGCCGCTGACCCGGAGCGCGACGTAGAGCACCGCGAGCGACCACAGGAGCCACACGATCGCCCACGTCCACACCGCCCAGGTCGCGGTGGTGCCGAACGTCGCCTGCGCCATGTTGTGGGCGTCCGACGCGCCGGCGATCTTGCCGCCGACGACCTGCGACGGCCGGAGCAGGACGCGGATATCGAGCAGCGCATCGACGCACGACTGCGCCGCGAGGAAGTGCGCGATCGCCAGCCGCAGCCGGCCGGGCATCAGCAGCGCCGCGGCGGCGCACGCCGCGCCGATCGCCCCGATCGCCCACGGCCCGAACCGATCGCCATCGGGCATGTCGATCACGGTCAGCGACGTGCCCACCAGCAGCGCGGCGAGCACGAGCAGCGCCCGGCGCGACCAGCGCGCATCGGGGGACACCACCAGGAGCAGCGCGCCCCACAGCGGGGTGCCCATGTAGCCGGCCGCCGCGATCACCGCGCTGGCGACCCGCCCGGCCTCGCTGCTGCCGTAGGCCAGGCCGCTGGTGTCGCGGTAGATCAGCACGCGGTCGAACCCGACCCCGGTCAGCAGCATCGCCAGGCCGTGCGACAGCTCGTGGAGCCAGGTCGCGAGCAGCTTGAACGGGTAGAGCAAGACGCCGCCGAACGGCAGGTTCCACAGCAGCAGCGACGCCAGCAGGGCGAAGGCCAGCGTGCGGAGCTCCAGGCGGTCGGTCGGCTTCACTCGGGATCTCGGTGGGGAGGGGGAGGGGCGGTGGGCTTCGGGGACGGCGGATCCGAAGTCGTCGGAGGCGGTGGCGCAGGATCAAACATGCCTTCGAACAGGTGCGACGTGTGCTGGCGAACTGCGGCACCGAGCCGGACCAGCTCCCGCGGATCGAGCCAGTGGCGCAATGCCACGCTCGGCAGGCGCGCCAGCGACCACACGTCGGAGAGATCGACCGGCGCCGGTCCACTGCACACCAGCCCGATCAGCGCGCCGCACGCCGCTCCGGCCACGGCGCCGCCGGCCGGGAACGCCAGCCAGGTGAGGGAGTGGCCGGGCAGCTGACCGTGAGGGATCGCTGCGATCATCACGAGGCCTGCGCTTGCCACGGCGTGCGCCCGCGCCGCAACGAACACTGCGCGCCGGCGTCCACCATCGATCGATGCATACGTCGCGAGTCGGCCGATTCCACCCGCGGTGAAGATGGCCGCTACCCCAGCGAACACCGTGGTGAGCCGCATGATCCGCATCACCGGCACCTCGGCGTTGCCGATCCCGAGCTGTGCGAGGACCCACACCGCGGCGGTCAGCACTGGCACCTCGATCGCAACTCCCGCCAGCATCCCCTTCCAGAACCCCCAGCGCGGCTTCTGCAGGGGCATCCCCCCGGAAGATCGGGCACTTATGCTCACTGGGGGACGATCATCCATGGCGGACTGCGAAGCCCACGAAAGGATTGCGGCTAGGAAGGGCTCGCGGCCTTCGAGCGTAGCATGTTCCGACGACACGCTCGCCGCTGGGCTGGCGGTCGCGCTCCCGATGTACTATCGCCCGAGGCCGGACGGATGACCACAGGCAACGAGAATCGCTCCTATGTCGCAGCGCACTTCGCGCTCGAGCTCGCCGGCGTTTCCGACGTCGGTACGGTGCGCTCGATCGAGGGCGGCGGGCTCAAGGCCGATGTGATGACCTACCAGCCCGGTGCCACCTACGAGCGCTGGCGCCAGCTCGGCAAGCCCAAGTTCGAGGACATCAAGCTCCAGGTCGGCACGGCGATGTCCGAGCCGTTCTTCGACTGGATCTCGAAGTTCTTCGCGGGCACCTGCGAGCGCAAGAACGGCGCGATCGTCGCCGGCGACTTCTACTACAAGGAACGCGCGCGCCGGGAGTTCACCGAGGCGCTGATCACCGAGCTGACGTTCCCCAAGCTCGACGCGGCCGACAAGAACACGGTCTACATGAACGTGACGCTCGGCGTCGAGAGCATCGAGTACAAGAAGGGCGACGAGAGCAAGACGCTGGACAGCAAGGGCAACACCGAGGCCCAGAAGGCCTGGAAGGCGTGCAACTTCACGTTCAAGCTCGACGGCTTCGAGTCGGCGTGCGAGCGGGTGACCAAGGTCGACTCGTTCACCGTCAAGCTCCCGGTGCTCGAGTACCACTCCGGCGGTAGCCGGACGACGACCAAGACGCCGACCGCGATCGACTTCCCGAACCTGTCGTTCTACCTGCCCGAGCCCGACGCCCAGGCGCTCAACGATCACTTCAAGAAGCGCGGCATCAAGGGCGAGGTCCCGGGCCGGCTGCACGGCCAGCTCACCACGTTCGACAACGCCAAGACCACCAAGTTCACGCTCGAGCTGTTCAACTGCGACATCCTGAACATCCAGCCCGACAAGCTCGACGCGACGAGCGAGGAGATCAAGCTGGTCAAGGTCGACATCTACGTCGAGCGGATGTCGTTCACGTACGGCGACGCGTACCCGATGCAGACCGGCGGCCAGGTCTAGCATCGCCGGGCGGCGCCCGGCGCCGGCGGCTCCGGCGCCGATCAGCTGCAGCGCGCCGCGCTGTGCAGCGACTGCCAGCGCTCGATCGCCTCGGTCTTGGCGGCCTCGAGGATCACCGACACCGCCTCGATCTCGTCAGGGCCGCTCGCGAACGCGCCCGCCGGCGTCAGCACGAACGCGAGCACGTCGAGCGCGCTGCGGGGGTTTGGCTGATACGTGCTGCTGAACAGCGTCTCGCCCATGGCGCACCGTCACACCCGGGGATCTGCACCGCAAGTTTTCGGCGGTGCGCAGGGGTGTGCGCGAATGGCGCATAACGCATGTCCGCGAATAGATTGCCGCGAAAGCTGCTCGCTGCCCAGAGGCCGTTGATATATTTGGCCGCGGCGTGACCGACGCGATCTCGGAGCACAGGGAGACGACCCGGCTCGGGTCGTTCGAGATCCTGCGCCGGCTGGCGCGCGGGGGGATGGCCGAGATCTACCTCGCGCGGACCTCGGGACCGTCGGGCTTCGAGAAGCTCGTCGTGCTCAAGAAGATCCTCGGCAAGTTCGCCGACAAGCCGCGCTACGTCCAGCTGTTCCTCGAGGAGGCCAAGCTCGCCGCCAGCCTCGATCACCCGGCCATCGCGCAGGTCTACGACATCGGGATGGTCGACGGCAGCTACTTCTTCGCGATGGAGCACCTGCACGGCCAGGACGTGCGCTCGATCCTGCACCGCGCGTGGCGGATCGGCGAGCGGCTGCCGATCGAGCATGCGGTCCAGATCGCGCGCCACGTCGCGTCGGCGCTGCACTTCGCGCACGAGAAGCGGCGCAGCGACGGCACGCTGCTCGGCCTGGTCCACCGCGACGTGTCGCCGTCGAACATCCTGGTGACCTACGACGGCGCGACCAAGCTGCTCGACTTCGGGGTCGCCAAGACCGCGGCGAGCACGGTCAAGACCCGCACCGGCGCGCTCAAGGGCAAGATCTCGTACATGTCCCCCGAGCAGGCGCGCGGCGCGCCGCTCGATCGCCGCAGCGACATCTTCTCGCTCGGCATCGTGCTGTGGGAGATGGTGACCACGCAGCGGCTGTACCGCGCCGACAACGACCTCGCGACGCTCCAGCTGATCATCCACCAGCCGCCGCCGCCGCCGTCGCAGGTCCGTCCGGAGTGCCCCCCCGAGCTCGAGCGCATCGCGCTGCGCGCGCTGGCCCAGGACCCCGACGCGCGCTACCCGACCGCCGAGCAGCTCGTGCTCGAGCTCGACGAGCTGGCCCGCGAGCACAAGCTCAAGCAGTCGCCCCACGCGCTGGCGGCGACGCTCGGCCAGCTGTTCAGCCCCGAGCTCGCGGCGTGGCGCGAGGCCCAGGCCGCCGGCGTGCCGCTGGCCGACCATCTCCAGGAGCTCGGCGACCGGACCCGGCCGGTCAGCGAGAGCGAGTTCATCCGGCTCGACGGGCTCGCGGACGACGCCGGGTTCGCCGACGACGAGGACGAGCCCGAGCAGGTCGAGCTCGACGACGAGCTCGACGACGAGCTCGAGGCCGGGATCGACGCCGGGATCGACGCTGGACACGAGCTCGAGGCCGCGCCCGCGCACGGGCGCCCGAGCGAGCCGGAGATCGAGCCCGAGACCGTCGCGCTCACCGACGCCAGCGCGATCGACGACGCGGGCGACGACGACCTGACCGAGCACATGGCGCCGGTGGTCGACACGCTGTCCCCGCTGGCGGCCGACCCGATCGTTCCCGCGCCGACGCCGCTGCCCGGCACGCTGGTGACCGAGACCCTCACCTTGCCGGGCGCGCCGGTGCCGCTGGCCAGGCCGCGCGTCACCCCGAGCGCGCCGCTGCCTCCGGTGCGGGCGTCATCGACCGGCCCGGAGCCCGCGATCACCGCGCCGCGGTCCACCTCGCCGCCCGCCGCGCCGCCGTGGCAGTCCGGACAGCCGCCGCCGACGACGCCGCCGCCACCGTCGACGACGCCGCCGTCCGCCGGACGGATCGCGCGGTCGTGGCGGATCATCGATCTCCCTGCGGTCGATCCCGCGCTGTTCGAGCGCCAGCGCCGGATCGTCGTGCGCATCGCGCTCGGCCTGGTCGGGCTGGTGATCGCGCTCGCGGTCCTCGCCGGGCGCTGCTAGGAACGCACCGCGGGCGCTAGGTGGCCCGCGCTGCGCATGTCAGGATCCGCGCGATGCCCCGGTCCAAGGTCGCCGTCCTGCGAGTCCGCCCCGACCACGTCCTCGACGACATCGATCGCCTGCACGGCCTGGCCGACGTCGATCGCGCGCTGACCGCCGGGGCCACCACGATCCTCAAGGACAACATCTCGTGGCACTTCCCGTTCCCCGGCGCCAACACCACCCCGTGGCAGCTCGAGGGCACGGTGAAGAGCCTCCGGGCGCGCGGCTTCGCGGACCTGGTGTGCGTCCAGAACAAGACCGTGGTGACCGACGCGTTCAAGGGCGAGGACCTCAACGGCTACGTCCCGATCTTCCGGCAGTACGCCGTGCCGGTCCGCTACAACTTCAAGCCCGAGGACATGACGTGGTCGGTGTACCGGCCGCGCGCGAAGATGCGCGTGCTCGACACGATCTTCCCCGAGGGCATCCAGATCCCCGATGCGTTCCACGGCACCAACATCGTCCACCTGCCGACCGTCAAGTGCCACATCTACACCACCACCACCGGCGCGATGAAGAACGCGTTCGGTGGGCTGCTCAACACCCGGCGGCACTACACGCACAGCTGGATCCACGAGACCCTGGTCGACCTGCTCGCGATCCAGAAGGAGATCCACGCCGGGCTGTTCGCGGTGATGGACGGCACCACCGCGGGCGATGGCCCCGGGCCGCGCACGATGCGCCCGGTGATCAAGGACGTGATGCTCGCGTCGGCCGACCAGGTCGCGATCGACGCGGTCGCGGCGTCGATGATGGGGTTCGATCCGCTCGCGATCCCGTACCTCAAGCTCGCCGACGAGGCCGGCCTCGGCAACGCCCGGCGCGAGGCGATCGACATCGCCGGCGACGCCGCGCTCGCCGACCAGCGCTGGGGGTTCTCGGTCGGCGACAACGGGGCGTCGATGGTCGGCGACGTGATGTGGTTCGGCCCGCTCAAGCGGTTCCAGAACCTGTTCTTCCGGACCCCGCTGGTCAACCTGTTCGTGCTCGGCTCGGAGGCCTACCACGACTACTACCGCTGGCCGCTGCGCGATCGCCGCGTGTTCGAGCACTGGCGGCAGACCACGCACTGGGGCCGGCTGTTCGATCGCTACCAGGCCGAGGGCACGCTGGGCGCGTCCGCGGCCGCGACCCAGGCCGGGTGATCGGTCACCGGGGCCCGGTCGGCTCGTCGCGCTCGTCGCGCGCAGCGAGCCGGGGGGCGGGGACCCCGACGGCTGTGCCGGCGGGGCGGGGGGCGGAGCCTCCCGTGGGATCGATCAGCGCGCGCAGCCGGTCGACCGCCTGGGCGTGCAGCCGGCTCGCCCACGACTTCGACACGCCGAGCTCGGCGCCGGCCTCCAGCAGGCTCTTGCCCTCGAAGTAGTGCTTGGTGACCAGCGCGCGCGGCGCGTCGGGCAGCTGCGCGATCGCCGTGCGCAGCCGCGCGGCCTGGCGCGCGTGGTCGATGCGGTCGGCGGGCCCCGGGGCGTCGCCGGCGGCGTCGAACCCGCGATCGCGCAGCGCCTCGAGCGACACCATCTGCGGCGGGGGGCGCGGCGGGGGGGCGGCCGCGCGGCGCTGGCTCGACCGGCGCAGGCCATCGAAGATCGCGCCGTGGACCCGGTACCACGCGAACGTCGCGAAGGTCGCGCCGCGCGCCGGGTCGTAGCGCTCGGCGGCCTCGACCAGCCCGGCGTTGGCGAGCGCGCGGAGCTCGTCGAAGCTGACCAGGCCGCGCACGCGCGGGTAGATCCTCCCCGCGGCGCGGCGCGCCAGCTCGAGGTGGCGCGCGACGAGCTGATCGGCGCCGCCGGGTCGGTCGCGCGGGGTCACGCCGGGGGCTCCCGGAGGGCGGGCATCGCGATGCGGCACGGGGCGCTCCACGGTCGGTGCGCATCCTACGGATCGACCGCGCGCGGCTCGGCGCACCCGGCGTCGAATTGACGGGTCGAGGCCAAGTTCGAACAAAACCGGTTGCGCCGCCGGGGCGCGACCCGGCCGGTTCCTGGTAGGTTGGGACGTGGCGCTGTTCACGCGGCTAGGCGAGGGGGAGCTCGCCGCCATCGCCGGCGCGTTCGAGCTTGGCGCGGTCCACGGCGTCCAGCCGATCGCCGCCGGCACGATCAACTCCAACTTCGCGGTCGACACCGAGCGCGGCCGCTGGTTCGTCCGGGTCAACGAGGGCAAGTCCGAGGCCGACGTCGCCTGGGAGGCCCAGCTGGTGGGCGCGCTCGCCCAGGGCGGCGTGACCACCCCCCCACCGCGGCTCGCTCGCGACGGCCGGGCGTACGCGCCGCTCCCGGGCGCCGAGGCCGCCCAGTGGGTCAGCGTGTTCCCGTGGTGCGCCGGCCGCCACGTCGGCCCCGGCGAGGTCACTCCCGGCATCGCCGAGGCGTTCGGCGCCGCGCTCGCCCGGCTCCACCAGGTCGGCCTCGACCTCCCCGCCGCGTGGCGCCGCCGCAGCATCTACGACCACGACCACCTGGTCGCGCGCCACGCGCGGTTCTCCGGGTCTGCCGATCCGTCGCTCGCCCGCGCGATCGCCGTGATCGGCGAGGGCCTGGCCGCCGCCGCGGCCGCCTCCGCGGTGCGCCGCAGCGCGAGCCACGGCATCATCCACGGCGACCTGTTCCGCGACAACGTCCTGTGGGACGCCGGCCGGCTGACCGCGATCCTCGACTTCGAGCAGGCATCCGGCGGCAGCCTGGCCTACGACCTCGCGGTGTGCCTCAACGACTGGTGCTGGGACGGCGGCTTCCGCCGCGACGCCGCGGCGGCGCTCCTGGCCGGCTACCAGCGCGTCCGACCGCTCACCCCGGCCGACCGTGAAGCCCTCCTGATCGAGGCCCCGGCCGCCGCGACCCGCTTCACCATCACGCGGATCACCGATGTCTATTTGGCAAGGGTCGACAACCCCGACAAGGACTTCCGTGCCTTTCTGGCGCGCTGCGACGCGTGGAGGGGCCCGGCACTTGGCGAACTTAGGTCGCTGTTGTAGCGTCCGGGCCTTGGCGCACGTCCTGCAAACACGCGGTGCTGACATGAAGGCGCTGTTGCTCATTGCGGCGATCTCGCTCGGTGCCTGTGCGCATCAGGTCGCTTACGTTTCCGGCACGCGGATCCCGTTCTCGGCGACCAACAAGTCGGTGCTCGACGCCTGCGAGGAGTACCGCCTGGCGGTCGAGCGCGGCGACGCCGATGCGTTGATGCTGATGGCGCACAAGCAGTACTGGGAGGACAGCGGCACGCCGTCCGGAAGCGACGACTACGGCATCGAGGGCCTGCGCAACGTCCTCTTGACCCGGCTCCAGCGGGCCAGCGACATCCGCTACTCGATGCGCTACGTCGCGGTCCACCAGCAGTGCACCGCCGAGCTCAAGCCCGGCTGCCGCGCCGCGGTCGATGTCCTGATCGACGCCAGCTACACGATCGCCAACCCGCTCGGCCGCCCGATCCGACCCGACAAGCGCGATCAGAACCAGCTCGTCCTCGAGTGGGACGGCCACCGCTGGCTGTTCCTCAGCGGCATGTAGCCGGGCGGGGCGCGAGCATCGAGCTCCGCCGAGGATCGGTGGCGCAGCGTCGGCGATGTCGGAGCCTCGAGGCTCTGGCAAACGCCGCGCGGGCGTGGATGGCGAGTACGGGTTCGCGATCGCCACGGTAGGTTGAAGGCATGGCGGATCCTGCGCACCAGGGCCGGACGTTCGAGCAGCTCTACGA
>Ga0307476_10001510_pt1 | contig 14143 bp, 10 predicted proteins | sample atmos_gasesECM2C_2_FD_203314 | JGI IMG/M metagenome (GOLD analysis project Ga0307476, IMG submission 203314) | Hardwood forest soil microbial communities from Morgan-Monroe State Forest, Indiana, United States - atmos_gasesECM2C_05 | ecosystem: Environmental > Terrestrial > Soil > Temperate... | reverse complement strand
CGCGTGGTGGAGACGCAGAAGCGGTTCAAACTGAAGGGGCTGTCGGACGAAGAGGCGGTGATGGCGGCGTTCGAGGAGAATGCGCACGATCTGGCGCGGGCGGGGGGGAAGTGAAGCAGTCATGGCGTCGGGCCTGCCGCCGCTGAAGTCGCTCCACGCGGACGACTCGCTCAGTCCGGCAAAGCTGGCTAAATATGGCAAGGCGACGACGCAGCAGTTGATCGACTCCCTGCGGCCCGGCCAGGAGGGGTCGCTGAAGACGCGGCCGGACGGGACGATCCTTGACGGACATCACCGCATCAAGATCCTGCGCGATCGCGGGGTGGGTGTTGACTCCTTGCCACGGGAAATCATTGCACGGATCGACCCGTAGGCGACAGGCGGGACGTAGGAGAAAAGCCATGCAAGCGACCGCATATTGGGTGGAAGGCCCCTGGCGCGGTCGATTAGCCGTCCTCCCGCGGCCGCGTGGTGGCGATTGGCTGGAAGATGAGGCACGCGCCTGGAAATCGGCAGGCGTCGATGTGGTCGTTTCGCTCTTGGAAAAGGAGGAAGCCGAGGAATTCGACATTACGGCGGAAGAGGATGCTTGCCGCAAGAACGGCGTCGAGTTCGTCAGCCATCCCATAACGGACCGCGGCCTTCCGCCTTCGCCCCGCGCCTTCGCGGATCTGGTCCGGGCGCTGGAAGAGAAGCTCGCGGCGGGGAAGGGCGTCGGGGTCCACTGCCGTCAGGGCGTGGGTCGGTCGGCGCTGCTCGCCGCGTGCCTGCTGATCGGAGCGGGTGTGGATGGCGAGTCGGCGTGGCGCCGGGTCGCCGCGGCGCGCGGCCGGTCCGTTCCGGACACGACGGAGCAGCGGGAATGGGCCGTCCGGTTCGGACGGGAGTTCTTGGCCGGTCCCCCAAAGAAGTGATGGTGCGGAGAAGCAGTCATGTTCGGCGACGGTTCGCTGACATTCCGGGAGTGGGCGATGAAGGAGCCGTACCCGCTGTCCGTCATCCACGACGCGGTGCTGGAATTCCTGCGCGACCGCAAGGACGCCGTGCTATACGGCGCCTATGCGGTGAATGCGTATGCAGGCGAATCGCGCCTAACGCAGGACGTGGACCTCGCTTCGACGAGGGCCCCGGAGTTGGTGGAGGAGTTGCGTACCTTCCTTCATGAGCGCTTCCATATTGCCGTGCGTTCGAGGGAAGTCAAGGGAGGGATCGGCTACCGCATCTACCAGGTGCGTAAGCCCGAAAACCGGCACTTGATCGACGTCCGGCCGGTCGCGGAATTGCCGCCGGCCCAGCGCGTGAAGAAGGTGTTGGTCGTCACTCCGCCGGAGTTGATCGCCAACAAGGTGGCCGCGTACACGCATCGTCGGCACAAGCCGAAGGCAGGTACCGACTGGCGCGACCTGGCGATCTTGCTGCTGACGTTTCCGGAGTTGAAGGAAGTGGAAGGCCCCGTCGCGGAGCGCCTCCGCGCCGCTGAGGCCAGCCCCGACGTGATGGCCGCGTGGAAAGAGCTAGTCGCCCAGGACATCGAGGCGGAAGAGGACGAAGAAGAGTTCCAGTGAATCTCGGGCGTGACGGCGGCACGAGTTGATCGAGGGCGTTGACATGGGCAAGCCGACTGGATTCCTCGAGTACCCGCGCGAGCTTCCGCTGGTCCGGCCGCCGGCTGAGCGCGTCCACGATTGGCAGGAATTCCACGAGCACGCCGACCCGGCGATGCTGCAGAAACAGGGCGCCCGCTGCATGGACTGCGGCGTGCCCTTCTGCCATACCGGCGCTCTCATCGAGGGCATGGCCTCCGGCTGCCCCATCAACAACCTCATCCCGGAGTGGAACGATCTCGTTTATCGCGCAAACTGGAAAGAAGCGCTGGAACGGCTCCACAAGACGAACAATTTTCCGGAGTTCACGGGCCGCGTTTGTCCGGCGCCGTGCGAGGGTTCCTGCGTCCTCGGCATCAACGAATCGCCGGTCACGATCAAGACGATTGAGTGCGCCATCGTCGATAAGGGCTTCGAGGAAGGCTGGATCGTCCCCGAACCGCCGCCGGTGCGGACCGGCAAGAAGGTCGCGATCGTCGGCTCCGGCCCGGCGGGGCTGGCGGCCGCCGCCCAGCTCAACCGCGCCGGCCACTGGGTCACCGTCTTCGAGCGGGCCGACCGCATCGGCGGCCTCTTGATGTACGGCATCCCGAACATGAAGCTCGACAAGGGAATCGTCCAGCGGCGCGTCGATCTCATGAAGATGGAAGGGATCGCGTTTGTCGTCGATTGCGAGGTCGGCAAGGACTACCCGGCCGCCAAGCTCCGCCAGGAATTCGACGCGATCGTCCTGTGCGGCGGCGCCACGGCCCCCAACGATTTCTTCACCAAAACGGAGGGGCGGAATCTCAAGGGCGTCCACTTCGCGATGGAGTTCCTGCACGCCAACACGAAGAGCCTGCTCGACAGCGGGCTGTCCGACGGACATTACCTCTCCGCGAAGGGCAAGGACGTGATCGTGATCGGCGGCGGCGACACCGGCACCGACTGCGTCGGCACGGCGATGCGCCACGGCTGCCGCAGCCTGGTGCAGTTCGAGCTGCTGGCCCGGCCGCCCGTCAGCCGGGCGGCGGACAACCCGTGGCCGCAGTGGCCGAAGGTGTATAAGCTCGATTACGGCCAGGAAGAAGCGGCCGCCGTCTTCGGCGACGACCCGCGGCAATACCTGATTCAAACGAAGAAGTTCGTCGGCGACGCGACCGGCTGCGTGCAGGAATTGCATACCGTCCGCGTGGAGTGGGTCAAAGACAACGGCCGGGCGATTCCGCGGGAAGTCCCCGGCACGGAGCGCGTCTTCCCGGCGCAGCTGGTGCTGTTCGCGATGGGCTTCCGCGGGCCGGAGCATCAGCTGCTCGACCAGCTCGGCGTCGAAAAAGATGCGCGGACCAACGCCAAGGCGGAGCACGGCAAGTTCGCCACGAGTATCCCCGGCGTCTTCGCAGCCGGCGACATGCGGCGCGGACAGAGCCTGGTGGTGTGGGCCATCAACGAGGGCCGCGGCGCCGCCCGCGAGTGCGACCGCTGGCTGATGGGCGAAACCGCGCTGCCGTGAGGCGCCTTATAAATCCGTCCACAGCTCCGACGCTTCATACGGATTGTCGCCGCGCCGTTTTTCCGCCTCCGAAATGTCGGTTGTGAACGGCAGACCCGAAACGTCCACTTTCGGCTTGCGCGTCCTTGCCTTAGCCCGCTCTTCCGCCGTCGGGTTGTCGCCGCGGTTCTTGCGGCGCACGTACAGCTTGATCGGCACGTCGGAAAAGCCCAGCCGGTCGCGGAACGTCTTGATGAGATAGCGCTGGTAGGTGTCGTCGAACAACTCCGGCCCGTTCGTCATCAGCACAATGGTCGGCGGATTGGCCGCCACTTGAGAGGCGTAATAGATCTTGGGCCGGCGGTTCTGGCGCAAGGGCGGCGCCGACGCCTCCAGGGCCTGGCGCAGCACCCGGTTCAATTCGCCCGTCGGCACGCGGCGGCTGGCCTGCTTGTAAATGTTCTGGGCCAGATTCAGCGTAGCGTGGACGTTCTTGCCCGACTTGGCGGTGATGAATGCGATCGGCACGTAATCCAGGCTCGGAAACGTCTGCCGGATGTAATCGGCCATCCGCCCCGTCCGCATGGGGACCATCAAATCCCATTTATTGACGACGAAGATCGCCGGCTTGTGCAGGTCCAGAATGTACTCGGCCAGCTGCTTGTCCACCTTGCTGATGCGCACCTTCGGGTCGATGAACATCAGCACCACCTCGGCCCGGCGGATGGAGCGCTCGGCGCGGGCGAGACTGTAAAACTCGATGGCGTCGGCCATGCTGCGCTCGCGCCGGACGCCGGCCGTGTCGATGGCGACGAATTGCAGGCCGTCGCGCTCGAAGCGCACATCCACGCTGTCGCGCGTCGTGCCGGGGACCTCGCTGACGATCACCCGCTCGCTCTCGGCCAGGCTGTTGATGAACGTGCTCTTGCCGGTGTTGCGCCGGCCGACGATGGCGAGCTTGAGAGCTGGGTCCTTCGGCGGCGCCTCCAGCTCCTCCGCGGCCGGCAGGCGTTCGAGGATCAGGTCGAGCAGCTCCTCGCGGTTGCGGTTCTGCTTGGTGCTGACGCAGACCAGCTTGCCGCGCCCAAGCTTGTAGAACTCGGCCGCCTGTGGATCGATCAACGGCGTGTCGCACTTGTTGGCGACGCAAAGGATCGGCTTAGTGACGTATCGCAGCCGGCGGGCCACTTCTTCATCCAGCGGCATGAGGCCGTCCCGGCCGTCCACGACGAACAGCAGCACATGCGCCTGGTCGATGGCCGTCTCGATCTGACGCTCGACGTGTTCGGTGAGGTTGTCGGCGTCGGCGACGCCCATGCCGCCGGTATCCACCAGCTCAATGAAGCGGTCGCCGGCCTGGATGAGCGTGGACAGGCGGTCGCGCGTGACGCCTGCCGTCGGCTCGACGATGGCGATGCGCCGGCCGGCCAGCCAGTTGAACAGCGACGACTTGCCCACATTGGGCCGGCCTACAATGGCCACCACAGGTACAGCCACAAGCCCGATCCTCACTGCCCGGTTTAAGGCGGGGCGAACGCGCCTTTTCTTTATTGTACTCCATCGGCGAGCGGCGGGGGCCCGCAGCGCAAGCAAGAGAAAGCCCTTGCTTGCGCTGCGGGCTCGCGCCGCTCACCTGAAAAAAATATGAGAAGACCGGCGAAACTTTTCCGCCGAACGTGCGTTGAATACCCATCACCCAGAGAGAACGCGGAACAAGCAACGCCGGCCGCGTCCTTCCAACCCAAATACCATTTTTCTGCAAAGGGGTGCGTCATGCATCTGGCTCGTACTCTGTCCCTGGTCGTCGCGGGTTTGGTTCTGGTCGCCGCGGCCCCGTCCGCCGAGGCCGCCAAGAAAGCGAAAAAGGAACACGCCGTCAAGGGCGTCATCGCATCGGTCGAGAAAGACGCCAACACCAAGGGCGGCGCCATCACGCTCACGATCGCGGCCCACACCAACAAGAAAACCAATGTGACCACGCCGGCTGCGGAAAAAACGTTCAAGGTCAACGACAAGACCACGTTCCTCAAGGTCAGCGGCAAAAAGGGCGCCACGACGGAAGAGCCGGCCACGTTCCTCGACGTGAAGGACGGCGAGAAGGTTGCCATGACCGTCAAGGGCGATGAGGTGCTGGAAGTGAAGTTCCACGCGAAGAAGGCCAAGAAGAACAAGTAAGCTCCGCCCTCAAAACGATTCAACCACGGCCGAAACGGCCGTGGTTGAATCGTTTCTGGATCGGCCGCTCACCCCCACGTCACCAGTCCAGGCTCGAACGAGTTGGCCAGATCCCCGTTCTTCGGAAGCACGCGCACCGCGTAGCCGTGCTGGCCGCTGGCGCTGCAGGGGATGGCGCCGCGGAACACCCAGGTCGAGCCGCTTTCCGCGTGGCCGTTGTGCGACATCGGGACCGTTTGCGGATGCGGAATCTCGCCGACGGAATCCACCAGGCCGTGGAACAGCTGCACCTCCACGTCGTCCGGCCCCAGCCCCGCCAGGTCGATCTTCGCCAGCACGTGCAAATCGGTCCCCACGTGCATCGGATCGACGCCGTTCGACTCGACGCCCAGGACGCGAATTTGCCGCCAACCGCGCGCTAAATTGCGGCGCCATCCCGCCAGGTCGGCGGCCCGTTTCAGGTTCTCGCCGCTCAGCCGCAGGAAGCGCTGCGCCGACGGCAGATAGCACCGCGTCACATACTCGGCCACCATCCGGCCGGTGTTGAACACGGGGCAGAGCGTCGTGATCGAGCGTTTCATCATGCGCAGCCAGCCGCGCGGCAAGCCGTCCGACGCCCGGGTATAAAACAGAGGGGTGATCTCCTGTTCGAGCAGGTCGTAGAGGGCGCGGCTCTCCACGTCGTCCTGGTAGGTCAGGTCGGTGTATTCCTCGCCGGCGCCGATGGCGAAGCCGTTCTGGCCGTCGTAGCCTTCGCACCACCAGCCGTCGAGGATGCTGAGGTTCAAGGCGCCGTTGGCCGCCGCCTTCATGCCGCTGGTGCCAGACGCCTCCAGCGGCCGTCGCGGGTTGTTGAGCCAAACGTCCACGCCTTGCAGCATGTAGCGGGCGACGTTCATGTCATAGTCTTCGATGAAGACGACGCGGCGGCGGAACTCCGGCCGGCGCGCGAACTGCAAAATCTCGGCGATCAGCTCCTTGCCGGCGTGATCCTTGGGATGGGCCTTGCCGGCAAAGAGAATCTGCACCGGGCGATCCTTGTTGTTGATGATCGCCGTCAGCCGGTCCAGGTTGCGGAACAGCAGGGCGCCGCGCTTGTAGGTGGCGAAGCGACGGGCGAAACCGATCGTCAGCGCTTCGGGGTCAAGGACCTCGTCGGCGTGCGCGATCTCGGCCGGCGGTGCTCCGCGGGCCTTCAGCTGCAGCTTGAGCCGGGAGCGGGCGAAGGCTACTAACCGCTCGCGGCGCCGTTCATGCGTCCGCCACAGCTCGGCGTCGGGGATCGACTCGGCGCGCTTCCATGCCCCTTCGCCCCAACCTTTGTCGTCCCAAACGGGTTGAGCGGGGGGCGCGTCCCAGTCCACGCCCAGGTAGCGCTCGAACAGCTGGGTCAGGTCGGGCGACACCCAGCTGCGCAGGTGGACTCCGTTGGTGATCGAGATGATCGGCGCCTCGGCGTCGGGCACATCGGGCCAGATTTTGTGCCACATCTTGCGCGAAACGGTGCCGTGCAGCTTGCTGACGCCGTTGGACACGTTGGCCAGCCGCAGGGCCAGCACCGTCATGCCGAACGGCTCGTTGTGGTCGTGCGGGTTCTGTCGGCCCAGGCCGAGGAACTCGTCGCGGTTGATCTTCAGCTGCGGCAGGATCGGCGAGAAATAATGCTCCACCATCTGCGGCGAGAAGACGTCGTTGCCGGCCGGCACCGGCGTGTGGGTCGTGAAGACGGTGCCGGCGGCCACGGCCTCGCGCGCGGCGGCGAAATCGACGCCGGTCTGTTCCATCATCACCCGGATGCGCTCGATGCCGCAAAAGGCGCTATGGCCCTCGTTCATGTGGCAAACCGTCGGCGGCTTGCCCAGCGCCCGCAAGGCGCGCACGCCGCCGACGCCGAGGATCATCTCCTGGCGGACGCGCATGTCCACGTCGCCGCCGTACAGGCGGGCCGTGATGGTGCGGTCTTCCGCCGAGTTCTGCGGAATGTTCGAGTCGAGGAGGTAAAGCGGCACGCGGCCGACCTGGATGCGCCAGACGCGCACCTGCACCTCGCGGCCGGGGAATGGAATGCCGACCAGCAGCGGCGTGCCGTCGCTTTTGACTTCCGGGATGAGCGGCAGGTTGAAGAAGTCGTTTTCGGGATAGCGCTCCTGCTGCCAGCCGTCCACGGTGAGGTACTGGCGGAAATAGCCTTCGCGGTACATCAGGCCGACGCCGACCAACGGCAGACCGAGGTCGCTGGCGCTCTTGAGGTGGTCGCCGCTCAGCACGCCGAGGCCGCCGGAGTAAACAGGAACGCTTTCGTGCAGCCCGAATTCGGCGCTGAAATAGGCGATGCAGAAATCCGCAGGCGGCGTGAAGCCGGCGAGCAGGGGGCGTAAGCCCCCTGATTCTCCATTGGGACGCCCAGCGGCGCCATCAGGGGGCTGACGCCCCCCGCTCGCCCGGCGGGCGCAGATTTCTTGAAACCAGGCGGTTGCACCCATGTAGGCGTCGAACGCCTCCTCGACGCGGTCCATGTGGGCGAGGAAACCGTCGTCGCGCAGCAGCTCGTCCAGACGGGCCTGGCTGACGACGCCGAGCAGCTTGACCGGACTGTGGTCGAGGCTCTCGAAGGCTTCGCCGTCCACGCGGCGGTAAAGGGCGGTCGCCTCGGGGTTCCAGGACCACCACATGTTGTAGGCGAGCTTCTGCAAGGCCTGCAGGCGTTCCGGCAGGTGCGGCAAGACGGTGAACGTGCGTATCGGTCGGCCCATGTGCCCAGGTCTCCGTTGCGGGGGGGCGAGGCGGCAGTAGAATACCCCGACAGGGCCGGTTTTTTCAATTCCGCTTTCCCACCTTGCCCAGCGTGCGGAGTGTGGGATAGGTTTCCTTCATGGCATTGGCGGCGCAATCCGTACAGGAGACGTTTGGTGCGAACGGTCATCACCGGCGGGGCGGGCTTCATCGGCTCCCATCTGTGCGAGCGCTTCCTCGGCCTGGGCCATGAAGTGATCTGCGTGGACAATCTCATCACCGGTTCGGCGGACAACGTGCTGCATCTTAGCGCCGATCCGCGCTTTCAGTTCGTCCACCACGATATCTCCAAGCCGCTGACGCCCAGCGGCCCGGTGGACAACGTGCTGCATTTCGCCTCGCCGGCCAGCCCGGTCGATTACCTGAATTACCCCATTCAAACCCTCAAAGTCGGCTCTCTCGGCACGCACAACACGCTCGGCCTGGCCAAGGAAAAAGGCGCCCGCTATCTCCTGGCCAGCACCAGCGAGGTGTACGGCGACCCAGAACGCCATCCGCAGCGCGAGGACTACTGGGGTCACGTCAATTCGATCGGGCCTCGCGGCTGCTACGACGAATCGAAACGCTTTTCCGAGGCCATCGTCATGGCCTATTACCGCACGCACCAAATCGATACGCGGATCATTCGCATCTTCAATACCTACGGCCCACGGATGCGTCTGGACGACGGCCGGGTGCTGCCGAATTTCATGGGGCAAGCGCTGCGCGGCCAGCCGCTGACCGTTTACGGCGACGGCTCGCAGACGCGGAGCTTTTGCTACGTCGACGATCTCGTCGATGGGATCGAGAAGCTGCTGGCCGTCGATTTCCACGAACCGGTGAACCTGGGCAATCCCGACGAGGTGACGATCCTGGAGTTCGCCAAGGAAATCATCGCGCTGACCGGCGGCGCGGGGCGGATCGACTATCGGCCGTTGCCGCAGGACGACCCGCGGGTGCGCAAGCCGGACATCGGTCGAGCGCGGCAGCTTCTGGGCTGGGAACCGCGCGTCGGCCGGCATGAGGGATTGCGGCGCACCCTGGGGCATTTCCAAGCGAAGATCGCGGCGGCGAAAGCGAAGCCCTGACGCCTTCCTAGCCTATTTGCTGTCGTCATTGGACGGATTTTTGGCGAGCTTATCCAGGACGACTTCGTGGCGGTTCCAATTCTCCAGCCCTTCGTCGGGGCACAGCGCCGCGGCCAGTTTCAGGTCCGCCGCCTCCTGTTCGCTGTTTCCTTCCAGGGCGTCGATCCGCGCCCGGCGCGCCAGCGGCAGCCAGGCCTTCGGTTCCAGCGCGATCCAGCGGTCGAGATGCCAGCGGGCCGAGTTGTACTGCCCCGCCTGTTCCGCGGAAAGGGCCTCATCGGCGTGCCAGCGCGCGGGGTCCGCCGCCAGGAGCAGCGGCGTCGGCAGGTTGCGCGCGCTTTCCAGCCGTTGGCGGTATTCGGCCGCGGTCAACGGCGTCAGGACCTCGCCGTCCAGGCGCAGACCGGTCGCCGCTTGCAGCCACGTTTCCCACTCCGCTGGGGCGAGCGGCTGCGATTCCCCCAATTCCCAGCGGTGACAGCGGCCGTCGTGCGTCACCGTCAGCAACTCGCCGCCGTCGGGAGAAAATGTCAGCCCCAGCAGCGGCAGCGCATGGGTCAAGAGGGGTCCGGCGCGTTTGCCGGTCAGCGGATCGAACAGGGCCGCCGTGCCGTCATCGCCGCCGGCCGCCAGCCAGCGGCCGGTCGGGCCCCACGCCAGGTAACGAACCGGCTGTTGGAAATCGGCATCCGGACCAAGACGTCGCCGCGTTTTCAGGTCCCACCGATAGATCGTCCCCTGCCCCGAACCGAAGGCCAAAAGGCGCCGCGCCGGATCGACGGCCAGGCCGTAAGCCCGGTCGAAACCGCCGGGCCAGGATTCCAGAACGCCGAGGTCTTCCACCGGCGTTGGCGCGCTGAAGTCCCATCGACGCATACGGCCGCTGTCCAGCTCCAGCGTGAAGAATCCATCGGCGTCGTCCGCGTCGAGAAAGAGCGGCGCTTCGGCCATCAGCACACGCTCGCCGAGCGGCTTGCTGGTCGTCACATCCCAAATCTGGACGCCCGGTTGACTGCCCGGCCAGCGGGCGGGACAGGCTACGGCCAGGCGCCGTCCGTCCCGGCTGAAGCGCAGCCGCGTGATCGGCCCCGGTTGGTCCAGTCGTTGTGGCTCTCCGCCTGTATCCAGATCGCAAACCATGGCGCCGTTCCGGTGGCCGACGGCCAGTCGGCGTTCGTCCGGACTGAACGCCAGCGTATGCAGGAAATACGACCGTCCGTCGGAAGCCGTGACCAACCACAACGGGCTGCGCGGCTCTCCCGTCTTCGCATCGTAAACGCGGAAGAATATCTTGTCGGCGTTGGTATCGTCCCAGTTGCCCAGCGCCACGAGCCGGCCGGAAGGGCTGTAGATCGCGCGGCTGTCGAGATCGGTCAAGGGCCGTCCGACGGGATGATTGTCCAGGGTCGAAATCTGGCGGGCGTAGGGCTGTCCCGAGTGGCGGGCCGCGTCGCCCAGCAGCACGACCTGACGATCGGGGCAAAAGGTCGCCGTAAGGAACACCTGACGGGAGTTTGCGCCTCCGCGCAGCCCGCCCTCGTTCGCCGCACCGCCGGGAGCGCGCACGGGGAGCAGGCGCGGGAAGTCAAAGCGCTTCAGATAGGACTTGTCGGGCGAGACGAGCAAGCAACTGTCGCCGTTCGGAGCGGCGCAAACGACGCTGACAGCCGGGCTGGCGCCGCGCCCGACGCCCGCCGTCGGCACGCAGGGCAGCCGGCTCGCCACGTCTTGCCAGCGGACGTGATCGGCGGCGAAGAGCTGGATCAGCCGCCGTCCATCGGCGGCGACCTTGCTTTGCAAGGTCGAGGGCGGCTCTCGCAAGGCCGGCCGCAACGAGGCGCCCCGATCGAGATCCCAAAAGATCAGGTTGTGTGTGTCCAGCCAGCTCTGCACGACTTGCCGCTCCGGGAACAGAGCGGGAGGCCGTTCCGCGTCGGCGGGGAGGCAGCCGGGGCCGCGGCCGAGCGACTGACCCGTCTGCGCGTCCACTACTTCAATGGATCCGCCCGTCTCGATGAAGAGCCACCAGCACTGGCGGCTTGGGCCGTGCAGCAGGTGGGGCAACGCCACATCCGTGGTGATAAGCGGCGGTCCGACTTCCTTCCCCGACTCCGCGTCCCATGCTTGCCGCAGATACTTCAACGGTCCACCGACGGACCGCATCAAGAACTCCTCGTCGGGGCTGAAATCGACCATGTAAAGCGGACTAGGATGGTGGGCGATGACATCCGCACCAAGCCGGTCTGGGATGACGCCGAGCGGCCGGCCCGTGGACCGCTCGAAGACGCGCAGCACCGGCGGCCCGTTCTCATCGCTCCGGGTGCAGACCCGTCGGCCGCCCGATCCGCAAGCGGCGATGTACTTCCCCGGGAACTCGCGCGGCGCTCCGATCGGCTGGCCAGTCTCGGGGTCATAGACGTACAGCTGGTTCCCGACGCAGCACAGCACCTCTTTGTCCAAGAAAACGCTTGGGTTCCCCGCCGGGGCGTCGCGGTACCAGCGGAGGCGCGGCAGATAGGGGCGCCAGGCTTCGAGGTTGAGTTGGATGCCGCGGCGCAGGTCGTGTTCTTTTTCCGGCGTTCGCTGGAGGGCGCGCAGCATGAGGAACATGCCGCGGTCCACTTCGCCCGCATCGGCCAGCGCCTGGCCGGCCGCGAATTGCAGCTCCGCCGCGCGAATCTCCGACGCTTCCCGCGCCTCGTCGGACGCTTTCCGCGCGTCCATCTCCCGATTCAGGTGGTTCTGGGCGTCGGCGGCGGCGTTCTGCGCGTCGTTGGCCCGCTGGACGGCCGTCGCGCCGAAATACGTCGAGGCCGCCGTGCCTCCGATCAGCGACAGCAGGAGCAGAATCATCAGCGCCGCGGGCAGCGGATGGCGCCGCACCCATTTCCTCATGCGCTCCCACCGCCCGGCGGGCCGCGCCCGAATGGTGCGGCCTCCCAGCCAGTTTTCCAGGTCGTCCGCCAGCGCCGCCGCCCGCGCATAGCGCGCCTGCGGCTTCTTTTCCAGACATTTCAGACAGACCGTCTCCAGATCGCGGGGAATGCCGGGACGCAGCGTTCGGGGAGGCGTCGGCGCTTTTTCCACCACCTGGAAGAGCACTTCCATCATTCCTTCCCCGGCGAACGGCGGTCGGCCCGTCAGCAGCTCGTACAGGATGGCGCCCAGCGCGTACACGTCGGCGGCGGGGCCGACGGATCCCGAATTGCCGACGGCCTGTTCCGGCGCCATGTAGGCGGGCGTGCCCATGGCCCGGCCCGTGGGCGTCAAGCTGGCGTCGCCGCTCAGCTCCTTGGCCAGCCCGAAATCGGTGATCTTAAGCGTGCCGTCGCGGGCGATCAGCACGTTGGCCGGTTTCAGGTCCCGATGCACGATGCCCTGCGCATGGGCCGTTTCCATCGCCCGCGCCAGAGTCAGCACCAGGTGCGCGGCGTCGCGGGGCGCCAGCGGCCCCTTCATCATCCGCGCCTTCAGGCTGCCGCCGTCCACGTGTTCGAGCACCAGATACGGGTGGACGACGCCCGGCGACGGCTCGACCGTGCCGACCTCGTACACCTGCACGAAATTGGGGTGACTGAGCCGGGCCAGCAGTTCCCCTTCCAGCATGAAGCGAACGCGGTCTTCCGCTTCGGCGAGGCCGCCGGTCAGGATCATCTTGACGGCGACGAGGCGGTTGAGGCGGTGCTGCTGCGCCAGGTACACCACGCCCATGCCGCCGCGGCCGACCTCGCGCAATATTTGATAGCCGTCCAGCCGCAGCGGCTCGTTCGCCGGGGGCGGCGCGCTGGCCCTGGTGGGAATCCTCACGGTGGCCGAGATCTGCGCGGGCTGCCGCAGGGCGTCGATCAGCGGATCGCTCTGCTGCTCCAGCTCTTGGGCCTGTGCCTCGCAGACCGCACAGGTTTCCAGATGACGATTGACCGCCTCTTCCCGCTCCGGCGGCAATTTGCCGAGCAGCAACGCGGCCAACGTTTCACGGCCGGGACAATCCCGTTCACCGTTCATCGGCGTTTTCTCCTGGCGGTCGGTGGGATCGTCTATAATACTAGCCAATACAAGCGCCCGGCGACAACGCATACGTCGCCGCCTCGCACCCTCTGTATTGTCGATCATTCCGTTCCACGCGCCGTGGGAAGGGGCAAGCCATGTCGGACGATCGGCCCGCCTCAGACAGCCGGCGCACGTCCCGCAGTTTGCTGCAGCGGGCGCGCGACAAGGAACCGGACGCCTGGCAACGGCTGGTGGCGCTCTACGATCCGCTGGTCCGTCATTGGTGCAAGCGCGCCGGCGTCGCAACGCAAGACGTGGACGACGTGGTTCAGGAAGTGTTCGCCAAGGCGTTCGCCTCGCTGCAGGCGTTTCGCCACAGCGAGCCGTCGGACACCTTCCGCGGCTGGCTGCACGGCGTGACGCGGCACCGCGTGTTGGAGCATTTTCGCCGGGTGCGGCGGCAAATCGCGGCGGCCGGCGGCTCGGACGCCCAGGGGCTGATGCAGAACCAGCCCGACCTGCACGACGGCTGGGCGGCGCCGGACGAGGAGGAAAAGAGCCTCAACGGCCAGCTCTATCGCCGCGCCCTGGAATTCATCCGCGGCGAATTTGAGCCGCGGACCTGGCAGCTGTTCTGGCGCAGCGTCGTGGACGGCCTGCCGACGGCGTCGGTGGCCGCGGAGCTGGGCGTCTCCGCCGCCGCCGTGCGCCAGGCCCGGTCGCGTATCCTCCGGCGCATTCGGGAGGAAACGGCGGGACTGAATCTCACCGGACCCGGCGCCGTGTCCGCACAATGACGGCTGTCACGTCCGCGGCCCTTGTATCCGCCCCGGTCGGCCCGAAGCGTGCGAGAAACGGCCGATCCCATTAACGCGCCGCTTGACTCCACGCCTGCACCTTGGACAATAGCCTCTGGTTTCCGCTTCCTGTCGTCGCGCGGCGTCGCCGACGCCGCGCTGCTCCCTTCGAAGCCAACAAAGGAGACGCTCCATGCGTGGTACGCTGCTGTCCGTGCTGTCCCTTGGCGTCCTGGTCGGTTTTGC
>Ga0307476_10001509_pt1 | contig 14159 bp, 10 predicted proteins | sample atmos_gasesECM2C_2_FD_203314 | JGI IMG/M metagenome (GOLD analysis project Ga0307476, IMG submission 203314) | Hardwood forest soil microbial communities from Morgan-Monroe State Forest, Indiana, United States - atmos_gasesECM2C_05 | ecosystem: Environmental > Terrestrial > Soil > Temperate... | reverse complement strand
GAATGTGCGCACCCTCGCGAATAGATTGCCCCTCCCCCAAGAGAGGTCGCCTTGTCCAAATCAGCCTCCCGCGCCCGCCTCGCCGAGATCATCCGCAAGCGTTCCTTCGGGCGCGGTGAGATCACGCTGGCCTCGGGCCGCAAAAGCAACTTCTATTTCAACCTCAAGCCGACCATGCTGGATCCGGAAGGCGCCAGCCTGCTGGCGGAACTGACCTATGAGGCGCTGAAGGACGAGCGTCTCGATTATGTCGGCGGGCTCGAGATGGGCGCGGTGCCGCTTGCCGGCGCCGTCGCGCAGCTTTCCTGGATCAAGGGACACCCGATCGCGGCCTTCTTCGTGCGCAAGAAGCCCAAGGAGCATGGTGCCAGGCTTGCGATCGAGGGATTGGCAAAGGGCGAGAGCCTGCAGGGCAAGCGCGTGGTGATCATCGAAGACGTCACCACGACCGGCGAATCTGCGCTGAAGGCAATCGAGGCGGCGCGCGATGCCGGAGCCGAGGTCGCGCTGGTCCTGACCATGGTCGACCGCGAAGAGGGCGCCGCCGAAACCTTCAAAAAGGCCGGACTGGCCTTTCGCTGGCTCTACAGGGCCAGCGAATTCCTGAAAGGTTGAGCGGTCAGAGCGTTTTCCAGCGACGTGGAAGCCGGTTCGCGTGAAGAAAACGCGTCGAAACAAAAGAGTAGAGCCCGGTTTTGACTCAGTCAAAACCGCGCTCCAGGCATTTTCTTTTTGCGCTTGCCGGCGCCTTGCTCATAGCTCGTTTACCATCCGCCACTAATGTGGATTTCGCCGCGGCATGCGCTGCCGTGGGCCGCGTAAGTTGTGTGGGGTGGAGTAAGCGTTGCGTACCGAGTTTTCTTGTCAGCGCGTGCGGCGCCGCATGATGCTGCTCGCGTCAGTGTTGTTTGCCGGCACCATCGTTTCAGCGCCACGCGGAGCGTCCGCCGAAGGCCTGTTCGACCTGTTTTTCGGCGCCTTCCAGAAACAGCAGCACCACACCCCGGCGCAGGCCAATTTTTTCGCCGATCCCTTCGGCCAGAACCAGTCATCCGTGCCGCCGCGCCCGACATCCTCCGGCAGCGGAACCGCATTTTGCGTGCGCAGTTGCGACGGCAAGTATTTTCCGCTGTCGCGGGGCAACGCCTCCGCAGTGCAGATGTGCCAGGCATTTTGCCCGGCGAGCCCGACCAGGGTTTTCTTCGGCAGCAGCATTGACAGCGCGACGGCCGCCAGCGGCGAGCGCTACGCGGAGAGCGAAAACGCCTTTGCCTATCGCAAAGCGTTGCGCGCCGACTGCACCTGCAACGGCCGCGACGCGGCAGGATTGGCCCCTGTCGATCTGACGCTTGATAGCTCGCTGCGCGCCGGCGACGTGATCGCGACCACCAACGGTTTGGTCGCCTATTCGGGCATAAGACTGGGTAACAATCAGACCGCCGAATTCACCCCCATCGCTTCCTATCCCGGCCTCACAGCCGACCTGCGCGCTCGCCTCGGCGAGATGCAAGTGATGCCGATGGCGACGGAAACGATTGCCAATGAAACGCTGCTTGAGAGCGATCGCAAGCTTTTCGAGCCTGTCTCCTCGGTCCCGAAGACGGTTTCGCCACCAGGCAAACGCGCCGAAGTGAATTAGGCAATTTGCACACCTCATGGTGAGCAGTGTGCAGAAGCGTGCGTCTCGAACCATCTCCCAATCGCGGTCGGTGGCCGTCTTTCGAGACGCGGCCTGCGGGCCCTCCTCGCGACGAGGGCTGATGAGCCCTCACCTTCCGACGATGACACCGATCACATTCGGCGCCGAGCGATATTTCTCCTCGATCTGCGCCCGCGCCGCGGCACGATTCTCCGGCGTCAGCAGGCCGCGCTTTTCGGCGAGAATCATCCAGCAGTAGCCCCACCAATCCGTCAGCATGCCCTCGTCGTCGACGAGGTCGTAGCCCTGTTCGGCCGCAAAGATGCGCGCACGCGCTTCATCAAGGGAATCGAGAAAGGCGTGGTCGGCGTCGGAAAACAGATCGTCACTGAGATCGTCGGTCGTGTAGCCCCACACCGACATGCAGACGGCGTTGAATTCCCTGTCGATCGCGTCGTCGTCGACAGCTGTGTGGCGGGAAGCCCGGTGCAGCCGCGACAGGGAGCGGGCGAAGTCGGCAATGCGGGTAAGCGCGAATTGATCGAAGGCGATGGTGGACATGTAGTCCTCGAAATCTGGGACAGACCCTAGATGTGGTATTGGTGATATGTCGAATCACCATGATATATCAAAGACTTGCTAAAGTGTTCTTAATTTGTTCCAAGCGGCCGCAATTGCTCACACGATCACTGGCAGACGCCGACCCATTCGTATCGGTGGGTGCCGAGTTGACGATCTCACGAGGCAAACATTGAGAAGTGCCGAGCAGTGGAATCGCGTCGGCTGGATGGGCTGATCGCGGGTTGGAGTGTTGCACCGACAGCACGCCCAGCAAATTGGCGGCAGACCGTAGGGTGGGCAAAGCGGAGCGTGCCCACCTTCAAGAGTGAGCTTGGAGAAGGTGGGCACGGCGTAAGAGCGCCTTTGCGCACCCTACAAACTGCATCTGACCATCGACGCAACGACGCGCGCAGCCAGCGTGCCCGTCAACGACAGCGCAAAAAGTGCAGCCAATGGCATGCGCATGGCGTCATTCCAGTTTCACAATTCGACCGGTTCCGATCCACCCGACGAACCCCGCAATGCACGGCGCATTGCGACCAAATTCGGCCCAGTCCTTGCATAAAAACAGGTCAGGGAACGCGCCGCCGAGGCCCCTGGCGGGTTTCGGTTGCGGCGCAAGGCGCGTATGATTTCCGGCGAGTCGCAGGATCAAGATTTTGCAGGACCCATCATTCCCCGTGAATTTTCCGGCGCCGGGTCAGCCCATCGATGAGCTGGCGCTGGCGGAGATCAAGAGCGCCATTCTTGCCAAGCTGAGGCTCGCCATCGGCAAGGATGCGGGCATGGCGACCAAGCACGACTGGTACAAGGCGGCCGCGCTCGCGCTGCGCGACCGCATCGTGCATCGCTGGCTGACGGCGGAAAAACTGAGTTACGATGCCGGCCGCAAGCGGGTCTATTATCTCTCGCTCGAATTCCTGATCGGCCGTCTGTTCACCGATGCGCTGAACAACATGGGGCTGCTTGCGGTATTCGAGGCGGCGCTCGGCGATCTCGGTGTCGGCCTTTCCGAATTGCGCAAATGCGAGCCGGATGCGGCGCTCGGCAATGGCGGTTTGGGGCGGTTAGCCGCGTGCTTCATGGAAAGCATGGCAACCCTTGGCATTCCTGCGATCGGTTACGGCATCCGTTACGATTTCGGCCTGTTCCGCCAGATCATCAATCATGGCTGGCAGCAGGAATATCCCGATGAATGGCTGAGCTTCGGCAACCCCTGGGAATTCCAGCGCCCTGAAGTGGTCTATCATGTGCATTTCGGCGGCGGCGTCGAGCATGTCGACGACAGGGGACGCGACCGCGCGATCTGGCATCCGGCGGAAACCGTTCAGGCGGTCGCCTACGACACGCCGATCGTCGGGTGGCGCGGCCATCACGTCAACGCCTTGCGGCTGTGGTCGGCGCGCTCGCCCGACCCGCTCAAACTCGATGTCTTCAATACCGGCGACTATCTCGGCGCCAGCGCCGAGGAGGCGCGCGCCGAATCGATCTGCAAATTCCTGTATCCGAATGACGAAAGCCCCGCCGGACGCGAACTCAGGCTGCGACAGGAATATTTCTTCGTCTCGGCCTCGCTGCAGGATCTGGTCAAGCGTCATCTCGTTTCGGATGGGCCGTTGCGCGGGCTTTCGCAGAAGGCCGCGGTGCAGCTCAACGATACCCATCCGAGCCTTGCCGTTACCGAGTTGATGCGCATCCTGGTCGACCTGCACAGCTTCCCCTGGGAGTCGGCCTGGCAGATCACGGTCAATACGCTGTCCTACACCAACCACACGCTCTTGCCGGAAGCGCTCGAGACCTGGCCATTGGAGCTGTTCCAGCGCCTGCTGCCGCGCCATCTGGAAATCATCTATGGCATCAATGCCGGACATCTGGCGCTTGCCGATGAGCGCTGTCCCGGCGATGTCGATTTCCGCGCCTCGGTCTCGCTGATCGACGAAAGATCCGGCCGCAGGGTGCGGATGGGACAACTGGCATTCGTCGGATCGCACCGCATCAATGGCGTCTCGGCGATGCATTCCGACCTGATGAAGGAGACCGTGTTCCACGATCTCAACCATCTCTACCCCGGCCGCATCGTCAACAAGACCAACGGCATCACCTTCCGCCGCTGGCTGATGCTCGCCAATCCGAAGCTGACCGAGCTTTTGCGCGAGGCTTGCGGCGAGGCCGTGCTCGACGATCCCACAAAGCTGCAAAACCTTGAAGCGTTCGCCGGCGACAACGCGTTCCAGGAACGGTTCCGCAACGTCAAGCAACACAACAAGATCGTGCTGGCACGCCTGATCGGCGAACGCCTCAACATCAAGGCCGATCCGTCGGCAATGTTCGACGTGCAGATCAAGCGTATCCACGAGTACAAGCGGCAGCTCCTCAACATCCTGGAAGCGATCGCGCTCTATCACGCGATCAAGGACGATCCTCGAGGCGAGTGGGTGCCTCGCGTGAAGGTCTTCGCCGGCAAGGCGGCGGCGAGCTATCGCTACGCCAAGCTGATCATCAAGCTCATCAACGACGTCGCCGAAGTCGTCAACAACGATCCCGTCATAGCCGGGCGACTGAAAATCGCGTTTCTGCCGGACTACAATGTCAGCCTTGCGGAGGTGATCATCCCGGCCGCCGACCTCTCGGAGCAGATTTCGACTGCGGGCATGGAAGCCTCCGGAACCGGCAACATGAAACTGGCCCTCAACGGCGCGCTGACCATCGGCACGCTCGATGGCGCCAACATCGAAATTCGCGACCATGTCGGTGCGGAGAATATCGCGATCTTCGGCATGGAAGCGATGGATGTGGTGGTGCGACGCAAACAGGGGCTCGACGCGACCGACGTGATCCGACGCTCGCCAGCGCTTTCGCGGGCGATCGACGCGATCGGCAGCGGCGAATTCTCCCCCGACGATGCCAGCCGGTTCGAATCGATCGCCCACGCGCTTCGCCATCTCGACCACTACATGGTAAGCGCGGACTTCGATTCCTATTACCAGGCCCAGCGTGGCATCGACGCACGCTGGCAAGTTGTTCCGGCATGGACGCGCGCTTCGATACTCAACGTGGCGCGGATGGCCTGGTTCTCCTCCGATCGCACCATCCGCGAATATGCCGAGGATATCTGGAACGTGCCGGTGAACGGCAGCATGCCGCAGTCGCCGGCGCAGCGCGGGGCGACGGCCTGATCCCCACGGCTCCGCCGGGCCCTCTCACCTCTCGCGTCACGGCCGAGATATACGCGATCAGCACAGAGAAAAAGGGCGGCATCACCGCCGCCCTTCGGGCCTTTCCGTCATTCCGGACGCCCCGCCTTCGGAGCGATCCGGCAAGCTGGAGGCATCGAGATTCCGGGCCTGCGTTTTCAACGCGCCCCGGAATGATGTGGCTCTCACTCCGCCGCGAGCCTTACGTCCGGCGCGGCGGCGCGAACCTCGGCGTCGACCTGAGCTTCGAACTTCGCAAAGTTCTTCTGGAACATGCCGACCAGCGCACGTGCGGTCCTGTCGAACTCGGCCTTGTCCTTCCAGGTGTTGATCGGATTCAGGATTTCACTGGGCACTTCGGGCAGAGCAGTCGGGACCGCGAAGCCGAAATACTTGTCGGTGCGGAATTCGGCGTTGCGCAATGAGCCATCGAGCGCTGCCGTCAGGAGCGCGCGCGTCACCTTGATCGGCATTCGGCTGCCGGTGCCGTATTTGCCGCCGGTCCAGCCGGTATTGACCAGCCAGCAATCGACATTGTGCCGCGCGATCAGTTCGCGGAGCATGTTGCCATAGACCGAGGGGTCTAGCGGCAGGAAGGGCGAGCCGAAGCAGGTCGAGAATTCCGGCTGCGGTTCGGAACCGAGACCTCGTTCGGTGCCGGCCACCTTCGCCGTGTAGCCCGACAGGAAATGATACATCGCCTGTGCGGGCGTGAGCTTTGCGATCGGCGGCAGCACGCCGAAGGCATCCGCCGCCAACATCACCATGTTTCTCGGGTGGCCAGCGCGACCGCTGCGCGAAGCGTTCGGAATGAAATCGAGCGGATAGGCCGAGCGGGTATTCTCGGTTTTCGAGCCGTCGTCGAAATCCGGTACCCTGGTGTCTTCGTCAAGCACCACGTTCTCAAGCACCGCGCCAAAGCGTTTGCTTGCCGCATAGATCTCGGGCTCGGCTTCCTGCGAAAGCTTGATGCATTTGGCGTAGCAGCCGCCCTCGAAGTTGAAGATGCCGTCAGTTCCCCAGCCGTGCTCGTCGTCGCCGATCAGCGTGCGCTTGGGATCGGCCGAAAGCGTGGTCTTTCCGGTTCCCGACAGGCCGAAGAAGATCGCGGAATCGCCGGCTGGTCCGACATTGGCCGAGCAGTGCATCGGCATCACGCCGCGGGCAGGCAGATAATAATTGAGGGTGGTGAACACCGACTTCTTCATCTCGCCGGCATAATAAGACCCGCCGATCAGGACGATCTTGCGGGCGAAATCGATCGCGACCACGTTCTCGGAGCGTACGCCGTGTCGTTTGGGATCGGCGCGAAAGCTCGGCATGTCGATGATGGTCAGCTCAGGCACGAAATCCCTGAGCTCGGAGAGCTGCGGACGAATCAGCAACGTGCGGATGAACAGTGAATGCCAGGCCAGTTCGGTGAAGACGCGGGTCTTGATCTGGAAGTTCGGATCGGCGCCGCCGTAGAGATCCTGTGCGAACAGCGTCATGCCTTCGGCGTGCTCTACGAAGTCTGCATACAGCGTCTCGAACTGTTGCGAAGTGATCGATTGGTTGCCCGCCCACCACATGTTCCTGTCGGTGGTGGCGTCTCGGACGGTGAACTTGTCCTTTGGACTGCGGCCGGTGAAATCGCCGGTGTCTGCGCACAGGGCGCCATCGGCGGACAGCTGCGCCTCGCCGGCAGAAAGGGAGTACTGGCAGAGCTGCGCGGCACCGAGATTCCAATGCACCCGCTTGAGATTTCTTAAGCCAAATTTGTCAGCACCGAAGGCACCGTTGCGAATACCTGTCTCTTGCACGAAAAACCCTCCTCGAACCCGCGTCCCCCGATTGCGCGAATGCCGCTGACGCGCCTCGGCCGCAGTACCATCATTCAAATATAGCCTTCCGGCTCAGGTCCGGCGACCTATTAGTGAGGAACGCTGAGCTTGCCAAGCCGATCCCTCGCTGTTTGGTTTATTCCAGGGCGGCATAATAATTCCGGCCCATTCGGGTTTTGCCGCGCGGAGCGCCGTTTCGCCGGCCGGGTATATTCAGGGCACTCGGCAAAACCGGCCGCGAAGTGAACTGCTGGCCGAGCGGCCGAGCGGCCTTTTTTGCGGCGCACAATGAGTCCGCTGCCCCCGTTCACCGGCCTTGCTGCCTCTGATCCCATCACAACCGATCGGGCTCAAGCGAGCCAAACCTGCACCGCGACAACTCCCGAGTAAGGCTAAGGTTGCATTTGCTGACGGGCGCTACCCGGCAGTCGCAATGCCAATGCACTCCGCGATCCAGGGCATCGCGGACACCGACCGGCCGGGCAGTCGTATCGCCGTCGCACAGGCACGCATCAACGTTCGCACTCCGGCGCATTCTAGGACACGCCGGGCGGTTGAGGCCGAACGCCGGACGTGCCTCTGATCTGTCGCGTAGTGGGCAGGCTGCCGGGCTGCGCCGGCGCTTCGAAATAGCCGGCTATTACCCTGCCCGCGCCGCGTCGGCCAGTTTGACCAGGGTCTTGCGCAGTTCGCCGGGGCCGCTTACGCGCTCGGGAAATTCCAGCCGCAGGGCTTTTGCTCCGGCCTGGAGGTCCATCCCGTCGGGGTCGCATCCCGTGCAGCGCCAGTCGGCCGCCTCGGCGCCGAGCAACTTCGTTGCATAGAGATTCAACGCCTCTCGATGATCGGCATTCATGTGCTCGATGGCGCCCTGCTCGGCGTCAACGAGCGCCGTGGCGTCGGAAATATCGGTCAAGAACTGCTCGGGCTTGAGATCGACGATTCGGCCGAATCCGGCGACCAGATGGGTTCCGCTGGGCCTGATCCGGAAGAAGGAAAAATCCTTAAAATCCACAAACGCTTCCGCCGATGGATGGACGTTGAGATAGCGCCGGCGCGCGACCTCGAGATCGAAGGCCCCGACCTCTTCGGCTCTGCCCAAAAGCATGATTCGCGCTCCCTCCAACGGATCGCCTGCGGCGCGCTCGTCAAGCATCAGCGACACCCGTGAGTCGGCGAGGATGTTCCTGGTGTGGAGGGCCAGTTGGGAAATCAGGAGAATCGGGCATCCGCCGGGCTCGCTGGCGACATTGACCAGCGAACAATAGGGATCGCCACTGCCGACCATCAAAGTCGCCAAGGCCCCCTCGCGGCGGCGCCGGAGCAACGATCGGGCCAACTTTCCAGGGTTAAAATCGGGGGTCGATTGCATCAATATTACCTCGTCAAACTGTTGCAATGAGGGCCATTTTTCGGCTAAACGGACCTCCATATGGTCGGGGCGGCTCACCGGACGAGACGCTTTCACGGAACTCGGTCACACTTCAGCCCAGCTTGCATTGCTCGCTGACCACGTTCGAAGCCCATATTTATGCGGCGCATCACCGAATTAGCCGCCGTTTCAGCAACCTCGTAGCAGTATCTGAAAGCAGGCTCATGCCCACAATCGCTTTGGTCGACGACGACCGTAACATTCTTACATCTGTTTCGATTGCACTCGAGGCCGAAGGCTATCGCATTATGACCTATACGGATGGTGCGTCGGCCCTCGACGGCTTCCGCACCAGTCCACCGGACCTTGCGATCCTCGACATCAAGATGCCCCGCATGGACGGCATGGAGACGCTGCGGCGGCTGCGGCAGAAGTCCGATCTGCCGGTCATATTCCTGACCTCCAAGGACGAGGAAATAGACGAATTGTTCGGCCTCAAAATGGGCGCCGACGATTTCATCCGCAAGCCGTTCTCGCAACGGCTGCTGGTCGAACGCGTCAAAGCCGTATTGCGCCGCGCGGCGCCGAAGGATCCGACGGCCGTGCCGAAGGAGACCGATGCCAAGGCGCTGGACCGCGGGCTGCTGCGGATGGACCCCGAGCGGCACACCTGCACCTGGAAGAACGAGGCGGTGACGCTGACGGTGACCGAGTTCCTCATCCTGCAGGCGCTGGCGACGCGCCCTGGTGTCGTTAAAAGTCGCAACGCCCTGATGGATGCGGCCTATGACGATCAGGTTTATGTCGATGATCGCACCATCGACAGTCACATCAAGCGACTGCGCAAGAAGTTCAAGGTCGTTGACGATGAATTCGAGATGATCGAAACCTTGTACGGGGTTGGATATCGCTTCAAGGAAACCTGACTGACGTGCATTTCGCCGGCGGCCGGCTGACTGACGCCGTCACTTGCCTGGGGTAGGATGCGAAGCAGAACGCATCTTTCGAACTGAAAACTAACGGCGGTTTTGGCCATTGCTTGATCGAACGCAGCCCGATGCCAACCTGGACGCCGAGGAGGCCTCGCCACCCGTCGTTCTGGATACCGTTGCCGCGGAAAGCCCGCCGCTGCGGGGTTGGCCCTGGTTACTCGACTGGCTGAGCAGGGTCGGCCAGTTCCTGTTCGCGCTGAGCTTCTCAAGTCTCACCCGGCGCATCGTTTCGCTCAACATTGCCGGCCTGCTGGCACTGGTAGCGAGCATCCTCTATTTGTCGCAGTTCCGCGCCGGCCTGATCGACGCCCGCGCGCAAAGCCTCCTGGTTCAGGCCGAGATCATCGCGGGCGCGATTGCCGCCTCGGCAACGGTCGAGACCAATACGATCACCATCGACCCCGATCGCCTGCAGGACCTGAAGCCCGGAGAAACCTACGGGGCGCCCGACGATTCTTCCGGGCTCGACTTTCCGATCAACCCGGAACGGGTCGCGCCGGTCTTGCGCCGGCTGATTTCGCCGACCAAGACCCGCGCCCGGATTTACGACCGCGACGGCAGTCTGATCCTCGACAGCCGCAGTCTTTACGGCCGAGGCGACGTGATGCGCTTCGAGCTGCCGCCGCCGTCGGTGGAAAAGCCCGGCATCGCCGAACGCACGATGATCGCGATCCGCACCTGGCTCAATCGTGGCGACCTGCCGCTTTATCGCGAGTTCGGGCCCGAAAAGGGTAACGGCTACGAGGAAGTCGCGCATTCGCTGGATGGCCAGAAGAGCAGCATGGTACGTGTCAACGACCGCGGCGAGGTGATCGTATCGGTTGCCGTTCCGGTTCAGCGCTTCCGCGCCATCCACGGCTCGCTGATGCTCTCGACCCAGGGCGACGACATCGACCACATGGTCACGGCGGAACGGCTTGCCATTCTCAAAGTCGGCGGCGTCGCCTCAGCGGTCATGATCGTGCTGTCGCTCTTGCTGGCGAGCACGATTGCGGGTCCGGTGCGCCGGCTTGCCGACAGCGCCGAGCGCGTCCGTCGCCGCATCCGTACGCGGGTCGAGATTCCCGATTTCACCGGCCGCCGCGACGAGATCGGGCATCTCTCCGGCGCGCTGCGCGACATGACAGACGCGCTCTATAACCGTATCGAAGCGATCGAAATGTTCGCCGCCGACGTGGCCCATGAGCTGAAAAACCCGCTGACGTCGCTTCGCTCTGCCGTTGAAACACTGCCGCTGGCGCGCAACGACATCAGCCGCGCGCGGCTGCTTGCGGTGATCGAGCACGACGTCAAACGACTCGACCGGCTGATCTCGGACATTTCCGATGCCAGCCGGCTCGACGCCGAACTGCAGCGCCAGGACATGACTTCCGTCGACATCCGCCGCCTCCTGACGGCGCTGGCCTCGGTCGCCAACGAAACCAGGCGCGGCAACAACATCGATGTCGAGTTGCGTTTCGAGGGACGCGGTCCGAACGACACCTTCTCGGTGCCGGGCCATGACTCGCGGCTTGGGCAGGTGATCTCGAATCTGTTGTCCAACGCCCAGTCCTTCTCCAAGGCCGGCGGCAAGGTACGGATCACGTGCCGCCGGGCGCGATCGGACATTGAGGTCGTGGTCGATGATGACGGACCGGGGATTCGCGAGGACGCGCTGGAGCGGATTTTCGAACGCTTCTATACCGACCGGCCGCACCAGGGTTTTGGCCAGAATTCGGGGCTGGGACTGTCGATCTCGAAACAGATCGTGGAGGCGCATGGCGGGCGGATATGGGCCGAGAACAGGCCGGGCGCGCCCGGCTACGACGACGAACCGTCGATTGCCGGCGCACGCTTCGTGGTCAGGCTTCCGGCGCCATGACGGAGGCTGGAGGGGCCAGCGTCCACGCCTCAGCAGTCAAGGTCGGGAATTGCGCAGTGCTGATCCGCGGGCCTTCCGGATCAGGCAAATCGCGTCTTGCTTTCGATCTCATTTTGGCCGGCCGATCGGGGCAAATCCCGCCCACCCGACTCGTCGGAGACGACCGCGTCCATCTTCAACCGGTTGATGGCAAGCTCATCGTCCGCCCCGCGCCCGCACTTGCCGGGCTAATCGAGGTTCGCGGTTTGGGCATTCAGAATTGCGATTTCGTCAACGAAGCCATCGTGGGACTGGTCGTCGATCTCGACGCTGAGGACGCCGAACGACTGCCGAAGGCCGAGGCGCTCAGGGTGCGAACTCTTGGTATTGAATTACCTCGCATCCCAGTGGGTCGTGGTTTTACCGGGCTTTCCCTGGTGATCGCGGGCCTTACAATGACAGCGAATTCATCTTCCATCCCGCCTTCAACCGATTGTCCGAAGGGAATTGGTAACCATATCACCCCCACTATCGCGACCGAGTAGACCGGCGCAGGCTCACTTCCCCTCCGCTAATTTCCGGGAGAATCCCAATGATCCCCTCTTGCGCGGGGGCTCTGGATGGTCAAAGTGGCGCGTTCGTGCGGTGCACCAAAGCACCCACGAGGAGTTTTCGATGATTGGTCTAGTGCTTGTGACCCATGGGCGCCTTGCCGACGAGTTCAAGGCAGCGCTTGAACATGTCATGGGTCCACAAAAACAAATCGAAGCCGTCACGATCGGGGCCGAGGATGATTCCGATTTGTGTCGAAGCGACATTATCGAAGCGGTCAATCGCGTTGACAGCGGCGACGGGGTGGCCATCCTCACCGATATGTTCGGCGGCACACCGTCAAACCTCGCAATCTCCTGCATGAGCCGTCCGAAGGTGGAAGTGCTCGCAGGCATCAATCTTCCCATGCTGGTCAAGCTTGCCAAGGTCCGCGAGGAGCGATCGCTTCCCGACGCTATCGCGATGGCACAGGAAGCCGGCCGCAAATACGTGACCATCGCGAGCCGGGTACTTGCCGGCAAATGAGCGACGACGGCGCGTCGCCAGATAATTCTCCCGGACCGAAGGTGCCGGCAGGCGCGATTTCCCGCGAACTTCCCATTATCAACAAGCGCGGCCTTCACGCGCGCGCATCGGCGAAATTCGTGCAGATGGTCGAGCGTTTCAATGCCGAGGTGTGGGTGACGAAGGGCGGCGAAACTGTCGGCGGCACTTCAATCATGGGGCTGATGATGTTGTCCGCTGGCCCCGGCACCTCGATCGTGGTCTCCGCCACGGGGCCCCAAGCCCAGGCCGCAATCGAGGCGATCAGCCAACTCGTCGCCAGCAAATTCAACGAAGAGAGCGCCTGACGAAGAGAGCACCCGAACTGGCATCTAATTCACTGGCGGAACGAGGTAGACCTTCCAGGTGGTCGCCGGCCCCGGATGACCGCGGAAGAAGCGCTGCGTGGTGATGGCAAGCGGCTCGGCATCCTTGCCGTTTTCCGCCATCCAGGCCTCGCACGCCGGCAAACGTCCATCCGAGGTGTCGCAGATTCCGATGAAACCGTGCCGCTTGGCTTCTTCCAGCGAGGTCAATCCCGATGACCAGATTTCGCCCGGCGTAAACGGCGCCGGGTGATCAGGGCTATAGAAAGTCATCGGTTCGCCGACCTCCGTGGTGCCGGCGACGACAGACCAGCGCGTGTGGAACCGCGCGTGCCAGATTTCCGTCAATTCGCGGGCAAGCTGGGAACGCGCGCCGTAACTCGAGGCAGCATTGGGATTTTCCGCAATCTCGCGCGCCGCGATATAGGGCGAGGCGAGCAGCATAGCCAGGGTCAGCACCAGCCAGATTGCGGCGATCCGAAACAGGGCGATCCTTTGAATTCGCAAGCCGGGCAAAGCGACCAGGCACAGCGGGGTCAAAAAATACAGCGAGATACCCCAATCGGTCTTCATGTAGACCGTGAAGATCAGGCCGCCGAGTGGCGGCCCGATGGCGACTACGATCTGGATGATCCAGACATTGAGCGCCTGGGAAATATTTACGCCTGTGTTCGGGCCACGCGACCAGATCCGCGAAACAACCACCCATCGACGACGTATCGAGTTCGGCCAGGCCAGTGCCAGCACGGCCAGCATCACCGGCACCGCCAACAGCGCTACATTGTGGCCGACATAATTGAGAACAAGCGCCGCGCTCTGCGCGCGGCTCGAAAGGCCGTAGACATCGCCGGCATAAGTCAGCGGCACGAAGTCCACTTGCTTCAGCCACAGCAGGTGCGGAATCATCACAACGAGGGCCACCAACATCGCAACCCACGGCGCGCCCGAGCGCAAGAATTTCTGCCGCTCGGGATGAATGAGCGCCGCGAGACCGACCGCACCGATCATGGTCAGCACCCAGTATTTCGTCATCAGTGCCAGCGCGCCGGCAAGCCCGAGCCATACGCCCGAGCGCACGCTGCGTTTCTCGAAGGCGTTCAGATAGGCTAGTACCAGGAGCGGCAAGGTGACGAGCTGCAGCAGGTCGGGATTATATTTGAAGCCCTTGAAATTGAAGATCGGATAGAGCGCGAGCATCACGACGACAAAGAACGCGCGACGATGATCGACGACCCGGAGCGCAATCAGCCAGCAGATCACGAGGCCGACAGCGAGCGTCGTCATCGCCAGCAAATAGGTGGCCCAGTCCGCAACCGG
>Ga0307476_10001507_pt1 | contig 14166 bp, 15 predicted proteins | sample atmos_gasesECM2C_2_FD_203314 | JGI IMG/M metagenome (GOLD analysis project Ga0307476, IMG submission 203314) | Hardwood forest soil microbial communities from Morgan-Monroe State Forest, Indiana, United States - atmos_gasesECM2C_05 | ecosystem: Environmental > Terrestrial > Soil > Temperate... | reverse complement strand
CACCGACGCGGACCCCCACCTGGCTCGCTTCGCTTGCCTCCTCCCCCTTTCAGGGGGAGGAAAGGGTCACCTCACATGATCGCCGTAACCCGGCAGCGGATCGACCACGGTGATCTGCTTGACCGGGAAATTCGACACGATCTCGATGTCGTTCTTGTGCACGATCAGCATCTCTTCGATGCGCACGCCGTAGCGGAACTGCTTGCCGTGCTGGGTCTCGAGCGCAAAGGTCATGCCCTCTTTGATCTCGACCGGATGATCGAGCGACCAGATGCGCGAGATCACCGGCGGATCGTATTGCGCCAGGCCCAGCCCGTGGCCCCACAGATTGGCGGCGGCCTGGTCCTCGTCCTCGTAGCCCCAGGTCTCCATCGCCGACGGCCATTTCAGCGCGATGTCGCGCGTGGTGGCGCCGACCTTCACCGCGCCGATCGAATCGTAGAGCCACTTCAGCGCGGTCTCGTAGGTCTCTTTCTGCTCCTTGCTCGGCTCCTTGCCGACGCAATAGGTGCGGTAATAGCAGGACTTGTAGCCGTTCCAGGTCAGCGCCGCCAAATCCATGAACACGATGTCGCCGGGCTGGATGATGCGGTCGGAAAAATTGCGCCAGTTCGGCCAGGTGTTCGGGCCCGAGGAGACGATGACGTCTTCGACGTCCTCCATGCCGGGAATGTTGTAGAGATATTGCATCAGATGCGCCGTCACCTGGTTCTCGGTGATGCCGGGGCGCAGAAATTTCATGCACTCCCAGTGCGTGGCGTCGCCGATGGCGCCGACGATGCGGAAGCATTCCTGCTCGTCCGCGCTCTTGACCGCGCGCGCGTCCATCATCGCGCTCATGCCGTCGGTCCAGTTGATGTTGTTCTCCTTGAAGATGTTGATCATGTTGATGTCGATGAAGTCGACGCCGAGTTTCTGGCCGGCGACGCCGTTCTCCTTCATCGCCTGCAGCACCGCCTTGGTGAATTTCGTCACCTGCTGGGTCGAGGCCGGCCCCGCCGCGCCCTTGATCCAGGCGAACGAGTGGCGGACGTTCTCCTTGGGGATCCACGGCGAGTGGCGCTCGATCTGGAAGCCGAGATCGCCCTGCTCGAACAGGATCGGCGCGCCGTCGCCGCACAGCATGGCGTAACGCAGGCCCGGCTTGAGCCGGTTCCAGCCCGGGGTGAGCGTGCCGGTGAGGTAACGCACGTTCTCGTCGTACATGCAGAGCATGGCGCCGAGCCCGTGCTTCTTCATCATCTCGCGGGCCCGCTCGGTGCGGTATTTGCGCAGCCGATCCCAGTTGACCCGCTGCTGCCAATCCAGCCCGGCGATGCCGAAATTCGCTCCCATGTCGCTCTCCCACCCTCTCTGCGCGCCGCCCACCTGTGTCCGAAAATACCTGACCGTGCAAGGTGGCTGCGCGCGGACGCGAGGCGATTTCCGCAGCGATTTGAAGTCGCACGCCAACACATTAGAATTGGTCTCGAGGGAGATCATGATGAGCAAAATCACACGCCGCGGGCTTGCAAGCGGGCTTGCGCGCGGCGGCGCGGCGGGCCTCGTCGGCGCGCTGGCCACGCCGGCGCTGGCGCAAAGCGACAAGCGCAAATGGCGCATGATCACGTCGTGGCCGAAGCGCCTGCCCGGGCCGGGCATGTCGGCGGAGCGCATCGCCGAGCGCATCGGCACGCTGTCGGGCGGCCGTCTCGACGTGACGGTGTCGGCGGCCGGCGAAGTGGTGCCGGCTTTCGAGGTGCTCGACGCCGTCGGTTCGGGCGTCGCCGAGATGGGCCACACCGCGGCGTTCTACTGGCAGGGCAAGGAGCCAGCGGCGGCGTTCTTCACCACGGTGCCGTTCGGGCTCATCCCCAACGAGCACGTCTCCTGGATCGACGCCGGCGGCGGGCAAGCGCTGTGGGACGAGCTTTACGCGCCGTTCGGCGTCAGGCCGTTCATGGGCGGCAATACCGGCGTGTGCATGGGCGGCTGGTTTCGCCGCGAGCTCAAGAGCGTCGCCGACGTGAAGGGCTTGAAAGTCCGCTCGCTCGGACTCGGCGGCGAAGTCTATCGCCGGCTCGGCGCCATCCCGCAGACGACGTCGCCTGGGGAGATTCTGGTGGCGCTGCAATCCGGCGTCATCGACGGCGCCGAATTCGTCGGCCCCGGCTCCGACATCGCGCTCGGGCTCTTCCGCTTTGCGCCGTTCTATTACGGCCCGGGCTTCAACAAGCCGAACGGCACCGGCGAATGCATCGTTTCGCTCAAAGCCTGGGAGACGCTCGACGACGAGATGAAGGCGATCGTGAAACACGCCTGCGCCGCGGAAGCCGCCTTCGCGCTCGCCGAGATGGAGCGGCTCAACATCGAAGCGCTGGCGACGCTCAAGACCCGCGACAACGCGCAGTTGCGCGCGTTTCCGGCCGATCTCGTCGCCGCGGCGCGCGCGACCGCGGGCGACGTGCTTGGTGAGCTTGCCGGGAAAAGCGACAAAGCGCGCAAGGTGCACGATTCCTACATGACGTTTCGCGACAAGATTTCGGCGTGGTCGCATATCTCGGTCCAGGCGGTGCTGGAGGCGCGGGCGGGATAGGATTTTCATGGCCAAGCGCTCTCGCCTCGCGGCGCGTCTCGGCGCCCGAGTTTTTTCTGCGCGCGAGAGAGAACGGAGCGCGCGCGAGCAAAATATGGTCACATCAAACGCGAAACCGGTCAGGTCCAGGGAAAGGGCAGGGGTGGGGCCTGGCTTTCTTTCTTCCGTTACGTCCGTTTCGCCCGATCAAGCTTTCAAGAAACAAATAAAAGAAGGAAGCGGAACGCCGGCAAACGCAGGGTAACGACCGCCGCATCTTGCGATGCGGCGCGCGCTCTTTCGGAGCGCGCACGCTTGCCGGCGTTCCACCGCGGCTCTCATCTCGAGGAGTATTTCATCCCCAAGGTCAGCTTCAGGCCAGGCTTCCTGGGACTCGGTCTGAACGGGCGTTACCCGCCTTCGCCTGTCCCAGTCCAGGGATGCACCTCCCACCCCGGTCATAATGCCGGGAGACATGATGCCCAAGCCGCCCGGGAGCGGACTGCAAATCCACCCGCGGGCACCGCCCTCGCTCCCATGACGCGATGTGCCTCCGCGCCATGTCCTTCAAAGGAAGCGAGGATTATCAAGTAACTGAAGTAGGGACGAATGTCAAGAGGCGTCACCGAAAAAGATATGACGAGGTTTGACCTCTCGCCACGACGTCCGCTTGGCCGACAGCGACAGCAACAATTGCACCAACGGCGGAGTATTCGGGTAAAGACGGAACCTGTTGGCAGGAGGACTGGGCTTCCCCTATGGTCTCTCGCACAAAATCCCACCCGAAGGAGAAACCCAAATGGCATATTCCATGTATGACGCGGCTGTAACGCCCTGCGCCCAGCAGCTTGGCGCACTGGCCGGCATTATCGACAAGGCCGCCGCGCATTGTGCCGCCAACAAGATCGAGGAATCGGCCCTGCTACAGGACCGCTTGTATCCCGACATGTTCTGCCTTGCTCGCCAAATCCGTCAGTCGGCGGACTTCGCCATGAACACCGGCGGCCGCCTCGCTGGCGTTACGCCCCCCGCCATGCCCGCCGTGGACGACACCAGCTTCGCCGCCGCCAAGAGCCGCGTCGAAGCCGCGCTGGGCTTCGTGAAGTCGCTCACTCGCGCACAGGTCGACGGCACGGAGGACAAGGTCATCGCCTGGACCGGTGGCGGCAACGACCGGAAAATGAAGGGCAGCGATTATCTGCAACAGTTCGCCCTGCCGAATTTCTTCTTCTTTGTAACGACGGCGTACAACATCCTGCGTCATCGCGGCGTGCCGATCGGCAAGCGGGACTTCCTCGGCCCGGTCAACTGGCTCTAGGGCGCCTTGCACGGTCTTCCCGAGGCCCGAATAGTTATTTGAAGGCGATCAGATCCGTCCGGCTCAGCGTCGAGGCTTTATCCTTCAAAGCTTCGTTCGCGGCATTCGCGCTGTGCTGATGTAAAATTTGGAACAGCCCGATGGCGATTTCGTAATCCGTGGCGTCCAAGCTCGCGTCGACCGGAACGACGACCGTGTAACCACGCAGCGTTGCTCCGACCGACGTGTAGGTCACCGATCCGCTCACCTTCCAGCCGGCCAGAATGAGCGTCGTAATGTTCTTGGCCTTCAGCGTTTTGTCGAGATCGGTATTGTAGAACCTGTCCTGCGCCTGACTTTCAATTTTGATGTCGCCGGGCGCAGGCAAAACCTCCGGCAGCCAGTTCGACATGGTTGGCGCGCGAGTCCCATAGACAACGGTCACGCCGGCTTGCCGCGCCCGCGCCAGCAATGACGCGATGGCCGGCACCATTTTTCCGGTGCAGTTTGGTTGACGGGAACAAATGGGATCGACGATGTCGAATATGAGCAACGCCGTCGTCGCCGGGTTGAGGGCCACCGGGACCGGATCCGGCGGTGACGGCATTTGCAGTGTCAGCGCAGCCTTGGTCACGGGGAATTACCCGATTGCGACGGAGCCGCTTGCATAACGCTTACGGCTCCTTTTTGGAAGCGAGGAGAAAAAAGTCGAGGATGCGCGCGACGGGCGCGGGCATGATGGCCTTCACTACTTCTCCTTCACCTCCTTCTGCCGCTGCTCACCCGGCCCATCAATGCCGAGCGTCACCACGTCGCCGGCCTTCAAAAAACGTCGCCGGCTTCATGCCGCGGCCTGCGCCCGGCGGCGAGCCGTGACGCGAGGATAACCGCGCCGTTACCCTTGACGCGGCGACGGGCGCCTCGCAACCTCGCGTTGATCCGGCGAGGATTGGGCAGAGGGATGCAAGGGGCTGACGTCATGAATCGGACTATTCCCGTCTTATTGGCGATCATCGTGATTGTCCTCGGCACGGCTTGCGAATGCCGCGCTCAAAGTCAACCGGCTGCCACGCCCGCAGCCCCTGCCCCTCCCACTGCCGGCCAGGCGCCGCCACCACAACAGCCCACGCAGGTGACGAATAGGCCCGCAGCAGAAACTGACAGACCGGGCGAAAGGTGCGTTCAACACACCGGCTATACAGATAAGAGTACGGGCAAGGTCGTCACTGAGAGGGAACAGGCCCTGCAAGAGGTCTCCGTTGAGCTTAAATCCAACCATAATCCAACAGGGGGAAGCCTGGAGAGCACGTCGTACTTGATGCCGGCCGGCGCATCTTTCAACGTCGCAATCAACGAACCCTATGACGCAAAACGGCGTTATTTCGGTTACGTCGAACCGTCTGCCAAACGCGGCGACGTGAAATACGTCAACTTGAACGGCTTCATAGAAGGCGATCATGTCGGTGCAGTTCAGATCCCGGATAACGATCCCCTGGTAAAAGCCAACAGGGTGGATCCGGGCGCGACTCTGGTCACGTTGCAGGTGCCGGATTCAGTCGGAGGATTTTGGTCGTCAGCCGACCTCTACGTATGGAGCTGTACCGGCGGGAGCGTCAAATCCAGGTCCATGATGACGATCATTGCGACCTCCTGGTACGACAGTTTGATGGTCGTCGTGCCGGTGGTCTTTCTGCTCTATTTGGCAGCCGCGGTCGCGACCAAGAGGACCGACATAAGGCCCGATGTGCCGCTATTGCGGTATTTTGATCCGGTCTATATGACCGCGGGCCCAGATGGAAAAGGCAGCCTGTCGAAACTGCAAATCCTGTTCTTCTCACTCATCGTATTCGGGCTGTTGTCCTACATTTTGGGGCGCACCGGCGCTCTATCGGATTTGTCGTCGTCGATTTTGTTGCTATTGGGTATAGCGGGCGTTGGCTCGGCGGCGGCGCGGGGCACGGACGAACAAAAGAACCGTCTCAGCTCCGAGAATCAACTCTGGCTCATTGGCAAAGAGTGGTTGCCGAAGGGTGGCTGGGCCGCCGTGAATACGGCCAGCTGGCATGACATCATCACCAATGACGGAGGCGAATTCGACGTCTACCGCTATCAAAGCTGCATCTTCAGCTTGACCGTCGGCTGCGCGTTGCTGGTGAACGGCGTCAACGAGCTCGCTTCGTTCACGATTCCGCAGACGCTCCTCGGCATCCTCGGGCTCAGTCAGGTCGTCTACATTGGTGGCAAGGTCGTCAGCACCAGTGCGGTCGCCGATCTCGATGCCGCGGTGACGAGCCTGCGAGCGGCGGAAAAGACCTACATCGACGCCGCGAGCGCCAAACCGGGCGGCGATGCGACACAGGCCGCTGTGCCTTCGGTCGAAGCCGCCTTCGCCGATTACATGAACAAGGCGAGGGGTGCTAGGATCCTTTTCGAGTCGCTGACGGAGCAGAAGATCACCGATGCGAAGCTCAAGTCGTCCGTCGCCGTGTGATATCTTCGTTTGAATGCGCGTGACGGGCAGAACGTTTCGTCGCCGTTGTGGCGCGGTCGCGATTGGATTGATCGCCGCATTGGCGCCGGCGCTCGCCGGAGAGGCGCTTGCGGCAAAACCGCCGGTGTCGGCCGAGGCAATGGCCGAATACCGCCAGCTGCTCGAGGCATACAACACCGCGCATGATTCCTATGTCGCCGCCGTCGGCGCCTATTGGTCTTCGATTGCCGACCGGCGGCGGCTGCGCTTTGCCAAGCGCGCCGCCGGCCAGCCGATCGCCCTCGAGGACTATGTGCTGACCCAGCCACCGGCTTATTTGGGGCCGCCCAAGCCGGTCGATCCCACGGCTGCCAAGGAACAGGCGCCGTCGGCGCCGACAGCGACTGTTCCGGTGGTGGCCGATTTCCTGAACGCGGCCCGGCAGGAGTTCAACTTCACGCCGCGAAAGCCCGAGAACGACATCGATTTCAAGCGCGCCTATGCGCAGGCGGCCGCCGCTGCAGGCCTGACCAAGGATCAGGTGGTGAGGATTTACAGCTTCGAGGCGACCGGAAACGGTACCTACGACTTGCAGGCTGGGCTTGAATACAACACCCCGGGTGCTCAAGCGATCACGACGGCGCTCGGCTACAACCAGCTGCTTGCCACCAACAGCGTTGAACTCATGGCCGAGCGGGGCGACCAGTTCGTTGCAAGCCTGCAGGCCAAGACAAAGCAGCTGCCCGACGACCAAAGAAGCCGGCTCGAACGCACGATTGCGGTCGTTGAGGCCATGATCGCCTTCAGCAGAAGCGTGCCGGACGACTGGAGTCAGCACCAGGTATTGGCCGACACCCCGAAGGGCCTGGCGATCCACGCGATGAATCTCGATCTCGACGTCGGCCCACTGCTGCAAGTGCAGAATCTCGTGGAATCCGTTACCTACGCCCGCCGCAAGGGCCGCGGCGGCGATTTGACGGCCGCCGAGCTCGAAATGCTGAATCTGACAGGCGACGGCAATGGCTTCGACATGATCGAAATACCGCAGGAGTGGCGCAACCAGATTCCCACCGCGAATTTCTTTCAGCGCAGCGGTTACAACGATAACTCGATCGTCCGAAGGAATAACGTGGTTGCGACCCTGCTCGCGGCGACAGATGCCGCGATGGACGAGGAAAGCAAAAAACCGGGCGCCAAAGATCTAGCGGCGGTCTTTCCCGACCGGGCAAAATGACGGCCCTGGCCCGAGGGTCGAGCCTGAGGATCGCGCGCAGTGGCGCCTGCGCATTGCGTGCGCGGCCTACTTCTTGGCCTTCACCACCTTCTGCTTCTGCTCACCCAGCCCATCGATGCCGAGGGTGACCACGTCGCCGGCCTTCAAAAACGTCGGCGGCTTCATGCCGAGCCCGACGCCCGGCGGGGTCCCGGTGATGATGACGTCGCCCGGCTCCAGGATGAAATATTGCGAGCAGCACCACACGATATGCCGGCAGTCGAAGATCATGGTAGAGGTATTGCCGCGCTGGCGTTTCTCGCCGTTGACGTTAAGCCACATGGCGAGCTTCTGCGGGTCCTTGATCTCGTCCTTGGTGACGAGCCACGGGCCGAGCGGGCCGAACGTCTCGCAGCCTTTGCCCTTGGTCCATTGCCCGGCGCGCTCGATCTGAAAGACGCGCTCGGAGACGTCGTTGGCGAGGCAATAGCCGGCGACGACGTCGAGCGCCTTGTCCTTGCTCAGGTAGCGCGCGCGCCGGCCGATGACGATGCCGAGCTCCACCTCCCAGTCGAGCTTGGTGGAATCCCGCGGGATGATGGTGTCGTCGTTCGGGCCGCACAGGCATGACGGCGCCTTGTTGAAGATGATCGGCTCTTTCGGGATCGGCATGCCGGCTTCGGCGGCATGGTCGGAATAATTGAGCCCGATGGCGATGAAATTGCCGATCTTGCCGACGCACGGCCCGATGCGCGGCTTGCCTTTCACCAGCGGCAGTTTGTCCGGATTGAGCTTTTTCAGCTTGGCGAGGCCGCCGGGCGAGAGCACGTCGCCGGAAATATCGGGGACGATCTTGGACAGATCGCGGACGTTGCCCTTGGCATCGATCAAGCCGGGCTTCTCGCGGCCGGCTGCGCCGTAACGAACGAGCTTCATGGCTATCTCCTTGGGACTTTGCTTTTGCGGGGACGATATTCTTCTAGAACGCGCCGGGGAATGTGCCGCCGTCGATGAGGATGTTCTGTCCGGTGATGTAGCCGGCCTGCGCCGAGCACAGGAACGCGCAGGTCGCGCCGAACTCGTCGGGCGTGCCGATGCGTTTCGCCGGGACCGCTTCGATGCGTTCGGCCAACACCGTGTCGAAGCTGATGTTGCGTTTCTTCACCGTCGCCTCGACGTTGGAGCGGAAGCGGTCGGTGTCGAAAATTCCCGGCAGGATGAAATTGATGGTGACGTTGGAGGCGGCGACCGAGCGGGCGACGCCGGCCAGGAACGCGGTGAGGCCGGCGCGCGCGCCCGACGACAGATCGAGGCCGGCGATCGGCATTTTCACCGAGCCCGAGGTGATGTTGACGATGCGGCCGAATTTCTTCGCCACCATCGGGTCGATGGCCTTCTGGATGAGCTCGATGGCCACGATCATGTTGCCGATGACGCCGTCGAGCATTTTCTGGCGGTCGAGCTCGCGGAAATCGCGAAACGGCGGGCCGGCATTGTTGTTGACCAGAATGTCCGGCTCCGGACAGGCGGCAAACAGCGCCTTCTGACCTTCGGCCGAGGCGACGTCGGCGGCAACCGCCGTGATCTTGGCGCCGGTCGCCTTGCGCAGTTCCTCGGCGGTGGCGGCGAGGCGCTCCTTGTCGCGGCCGTTGATCACCACCTCGCAGCCGGCCTCGGCCAGGCGGTGGGCGCAGGCGCGGCCGAGCCCGCGGCTCGAGGCGCAAACGATTGCCTTGCGGCCCGCAATCCCAAGGTCCATGCCTTACGCTCCTTAAGCTCACTCCCGCGGCATGGAAGCGTGCCGCCTATTGCTGTTCTCGTAACTGCGCCTCTTTAAGTCAACCCGGCCGAGACCGCTTAATCCGCAATGCCGTTCCTGCCGAACGTATCGCTCACCGAACTGGTGCTCATCATCGCGCTGGCGGCCTTTTCCGGGATCGCCGGCGGGGTCGCGGGCTACGGCACCGGCGCGCTGATGCCGCTCGTCCTGGTGCCGATCGTCGGCGCCGCGCCGGTGGTGCCGATCATCGCGGTGTCGGCGATGTTCACCAACACCGCGCGCATTGTCGCGTTCCGGCGCTTGCTCAATTTGCGCCGCGCCGTGATCGCGCTCGTCGCCGCGCTGCCGACCTGCGCGCTTGGCGCCTGGCTCTACACGCTCTTGACCGGCCGCGGCGCGGCGCTGGTGATCGGCTTGAGCCTGATCGCGACGGTGCCGCTGCGTCGGGTGTTGAGAAACCGCGGCCATCACCTGGGCGAAAAAGGCTTTGCCGCAGCGTCCGTCGGCTGGGGCGTCGTCGTCGGCGGCACCACCGGTGCCGGCGTCATCCTGCTGTCGCTCCTGATGGCGACCGGCCTCGAAGGCGGTGCGGTGATCGCAACCGACGCCGCGGTGTCGGTCATCATGGGCGTCATCAAGATTTCGGTATTTGCGCTCGCCGGCGTGTTCACGCCCATGGTGTTGACGATCGGGGTGCTGATCGGCGCTATCGGTTTTTGCACCACTTTCATCGCCAAGCTGATCGTCGAGCGCCTGCCCGTGCATGTGCACACCGCGATGCTCGACGCCGTGGTGATCGTCGGCGGCTCGGTGATGATTTACGGGGCGCTGAAGTAGGTAGCTCGAATGAGCGGAGCGACATCCGGGACTGCCTTTCGGCTGTATCCCGCATGTCGCTCCGCTCATGCGGGCTACGTGCCGCGGCTCAAGGCCACTTCACCACCGGCGGCAGCGAGGAAAGGATCGATTCCACATTGCCGCCGGTGCGCAGGCCGAAGATGGTGCCGCGGTCGTAGAGCAGGTTGAACTCGACATAGCGGCCGCGGCGCACCAGCTGTTCCTCGCGCTCGGGTTCGCTCCAGGGCGTGGCGAAATTTTTGCGCACGAGATCGGGATAGATGCCGAGGAAGGCGCGGCCGATGGCTTGCGTGAAGGCAAACGTCGCGTCGAAATCGGTTTCGAGATAATCGTAAAAGATACCGCCGATGCCGCGCATTTCATTGCGGTGCTTGAGAAAGAAATAGTCGTCGCACCATGTTTTGAATTTGTCATAGGGTGCGACGGCGGCATGCGCGTCGCAGGCGGCTTGCATCGCCGCATGGAAAGCCACCGCGTCGGGATCGTCCTGGCGCCGCCGGCGCTCCAGCAGCGGAGTCAAATCGGCGCCGCCGCCGAACCACGATTTCGTCGTCACCACGTAGCGCGTGTTCATGTGCACCGCCGGCACATGGGGATTGTGCAGGTGCGCGATCAGCGAAATGCCGGTGGCGAAGAAGCGCGGGTCGTCGGCCGCGCCCGGAATGTCCTTGCGGAATTCCGGGGCGAATTCGCCGAACACCGTGGAGACGTGGACGCCGACTTTTTCGAAGACGCGGCCTTTCATCATCGCCATGACGCCGCCGCCGCCGGCGGCGCCGCCGTGATCGGTGCGGCTCCAGGGCGTGCGCGTGAATCGGCCGGCCGGACGGTCGGCGAGCGGCCCTGTCGCGGGCAGGGCATCTTCCACGGCCTCGAACGCCGCTACGATTTGGTCGCGCAGCGCTTCGAACCATGCTTTTGTCTGCTTTTTGCGCGCCTCGATATTGTCGGTATCCATGATGCTAGAATGTCATAAAATCGCTCAACAATGTCGATCCTTCGCAAGCTCGTCGGAGTTCGATCATGCCGGATAAATTCTTGCCAAATCGCCTGACGCGCCGCCGCCTGATCGCGGGCGCGGCCGGCGCCGGTGCGGTTTTGATCGCGGCGCCCGCTTTGCTGCGCTCGGCGCGGGCGCAGAGCTGGCTGCCCGGCAATCCGTTCAGTCTCGGTGTTGCGTCCGGCGCCCCGCGTTCCGACGGCTTCGTGCTGTGGACGCGGCTTGCGCCCGAGCCGATGTCGGCCGATCCGGGAACCCCCGGCGGCATGCGCGGCGGCGACGTCGCCGTCAACTATGAGATCGCGACAGACGCCGCCATGCACGACGTCGTGCGCAAGGGCGAGGCCACGGCCGAACGCACCTTTGCCTATTCGGTGCATCTCGATGTTAGCGGGCTCGAGCCCGGCCGGCCGTATTGGTATCGCTTCATGAGCGGCGACGCGGCGAGCAGCGTCGGCCGTGCGATGACGTTGCCGGCGCCGGGAGCGTCCCTCGACAAGCTGCGCTTCGGCTTCGTGTCATGTTCCAACTATGAGCACGGCTATTTCTCGGCATACCGGCATCTGACCGACGAAAATCCCGACGTCGTGCTGTTCCTCGGCGATTACATCTACGACACCATCGAGGAGAACAAACCGACCGTGCGCCGCCACAGCGACGGCGTGCCGACGACGACGCTGCCGCTCTATCGCAACCGCTATGCGCAATACCGGCTCGACCCCGACCTGCAAAACCTGCACGCCCAGGTACCGGCGCTGGTCACCTGGGACGACCACGAAGTGGAGAACGACTACGCCGACCAATGGTCGCAATGGTTCGTCGAACCGGCGCGTTTCCTGTTGCAGCGCGCCGCCGCCTACCGGGCGTTCTACGAGCACATGCCGGTGCGGCCGATCCTGTCGCATCCGCAAGGGCCGGTGATGCGGGTCTATGACCGCTTCAGCTTCGGCGACCTGATCGAGATTTCCATGATCGACGGCCGGCAGTATCGCTCGCGCGAAGCCTGCTACGGACCGCCGAACAAAGGCGGCGGCCATCTGGAGAGCAACGCAAGTTGCCCCGAACGGCTCGCCGCCGGCCGCAGCATGATGGGCTTCGCCCAGGAATCCTGGCTCTATTCGGGGCTCGCGCACTCGAAGGCGCAGTGGAATCTGATCGCCCAAGACGTGCTGATGGCGCAGTTGCGGCAAAAGCTCAACGGCGCCGACGCCTTCTGGACCGACGATTGGGACGGCTATCCGGCCAATCGCACGCGGCTCCTCAAGCGCATCGCCGACACCCGCGTGGCCAATCCGGTGGTGGTCGGCGGCGACATCCACGCCTTTTTCGCCAACGATCTGCACCTCGATTTCGACGACCCGGCTTCGCCGGTGGTGGCGACCGAGTTCGTCGGTACGTCGATCTCGTCCTATCCGGCGCCTTACGAGCTGTTCGCGCAAGCGCTGCCCGCCAACCCGCACGTCAGATTCTTCGAAAGCCGGCGGCGCGGCTATGTCAGCGTCGATCTCGAACGCGCCCGCATGCAGGTGCGGTTGCGCGTCGTGTCCGATGCCCACGATCCCAAGGCCGATATTGCGACGCTGAAGACTTTTGCCGTCGAGAGCGGGCGGCCGGGCGTGGTCGAGGCGTAAGGCTGGCGCAGAACGTCTATTCCGCGTCGGCTTTTTCGGCCAACCAAACCTTGATCAAGGATTGATACGGCACATCGCGCTTATTGGCGGCGACCTTGATACGATCAAGCAGTCCTTGAGGCAGGCGGAGCGAAATGGCACTCGTCGAAAGCTTCAGATTAGGAAATCGCGCGCGATGCGCCTTGCTCAAATCGAAATAATCCGCCGTATCGTGGCTTTCCCAGAATGCGCGTTCTTCCGCTTCCGTCTGAAATTTCGGGACGGTCTTAAGTTTCTTGTTCATAGCGGGCTCTTTCTTTACGGCTCATCTTGCGAGACGAAATAACGCGGATAAGCGTTTCGTTCTGACGCAGTTTAAGACTCACCTGTAACCAACGACCAAGCGCCGTCCTGCCGTAAGCGTGAAAGCGCTGTTCTTCGCCGCTGTGCTTCTCATCGACCAACACAAGGATACGTGGATCGACGAAAACTTGTTCGGCCTCCTGTTGACCGACGCCGTGTTTGTCCAAGCTCTTTCTGCTATTGCCGTCATCCCAATCAAACCCGAGTTGGCCAAAGCCGAGCATGATCGTATATTACCATAATATACATGATTTCCAACTTTAGTCCTTGGAACGGCGTATGGTCGCCACCCCTCCGGTCTGCCGCAGCGCTTCGCCCGCGGCCATGGCGGCGGCGACCGCGATGTTGAGCGAGCGCAGGCCGGGGCGCATCGGGATGACGAGACGGGCATCGGCGGCTTGGTGCACCTCCGGCGGCACGCCCGCGGATTCGCGGCCGAACAGCAGCACGTCGGCCGGCGCGAATCGGTAATCGAGATAGGGTGTCGCCGCGCCGGTCGTGAACAGCACCAGGCGATGGCGTTCGGCCGCCCGCCAAGCCTCGAAATCGCGCCACGAGCCGTGGCGCACGATGGTCACGGCATCGAGATAGTCCATGCCGGCGCGGCGGAAGGCGCGGTCGGAGGTCGGGAATCCGGCAGGCGCTATGATGTGAGCCTCGATCCCCAAGCAAGCGCACAGCCGAAGCACGGTTCCGGTGTTCTGCGGGATGTCGGGCTGATAAAGGGCGATGCGCATGGCCGAAATCCGGGCGGTTCGGTGCCGGCAAGACCGGGCTGTGCGTGCCGGCAACCCTACCCTTGCACTCTCCCGGCAAGGGTGCCAATAAAACGCCGCCGGTATGCGTCGCCTCTGACCTTCCCCAGGCCGGATGCGACCGGTCTGTCCGCCGCCACAAGCCCTCCTCGGTAGGGAAGGGGCGAGGTTCGCAGCGCGGATGGGATGACCGGCAAGACGGATAAGGCATAAGGTTCGATTATGAGCGGACATTCGACCTATCAGCCGCAAAGCCCATTCATGCA
>Ga0307476_10001506_pt1 | contig 14166 bp, 10 predicted proteins | sample atmos_gasesECM2C_2_FD_203314 | JGI IMG/M metagenome (GOLD analysis project Ga0307476, IMG submission 203314) | Hardwood forest soil microbial communities from Morgan-Monroe State Forest, Indiana, United States - atmos_gasesECM2C_05 | ecosystem: Environmental > Terrestrial > Soil > Temperate... | reverse complement strand
TCCTTATAAGTGCTTGAAAGAATTGGCGGGGACGACGGGACTCGAACCCGCGGCCTCTGCCGTGACAGGGCAGCGTTCTAACCAACTGAACTACGTCCCCACTCGCCAAATCAACAAGATGCGAAACAACCAGTGTTTATGCGGCCTTGCGCCATTTGCATACCATGCACGGAATACCTTTTATTGCCTAAAAGAGCGCGATTCCTGTCCGAACCGCCCCCAGATTTCGCCATTTCCGTGCACTTCTGCGATTTCCAAAGGCGCCCGCGCAAAGAGCGCCGGGCGACGCAGAGCTCTGCCAACCCGGGCAAAACCACTAGCAAAACTCTCGCAAACCTTTGTGACAGAAATATCCTAACAGCTTCTCGCTGAACACGAAAGACCATCTTCATTTTCCCGCGGCCTAAAGTCCCTCTCGTGAGTCGATGGGCATCGATTGTGCAGTTGAAGAATGCGAATCTAAGGACGCGTGTTGCAGAACTTATGTTGGACCCATTGACAGCGGTTGAATTCCACTTCAAGACGAAGGCTGCTTTTCGAACCTGCTGCCGATCCGGAACCGGCTTCCGGGCAGATGAGCAGAGTCGAGATCAAGCAGCCATGCGATCGAGCGGCTCGCCTGGACCAGTGAGACCTCAAATGGGCAATTCGGATCCTTTGTTGGACTCACCGATGAGTCGTTGATAGCGTGGTCGGTAGATTCCGAGCCGCTTCATTCTGGACACTAACGTTGTACGCTTAAGACCAAGTCGGGCCGCTGCTCCTTGAGGCCCTCCTATCATTCCTCCGGCGACCCGTATTGTCTCTAAAATCAGAGCCGCTTCGTGATCACGCAGTGTACTTGGAGAGGCAACCGAGGGCTTTGTATTTTCCTGGGGTGCGGGAAGAGGATTCGGAAGCACTCCGTTGTCCGATCGGATTACAGCCCGTTCGATAAGATTCTGTAGTTCCCGCACATTGCCGGGCCAATCGTATGCAATGAATGCATTCATGGTTTTCTGTGATATCTGTGCAACGTGCTTCCCCATGCGATGTGCAAACACCTCGACGAAATGCAGGACCAGTTGTCGAATGTCCTCTCGGCGCTCCCGCAGGGGCGGAACCAGGACCGGAAATACGTTCAGCCGGTAGTAAAGATCACTGCGGAATTCATTCCGTGCGACCATGTCATCCACATCGCGATGAGTGGCGGCGATCACTCGCACGTTGATGCGATGCGTGCGGCCGCTGCCCAGCCGCTCGAACTCTTGTTCTTGCAAAACGCGCAGAAGTTTCGGCTGCAGGGCCAGAGGCAAGTCCCCTATTTCGTCCAGAAAGAGAGTGCCGGTATCCGCCATTTCAAAGCGGCCAACTTTTTGCGTCACCGCCCCGGTAAAGGCACCCTTCTCGTGCCCAAACAACTCGCTCTCCAACAGATCGAAAGGGATAGCAGCGCAGTTAAGCTTCACGAAGGGGTGCCCACAGCGCGAGCTCAGATTGTGAATGGCATGGGCGATCAATTCTTTCCCCGTTCCAGTTTCTCCCAGAACCAGCACAGTAGAATCAGTTGGCGCTACACGTTGCACTTCCGCGAGAACTGACTCAAGAGCGGGGCTGTTACCGACAATGTGATTAAATTGTCGGTCTCTATCGTCGTTTGCGACAGATCGTAGTCTCTCAGACGTGCCCACAATTACCTTCCACCAAAACCACGCAAGCGACTTAAATCAGCCCTCGGCCTCAAATGCCGCTCGAACGCTCTCAAGTAGAATTTCACCATCAAAAGGCTTGACCATAAATTTCACTGCGCCGCCTCGCATTGCCTGCAACCGCATGTCTTCGTCCCCATGTGCAGTGATAAAAATGGTCGGAATCAGGCAGCGATCGGCATTCAACTTAGCTTGAAGGTCCAGTCCAGACATCCCCGGCATGCGGATATCGGTGATCAGACACCCAGTTTCGTGCTGCCGGCCCGATCTCAAGAAATCCTCGGCCGTGGCGAACGATTGCACTGAAAAACCCGCCGATTTCAGCAAACGTTGCACGGCGACTCGATAGGAATCGTCGTCTTCAACAACGGCAACCATTTTTTTCTTCTTCTCCCTTGCCATACAGGTACAGGATTGGTCCGTTCTTGGCAAAAACGCAATTATTGTTTGTGATAAGGGCGGTTACATATTTGTATAAGGGAGTTCGTAATAATGCGGGCCGCGTTGGGAGATGTTCTCAGCGATCTGCGCTAGTCACTGGCGGAAGTTTAAGCTTTTCCGCAATTCTTCCCAGCTCAGCTGGAGAATTAGCTTGCATCTTGCGCATGACTTGGCCGCGATGGACGGTCACGGTAATTTCGCTCGTACCTAGCGTCGAGGCAATCTGCTTACTGATCATACCGGAAATCATGAGACGCATGACCTCGCGCTCGCGCACCGTCAGCTTTGCGTAGCGTTCTTGTAACTGCGCAGTCTCGTTCTGCTCCTGTCTCGTCTCGACACTCTTTTTCAGAGCTTGCTGAATCGCATCGATCAGATCCTGATCGCGGAATGGCTTTGTCAGAAACTCCACTGCACCAGACTTCATCGCTTTGACAGTCATGGGAATGTCTCCATGGCCTGTGATGAAAATAATAGGGATCTGAACTCCCGCTTCATTTAATTTGCTTTGGACGTCCAGTCCACTCATTCCAGGGAGTCGCACATCAAGCACGAGGCAACTAGGACCATCTGGAAGCTTGTGACCCAGGAAATCCTGCGGCGTGGCGAACGACTCGAAATGCAAACCGACAGTCTTCAATAAACGTTGCATAGCCTCCCGCATACGCGAGTCATCGTCGATGATGAGCACGGTAGGTTGATCGGTGGAAGTCATGCAGGGACGGCCGTTCTGATGGGTAGTGTGAAGTGAAAGGTTGTGCCTCGTTCGGAGTTCGCGGCGGCCCATACGCGCCCACCATGCGATTCCACGATGGAGCGAGTGATTGCGAGTCCCAAACCTGTGCCATGAGGTTTGGTCGTAAAGAATGCATTAAAGATCTCATCTGCTTTTTCAGGCGGTAAGCCCACGCCGTTATCTGTGACCGAGATCTGCAATTTACCATCTTCTCTCAACTGCGACTTGATGATCAGTTCGCCGCCGTTCTCCCTCATCGACTCGATACCATTGAGCATGAGGTTCATGAATACCTGCTGTAGTTGCACACGATCGGCCGTAATTTTCGGTAGTTCATCTGCTAATTCTGTGCGCAGCGAAACTGCATGCCGGTGGGACTCGCTTCGCAGCAGCAGGTCCATTTCCTCGATGATTTCGTTTACGTCGACCATGTCCAAGTGTGAAGAATCCTTTCGGTACAGTGAACGGACACGGTCGATGATTTGGGCTGCATGCTTAGCGTCCCTAGCCATTTCCAATGCCGCTTCGCGTGCTTCCGATACATCAGGCTGATCGCGATCAAGAAATCGCGCGCAGGCTTCAGCGTTTGTCACTGCTGCGCCAATTGGCTGCTTGATGTCGTGTGCGAGCGAGGTGGTCAATTCGCCCAGTGTGTTCACGCGATTTACGTGAGCAAGGTCTGCTTGAAGCTGTTCAGCGCGTTTGCGATCCTCGATGTCGGTCGAGTTACCGTACCACTTGATGATCTTGCCTCTGACATCCCGGAGCGGCACGGCGCGATTCACAAACCAACGATATTGCCCATCCACTGCCCTCCGAAAGCGCGCCTCGCTCTCAAAGGGTTGACCGCTCGCGAGAGAGGCGCGCCAGCCATCTGAATGTCGCTCCAAGTCTTCCGGATGAACCGCGGCTTCCCAGCCTGAACCGATCGTCCTCTCGGTGGACAATCCCGTGTATTCCTCCCAGTGGCGGTTGGCAAAATCCACATATCCGTCGGCCAGAGCGGTCCAAGCAAATGTCGGCATTGTTTCAATCACGTCGCGAAGCTTCTTTTCTTGACGCCGGAGGTGCTGAACGCGGAGGCGATAGGCTGCCCAAAGCACTCCGAGGAAAGCGGCCACACAGAGCGCACGGAACCAGTTCGTTTGGTAATAGGCCGGTGAAATCGAAAAATGGAGCGTATCTCCTGTTTCGTTCCACACGCCACTGTTGTTGGCTGCGGTCACGCGAAAAACGTAGTCTCCCGGCGGGAGGTTTGAGTATTGCACCTCGCGGTCGTTGGCGACCTCCCGCCAGGTGCGATCCTGCCCTTCGAGCATATAGCGAAACTGAACTTTTTCCGGCGCGACAAAACTGAGCGCAGTGTAATCAATCTTAAGATCGCGGATTCGGGGTGGAAGGTGTAATCCGTTCGACGCATCGTAGGTTTTGTCATTCGCGGTGATCCGTTCGATGTGCACTGGCGGTGGCACTTCGTTGAAGGGAAGGTGGCGCGGATCGATCACGCTGAGACCATCGTAGGACACGAACCAAATTCTTCCGTCCAGGGATTTCGCGACCGGAGCACCGGCTCGGTCGAAGGAAACTTCGTGCATCATTACTCCGTCCGAGGCGTCGAAGAGGGTGGGGTGAACTATCTGCTTCGCCGCCTGACCTCTATCCTCTGCGGCAGTCCAAGCGTCAATTTCGGAGCGCGCCAAGCGCAGCAGCCCACATGGCGTATACAACCAGAACGAATGATCGTCGCCTTGTATCATCCAGTGAATCGCATCGCAGGGTAACCCGTTCTCATGAGAAAGCGTGGCGAAATGCCCATTTTTCATCCGGCTCAAGCCACCATCGGTTGCCGCCCAAAGCGTGCCGTCTCTCTCCACTTGTAGATTGCCGACACTGCCTTTGGCGAGTCCGTCCGCGGCTGTGTATGTCTCTTTAATGCGGCCGTCGGCGAGATGGGAGATGCCGCCCTGATAGAATCCCAGCCAAATACCGCCTCGCAAAGGATCCGCCGCCAAACTTAGCGCAAAGTCTCTATGGCCAAGGCCGATCCAGGGAATCTGTTTGACGAATTTGCTATCCCTCAGCTGAAACAGTCCCTTTTGCCGGTCGGCTATCCACAGATTCGCAGCCGAATCTTCACCAACGCTGTCCGACGCATCTACGCCAGCCCTGGCCACGGAAACAAATCGATTACCCTCCAAATATCCGAACTGCCTCTGCGTGGACACCCATATTCGTCCGCCACTGTCCTGAAAAAGAGAAGTCGGGGCCGATCCATTGAGCTTGTCGTACGTGGTGAATTGCGCTTCACGCCCCCGATCGAGGCCGCCAGGCGTGGCAACCCAAACACTTCCATCTCTATCCGCAAGAACCGACCATGCCAGGCTATTGGACAAACCTTCTTTAACAGAAAAGGTAGCAACTGCTGTGGCCCGAAATCGATCCAGGCCGTCCGGGGTTGAAGCCCAAATGTTGCTCTCTCGATCTTCAAAGAGTGCGAGGACATCATCGCTAGACAGGCCGTCTGCTTGTCTAAAGACGTCCGCTTTTCCGTCGTGGATATGCACAAGGCCCGCGTTGTAGGCAGCGATCCAGAGGCCGCCATCATGGTCGCGGAGCAGTCTTCTAGTCAGGAAGGGCTGCACAGTGCCAGGTAGCCGATATGCTTCGATCTTTCCGTCAGAGAACCGTCGAAGTCCTCCCTCGATGCCGATCAGTAACTTGCCGGCGTCGTCTTCGGTGAAACCTTCAAGGGGACGAACTCCGATGGGTAGTGGATAGAACTTCGGCGGACCAGGCCTCCACTTCCACATACCAGTTCCCGTAACTGCCCAGAGATCGCCCTTCCTGTCCTCATACACACTGTCAACCATTCCTCGGCCCAGGCTGCCATCGTTCCCATAGCAGCGGACGCCGCTCGTCCCAATCGCGCAGAGCGTTGCCGGACCCGTCTCACTGCCGAGGGCGCCGCCAGACCATATTGTCCCTTCACGATCCTCACGGAGGGCCCAAATCACCTGTCCGTCAATCTTCGGATAGCGCGTAAGTTTTCCGTCCTTCCAGGACGCAACCCCGTTGATGGTGCCAATCCACAGCACCCCATCGTGCGCGACCATCAGGCTGTAAATAATATGGGAGGGGAGATCCTGACCCGTCGGCGGGTGCCAGGGAACCGCACGTACGCCATCAAAGCGATACAACCCGAATTCCGTACCCAGCCACAAGTAACCATCGGGCGTTTGCGCAAATGCCCAAATTATTCCCCGCGCAAAGCCATCACGCACTCTCCATACCGTATGCGCGTATTGACTCACGTCGAGTGAAGGGTCTAATGCAAGTGCGGAAGGACACAAGAGAAGCAGGCTTAACGCGACTACGACGAAAGCCGCCGCGATTTTGACACGTGCTTTCTCGTTCGCTGGCATCAGTGGCAACACATTCCAGGTCGATTACCGTTTCAGGTACAGGTGTGAATTACTCTCAGAGAATATATAACTGCCTATACGTCCTGCATACATGTTAGGTCTTTGCGGTTTTAAAATGCATTGGTCAGGACCGCAGACTCAAAACTGTGCCTCTGTGAGTTCTTGTCGCTCTCCAATTCCGAATCAGAAGCTGAACCTCAGCGCAAACTGAATCTGGCGTGAAGTGCCGGCTCCCAAAGTCCTTCCGAGAGTGTTGAAGATTTCTCCGAAGCTCGGGGTACCGAATGTGGTGTCCGGCTGATCGAACGCCGGATGGTTAAAGATATTGAAGAATTCGGCGCGGAACTCGAGGTTACGCGATTCGCCGAGTTTCGTCTCCTTCAGCACGGAGAAGTCCACATTGCGGAAATTCGGCCCATAGATGGTATTGCGGCCGCAATTGCCAAAGGTCCCCGCGGCCGGCATGGAGAACGCCGCCCGGTTGAGCCAGTCGGTAACGGTCTTCGGGTGCGCATAAGGATCAATGCCAGCAACGCAATCCGGCCGTTGGTTGGTGAAATCACCGCTCCCGAAGGTGTTCGTTCCGATGTAAACGGTATCGGCGACGCCTGTGCGCAAAATTCCCAGCGTGGAGACGCGCCAGCCTGAAGCCAGTTTGCTGCCGAGGCCCGAACTGAGGAAACGATGGCCCTCACCGAGCGGCACCTCATACAGAAGGTTGAAGGTAAAGTTCTGACGGACGTCGCCGGAACCGTTGCCTCGCTCGGCTTTTATGTTGTTGAGGTTTTGGGGGTCGGAAGCGAAAAGCCCCGGATCTTCTACATCGTCAATCGCGTGGCCGAAGGTGTAGTTTGCCTGGAAGCTCAAACCGGCCTTGCCCGCACGGCGAATAAGGGAGAGTTGCAGCGCGTTATAAGAGCTGAACCCCGAGTCGGTTTGGAGCGTAATGTTGCCGAAGTTCGGGTTCGGACGAGCCCCAAGTGAGGGATCGATGTAGTTGATGCCCTCTTCGCGCCAGAGCTTCACGCCATGGTTGCCTACGTAGGCGACCTGGAAAGTTATGTTTTGAGCAAATTGACCCGCGACGCTCAGGTTCCACTGGTTCGAATAGACATCCGGCTTATGCCACGGGAAGCCGTTTACGTTCGGCGGCGGCGGCGTAGCTGCCTGCGAGAGGAACGGATCATAGGGATAGGACAGGTTCGGAATTTGCTGCTGTAAAAGCGTGACGTTGCCCGGCACGGTGTTTCCGGGAACATAGTACGAGCCGAAGCCCACGGGATAATCCTGGAAGTAAATTCCGTACCCGTTGCGGATCACGAGGTGTTGCGTTGGGGACCAGGCGATGCCCACGCGCGGACCGAAGTCTTTGTTGTTGATCGCGAAGTACGGATCGCCTGGGGGCCCGAGTGTACCGGTGCGCGTGTCGTAGGGCCTAGTGGCGTAGCGAGAGTCGTGAGGAACGGTTTCAATGTCGTAGCGAAAACCGAGGTCCAAGGACAGAGTTGGCCGCACCTGGAACTGGTCGTTGACGAAAAGACCGACTTGCGTCGCGCGCACACCGTTGCCGGGAGTGGCGTTCACGATGGTGACGGTCGAAAGCTGGTCGTTGACGAAAGCTTGCGGTGAGTTGAACTGCATCGTTGGGCTGGCAGTGCTGTCGCTATTGACCCAGATGCGGTAGATGGTGCCGCCCCAAGTCAGGACATGGCGTCCTTTCACCTTGCTCATGGTGTCGCCATACTGGAAGCTCGTATTGTTCTTGAGGAAGTTGCCCTGCGTTCCGGGGATGACGCTGTACCCGACCACGGTGGTCAGCGGCAACGGTTCCGCTTGATCGATCTGGCTGCCCCAGCGCTGGATACCGGCGAGGAAGTCATTCACCATGCTCCTGCTGAAGACGTGCTCTTCGTGAATGGCAACATTCGTTGTGCGCACGGGAACGATCTGGTGGTCGTCCACGCCCAAGGAAGACGGAACAACACCAAAGAACGGCCCGTGAACGTCGGAGTCGTTAGCGTTGACGCGCACGAATGCGGAATCGTGAGTGCTGAATACCTGATCGAGGCGGATGGAGGCTGTGTCTTCACGAACATCCGAAACCTGCGTGGTCGTGTAGTTGTCGGTGAACTGATCGGAACCAGCAGAGGTGCCGATGGGAAACATGTTCAGAATCGGCGTGAGTTGCGGAGAATTGGCCTGGACTTGGCTGCGCTCGAGCGCGCTCGGAACCGTGCCCGAGCCGGTGATGCCGATGCGTTGGCGCGATCCTTCGTAGTTTAGGAAGAAGAAGGTCCTCCCCTTGCGGATTGGGCCGCCAATATTCCCGCCAAAATCATTGAAGCGGAATTCCGGCGCCGTGCCGGTGGTCGCGAAAAAGTTCCGCGCATCGAGAATGTTGTTGCGGAAGTAGTCGTACGCGGTTCCGTGAAAATCATTGGTTCCAGATTTGGTGGCGATGTTGATATAGGAGCCTGCAGCGCGGCCGTATTCGGCGCTGTAGTCGCTGGTCTGGACGTTAAATTGCTCGACCGTATCCAGGCTGCCGGTGAGCAACCGGGCGCCGCGCTCGAAGCCATTGGCCATGTACGGCTGGTCAACTCGCGAGGCGTCAATGCCGTCAATCGAGAACTGGTTGTGACCGGAGTGTAGGCCGTCGAAGGTGAGGTCCGCGATGAAGTTGCTGCGGAGAACGGCTCCAGGAGTAAGCAAGCTGAAACGAGCATAGTCGCGTCCGTTGATCGGCAGCTCGCCGACTTCCTGATTGTCGAGGACCATGCCGGTGCTGGCGTCAGCTTTGTCAATGATGGGCGCCTCGGACGTGACGATCACCTCTTCTTTCACGGAGCCTACCGTAAGCGTTAAGGTCAACGTGACGGTCGTCGCCACGTTCAACATGACGCCCGTTTGCTTTAACTGCTGGAAGCCTTCGTGTGCCACAATGATGGTGTACGTCCCTACGGGAAGGTTCGTTAATGCATAGTGTCCTTGGCTATCGGTTTGTGCTTTGCGAACGGCGCCGTTCGCACTGTTCGTAACCGTAACGGTAGCATCGGAAATGGCGGCCTTGGTTGGATCCAGGACTTGTCCGGTAATTTCGCCGGCGGTTTGTGCCTGCCCATGTGCTAAGGGTGTTGTGCCAATGATCGACGACAGGATTAAGGCTAAAGGGACAAGCATTGAACTGAAGACACCCCTGCCTCGAACAAAAAGCTGCGCACTCCCTTCACCACTTGAGATACCTTCGGCAGACAGAGCTAATAATCTCCGCAACTTCGCGTCGCGCCCTGGAGTTAATGCCGTTAAGCCAGTTTCCGAGACTCTGCTGATTGCTTTCACTGGAACCCCATGAAGAGCTTCAAGTCCCTGAAGCTGAAGCCGAAACCGAGACATTCCTTGGAATTGGGCGAAAAACGCTCCATCCGTAGAAGTGGCACCCGAACTTTACCCGCAACGAAAATAATTCTAAACCCGGGGCTTGCCCTTTTTCTTACCAAGCTGGCGGCGATATAAGCGCCGCGGCACGAACCGGCCCAGCCATCAAACCGTATTCGAGTCTGAGTCTTCTCAGAGCGCAATTATTGTTTGTGATAGGCGTGCCTATGTTTTTGTATAAGGGAATTCGTATTACTGCGGGTGGGGTTGGGAGACATCTCAGCGGTCTGCGCGAGTCACAGTCGGAAGTTTGATCGTTCCCGAAAGGTCTTCTGAATGACTTGTCTGAGTCTCCTACGAGCTCTGGCGAGCCGTGCCTTCACTGTTCCAGTTGGCACCCCGAGGAACTGCGCCGTTTCGCGAATGCTCAAACCATCGACATCGCGCAATCGAAAGGTCGTCAGCAGAACGGGCGAGAGGCGCAAAGTCGCATAAGCCAGCGTTTCCGCAATTTGTCGCTTGCGATATAGCTCTTCGGGACCTGGTCGGGTATCCGACACCATGTCTGCTGGGGGGAGACTCTGCTCGCCACAGGGTTCATCCAGAGCGACTTGCACTTGTGGGGGACGTCGACGTAACTTCATGCGTGCGGAATTAATGACAATCGCTGTCAGCCACGTGGACATCTTCGCTCGCCCTTTGAATTGTTCTACGTGTCTCAAGGCTGACAGCAAAGCGTCCTGAACTGCATCCTCCGCGTCAGCGGCGTTGCCCAGATGACCCAGGGCGATTCGACGAAAGCGAAGCGAGTGGCTAGAGATAACGTCTGTTAACTCCTGCACTCTTCTCTGATAGCCTTCGACCAACCCTGCTTCTGCATTGATTTCTATCACCGTCGTCGCCATAGATGGAACCCTCTGTTCACCTGGTGAAACAATCCGCGTGTGCATAGCTCTGCAACTCAGTGACCGAAAAGAGATACACGCTCATTCAAGAAGGCGGACGGTTCCGAAGCCGGCTTGGACACGTTGTCCGCATCGACTCTTATCGAGCGACGGTTGACGTCATAGATTGTGGAAGCCGGATACGTGCTGAACGCGTCATCGTTGCAATGGAAATCGCTTGATTTTCAATTCGTGGAGTCGCTATTACAACGCGGAGCCGGTACGGAGTCGCTATTTCGTCACGGCTGCAACCTTCACATGCCCTCGTCACAATCGCGGCGAATTCATGCTAACTGCTCCGCGCACGATTGATAGGAGCGATGCCGAGGAAATCAGACTGCAGTTTTCAAGGTGAAACGCGTTTGGGCAGTCAGTTGCTCACCTGAGGAGCGCAGCGATATTGCTGCAAGGAACTCACAGTGACTACAAACAAGATGTCGGTCGTCGAGAACAATGAGGCAATCGTTGAGAGCAGGAAGAGCGGACTGGAGCTGTCGAGTAACGTGCCAACAGATTTTGAATTTGCCGAGTTCTTCGGCGGCGGCTCCGAATACTTTCCGTTTTTGAGACCGCCACTTTGGCAGTCCAGCTGGATTCGTTTGTTTAGACAGGAGGAAGAATAAATGAGTCGCAATGCATCGCTAATTGTCGCCCTCGTTGTTTTAACAAGCCAGCAGACGCTCCGTTCCCAAAGTATGGGAAGCGCCAACGGCTTTGATCTTGTCGACAAGACGGGGAACATCCGCAAGCCGGCTGATTTTAGAGATCTCTATCAGGAGCTTGGAGTGTATACACCGGTCGATCTCAACAACAACACCGAGATGCACTACACGTACGCGCCGCCAGGCACAGCTGAGTATTACCGCAAGACTGGAAAGTTCGCGGACGGAACCGTATTGGTGAAAGAGGTCTTGGCAACTGATCACGCGCAACTGACCACCGGGGACGCACATTGGGCTACAGCAACGAAGGTGTGGTTCGTCATGATCAAAGACGACAAGAATCGGTACCCCAATAACCCGCTCTGGGGAGATGGATGGGGATGGGCACTCTTCAAAGCCGACGCCCCCGATAAGCAGGTCGCAACGAACTACAAAAAAGACTGCCTGGGCTGTCATGTTCCAGCGCAGTCCACCGACTGGGTGTACGTACAAGGTTACCCGGTTCTCAAATCGAAATAGCCAGAACGGTCTCGCAGAGACCCAATCGGAAGAGTTTTCAGAAGGAGAATTGCAATGCAAAAGCATCTGTTAGCAATCATCGTTGGACTTGGACTCGCCGCCTCAGCCGTGTACCTCCTGGTCGCGAAGCCGGTTGCGGCTGCCCAGTCTGAAAAGTCGAGCGCCGTGTTCGATTCTGATGGCAAGTTAGAGTTGCCAACCGGTTTTCGCGCGTGGGTTTTTGTGGGCGCCCCCTTAACACCCAACGGCCTCAATGATGGCAAGGCGAACTTCCCCGAGTATCACCACGTATACGTGGAAAAGAAAAACGTCGATGCCTATCTGAAGACAGGCGAGTTTCCAGAAGGAACAGTCATCGTAAAAGAACTGACCCGGGTTCTTAATCCGACTTTTCCAGACGGTTCTCGTAAGGAACCATCCGGACGTGGATATTTCAACGGCGAGTACAACGGCATCGACTTGACGGTGAAAGACAGCCAGCGCTTCGCTAAGACCAACGGCTGGGGATTTTTCACCTTCGGACATCATCCATTGCCGTATGCTGCGAGCGCCGCGGAAAAACCTGTGACCGAATGTGCGGGCTGCCATCTTGCCAATGTCGCCGCCACAGACATGACATGGATTCAGTTCTATCCGTTACTTCGTGACAAAAAAGGGTATTAGGTGCCGAGATTTCTGTCAGCGTGGCTGAGACAAGCAAGAAATCGATTCCAAATTCAAAGGGGAAAAAAGGGAGATAAATATGCCAAAGGAAATGGGGATGTCAAGAGAGATGAGCATGAACGGTCGTGGTGGCCATCTCTACATGCAAACCAATGAGGTCAAGAACGCTATCATTCACTACCATCGCTCCGCTAACGGCACACTCACAGAGGTGGAACGTGTCGCCACCGGCGGTGCAGGTTCGGGGACTTTCAAGCCGATCAGCGGCCAGGAGAGCGCGCCCAATTCCTTTGAAGGCGCAGCTAGCGTCATCCTCTCACCAGATCGCAAGTTTCTGTTTGCCACAAACGGCGGAAACAATTCGGTGTCCAGCTTTGCGATTGGCGAACAGGGTCGGCTCAAACTGATCGACACCAAGCCGACGGGGAACGCAATAGAGGGAAAGAGCGGTACAGCCAAGTCGCTGGCATATTCTCCCTCGAAGGACATGCTCTATGTTGTGCACTCGTTCGGACCCGATCACGTTCGGATCATGTCGGTGTCCAGTGATGGCAAGCTTACGCCACGCGCGGAGAAGTACACGTGCAACACGCCGGACAAGCCGCACCGTGTTCCAACTATGGGCGTGCTCTCACCGGATGAGAAATTTCTTCTTGTCGGCACCACGTTCGATGTGCCCATTGCGATCTCCGGTACTTATCCGGACGGTTCACCCATTCTCTGGGTGACTGGTCCAAACGGCGAAACAAGGTCGGTCGCTTCGAACGCGCCAGATCCCGACGGCATAGTAATCCACCGCGTCAATGCCGACGGCACACTCGGCGAAGGTTCCTTCCAGGATGGAGGAGGCGGTTCTCCGTTCTACATCGCGTTCCTGCATAACCGGCCGGATACGTTCATCATCGGATTTGCCGTGGGCGATGGAGTAGCCTTGGGCCGAATCGACGAAGATGGCAGAATTGGCGTCGGCAAAGTCGTACCGATCGACACGAGGCGAGGCAAGATCGCTGAACTTTGCTGGGCGTCCGTCTCCCCCGATGACCGGCTCTTGTTCGCCACGGTTTTCGGGTACAGCCACATCACCACATTCCACATCGACGGCCTCGAACTCAAAGTCGCCAAGGATCCCGCATGTCAGATTGTCGAAGGCGATGGCACCTTCAGGGGGCTTTGCGGAGACGTTAGCAGCGGACCGAGCGATAACTGGGTCTCGCCGGATGGCGCCTTTCTCTACCAGATCTACGGGAACGCCTCGAAGCTGGTCGGGTACGCCACCAAGCCGGATGGCTCGCTGGAGGAAGTTACCAGCGTGGCGATCCCTTACAACAGTCCGGAGGGGTTGGCGGGGTTCTGATTCCGCTATATGGCGACGCAATGACTCAGTTCAGTCATCTAGTCCGGTGCGAAGAAAACTTGCCGCGATTGAGTTCTTCTGACACGCCAGATGTGAGTAAGGATCGCCCTTCGGATCGGGACTTGCAACGTGCGGATGGATGCGGTCGGGTCGTATTGATTGGTTCCGAAAACGGTACTCGGGTCGAGGACATGTTCGAACGCTCTCCGATTCGCGTCATGTTTCCAAGGACCGGACATCGTGCCGTAGAAGAGGCGGTTCTAATTAACACAGCAGGAGGTGTTGCGGGCGGTGATCGACTTGAATTGTGTGTCACCGCCCTCCCCGGCGCTTCGATTGCGGTAACGTCGCAGGCAGCGGAA
>Ga0307476_10001505_pt1 | contig 14181 bp, 8 predicted proteins | sample atmos_gasesECM2C_2_FD_203314 | JGI IMG/M metagenome (GOLD analysis project Ga0307476, IMG submission 203314) | Hardwood forest soil microbial communities from Morgan-Monroe State Forest, Indiana, United States - atmos_gasesECM2C_05 | ecosystem: Environmental > Terrestrial > Soil > Temperate... | reverse complement strand
CCAAGGCCAACGTCGCGAACCTCACCAAGAAAAATATTCAGATTCAGATGAGCGAGGGCATTGCGAACTACACGGTTTCGAAAGACAGCGAAGCCGAGCCTGAGATCGATACTCCGAATGTGTCGGTACATCCGGCACATCATGACGGCGTGTTCCGCATCGAAGTGCATCCCGATGGCGATACGATTGTGATCGTGCGGCAGGGCGAAGCGCAGATTTCCACGCCGCAGGGCAGCACGGAAGTCCGCGCCGGAGACATGGCCACGGTGCGTGGCGACGCCGATTCCGCGCAGTACAAGATTTCGCAGGCTCCGGATCGCGACGATTGGGACCGCTGGAACAGCGACCGCGATCACATGATCCGCAACGCCACCTCGTGGCACCATACGAATCACTACTACACGGGATCGCAGGATCTGGATGCTTATGGCAGTTGGCGGAATGTTCCGGACTATGGCGACGTGTGGGTTCCGAATGAGTCCAGCGACTGGGCGCCGTATCGCGATGGCAACTGGACTTATGAGCCCTACTACGGCTGGACTTGGGTGGGCTACGAGCCTTGGGGATGGGCGCCGTATCACTATGGGCGCTGGTTCCCTTATGGTGGCGCGTGGGCGTGGTGGCCTGGGCCGGTGTATGCAGGGTACAACCCGTTCTGGTCGCCCGCGTATGTGTCTTTCTTTGGCTGGGGCGGAGGTTTTGGCTTCGGCTTCGGATACGGCGGTTGGGGCGGCTTCGGCTGGCTTCCGATCGGACCTTGCGACTTTTTCCATCCGTGGTGGGGCGGATACCGCGGCCGGTTCGGCGTGGTCGGCTTCCGGGGTGGGTTTAATCGCTTCGGTGGCTTCGCGCCGCTGCATGGCGGGACGCGGTTCTCGAACATCGCGAACATTCACGACGGCCACGTCGGCCGGGGGCTCTCGACGGTGAATGCGGGTCACTTCGGGGCTGGCCATGTCAGGGCTGTAGCGGCCACCGGTGAACAGATCCGAGGAGCGCGCATGATGGCGGGCAATCTGCCGGTGGTGCCTTCACGGGCGAGCTTGTCGGCCAGCGGACGTGCGGCAGCGCCATCCACGGTGCGCAACAGCGGTGCGCAGCGGTTCTTTGGGTCGGCGCACAACAACCTGGCGCGTCCAGTCTCGTTTCAGCAACAGACGGCGAGTCTGCGGCAGACGATGCAGCAGAGCCATGTTGGCGCGGTTCCGGCTGGCGGGCGCGTGAGTGCCGGCGAATCGGCCGGATTCCGCGGGACATCCGGAGGCACATCCGGCGGTAGATTCAGCGGAACATCCAGCGCAACATCGCGCGGTACGGCGGCGAACAGCAATATGCAGCGGCCGAGTGCGGGCACGCTCTCGAACCGGGAGATGAATAATTCCGGGAACAGGAGTGCGGGCAATCAGCCGTCGGGTCAGAACGGAAACCGTCCGTTCAACCCCCCGAGCAGCAGCAATCGTTCGTCGAGCCCTGCCAGTTCGGAACGGAACAACCTTGGCTCCAGAAGTATGGAGCCACAGCGCGGCACGAGCCAGTCGGCTCCTTCCGGCAACCGGGATGGATTCCGTCCGTTCACGCCGCCTTCCAATAGTGAAGCGTCGCGAGGCGGATCGAGCGGTCCAGCAGCGCGCGGCAGCAGTGGCGGATATTGGAATCGGACTGCTCCAAGTTCCACGGGGCAACGTTCGATGGGACAGCCTTCGATGGAGCGGGGTGGCAGTTCGTCCCCGGGCAGCTACGGACGCGGATCGTCGTCTGGATCACCGTCTGGATCATCGTCCCGACCGCAGTTGGATATGCGGCAGCCGATCGTGCGGTCGCCCTACGGCGGATATTCGCGCGGTGGATACGGCGGCTATCAGGGCGCTCCGAGCTATGGCGGATCGCGAGGAGTACCTAGCTACGGTGGTGGGCGCGGGGCGCCGAGTTACGGTGGCTCTCACGGCGCGCCAAGCTATGGCGGCGGTGGTCGTTCGAGCGCGCCTAGTGGCGGACACTACTCAGGCGGTGGTGGCCATTCGAGTGCGCCGAGCGGTGGACACTCCTCCGGCGGCGGAGGGGGACATTCATCTGGTGGCGGCGGTGGACACTCCGGTGGTGGCGGCCACTCGGGCGGCGGTCACCACTAAAGCTGGAGACGTATTACGAATCGTCTCAGAAAGCGTCTCTACTGAAGCGACGAGTTGATGTAAACGAGTAGATGTAAGCGATCTGCTGTAAACGAAGTGAAGACGGAGGCGATAAGGGGCGTGCTCAATGGGCACGCCCTTTTTATTTCGTCTTTATTCAATCATTTTGTCGTTGGCGCTTACGGGCGTGCATAGGCGGGGCTGTCGGGATCGGGGCGGTCGTAATCGCGGCCATACTTGTTCTTGTGGGCGACGGTGACATCGGTCTCAGTCAATGTGAAGGTTCCGATCGAAGTGTCTCCCGCGGCGACAGTGATTTCCCGGTTCACAGCGTGAAGCGCGTCGGGCGCGATGGAAGAATGAAAAACCTGCACGTCGTAACGGCCCGGCGGAACATTGGGAAGGCTAACGTCTCCGCGCCAATCGGAAATCGCATAGTAAGGCGTTGCCAGGGCGATGACCACGGCACTCATCTGAGCATGAATGTTGCAGAAGATGAACGACACGCCGGGTTTGTCGAACTGGACGAAGCGGGTCGTTCCGCTCTCATAAAGTCCAAGATCGAAGCGCTTGCCCTCGAACAAGGAGAATACGTTGTGAAAGAACGGATCGTGGTTGGGAAACTCCACTTTGCCGCCTACCGGGATCACAAGCAGCGAAGGCTGAAAGCTTTTGTTCTTCTGTACCAGTTGCGGAATCTGTGAGGGGTCTTGCCGGGGCGGCTCGACGGTCGCCCCTATGGGAGTAAGCCAGACAACCGCTTTCGAAGCGTTTCGCGGCGGATGACCATTCCTGGTCAACGACACATGTGCCTTCAGCGCCTGTTGTGCCGGCGCGCCCATTGCTGCCAGCAGCACGAGGGAGAGCGACAGTCCGCGATGGATCGAGCGAGTGTTCAAAATAATATCCCCAAAGATAGATTGATCTGGTTGGTTGTGCTGCTGGTGTCATAGATGGGGAAGGTATGCAATCGCCGAAACTCCGCGGAAAGCACGAGGTCGGAGCGCGGACGAAAGACGACATTGCCCAGAGCGCCGCGATTCCGTCCCAGAATTTCTCCAAAGTTGTTTTGATCGGTGGCGAAGCCGCGCACGTCGCCTGCAAAGGCGTTGTCTTCGGCGAATACGCCGTTCAACTCCAGCTTGGGAGTCAACTGAAACTTCAGTTGGGTCCATCCGCCCGCAGTGTTGAGACCGCGGATCGGAGTGAACGGATCGGCCGGGTCGCCACCGTACACGATGGAAGTCCCGATAGCGCCGCCGAGCCCGCCAATGGCACGTCCGCGATAGAACTCGCCCGAGAGACCCAGACGCGGAAGAATGGGAATCTGCCAATCGGCCATCGCGGCCCAGGCGTCGACGTTACGTCCCCAAGTCCAGTTCTGGCGGCCATAATAGCCGGCAACACCGAAGCCGAGTGGATGCTCCCGCACCGGACGCGACCAGGCGGTGCGGAAGGCATAGGCAGGCTGTCCGGACAATTCTCCGGCCTGCGCCGAGCGGTAAAACGGGTTGTTGGGGAACTCCCAGTCGAGGTTGTCGAGAATACCCCCTTGCACGGTCACGGTCTGCTGATCGGAAATCGAGAAGCGGTGCTCGAGCCGCAGTTGCGGCGTCCAACCCCAAAGGTTTCCGGAAAAGGCGAACGTTGGCGTGGCGAGTGATGCGAACGAAGTGGGCGATAGCGGCGAGATGAACAAGGAATCCTGGCCTGCCACCACGGAGGTGTGGTCCCAGTCGAATCGTAAGTTGGCGGTTTGCAGGCGGACGATGCCGAAGTTTACGCCGTTGCCGGTGGCGGGGAATCCTCCGGCGAAGTCGAGTTGAACATCGGCCGATGTCTTGGCCCCTGCGACATTCGGGCCGAAGATTTCGAAGCCGATCTCGGACTGACGCAACGTAGCTCCCAGAGTGACCTGAGGCGTGCCCGCTGGGACTGGTTGAGAATAGACGGGGAAGTCCAGATTGTCGGAGCCGCCGACGTTGCGGAAGGCGTTCATCAGGATGATGCCGTGAAGGCGCGCGCGATACTTGGAGGCAGTCTCGACTTTGGTCTGATATTGTTCATCGATTTTCGAGCCGATCAGAGAAGTGGATTCCTCTAGCTTCTGAACGCGTTCTTCCAGCGGGGCTGAGGTCTGGGGAGTCGATGCACTGGCTATGCCCGAGGTTGACGCGCCCGAAGCGGTCGTGCCCGCTATGGCCTCGGAGCCGCTGCCCGCGGCTGCCCCCGGCCGCTCCAGCAGCGCGCGCGTGGCTTGCAAGTCCTGACGCAACTGGTGCATCTCGGCGCGGGACTGGGCATTTTCGGCGCGCATATCCTCCACCAGACTGCGAAGTTGACGGACCTGATCCTGCAGGTCACGAACGGCGCTGGCGGTCTCACCCGGCGCCGGAGATGCAGCGCCAGCGGGCGCTTCCTGCGCGAGGCCAAATGCGTTCAGCAAGACGACAGCGGCAACCGCCAACGCGGCTCCGCGAACCGCAGAAGTCCTAAGGCTCTTCACATCGTCCTCCTACACCGTCCAAGGTCAAGGCATCAGGGGTCAAGGCACTTGGCGAAGAGAGGAAGCGTGCCTATGGGCCCGGATGCGAAATCGAATTTTGTCTGGCATCATCCCGCTGCGCGGGGACAAGCGACGGCACGTCGATTTCGGGTTCGTCGGCGCTGCGGGAAGCATTCTGCAGACGCCCGGGCAGCACGATCCGGAAGACCGTTCGGCCCTGAACCGTCCGTTCCACAACAATCTCGCCGCCGTGATCTTGCACGATTTTCTGCACGACCGCCAGTCCCAATCCAGTGCCGTTCTCTTTGCCATAGCTGACAAAAGGATGAAACAGGCGCTCGCGGATGGATTCGGCGATTCCGGGGCCGTTGTCGGCGACCGAAATTGTGATGGAACCCGCGACTTCACCGGCTGTGACTTCGACTTTGCCTCCGAGCGGGGGAGCAGCCTCGCAAGCATTTAAGAGCAGGTTGTATAAAGCACGCTCCAGCTTACGCTGGTCAAACCATCCTGAAACCTGGATCCCGCAGAGCACGTCGATAGCGCGGTTGTGGTGGCGGGGATGAAGCCGGACGGCCAGAACCGAGCGGTGAATGGTTTCCGAGACGTTGGCGTAGGCGGGGCTCAACGATTCGCGTGTACGGGCGAATTCGAGCAGAGAATCGATGAGATCGGTCATTAGATTCACACCGCTTCGAACTTCCTGATACAGTTCCTCGCGCTGCCCGGGCGTGAGGTGGCTGTCGCAAAGGAACTCGGAGTTGGCGACAATGGCGGCGAGGGAATGGCGGAGATCATGCGAAATCGAGCTGGCCATGCGTCCGATGGTAGCCAACTGTTCGGACTCCAGCAGGTCGCGCTGGCTCTTGAGAAGACTGGCTCGCATGCGGTCGAAGGCGCGAGTCAGTTCGGCGACTTCATCGCCGCCACGCGAATCGAGTGGATGATGGAAGTCTCCACCTTCCAGGGCGCGCACGCCGGCTACCAGACTCCCGAGCGGCCGTGTGAAGGTGTGCGAGATGAAGAACACCAATCCACTGCCCACCAGGATCGCGGCCAGACCCAGAAGAAGGAGATAGCGATTCAGTTGATCGACAAACTTTGTCGCCTGATCGTAAGAGCCCAGGACGCTTAATCGCACCGGCGTCGAACTGGAACCTGACAGGACGAGGGAAGTGGACAGGAAGCGTTCGTTGCCGATCTCGATATCGCGCGGATCGTCGTGGGCCGAGCCCACGATAAGATTCTGAATACTGCCGCCTTGCGCCTGCGCCGGAGGCAACGTTGTAGCCACGATTTCGTTTCCGCAAGAGAAGGCGACCTGACTGCCGGCCACCTTGCTGACCAACCCGGCCAAGCGGTCGTTGATTTCGTATCCGATGACGAGAAACCCGAGAAGTGTTCCGTCTGTTTTCGAGCCCCGGTAGATGGGCTCGATAAAAGTCTGGTAGAGGTGATGTTCTCCCAGCCACCAGTGGCTGGATTCTCCGCGATCCTCTTCGAGGGATTGCTGGAAATATTTTTCTGCCGCTTCCTTCGTGAAGCCAGGTGTCTTGGTATGCAGCGCGACGACTCGACCGCTGCGATCGACCATTACAAAAAGATCGCTGGCCGCGATCTGCGAAATATCCTGCGACGCGTCCTGGACGGTGACTGGATCCGGGCTGGTCATAATCGCCCGCGTGATGGGAAGGTCCGCCAGCAGGGCCACGTCACTGGTCAGCATGGTTTCACGTTCGTGCCGGAAATCCTGATAGGCGGCGACGGAGTTGCGCAGATTGACCGCAATGCTCTGCCGAACGTTGCTGCGAATGCTGCGCTCCACCAGCAGAAGGCTGGTGGTGGTGAGGCCGGCGGTGATCAGCAGCATCGAGAGCAGAAAGCGCGTACGCAGGCGCATGCGCAGGCGCGGCAGAATTGTGCCGTCAGGTCCATTTTGCAAGTCGATCTGAGAATCGGATTGTAAAGATTGGGGCACGGGTTCGGGAGACGGCTTCACGGGAATCAGCGGACGAATTTGTATCCCATGCCATGTACCGTTCGGAAATGGACGGGGCTAGAGGGGTCCTTCTCCAGTTTCTGGCGGAGTTTGAGAATATGGTTGTCGACGGTGCGCGTCGAAGGATAGTTCTGGTAGCCCCAGACCTCGTTCAGCAGTTCGTCGCGGCTGATCACCCGGTCAGCGTTCTGCACCAGAAACTGGAACGTCTTGAATTCCTGCGCGGTCAGGATTACGACCTGCCCATCGCGCTTGATTTCCATCTTCTTGAAGTCGGCGGAGATGCCGTCGAAACTGACGATCTGGACCTCGGGGGTGCGCGCAGTGTGGCGGAGTGCGGCCCGAACGCGGGCCAGCAGTTCGCGTGGGCTGAAGGGCTTGGTGACATAGTCGTCCGCTCCCAACTCCAGCAACAGGACTTTGTCGGAGACGTCGCTGGCAGCGCTGAGCACGACAATCGGCAACGTCGGGGCGATGGCCTTGATCTCCTTACATACGTCCCGTCCGGAAACCTTGGGCAGGCGCAGATCAAGGACTACAGCTGCTGGCGCGGAAGACTGGAAGCTGTCGAGCGCAGACTTGCCATCGGACTGGGTCTCGACGGTATAGCCCTCGGTCTCGAACAGGCGACGGAGGGCTTTCTGCACCGCCGGGTCGTCCTCGACGACCAGGATGCGACCAGCGGGCTTGGTTGAAGCAGGCGGATTGACTGCTCTCGCGGTACTGAGTGGCGTAGCAAGGTTACCCATAATAGAAATTTTCCTGTGATCGGGAGGAGAACTTCCTGCTCCTTAGAATCGCCCCACCGGAAGTGGCCCGACCTCTGAAGCTTACAATGGTTTGACGGCAAAATAGGCTCAGGATAGGCGTTTTTGACATTTTTTTTACAATTTCACCGGCGTGTAAAAAGAGACTACGGAAGGCCAGTTGCATGACGGAAAGGTTCCCGGCCTTGGTCGGGTCGCGCGAATCGCGAGAGATTCGCGCGACAGAGGTTCATTGGACTCAGGCGCCCTTCTCACTGCCACCTACCGGAATCTCTGTATGGACGGTTCTCGGTCGGGTGCCCTACGCTGTACAGGCTTTGCGGTCATTTCGTCTCGTTCTTCGGACCATCAATTCCCTGTTGAAGGAGCCAGCAATGAGCGTGTCTCGTAAGTTTCTCGTCGCAGCGTTGTTGTTGCTGTCATGGATGATGCTGCCTAGCCTGTCTTTCGCGACTAGCGGTACCGACTTTAGCAACAACGGAGGCACATTGTCTGGGACGAATGCGGGCCTCTCTCTAAGCGGATCGACCCTGGTCGCCGTAACTGGATTCAACGGGGGCGGCTTGGTGACCGGCGATCTAGGCACCGTATCATTCAGCACTGGCGCCTTGACCGGCGGCTCGTTACAGATGGGCGGAACATTTGGGTCGGGTGGAACATTTACGATTGACGGCAACGGCGCGGGCGGACTTCCAACTGGTGTTTTGTTTTCCGGAGCATTTTCGGGGTCAGTTACGTGGACGCTTACGACTCTTGCCAACGGAACTCACAACTACACCCTCACCGGAGTGGTCACCGGGACGATGGGCGGAGTAAACGTAAATGCGGTCACCGTGCAATTGACGATCAACACCGGGAAGGGCCTTTTCAATGGCTCAACTACGATTTCCGGTGGCGACACAACGATAGCAGGCACGGTTCCAGAGCCGTCGACACTGACAATGTTCGGAACAGGGATATTCGCGCTGGCCGGCGCACTGCGGCGAAAGGTGTTCAGCGCGCGGTAGGCAACCGCGAGTTCAAAAGCAGAACGCCCGCGGATTGAGCGGGCGTTTTTCTTTGCACACGGCCGGGTCCTATTCCACCGAACGGATTCCGACGCCTTCGGCTTGCATCCGTTCCTGTCGTAGAATTGACCGCTTGCCTGTCCTCTCGGAACTAGACGGTCTCGCAGTGGTGCTGGTGCGCCCGCGTAATCCTCTGAACATCGGTGCCGCGGCTCGTGCCATGAGCAATTTCGGCGCGCACCGGTTGCGCCTGGTGAATCCCTACGCGGCTGGATTTCGCGAGGCTCGTTCCGCTGTGGGCGCCTCTGATTTGCTAAACAGCGCGGAAGAATTTAAGACCGTTGCCGAGGCCGTCGCCGACTGCGCGGTGGTTGTAGGGACGACGGCAGTGCGCAATCGCGCATTGCTGCTTCCTGTGCGCCGACTCGACGAATTCTCCGGCAGCGCGATCCGCCAGAAACTGCAGACGGAGCGCGTGGCTCTTCTGTTCGGGTCCGAAAAAATCGGGCTGACGAACAGAGACTTCAGCCACTGCCACTGGTTGCTGAACATCCCCACTAAAGAAAAGAACATTTCCATGAACCTGGGACAGGCGGTTGCGGTCTGTCTCTACGAACTAGCGCGGGGAGTGCCGGTTCGACTAGAGATCGAACATGTCGAGCCGGCAACCGCGGGTGCGGCGGAGCAGATCACCGAGGCGTTGCTGGAGGCGCTTCGCATCAGCGGCTATGTTAAGCCGGGGACAGACGCCATGTTCGAGAAGAAAGCCCGCAGCCTGATCTTGCGCTTCAGGCTGGAAGCCTACGACGCGAAGTTGTTGCTTGGGATGATGAGGCAGATCGTGTGGAAGCTGCGCCAGGGGACGAAGGACTAGCGGGTCACTCGTTCTTGCGAAGCCTGCGTTGAGGTTCGTTTGAAACGGAACTGCAGGAGCCATGTGCTGGCCGTGGGCTTTCCGTCGACTTCGGGCGGAGAGAACTCCCAGCGTTGCGCAGCTCTCATTGCGAGACCAGCAAAATATTTGCTGGGCCCGGTAGATTTGAATTTCGCGGCTGTCACTTTGCCCGACGGATCGACTTCGACTTGGACGTTGACTTTGATTGTGCCAGTGATGGTATTCCGCGAACTCTGAGAGACATCGGGAAGAACCTGGTGCACAACCTCGCCTCCAGAGGCAACGGCTTTGTTCGGAGCCAGGGCCGGTTCGCGAACCTGCGGCTCGGACGCCGGTGCGGGCGCGGTTTTAGGGGGAGTTTGAGGTGCAGGCTGCTCGGTCGTGTCGATCGGAGTTGGAGGGGATACGCTTTTTCCGCGAGAGAAGAACACGATCAGGCCAAGCAGCCCCACAGCGATCAGCAATCCCGCGGCGATGGGCCCGCGCTTCACAGTACGCCGGTGAGGCGGAGGCGCTTCGGGCTCAGCAGGTACCGAGCGTCCGGCAGGCTGCAAGCGCGCCTGGATCTCCGCAATGGAGCAACGCCGCTTGGGATCGAGATGCAGGCACTCGCGTGCGATGCCGCGGAACGGTGGGGGAACGGTTTCCGGCGGACTGGGATCGCGGCGCGGAGGCCCGCTTTCCGATTCTCCTTCAAAGGATACGTTCTGCGTGAGAGCGGCGACCAGCGTAACGCCGATAGACCACACATCGCCTGCAGGCGAGACGAGTCCGGCTGCCGTTTCCGGGGCATCGTAAACGTCGCGCCTCCTTGGGGCAGGGTGCGACTCCGCAAACGCCACAATCTGGTCCGCGGAGAGCTGCAACTGGTCGCCCATGGCGTGCACATTCGACGGCTTGATGCGCCCGTGTATGAATCCTTTGCTGTGCAGATAGGAGAGGGCGTCCAGAACCGGGGGAAGCAAGTCCGTGACTTCGGCGGGGGCCAGCGGCCGCTGCGGAAGAATCTGCGAGAGATCCTCCTCCGCATATTCCATGACCAGATAAAGGAGTGGAGCGCCGTCGAGCCGGCAACGTCCGGCATCGTAGATGCGCATCAGGTGAGGATGCGCTAGCTGTGCCGCGTCACGCCAACGAGCGAGTTGATGGTCGGCGTCGGCGCCAGCCGCAATCAATTTGATCGCGACCTTCTGCGACTGCCCCGGCCGCTCGGTGAGAAAGACGGCGCTGTGTTCGGAGCCGCCCAGCCACTGCCGAAGGGGAAATTTCCCGTCGACGCGGCCTTCCCATTTTTTCCAGTCCTCAGGATTGCTCATGAGCGGCTTCCCCGCGAACTGACATTCTATGCCATCGGCAAAAAACCGGGAAATACGGTGGTTCTTTGCGGGGACCGCTCATGATTATGAAATCGGTTCACCTGCTCTTATAGCTGAAAGTCACTTTCGTTTCCTCATCGAGTACCAGCGGCCGGACGAAGCTGAACGAAGTGCCGGCGCGTGGCACATCGACCGCTACCGGCAATACGCCCGCAACCCGGCGCTGCAGGTTCATCACGTTGGCGGAGGCGGCGTTTTGCTGGGGTGCGTTCTTCCCCAAGAGCACCAATTCGGAGTAGTTGCGCCCATTCAGGGCCGGAGCCTCTGCCGTAACTTCAACCGTCTCGTTTGTGGCCCCTAGGCCGAGAGCGAAGCTGTAGGTCGAGGGTCTACTCGAATCGTAAATAGCATCCCGAACCGTTGTCTTGAATCCTGGGGATTCAGCTTTGATTCTGACCTGCCCGGTGGGCACGTTGGAGACAACCCAGCGGCCTTGCTGATCTGTCATTGTTGTCATCGCGAAGCCGGCGCCTGATTGCGTTACCGTTATGCGCGCATTTGCAATGACGGCTCCGGTCGGATCGGCGACAATTCCACCCAACTGTCCCGGAAGCAGCGAACCTATGCTGACATTGCTGGCAATATCCGCTTCGGTGTTTTCTTCGTAACCATATGCAACTGCGTCTGCGCGAAAAGCAGGAGGAACACGATTGGCGGCGATCACGTCGCCGCCGAAATCTTTTACTTTGTATTGTTCCGGCAGAAAGACTTCCCAAGTCAGAAGGCTGATGGGGATGTCCATGTTCGGAAGACTGAGTTCGGCTCCGCCTTTTTTCGCGAATGAAACGGTGTAGGAATCGGTTGGACGAAATCCCGGCCGCAGTAGTGGGACGCGGCTTCCGTCCGGGCCTTGCACGGGCTTCACACGCTCGCCGCCAACGTCCGCCGAGAGAATCGTTGCGCCTGCGGGGAGCGAGACTTTCAGGAATGGCTGCGCCTGGTTCTTGAGAACCAATTTCACTTCGGTGAGCGACTTGCCCTCCGATGTGACCAGGGTTGTGACCGTCGCGCTCTCGGCCACGGCGGCGAGCACGCTGCCGTCGGGGAAGCGCACCCACTGCAATGCTAGCGTCGGCGTTTCACTCGCCTGCTTGTGATAGCGGAAGGCGGCTTGCGGCGGGAAATGCGCCAGGGACCGGAGATAGGGATTCGCCTCTTTGACGTCCATGCGCTTGAGGCCGCCGCCTGCGGTCGCAGTCAGTTCCATGGTGCCCGCGCCCTCGACCAGCACTTCGCCGGTCTCACGCTGTGCTCCTTTGAAGCTGAGGAACGGCGCATCGGCTTTCGCGCCGCTGATGGATTTCTCCATCGAGATCAGGAACTGGTGGCTGCGCTGGGTGGGAGCGTTTACTTTTAGAGTCAAGACTCCGTTGTTGGTCTCGGTGGAATCGAGCGTCGCCCCGGTCACGCCGGTGACTTCGTATCCGGCAGGCAGTTCCACGTGGAATTGCGACGGCTCGCCTTGCACGATCGTGATGTCGGCGAGGACGGCCAAACGCATCTCCGCCTCACTGACCGAGATGAGCGTTTTTGAGTCGGAGAGGAACCGCACTTCACGCGGCACGACCGGAGTCACGGCCTCGCGCGTGGCCCACCAGATGGTTGCAGGCTGGCCCGGAACCAGCGTAGCTTCGATGGAGGTGTGTCCGCTCTCGGATTTCCGGCTGGTGATGATGCCGGGGCTGATGTTGGCGTAGGTGTGATCGCCGGGGATAACGAGCGCCAGCTGCACGCTGCCCGCGGCGGGGGCGGGAAGACTAAAGGAGGCGCGTCCGGCTTCGATTCGCAGCGGAAGCCCGGTGTCGAGCGCCACGGAAAATTCTCCTGGTCCCGGCAGCAGAGCCATGTGCGTGCCATTTTCCTGAAGCAAGGGAACGCCCTTGCCGTTCTGGTGTGCGTCGAGGACCGTCATTCCGCTGGTCAGCGGAACTTTGCTGACGCCCTTGCGGAACACTTCGCCGTCAAGTTCCACCGTGCCTCGCACGCCGTCATTCTCAATGTGCAGCTTCACGTCGGCATGCTTGATGGAGTAGGGGAGCGGCGCGACATCGGATTTCTTCGGCGGCTTGGCTGCAAGTTCTACCAGCCGGTTGTATTCGTCGAGCGTGAGCGTGACATTGCCGGAATCAGGCAAGGGCAGCGTGGACTTTTCTTCTCCAGTTGCGGCAAACCCAGGTGCTATACACACGCAGCACAGCAGCATCACCACAAATATATTCTTCATCGCACACCTCCCTTTTTTTCACGCTGAAAGTTGAACGCCGCAGCGGGAGACTGATTCTCGCTGGTGAGTTCGGAGACAAGGAATATCGACGGCCCAAATGCAGGGAACACAACGTTGATTGGCAGAATGCCGGTGACTTTGCCAGACAGTGACTTCGCTCGGAAGGTATCGAGCAGAGCTTTGGTTGCGTCCTTCTTCGCCTTCTCATCCATGCTTTGCAGTTGGGCGGATTGTTCCAAGCGATCGAACTCCTTGGGACTCGCCGGCGCGGCAGAACCTATTGCTCCTCCGAGAGCGCCGGACCCGGCGCTCACGGGGCTGAGCACCGCCGAAGTTGGATTGACATACTCTTGGGTGCGAAACGTTCCCGGCTCAGCTGTAACCCGGAAGAGGGGCGGGTAGTACAGGAGCAGTCCAGTGCGGGAAATGGGAAGGTCCAGCACCGGCAGAGTTACTTGCTCCTGACCTTTGTCGTTCCACGCCGCTGCTTTCGTGAGATACAGAATCTCGACGGCAAACGCAGGCGCATCATCACCGCCCCGTGATTTTTCCAGAGGCAGCAGCAGGCTGCCATCGGGGGATTGTCCTGGGCGAACCGGCCTTCCCGCGAGCGTCACGCTCCAAACCGTTGCCCCTGAGGGGAGCGTGACCTTCACGAAGTTCCGCTGGTTGTTGCGGACTGCGTAGCGCGCCTGCACCAACTCCTTTCCGTCGGCGCTCATCAGCACCTGGTAGCGAGCTTCTTCGATGTTGGCCATTAGGACTGCCTGCTGGTCGTAACGCGCGACATTCACGCTCAACGAACGTGTTGCGCCCGCTTCGCCCGAGCGCGCGCGAAACGCGACCAGAGCGGGAGACTGCCGGCTCGACACCATTTCACCGAGATCAGTGGCGTCGGCATCTTCGAGACCCTGCGCTTTCTGATCTTTAATTTCGCCGGCTCCCAGAATTTCCACGGCGACTCCACCTTCGTCGCGTTCCGTGTTCAAAAGACGGAGCAGAGGAATGTCGACGATTCCGTCTCTTGGCAGCCGGGCCTCACCGTTGATGACAAAGCGCGCGCTGTGCTCGACGGGTTCCAGGAAGGTCACGGCCAGCTCGCCGTTCTTCATCTCCCAATCGGCCACCATCGCCCCCGAGACCTGGTTGATCGTGATTTTTTCTGGCAGCTGAATGCGCACTTCGCGAGCTGCACCCTGTACGATCTCGAAATTCGCTTCCGCATAGATCGAGGTCGAGTCTTCAGCCAGGCTGGTCAGTTGCGTGAGCGATCCACGC
>Ga0307476_10001504_pt1 | contig 14185 bp, 24 predicted proteins | sample atmos_gasesECM2C_2_FD_203314 | JGI IMG/M metagenome (GOLD analysis project Ga0307476, IMG submission 203314) | Hardwood forest soil microbial communities from Morgan-Monroe State Forest, Indiana, United States - atmos_gasesECM2C_05 | ecosystem: Environmental > Terrestrial > Soil > Temperate... | reverse complement strand
CATCCCGGTGAGAGTCGATCAGCCGGCCGGCGGAAAGAGCATGGTGGTGCACTACCAGATCCGCACCGCGGCCGGCGTCAGTGAGCAAAACACGAGCCGTCGAAGTTGGCCTCTCCCTCGAGTGGCAAGTCGTCGACGGCTCGCGTTTGGTATCGCTACCCTGTGCGCATTCTAACCCGAGAGTGTTCCACGTGGAACGTTTCCGAAAGGCAGGACTATGACACTTCCCGAAAAGCTGTTCGCTCGCATCGTCGAAACCGATGACGAGGAAGATCACTACATCGATGCGGAGGAAGCGCTCGAGGATCTCGAGATCGATGAACCGCAAAGAGGTCGGGGAATACCACCTGGTGAAAAAGTTCAAAACGCGCGCAGAAAGACCGAGGTGGTCGAACAGAAATGAAAAAGTACGTCGGTGTCCGTCTCTCCGATGGTCCGCTGGTCTCGGTCGTCGATCGCGACACCAAGCTCGCCTCGTCACTCGATCCCGGCCTTCGTTACGTGAACCACTCGCCCACCGGCTTTGAGTGGGGATATGGGGGGAGTGGTCCGGCTCAGCTCGCCTTCGCCATTCTGCTCGATCACTTCGGCAATCCCGAAGTGGCGCGCGCTTTTCATCAGGATTTTAAGTGGTATGTGATCGCGAGACTGCAGTCCGCTCAGTGGGAATTGCTCGAGGAAGATGTCGAGCGCTCGATCGACGCGATCCGTCTCGGCTTACAGCCCGCAAAGGAGGGAAGCGCGTGGCAAAGTTCAACCTAGAAATTCTCGACGAGCGCGAACTCCTGCTTCTACAGGTGTTGCTCTCTTTCGCGACGACGTTTTTTCATTCGCCTTATGCGCCTTTGGCTCAGCGCGTGGCTGCCCTGTCGGGCGCTCGAGCCAATACATCGCCGCTGGTGGGGTTACCGGCTGCGGTGAACGCGGCCGCGCCGGCCCCTGTCTCTCCTGGACCGCCGGCGCGGTCGAAATCTGCAAAGAAAGAACCGGAGAGCGACGGCACACTCGCGATCATCCCGGTGAGAGTCGATCAGCCGGCCGGCGGAAAGAGCATGGTGGTGCACTACCAGATCCGCACCGCGGCCGGCGAGAAGATGAAAACAATCCGGTGTTGGGATCCGTCGTACTTCGGCACGATCCTCGACACCGTCGGCCAGGCGACGACCTTCCTCACCAAAACGAACGCGCAAGGCTTCACGAACATCGTGGGGGTGAAACGGTGACTTTTGCACTCGCGAGCACGGCACTGCAGGTAGGCGCAAAACTGCGGTACTGGTCCGGTGTCAAAGGCGGACCCGGCAAGATAGGAGAGGTGAAGTTCGACGGTGTGTATGAAGTCGGTGGCACCGCGTGCGTCTATATCCGCGGAGTTGGTGCAGTTGCACTGAGTCACGTGGAACCACTCGAAGTTTCTCCCGAGGCCAGTCGTCAACCCGTAGGGAGAAAGCCGGCCGCGAGGATGTAGGAGGCCAAGGCCTTGAATACGCGAATCCCGATCCCGCGGCCGGCATGAAAGGAACCCGATGGCACCGTTCCCCAAAACTCTCGACGAGTTGAAGCATGCCGGGTATCGCTACCACTCGACGCGGCACTGTCGTCGCTGTCCCGCGGAGATCGAGTTCTGGTGGACGCCGGATAACAAGCTTATGCCGCTCGACGTCGACGGCAAGGGCAATGTGGTGACGCACTGGTCGACGTGTCCGAAGGCTGAGGAGTTTCGCAAACCTAAACAGGGAGGATTGTTCGCATGAGTGAACACACGATCGAGAAGTACGCGGGGAACATTCTGAACGTGCAGGCAGTCGCGAAGAAAGACAAACACGTCGTCGTGCTGCATCCGCTGTTGCAGATGTCGAGAAGCGCGGCACTTGTGCATGCGGCTTGGCTCGTCGCGATCGCAGACACGAGCGAGAACTTCGAAGAGTTCCGCTCGATTCTGAAGGCGGTACTCGAAGCATGACCAGCACCCCGATTTTCAGCAGCGGTGCGATGCGAGCCGCGCGACAGATCTGTGACACCGTGCCCGGTTGGATTCCGCGCATGCAATCCGAATTCATGGCGGATCTGATCTCTCAGGAGACCGGCGACCTGGTGTTTATGCGGATGCTGGTGCGCCGCGCGACTCTGCTCGATCGTTTTCGCGCGCTGAGCAGACCTGGTCACTGGTTAAACGTCTGCCGGCGTGAGCTCTCCTGCATCGGACCCATTTCTGCATTGCGATTGGTCGAAGCAGAGAAAGTGCTCGAGTCATGAGGTTCGCGGTCCCCATGCTTCCGCCGTCAGTGAACCACTACAAGCAGATGCGCCGCGGTGGTGGGATGTATCTCACCAAACAAGCGACGGCGTTCGCGGATCAGACGTTTTTACTCTCGCGCGGGATCAGGATCACGGGAAACTTTTACGAGATCGATCTGACTTTCTATCTCGGACCGAAGCGCCAGAAACTCAGCTCACACGATCTCGATAACTTCATCAAAGTTGCAATCGATGCCCTGGCCCGAGCGCACGTGATCACAAACGACGGCCGGGTGCTCGATCTACACGTGCACAAGCGTTTTTGTTCGACCGAGCGCGACGAGCGCACGGAATTCTCTGTGGAAGGGAAACAAATCGATGAGCGAGCGCTTTTTCAACAAGGGGAGTTACCAGCTTCGTCTCGATGACATCCGGCCGAAGGAAGCCAAGCCGGCGAAACGGATTCACCTGAATTGTTCGATGGCGCTGAGTGAGGATGATCTCGAGTTCGCACCCTCGCGGATCCGCCGCATCTGGGAGATCGTCGCGAACCCGAAACTCGATACTTTCCGGATCCCGATGTCGTCACAGTTGAAGGGGATCGACATCGAGATCTTTGCGATCGAGCCGACGAAGAACACACCGCTCGTCGTCTGCCTCTCGGGTTGCATCTTGCGCGACATTCATCTCGATCGCGAGAAGGTCGATACCGAGTGGGAGGTGCGACTCAATTTCTCCGTTGGCATCACGTGGGACAGTGCGGTCTGGAAGTGGGGCGAGAAGTACGTCTTTATGGAATGTTTCGCGAAGTTCTCACAGTCCCAAGCGGAACTCTTCGACGAGAACGACGCCGATGCGAATATCGAGCGCCCAGACTCGCCCGCCGAAGTGGTGGAGCAATTAGCCAAGGATCTCGGCACGAACGCGCCAGCGGTCACGGAAACGCCGGCAGTCGACCCTTTACAGACTGATCTGAAGCCGCGCCGCGGCAAAAAACGGAACGGGGCGCCTGGCATGCAGGTTGTACCGAGGGAGTCGCGGCCCCATGCCTAGGTTTTTCTGGAACGGGAAGCAACGGCCAGGAAAGTTCCGCCGGCCAGGCGGGTTTCGCCGGCGGATCGAGCAAGTACCTGAAGACGAGCGCATGATTCGCAGCTATGAGCGTCGATTCGGAACCGAAGAAGAGCGCGCCTGGAAACTCTCTCAGGAACGACGCTTTCAACAGCTTCCACAGGATCACCCGAAAGGTTCTGCACAATCGTGAAACACCTTGTAACTGCCGATGGAGTCAGGCTGCGGAGCACTAATGCGCAGCGATCCACAGCACCTAATATCAGAAAAGATAGATATATAGGTTTTGACTTTGCCTTTGACTCTGTCTCTTGATTTGAAGATTTTCGCGCGCGTGCGCGTTCTCTTTATGCGCTTCATCGTTCGAAAGTACCGCGAAGACTTTGCCGGTCTCACTCACGTGGTGATCGACACTTCCGACCTTTCGATCGTCGACGAGGCACTGACTCCGGAAGATGCCGAAGACCTGGCCGACACGATGAACTCACTCGACCGCTATTACCGAGATCTTGAGGTGAAGGATCCCAAGTGCTGATCGAGATACTAGATCCGAGCGGTTTCACCGACGAGGAAGTGTGCGCTCGCTGTGGCGAGGATGGTGGTCATCACCGGCCACCGATGACCTTCAGCTATGCGAAGACCGGCGCATCGTCGGGGCATTCGCACGAAGTTCCGATCACCGCGAGAACGTGTAATTGGTCGCACCCATTGACCACGTGCATCGCGTTCTCGAGAAAGGCACCCGATGAAGCTGTTAGTTGAGATCGACGCACCTGAGAAAGAAATCGCGGCTGCGATCAAGGGCATTCCGTCGCAGTGGATCGCGAGTCCTGGCGAGAGTCCGATCCGCTTGCTGGCAGTCGCGCTGCGTGCTGCTTATCTGAAAGCGGTCGACGGGCGCGACCAGATCGTTCGCTGTCCGCACTGTCACTGTCCGCGTACCGGTGCGCTCGGGCCCACGAGCGCGAAGATCGAAGCCGCCGGCTACTGCGTGAATTGCGGTCACGCACTCGACGGAAGCGATCGCAAACTCACCTCCGAGCAGATGTGCGCATTCAAGAGGGAATCATGAACACACGACTTTTTGTTTTCTGCATCGCCTTTGCCGTGCTCTGCGGTATCGTGGGCCCGTGGATTGGTGGTCCGATCGGACTGGCGCTCGTGTACATCTCCGGTTTGTGGAGTGGGGGTGTTCTGCTGGTCCTGTTGAACGTGCACCGCGAGCACAAGTTCCGCGAAGCCGAGCGTCTCGACGATGAACGGATCAGAACAGCCGAGCGCGAGCTCGAGCACTTCCAAAAACTCCGCGTCGTGATCGGCGTCAGCAAAAAGAGGCAATCGTGACCGGCCGCCTGATGTCACAGCGTTATCCCGCGGCCGCGGTCACGGTTGATGCACTCGATCCGGCCATGACGTTCGAAGAGATCGGTCGCGTGCTCGGTGTCGACAAAAGGCATGTGTACTTCTGGTTTGTGAGCGGTCTCAACAAAATCAGAAAGAACCCGGAAGCGTGCCGGCGACTGCTCGAGCTCTACGAAGCGAAGCTCACTCAGGATCAACTCGCTGAGCTGAAGGCGAAGAACATTCGCACCGACGTGCACGAGTGGGCCGGCGTCGGAAAGGAAGTAGGCGAAGCTGTGAACAGTTCGCTCGCCGCAATCACAACACAGTCGAATAACTTCGCGCAGACCGGCGTCGGTCGAGTCACGATCGCCCTGGTGGTGTGGAAGGTTCTCGGGGACCAGGCGGTTCATATTCTCGGTGGCATCATCGAGGTGATCATTCTGCTGCCCTTGTGGCTGTGGTCTTATCGCAGAGTGTGCCTACCACGACGGATAGTCATCGAAGAGAGCATTTCGAACGACAAAACGAAAACTCGCAAGTGGAAGCTGATCAACGAAGACGAAACCGACCTGGAAGTGTGGCGATTTACACACATTGCTATCGGTGCGGGATTCCTGATCGTGATTCTCACGACGATCTTCAGCTACTGACCTACTTGCCGAGTGACGCCCGAAGAAAAAATCGAAAAGCGAATCGATGAGCTCGTCGCGATCTACGATCGCTCACCGGTAGAGATCAAGATGCTGATCACGGAGTGTCGCAAGGGGAATCTGAATCTCGGTCTCACTGCTTTCATTCGCGCACTGTTGAGTCTTTCCCCTGTGCCTCTGACTCCGGTCGAGATCAAGAATTACGCGATCCTTGCCGACATCCGCAAAAAAGCGAAATGACACCTGGCCGGTTGGAGAGCTGCGCACTGTCCCATCGGCCGATGACCTTTCCGGCGATTGACTCCCGCGCCGGATCCGCTAGACTGGCCGCATACAAAAAAGCGAACCGAGCGAGTGTTATCAGCACCCACCCGGTTCTAACCAGACCGACCTTCACTGGAGGCCAGCGTGGCTCAGAAGAATTTATCAGCATTCCTTCCTTCGGATTTTCCACAGTCGACACTAGGCGCAATTGAAACCACGATCGGCCGCAAACTGATCGAGGCCGACGTCGTGCGCATGCAGATCGAGGCCTTGCAGTACAGCGCGACGAGCGACCGTTTCGGGCAGTTCATTGCGATGGTGATGACCGGACTTTTGATCGGCGCGTGCATCGGTTGCGCGATCGTATCGAGAATGTGAGTTCCTCCCCCACCCTCCCCCGCGTTACACTCTCCGCATGAGCGCGTCCCCTATCAACATCGTTTCGATCGCCTCACCTGGTCAGTGCTCGATCTGCCACCAGAACCCCGCCGCGTATGTTCTCGAGACGTCGGTGACGCTCAAAACTTTCGGGTTCAATGGAACCCACTCGATCAAGGTCGCGTTCTGCACGGTCTGCAAAAAGCAGCTGCAGGACTCGCTAGCCGCACTCGATGCGGCCGCGGCGCCGCCGGCTGAACCCTCCGCCTAACCCTTCTCTTTCTGCATAACTGCATAAAAGTGCTCTAACCTGTGGGCATGAGGGACATTGTTCTTCAGGCCTTCGCGTTGGGGATCGTGCTCGGTGCCGCGTTCATGGATGGAATCGGCCGGCACGACAAAGTCGAGTCGATCGGCGCCGGCGCGGTGATGTTGCTCGTCGTCGTTTTGCGAGGTCGATCGTGGCACGAATAAGAGCTGCGATCTACGCGCGCGTCTCGATGGCCGAGAAACAGGATCCGGAAATGCAGAACCGCGAGCTCGTCGAGTTCTGTGATCGCAGCGGATGGAAGGATCCCATCATCCTGGTCGACCGGATGAGCTCAGGCAAGATTCGCCCCGAGCTCGAGAAACTGAAACAGTTGTGCCGGCACCGCAAGATCGATGTGGTCGTTGTCTATCGTTACGATCGCTTCGCCAGATCCGCGGTCGAGCTACACAATGCGCTCGAGGAATTCCGTTCGCTCGGTGTCGAGTTCATCTCACTGCGCGAGAACGTCGACACCAGGACCCCAACCGGGAAACTCATGTTTGCGATCTTTGCCGGGTTTGCGGAGTTCGAGAAAGCGATCATTCACGAGCGGGTGATGTCTGGTCTCGCAAATGCTCGAGCGAAAGGTCGGATCGGTGGCCGTCGCCGGAAGGATGTCGACGTCGATAAGATCCGGCAGCTACGACGCAATGGCGTCGCCTGGCGCGACATCGTGAAGCTGGTGGGGGTTTCCCTCGCCACCGCGAAACGCGCGCTCCTGATGGCTCAAAAACCCCTCTCCGAACGCCTTCAGTAAGTCCCCTGTTTTCAGTCGGCGTTGTCAAAAGAAATTGACGGCTCACAAACAGATGTTTTTGAGCCGCGAGGTCGAATATATTTTCGCGGGTGACAAATCGCATGCGGCTCAGGCCTGCAGCACTCCTCTTGCTCGGTGTGTGCATCGGTTTCTGCTCTTGGCCGGCTGGTCGTCTCATCCGGTCAGAGATTCGAGGAAAATCGAAACCCGAACTTCATCAGCGGATCCCGTTACGTGCCTATCGTCACGTCGCATTCATGGAGTGGGCGAAAGCGCATCCGTCTTGCGAGGTTGTGTTCCTTGGTGATTCGATCACCGATTTCTGGCGCGATAATCTGCAGTTGTTCGATGAGCGCTTCCCGGGGGCAGCAAACTTTGCTGTCGTAGCTGACAGGATCGAGGATGTCACGTGGGGAGTGAATGCCGGCGAGCTCGACGCACTCCATCCGAAACGAATCGTGTTGCTGGTCGGAGTCAACGATCTTTTGGCCGGCGAAACTGTCGACCAGGTTGTATCGGGTATCTCCAAACTCGTCTCCGCAGTGAAGACGAGGCAACCGGCCGCGAGCATCGTACTCATCGGACTTCTGCCCGTCGACTATCCACCGCTTTCTGATCCGATCGGAAATCGTCTTGTGCATCAGGTTAACGAGCGCCTGGCACGAGTCGAAGGTGTCTATTTCCTGGATTTCGGTTCGAACCTTCTCAAGCCAGATGGAGGCTTCAACGGAGATCTGCAGCCAGACCATTTGCATCTGTCTCCCGCTGGTTATCGATTGTGGGCAGATCAGTTGACCTTGTTTTTTGCTAGACTCCCCGCATGACGTCGATCCTCGATCCGCACACACCTGACAAACCTGGCGCACTGTGGAAGACCGCCTACGTCGTCGCCGGCCAGCGCGGCGCACCTGGTGAAGGGAAAGTAATCTTCTGCATCGTGCACACCGAGAAGCTGCAGATCAATACGCTCATGACTCCCGACGAAGCCGAAGCGCTCGCGACTCAATTGATGCAGATGGCCGCGACGATCCGCTCGGGCATTGTGCTTGCCTCCCCTTCCATCCCTCAATCTGACGGAGGTCGATGATGCGACGTTTGCGCGGTGAGATTTTTCTCTTCCTGTTGACTCTGATTCTTTGCATCGTCGCAGTGCGTGCACTCAGTCAGGAAGCGTCGAAGTTGAAGCCTGGTGATGAAGTAAAAGCCACCGAGCTCGAGTCTGCGAAACTCGGGAAGCTGAAAGCACAGCTCGATCGTGTCGAGGCCCAGAAGATCGTGCTGCAACAGCAATTCGGCCAGCTGCAGGGAGAAAGCGCGCAGCTACAATCCAAGGTCGACGAGATCGTGAAGGCCGTGCAGTCTCGAGTGAAGGCCGAAAAGAATGTTGACGTGGTCTATGACATCCATTCCGGCGAAGACGGTGTCTTTCGCGTGAACCCACCATCACCACCACCACCGTCGGCACAGGCAACGACGAAGACGACGACTCCCGCTGTAACTCCCAAAAAAAAGTAAGCTACTGTTTTTTCCCGGTCGGTTGGCTGGGAAGACCGCGGCTGGGAAGACCGCGGTCGGTGTGAGATCCGATCACGGCACTGAGCTCGCGCAACGTCGTGAGTGCCGATTCCTTCTGCTCACTCTCGATGTGAAACATCGCGCTTTGGATGATGTTCTGCAAACGGTGCGCGATGCCGGCGGGGATGATCTCGAGAGCGTTCATGTGTGTCTCACTTTTCGAGTTGCTTCGGATTGGTCGGAAAAACAATCGACACCAGGATCGAATCGCCGTCGGAGTCGAAGAACGGAAACTTTAAAACCGAGTGCCGGATCGGACGCCTCTCGGTCCCCAGCTGCTGAAAGAAAATGCCGGCGCGATTGTCGGTCAGAACTTTCTTTTCTGTGCGCCGGATCTCGCGCGGAACTTTCGGATCCGCGATCTCGATGATCTTGTCGATCGTTTGTCCCACCATCTCGCCAGGCTTACGGCCGTAAAGCTTCAGCGCGACTCGGTTCGCGTAGATCATCCGGCCGAGTGGATCCTTCACGGTAGCCGCTACCGGCAGAAGCGCGAGAAACGAGCACAGCAATTGAAAGTTGCCGTTCACTCCGGGGAGTGCCTCGAGGATCTCGGCGTCGCTCAGTTTTTCCCAATTCATTGCGAGCTAGTCGTTCAGGTACCAGGTAAGTGCGAGCACCCCGAGAAGTGACCCGGCTGCAATGATGGGAATGTTTGAGTTTCCTCCGGGGATCACACTCGAGAGCAGATCCGTGGAAGAGAAAGAAGCTTCGACAAAATCGGGACTCGTGGGAGCTGTGCCGGCTTGCATCGCCGTGGCCGCATTCGTTCCGAGCACTCGGCCGATGATGCCGGCTGCGTAGTTATAGACCGACACCGGCCAGGACGTTCCCGCCGCGGCTGCTTTGTCGACGTTGCCCGGGCCCCAGTTGTAAGCCGCGAGCGCTTGTTCCCATGTGCCGTATTTCGAGAACAGCTGCTTCAGGTAGGTGATCCCGCCGCTGATGTTCTGATTCACGTCGGTGGGATCCACACCGAGTTGTGCCGCGGTCGCGGGCTCGAGCTGGAACACCCCGATGGCGCCGGCGCCGCTCGTGACCACATTCCCATTCGGCGCCCACTGACAGACCCCGCTCTCGGTCTGAGCGACGGAGAGCGCGAGCGTCGGATCGACACCCTGGCGCTGCGCCTCTTGTGTGATCAGGTCTCGGAGATCGATCTTGCACGTCATCGTTCAGTCCATTTTTGCTTATAGCTCTGCTCTAAGATTCACGCTGATCGCGCCAGGCGTGATCGAAGCTCCCGAGATGTTACACACCACCACGTTTCCCGTGTTTGTCGTGGGAAAGGTCGTCACTACGAGAAAGGGAGTGGTGGCATCGCCGTAACCGGTAACTCCGATCGGTGTCGTCGCAAAGCTCCATTTGACGACGGCGCTCGTGGTCAGCCCGGTGATTGTCGCCGTCTGCGCTGCTGAACAGGTGTGTGCTCCGATCGCGCTAGTTGAGAGCGCGAGGGTTGCGCCTGCTTCGTGAATGAATCCGCTCGTATCGCCTTGTGTGTTGGTTCTGCCGACGTCGACGATGCCGGCTCCCTCTCTCGAGAATGCCGCATCGATCACGCCGCTGATATTCACCCATCCAATCGTTTTCGGATTGGTTGCCACCAGGTCAAGATTCGATTGATTCTTTGTGCCCTGTCCGAAACGGAAAACTTCGAACGGGTTGATGGAACCGATCTGCGTCGTGTACACAGAGATCGCCGAGCCGTGTGTGGTTGGCGTCCAGTTCTCGAGAGCGATGCCCGCGACATCTGCCCCGAGGAAATAGACCGAGCCGTCGAAGCCTGCGAAGGCTAGTGCTCCAAGTGGATCAACCCCACCACCGGCTTGCGAATTGCCTTGCACGGCTGCTGGCGAGGCTTCTGTCCCTCGCGAAAATCCCAAGATCAGGAACGGCGGTCCAGCAGGCACTCCGACCGGAGGTGAAGGCAACCCCGTGGCGTGGGACAAAATGGAGGCCTGAGCTTGTACGTTGGAATCGATCTCGAGCTGATTGCCAGCTGCGATCGTGGTGGTGCCGATGCCTAAAGCGGCGCCGGGATCACTCAAGAAAAGTGGGAATGCTCCTGTGATGTTCTGACTGGAAGTGGGGTTCAGTTTTACGAACGGTCCGCCTCCGGCTGCTGTGCTGAGATCGGCTATCTGCACACCGTTTTGTCGAAGAATCAAGTGTGCACTGCCGGCGCCCTGCACTTCGTTGGTGAGGGTGAAGTTCAGAGTGTTCGGGTCGAGCGTCGCGACGGTGTAGGCATTTAGCGAGTTCGACTGATCGTTGACCGGTCCACCTGACACGGCAGTCGCGACTGCGCAGTTACAAACACCCGATGGCTGCACCGGCGTGGTCGTGCGTAAGACGTCATAAGTCACGCCACTATCACTTACCGGCTGAAAGCTCACGACATCGAAATTTGATCCGTTCAGGGTGTTCGGTGCGTTCGTCACCGCAAACGGCCCTGCGGGGATCGAATTTGCGATCAGGTATTTCGAAACGATCCAGTAGAAGTAAGTTGCATTGCCTCTCGATCCGCTGATCTGAACATTTGCAAATGGCACCTGTTCTGGAGCCGGGGTTGCAGGCAGAACCCATAGACGACTGGTCACAAGCTGTGTCGGCTGCGCTGGTGGTGGCCCTTGCGCTGCGCCGATCGCAGAGAGCGCCAACACAAGACTCAAGAGTCTTCGCATATCCACCATCATTTCTATCGCGCGAAGCAACTCACCGTGACAATGTCATTCGCTACCCACGCCGCTGCTGCTCCTGCGCTGTTAAAGTTGCCGATCGTGGCCGAACTAATCGTTGTTCCTGTCTGCTTGCACTTATCCACAGTCGCACTCTGAGTCGTGACGTCATTGCACGAACAATTCCAGCCGGTCGACGCGAACGGTGGCCCCAGGCCGATCACACCACTCGACGCCGTACCTCCACTGCCCACATTTACCGTAAAGGCACACGAACCGTTCGCCGGCGCGGGGATCGACGGACTCGTGCCGAATCCAGAGGAAATGGTCGGAGTCGCGGAAGCACAAAGCAGACCTTGCGCAAGCGAGATGTTTTTAAAGGCGGTGAAGTTTTGCCGGTCGTAGGGTGTGACACTTGCGACCATCGTATTGAGGACGGCGGTCGCGATGATCTGATGCCCGACATCGCTCGGGTGATTCTGTGCAGCCGGATTGATCTCGGCCGGAATCGTGCCATTGAACGCGCTCGCCGCGTCCACCACTTGCAGGTTGAACCCGTCCGAGACGAGCTGCGCGACGACCTGATCGATGATCGCGTTATAGGGTGCCTGGTTTGTGATGGTGCAACAACTGATCGCATTTAGAAGAAAGGTTGTAGGTCCGGAGGGATTGAAGGCATTCCCCGCACTCGCCGAGAGTCCCCCGTTGCCCGCGATGAACTGCAACCACATTTTATTTACGCCACTCGCCTTGGTCACAATTACCGTGTGAGAAGTTGGAGAAAGTCCTCCGATGCGGACCGCGTAAGGTGTCGTTGAAGCGCGAACCGCAGTGAGATTTTGTCCGCTCACGGTGAAATAGGTCACACCATCCACTGCAACCGTCGCCGTCGAGTCGGCCGACACCTGTGCATCGAAACCGACATAAACGGCAGTTCCATTGACCGTGGCGGTTGCGGTTGCCCCGATGGTCGTTGCCTGGAAAACGGGACGTCCAAAAATCGGATTGTCCGCGACCCAGTTCACATAAGCGATCGCGGTGTTGTTCGCCCAGAACTTATTAACTTCGGGAATCCCCATGCTCACGAGGGCATAGAGCAGTTCGCCCGAATACTGCTGCTGATAGGTCGGATTCGCACCCGCGGTGAAAGCTTCGATGATGCCGGTATCCATGATGTTCACGTTGCCGGTACCCTGCACCACAGAGTTGATCGGTGTGATTTGCCCGTTATCGATCCCCTGGCCATCCGCGGCATTGTTCGTGCACGTCCATCGATTTGCTGCACAGACCAGACTGAAATAGGCCTTTGCCTGCGAAGACGGTCCGAAAGTTCCGTGTGTGATCGATGAACCAAACCCATTCACGTTAGTCGCCGCATTCGCGCCACCAACACCGCCGACTGAGAGATCGGCTATTTGCACGCCGTTCTGACGAAGGATGAGGTGTGAGACACCGAGTGATTGCACTTCGTTGCTGATGGTCAGATTGAGAACATTCGGATCGAGTGTGGTGACGGTGTAAGCGCTCAGAGAGTTCGACTGATCATTCGTCGAACTGCCGGAAACGTTGGTTGCTACAGCACACGCACAGGCACCGGAAGGCATGACCGGAGTCGTGGTGCGTAACACGTCGTAGGTGATGCCAGCATCGCTCACCGGACGCCACAGCACGGCGTCGAAGTTTGAGCCGCTCAGAGTATTCGGTGCATTGGTGATTGCAAACGGTCCCGCCGGCGTCGAATTGCCGATGGTGTAGCGAGAGACGATCCAGTAGAAAAACGTCGCATTGCCTGCAGAGCCGGAAACCTGCACGTTGGCCGATGGCACCTGTTGCGGCGCCGGGGTTTCTGGCGTCACCCACAAGCGACTAGTTACAAGCTGTGTCGGTTGTGCGGGCGGTGGCCCTTGCGCGAACAGGGATGCAGCACCAAAAAAAACGAGGAGAGCGTACAGAGATCGCATTTCAATCAAACAACTCCTGAGTCGTGAATGAGGCATCAGAAGCATTTCCAAACGCTGCCGTTCGAAAAGGCCAGTGCGACGTTCGTGCTGCCACCGACACAGGTCTGCCCTTCCGCAGCCACTGCGGTGGAATCCGACACTCGAATGATCTCTCCCACGTTGCCCGCAGCTGCAGCCGGCAGAGCTCCGACGGTCGTCGTGCCGGTTGTGGTGAAGGTGGCGGTTCCGGTGTTGGCACCGATCAGGCCGTTGACCGCGACAAACGCGAAACTCGCACCCGTCTTGATCAAAACTCGCGCCGGGGAGTTATCGAGCAGGACCGCCGCGGCGCTGTCTGCCGTCCAAAGACCGATGCTCGCGCTGCCCCCGTTCGGTGTACTGATCGAAGTGTTGAACGCGGTGATGCTCGCACCCGTTCCGGTAGCAGCCGCCGGGAGGATGGTGAATGTTCCGCTCCCCGAACCTTTTATCCCAAGCTCTCCGCCAGTTCCGCCATTCGCACCTAGAGTCAGCTGCGGCTGAGATCCGGTGATGATAAGCGGTTCTGTGCATGTCACTGTGGTGCCGGTATCGATAAAACAGGAGTCCGCAAAGGTGGTGCCGTTCAGCCGCTTGGGTATCGCATTGTTCGTCGGGTTGATGGTGGTGCCACCCGAAAGTGCGCTCAGATCCGCAACCTGCACGCCGTTCAGGCGAAGAATCAGGTGTGCACTCCCGGCGCCCTGCACTTCGTTGGTGAGGGTAATGTTCAGAGTGTTCGGATCGAGCGTGACGACGGTATAAGCATTCAGAGAATTCGATTGATCGTTGACCGGTCCACCCGACACTGCAGTCGCGACTGCGCAGTTACAAACACCTGATGGCTGCACGGGCGTCGTCGTGCGTAAGACGTCGTAAGTGATACCCGAATCACTTACTGGCACAAAGTTGACGACGTCGAAGTTCGAACCGCTGAGCAC
>Ga0307476_10001503_pt1 | contig 14195 bp, 12 predicted proteins | sample atmos_gasesECM2C_2_FD_203314 | JGI IMG/M metagenome (GOLD analysis project Ga0307476, IMG submission 203314) | Hardwood forest soil microbial communities from Morgan-Monroe State Forest, Indiana, United States - atmos_gasesECM2C_05 | ecosystem: Environmental > Terrestrial > Soil > Temperate... | reverse complement strand
AAGAAGCTGGTTGAGGACATGTTCGAGTCGATGTACGCCGCCCGCGGTGTGGGCCTGGCCGCAACGCAGATCGGCATTGCGCGCCGCATCGCCGTCATTGATGTCACTTTCAAAGAGGACCCCGACGCCAAACTCGTCCTCATCAACCCGGAAGTAATTCACAAAGAAGGCCGTCACGCGCAAAGCGAAGGGTGTCTCAGCATTCCGGATTTCCGCGAGAATGTTACGCGCGCCCAGGTAGCTACGATCCGTGCTCAGGATTTAACCGGGAAGGTCTTCGAAAAGACGGCCGACGACCTTCTGGCCCGCGCCTTCCAGCACGAAACCGATCACCTCAACGGCAAGCTCTACATCAGCCACATCAGCGCGCTCAAGCGCGACTTGATCAAGCGCAAAATTCGCAAGCTGGTCAAAGCGGGAGAATGGTAAAGAATTGAGTCATTGAGAGATTAAGTCAATGAATCAATGATTCAATGCGTCAATGATTCAATCCCTCAATCTCGTGTTCTGCGGCACGCCGCAGTTCGCGGTGCCCACGCTCGACCGGCTGGTCGACGCTGGATTCCACGTTCATCTCGTAGTCACACAGCCGGACCGTCCCAAAGGACGCGGGCTAGAACTCGTTTCCTCCCCGATCAAACACCGCGCTCTGCAGTTGAGACTGCCAATCGCGCAGCCCGAGAGCATCAAGAACAACGACGATTTCCGTGCTCAACTCACCGCCCTCAAGCCCGACGCCATAGTCGTAGTCGGATACGGCCGAATCATTCCGCAGTGGATGCTCGATCTTCCACCTCTTGGCAACATCAACCTGCACGCCTCACTCCTTCCAAAATATCGCGGCGCTGCACCGATCCAGTGGGCGATTGCGCAGGGAGAAACCATCACCGGGGTCACAACCATGAAAATCGACGCCGGCCTGGACACCGGCGACATTCTTCGGCAGCAGGAAGTTGCTATCGCCCCCGACGACACGGCAGAGACTCTGGCCGTAAAGCTGAAAGCCGTGGGAGCAAAACTCACCGTCGAAACCCTGCGCGGGTTGCAAACCGGAAGTATCCATCCACGCAAGCAAGATCAAACTCAGGCCACGCTGGCGCCGATCCTAAGAAAGGAGGATGGCCTCCTTGATTTTTCTCGTCCCGCTGCCGAGATTCTGAACCGCATGCGCGGTTTTCAACCCTGGCCCGGGGCGTACTCGAAGTTTCGCGGCAAGAACCTGCAAGTGTGGAATGCGGCAGCGTTCGATCGGACGGTACCCTCGTCTGAGCTGAAGACTGAGGGCAATCGACTTTTTGTTGGCTGCGGCCGGGGTACAGCAATCGAACTGCTTGAACTGCAGCTGGAAGGTAAGAAGCGGACCTCTGCCGAGGACTTCCTGCGCGGCTATCGTCCGCTGCCCGGCGAGAAACTCGGTTCCTGAGACAGCACGAATTTGTCACCCGCGCCCTCCGATTCCCTCATACTGGCCATAGTGAAAACAAGGTCTCGAAAGTCGCACCCAGATGTTTCTCCAGCCCGTGCCGCTGCGTTCGACATTCTGCTTCGTGTCGAGCGCGAGTCCTCTTACGCTTCCGAACTGCTTCATTCCCGGACCTACGGAAGGCTCACGACGGTCGATCACTCTCTGGCAACTGAACTGGTTATGGGAGTTCTGCGCTGGCGATCACTACTTGATTCACAAATCGCCGAGAGCTCTGCTCAACCACTCGCTAAGCTCGACCTGGAAATTCTCACGGCGCTCCGACTCGCCGTGTACCAACTTCGCTGGCTCAGCCGCATCCCCGCCCGCGCCGCCATCAACGAAAGCGTTGAGTTGGTAAAGCGAGCCCGCAAACGTTCCGCCGCTTCATTCGTCAATGCAGTACTGCGTAAGCTCGCCGCCAGCGTCTCTCACCTTGAGGCCTCCGCGCAACCCGCAATCAGCGAAGCTTCGGTCGACGCTCTAGCTGCCAGTAGTGCCCACCCGCCGTGGCTCGTCGAACGGTGGACCCGGGCCTATGGACTCGATTCCACGTTCCGCATCTGCCGCCACGATCAATCGGTTCCCGTGACCACGATCCGTCTTCGTAGCCCTCAAGCTGAAGCCCAACTCCGCGCCGAAGGAATCGAACTCGCTCCCGGTGCTCTTCTTGCGTCCGCGCGACGAATTCAACACGGGGATATCACCAGATCTGCCGCTTTCCATACGGGCCTTTGCGTTATTCAGGACGAAGCCTCGCAGCTCGTCGCAGCTCTCGTCGGCCACGGCGCGCGTGTCCTGGATTGCTGCGCCGCTCCCGGGGGAAAGACCCTGGCCATCGCCGATCGTAATCCCGACGCTGAAGTTGCCGCGGTCGACCTCCATCCTCACCGCGTCCGCCTGTTGCGGAGACAACTGAGCGCACATCACCCCGCCCCCGAGGCCGGAACCCGCAGGATCCGCGTGGTCGCTGCCGACGCGCAGAACCTGCCCTTTTCTGCAACATTCGATCGCGTCCTCGCCGACGTGCCCTGCTCCGGCACGGGTACGCTAGCCCGCAATCCGGAAATCAAGTGGAGGCTCACGCCAGAAGACCTCGCCGATCTGCACGTTCGCCAAGTCGCGATTCTCGGTTCGGCGCTAGCTCGCGTTTCCACCGGAGGCCGTCTGATCTACTCCACCTGTTCTTTGGAAAGAGAAGAAAACGAAGCCGTCATCGACCGCTCGTTGGAAGGAGATTCATCATTTCGCGTTCTCGATTGCCACGCCGAACTCGAGAGGCTTCAAGCAGAGAGCGAATTAATCTGGCCGGATATTTCTTCGCTCACTCGCGGCCCCTACCTGCGGACTTTGCCCGGCATCCATCCGTGCGACGGATTCTTCGCAGCGATCTTGGAAAAAATCTGACTGTCCAAGCCGACGGGATACGATCCGACGCGCCCTCACCGCACTTCGAAATTCACCACCGCCCCCGCCAAAACCTTCTGTCCCGCAGGAGGCCACTGCGTAACGATCACGCTGGCGGGCGACGGTTCTGGGGATACAGTAGGCACGACGGGAGGCACACCTGGTATTTCTGCGTTCTCTGCCGGCGGAGGCGCCATGCTCACCGTGCCCAGTTTGAAGCCCGCATCCTGCAACGTGCGGCTGGCAGTTCCCAGCGGCTGTCCCAAAAAAGTCGGCATCACATACGCCGGCGGATCGGCCGGGACCGTTACCAGCAAGCTGGTTCTCGGCGCCGCCACCTGGTTTGCGTTCGCCGGCGGACTCTGCGCCAGCACCTGGTCGGCGGGTGTCCCGGGCAACTGCATCTCCGCCGTCGAGGAGACTTCCAGCCCGCGGCGCTGGATGTTCCATTCCGCAGCGCGCTCACTTTGTTTGGTTACATCCGGAATTACCACGCGCTGCGGCCCCAAACTCTGTGCCACACGCAGCTGCCATCCGCGCCGCACCTTCGAACCCGGAAGTGGCAACTGCGTCATGATGCGTCCTTCAGGAATCTGCGGGCTGTAGTACTGCCGCTCCACTTCGATCTGCAACCCAAGCCCGGCGACGGAGCGCTCCGCCTCTACCGGCGTCAACCCGATCACCACGGGGACCTCGACGACCTCTCCGTGAATGGCAAATCGCATCGCCGTCAGCGCGGACACCAATGCCACGGCCACCAGCACTAACCCCACCATCGCAAACTTGAAGAAAGTCTTCATGAGACCACGGAGATTATAGTTCGACGAATCACGAGTATGCTCCCAGATGCCGGATCACGCGTTGACCACTCTTAGGGCATCTCATTCTTAGTGCGTTTCGTCCGCGCCCGGCGATGTATCCGGCGTATCTACTTTTTGCGCCACAGTCACGGGTATCTCCGGCGCTGCCTGAAACTGCCCCGGATCTTTCCCCGCCATCGCGGCACTCATGAAGTTCATCCAGATCGGCAGTGCCGCGTGGGCTCCCGTTTCCTTGGCTCCCAGGGATCTCTTCTCGTCGAAACCAATCCAAACGCCGCAAGTCATCGTAGGCGAGAATCCCACAAACCAGGCGTCCGTGAAATCGTTGGTCGTACCCGTCTTTCCTGCCACCGAAAAAGGCATCTTTGCAGCCGCCACTCCCGTGCCGTGCAGTACAACCTCGCGCAACATCGAGGTCATGATTCGTGCCGTCCGCGCGCTGATCACATCCTTGACCTCAGGATAGTCTTCTTCCAGCACCCGCCCCTCGTAGTCGGTCACCTTCGTGATGTAGCGGGGAGTGACGCGCACCCCATCGTTCGGAAACACGCTATACGCCGAAGTCTGCTCGATCAGTGTGATCTCAGCCGAGCCCAGTGCAACCGGCAAGTAAGGCGGCAACTTGGCTGTGATTCCGAAGCGTTCTGCATACTCAATCACGCTCTTGATCCCAACCTTGTTCGCCAGCTTCAACGCCGGAATATTCCGCGACTGCGCCAGAGCGCGCCGCAACGTGATGATCCCTTCAAACTTCTCGTCATAGTTGTGTGGCGAATATGGCCCGGAGCCCGTTTCGAAGGTGACGGGCTCATCCAGGATCGTGTCATTCGGACTCGCACCCCGATCAATCACCGTCGTATATACATAGGGTTTAAACGACGATCCCACCTGCCGCAATGCCTGGGTCGCACGATCGAACTTCGATTCACTGAAATCCCGCCCACCCACCATCGCCTTGATTCCGCCGGTGGCGTTGTCGATCGCCATCAACGCTCCTTGCGCTCCGGAATCCTGCTCCAGGCTCACGCGGGCCGCCCCGTTCGGGCTCAGCGCCAGTATTCTTACGTAGCAGATGTCTCCTAGCCGCAACAAATTCTGTATCTTGCCCTGCGTCCAGGCCACGTCCGCCTGTCCTAGAGCTGCCGCATAGCGCCCAAACTTGATCGTCGCAATCCCAACCCCGGCGGAAGTAACCAGCGCGTGGACGTACCCATTCACTTCCGGTTCGTTATCCCAGTCGGGATGCGCAAACTTGTCGATCGTGCTTCCTTCTGCCATCACGTTCTCCAGGCTTCCCTTCCATCCATGACGGCGTTCATAGGCCGACAGACCATCCAGTACCGCCTGGTTCGCGGCCTTCTGCAGATCGACGTCAAGCGTGGTGTAGACCTTCAACCCGCCTTCGTGAACCTGGTCAGCTCCGTATTTGTTTTCCAGGTACCGGCGTATTTCCTCCACAAAATACGGCGCCAGCGAATTAGGATCATGTTGCAGATGCACACCTAACGGCGACGACCGCGAAGCCTCTGCCTGAGCCGCGGTAATCTTTCCGTCTTCAAGCATGGCATCGATCACCAGGTTCCGTCGCCTCGTCGCCCGATCCGGATGGTTGATCGGCGAGTAGATTTGCGGTCCCTTGGGTAACCCCGCCAGCAGCGCGGCTTCTGCCAGCGTGAGCTTTCGCGCCGGCTTGCTGAAATAAAATTCCGATGCAGCCTCGAACCCATACACTCCGTGTCCCAGAAAGATCTGATTGGCATACAGGGCGAAGATCTGTGGCTTGGTAAAGCGGCGCTCGATCTGAATCGCCAGCATCGCCTCCTGCACTTTGCGATGGAACGAGCGGTCGGGCGAAAGAAACAGGTTGCGCGCCAACTGCATGGTCAGCGTCGATGCACCCTGGATCTTTCCGCCAGACTCAATGTCGCGGTACGCCGCGCCGACGATGCGCCAGAAGTTAATTCCTGAATGCCGGTAGAAGTCCTTGTCTTCAATGGAGACCAGCGCATCCCGCAGCACCGGAGCAAAATCATCGTAGCCTGCGACCACCCGCCTCTGCAGGGCAAAGGAGCCAATCACGCGCCCATGATCGTCGTACAACTCCGTAATCGAACTCGGGCGATACGCCTCCAGTGCCTCCACTTGCGGCAAGTCTGTGGTGTAGACGAGCAGAAGCCCGGTCGTCGCTCCCACTAGGGCGGAGACCAGCACGAGCAGGCCAAACAATACCCGGCCTACAAACTTCCGCCCGGCAATCTCCACCGGCGGAAGATCTTCATAGAGCGACTTCATGGCGAGATGGGTTCAGAATAGCAGGGCGTCAACCGCCTCGGTAGTCGCAAGCGCAGGTCGCTGCTGGCAGGTCCCCGCTGCATGACCGCTGGCGAGGGCAAGAATGCTACGAGGACAAAAGAAATCGCGCGCCTTTCGGCGCGCGATGAACTGGGCAGCAAGATACCGGGTGCCCCTAGCTGCTCCGACTCTTCAGCACCTCAACTGCCTTGTGCAGCTGATCGTCCTGCGAATTTTTTGGCTTGGCTTCCGGCTCCGCGGCGGCAGGTTCCTGGTCTTCATCCTCGGAGATCACGTTGTCGGTTTCGTCAGCCACCAGCACGTTGGGGGTTACGGCTGTTTCCTGAATCGCTTTCCCGCTGGGAGAATAGTATTTCGCCACTGAGAGAATCAACGCCCCGCCATCCGGCAGATCGATCGTTTTCTGCACCGATCCATCGCCGAAAGTTTTGTCGCCTACTACATCGCCGCGGGCATTCTCTAGAAGGGCTGCCGCCACAATCTCAGCCGCCCCGGCTGTGCCCTTGTTTACCAGTACCGCGACCGGAAGTGAAGTCACTGCTTTCGCAGCATCCGCATTGAATGCCTCTCGCGGGAATTTCTGCCCCTGCAGATAGGTGATCGTCCCGTGGTTCAAGAAAAGATTGGCTGTAGCAACGCCTTCGCTCTCTTCGCCTTCCGATGTGTTACGCAAATCCAGGACCAACTTTTTCGCCCCTGATCTCTCGAGCGACTTAATCTTGACGGCAATCTCCTGCGCCTTGCCCTTGGTCAGCGCGTCCACTTTCACGTAGCCGATGCTATCCTCCAGCATCTTGTCAGACACTGGCGGAATGCTCACCATATCCCGCGTGATCGTTACTTTCTGCGGCTCCGCTCTGCGCGCCCGCACTACCGAAATATTCACCGTCGAACCCGGCGTCCCGCTGAGCAGGCTTCGAATCTCCGGCAACGACATGTCCCGCGTGCTTTGGCCCTCGATCGATTCGAAGATATCCGTCGCCTCAATGCCTGCCTTCTCCGCAGGCGAGCCCGGCAGCACTGAAACTACGTCCGCGTACCCAAATCGCTTGGAGACGGTGGCTCCGATCTCACCCTTGGCCTCCGACTTGTGAGCCTTGAAGGCCTTGTAGGCCGCTGCCGTCAGGTAGCTGGAGTTTGCATCCAGCGATTCCACCAGGCCATGCAACGCGCCGTCGGTTACTTTGGGAATGTTCGGGTCTTCAACGTACTCACTTTGTACGCGCGACAAAACCTCGCTATAAACCTGCATCTGCCGGTAAGAGCCGTCGCCCGAGGAAGCATGCACGCCCCCAAAGGAACCGACTACGACAAACAACAGCACGGCAAAGGACGAAACCAGAATCGCAGCTTTAATTTTCATGGACATCAGATTCTTCTTCTGGAAAGGAGTCACTTCCTGAGGAGCTATTTCTCATTATATCTTGTAGATGCCGCTTTTTGTCTCCTGGCTGCCCTGGTTCAATCCCCTTCGGTAACTTCAGGCGGAATGCGGGCTTCCAAGCACTATTTAAGACGATCCAGCGCCGGTTTCGTCACCCGGCGGCTAAACCGGTGGTTTGAAGTTCAGCGTGATCACGCTCTGCACCGACACAGCGCGACCGTTCATGGAATAAGGTTTGAAGCGCCACTGCTTTACGGCATCGATAGCAGCCCGTGCAAATACCAGCGATCCCTGCAGGAACTTCGCATCCTGCACCGCGCCGTCGCGTCCGATGAACACTTGCAGAACCACGCTGCCTCGCTGCCCGCTGGCCTTTGCTGCGTCTGGGTAAACCGGATCAACGGGTTGGGCCAATAGTCCCAACGCCGCAGACTCCGGCAGATTCACGGGCTCAATCGACGACATCGCGGCTTCGGCTGGCTTGGCGCCGCTGGCATCCGGCGTCGTCGAAGCCATTCGTGATTTCAGGCTCGACGGAATACCCGCGCTGTCTCCGGCCGAAGCCGTCCGCGGCGGTGCAGAACTCTGGGCCGACGGCGTGACTGACTTAGGCGTAGAAGTTGCTTGGGCAACGGGTGCATTCGGCTGTACAGGCGAAGCGGCGGGAACCGGAGCAGGAGGTGCTTCTGTATTCCCCGGCACCACCCCGATACTCGCCGGGCCCGTATCCTTAACTTGCCTTTCGCCAATCTGGGCCTGGCCGCTCGGGCTTTGTCCGGATTGGTTTTGATTCGGCTGATTTTGATCCGGCTGGTTTTGACTAGATTGGTTTTGACCCGTCTGGGTTTGATCCGTAAGGTTGCCCTCGCCACTCACAGATGGCGCGGCCTGCTCGCTGTTCGCGTCTGAACCCTTCTGCGGTTTCGCCGTCGGATCAATCACTGGAAGCACGCGAATCTGCGAGGGATCGGTGGTCGCATCCGGAATATTCCCCACCACCGGAAGGTTGTACTCGTCACCCGACTGGCCAAAACTATCGTGTTGTGGCGCAGCTTGCGGCACAGGGGCAGGCGGCGGGTTCAGCCAACTGCCTCCCGCACGTGCGACATTCCGATAGAAGATGCGCAGACTTTGGCGCGCGCTGGGCAGTGCCACCAGAACCGCACACGCCGCCAGCGTTCCCACCAGCAAGATTCTGCCGAGCTTCGGGGGCGATTCTCCTTTTGGCGCTGCGCTCTCTTCCGGTTCTCCCGATATGTAGGCAAAAAGAGCAGCTTCCGGGGCTGATTCAGGCTGCGACTCGTGCTTCGCGGGTTCCTTACCTTCTTCTGCAGAAGATTCCGCCGAGGCCCGCACCTGGGAGGGCGTTTCCCCGTATGACAGCAATTCGTTTTTTGCTGGAGCATCCCCTGCAGGCGGCGCCGGCGGCGCTTTCGTCAGACGCGCTTGCAGCGCGGCCCATCCCGTCAGCTGTTCTTGTGGTTCGGGTTCCGTTGTCGTGGAAGCTTCCACTGCCGCGGCCATGGGCTCCAACTCCGTAAGAGCGTCGACCACCGCAGCCGCCGACTGCTCCATCGACTTATGAACTTCATTTTCCGTGTCGAATTGCGCGCCGGGCGAGGAACTCGATGATTGCAGAAACTCTCCCGTGCGGAAAGTCTTCTCGGACCCCGTGGCCACCGGCGAAGGTACCGAAACCGCGCCAGGCGACGCCGCAGCCGCGAAAGCGGCGGTCTGGGGCCCTTCCCGCTGGGCCACCGGCCCGGATTGCGACGCTCCCGGTTGCAGCTTAGCCCGAAGCAGTTCGCACGCCGTGCTCATTGTGTCGCGCACCTGTTCCGCGCGAATCGGTTTCACCAGGACTGAATTGGCGCCTGCCTGTAACGCCTCCGGCAACCTGGCATTGTCGCTCACAATCGCTAGCGTCAGGGGGCGTTGGGCCGCTTTCAATTCCCGCGCCGTCTTCAGCAGGAACCCCGCCTCGGGTTGATCGTCCCAATCGGTGATCACGATCTGGAACACCTGCGTGGTAACCTTCTCTACCGCATCCACAGCGCTCTTGCAGTATTCTCCCTCGATTCCAAGATCGGCGAGGACCTGCCAGATCGGCTGAACCATCTCTCCATTGGATGAAAATAGAAGGCAGCGCAAGGGCATACTACTCCAGACTAGGCAGACGCAGTAACTGCGGCAAGTTACCGAGGTGGGCGACTCCGCTGAACCCATTTTGCAGCAGTACATGTCCTCAAGTCACCGCCGCTTCATGTCTCCGCGAGCGTGATTTAGAATGCTCAGTCCTCGGGACTGCGACTGTCAGTGCATTCTGCGGTCGTGTCGATCATGACCTTACGCGAACACAACTACTGGCTCACCACGATTCAGATGCCCAGCACGGATGCCGCCGGCCCTCTCCCGAGCCGGGTGGATGTCGCCGTAATCGGCGCAGGCTTTACCGGCTTGTCCGCCGCCCGCACCCTCGCCAAGCGCGGCGGTTCTGTCGCTGTACTCGAATCGGAAACCATCGGCTGGGGAGCAAGTTCCCGCAATGGCGGCATGGTGCTGACCGGCATGAAACTGGGTGTGAACCAACTCATCTCCATGTACGGACGCGATCTTACCCGGTGCATGTACGCAGCATCCCTTCAGACCATCGATTGCGTCGAGCAGATTGTCCGCGAAGAAGCCATTGACTGCGACTTCTCCCGCTGTGGCCATCTTGAAGTAGCCTGCAAGAAGAAGCACTTCGACGATTACGCGCGGCAAGTTGATGTGATTGCGCGGGAATTCAATCACCAACTTCGGGTTGTGCAGAAAAATGAGTTGAACGCTGAAATCGGGTCAAACATTTATTACGGCGGCATGGTCGATGAAGTCAGCGCCGGACTGAATCCAGCAGGTTATGTCGCGGGCCTCGGCCGCGCCGCGACAAAAGCTGGCGCGGAAATCTTCGAGCACACGCGGGTCGCGGGACTGCAGCGTGAATCCCGTCAGGGCGAAGCTGGCTGGAAAATCACAACCTCGCGGGGTGCGCTGTGGGCGCGCGAAGTGTTCGTCGCAACCAGCGGCTATACCGGCAAAGCAACTCCAGCTCTGCAAAAGAGAATCATTCCCATCGGCTCGTTCATTATCACAACCGAAATCCTGCCGGAAGCGCTGGCTCACGAACTCAGTCCGCGCAACCGTATGATCTACGACTCGAAGAATTATCTTTATTACTACCGGCTCACGCCCGACCGCCGTATGCTGTTCGGCGGCCGCGCCGCATTCTTCCCCGAGAACGACCAGATCATCCGCCGCAGCGCCGAAATCCTGCGCCGCGGCATGATCGAGGTTTATCCCCAACTACGGGATACGAAAATCGAATATGTCTGGGGAGGTACGCTCGACTTCGCCTTCGACATCATGCCCCATGCCGGCCAGATCGATGGCATGTACTACGCCGTCGGCTACGCTGGACACGGTGTTGCCATGGCAACGTATCAGGGCCAGAAGATGGCGGAACTGATATCAGGCCAGAAGCCGGAGAATCCCTTCGTGGGCATCCCATTCCCCGGCGCGCCGCTTGGCCTGTACAACGGCAAGCCGTGGTTCCTGCCATTTGCGGGGATGTGGTACAAGTTTCTGGATTGGGTAAGCTAGATGGAAACTCTTCCTTGGATCAACATCCGCGAAAAACGGAGCGTCTGTTGGAGTTGGGACAGCCTCTCGCTCTCACTATTTGTCTACAAGACCGTCGGGTCAGGACAGGCAGACGAGATCTCTAAATTTATTATCGCTTTCAAATCGTCCGATGATGATGAGTGCTTGAAGGCTGCGATGGTGGAGATTTACGAGGCAGCCGGTGAGTACATTGAGGGGCGGAAACAGGAATACAACTGCCGCTACGTCGTTCCCGTCCCCAGCAGCCGCGCGCACGAAATCTCCCGTTACTCCAAGGCAGTGTGCGGCTTCATTGCGAGGATATTCCATCTGGAATATCGGGAGGGGCTACTGTTCCGCGAGTGGACTGTCCCTTCTTCTCACATGGCTGCCTATTGGCAACGCCTGAGCGTCAAGGAGCAGTCCGATTCGTTGGGTTGCCGAAAGACAAACCTAGCCGGAGCCGGGGTTATACTCTTCGACGATGTCCGGAATACTGGCAATACCTCGCAGGCCTGCAGGAGGCGCCTTCGAGACGACGCAAAGTGCGGTGAGGTTATTCGGCTCTTCCTCGCTAGGACACAGGTTGAGTGCGAATGAGTTGCAGCAGCGAAGCCTCACCTGAACGGGTTTCGAATCGTCAGCCGCTGATCGATGACCTGCCCGTCTTGCATATCCTCCGAGTACAGGATCGTGCATTGCGCCTCTAATGCCGAAGCAACAACAAGCGAGTCATAGATCCTATAGCCGTATCTCTCCGCAATTCCGACTGCCCTCCCGTGCGTTTTGAGGGTGACCGTGATCGCTTCGGGACAGAGAAGCAGAATCCACTGCAATGTCGCCCTCACATCATCCCAGGGCATTTTCACCTTGCGGCGCACAACCGAAACAAATTCATTCAATACCTGCACGCTAATCGTGCCTCCAACGGCAAGCAGTTCACGAGCGCCTATCTTGCGGGGATCGTTTTCTACGATGGCGTAGACCAGGACGTTGGTGTCGAAGAAAGCTTTACCGTTCATGCGCCTCTTCACGGTTGAAGACAAAGCCCTTGGGGAATGGCCGGCTCAATTTCTTTAGAGCCGCCAAAGCCTGCTCACGAGTCCAACCCTTCTTAACCTGAAAGTTCGTGCGCCCGGCAATCTGAATCTCAATGTCGTCGCCCACTTTCAGTTCTAGCGCTTCGACTACGGATGCCGGCAGCCTAACGGCCAAGCTGTTCCCCCATTTTGCGACCTTCATAACTGTGCTCCTTGATATACATTGCGATTGTATATCCAACACCAACTCCATCGCAACGCTAAAGATGTGGCAGCCTCGGCGATCATTTATTTCGCAAGGCCTTTCGGCGGCGCACACCGAAATACACCACCGGTCCCACCACCAGCGCGATCGCCCCGCCAATCGCCGCATAGCGGTCGCTGCCCAGCAGCGCGACGAGGCTCATCACCACCGGCGCAGCCACCACATAAATCAATCCCAAGCGCCCGCCGGGAATCAGAAATGCCCGTGGCATCTCCGGTCGCGTGCGCCGCAACTTCCAAGCCGAGAGCACAGTCAGCACGGTCGTGGCCGACCGCAGCCAGATATATACCGAGATGAGTTGCCCAAGGCTCTGCCACGCCAGCAGTGCGTAGATCACCGCCGAGACCACGATCGCCAGCCACGGCGTTCCGTACCTCGAATGTTTGCGAGTAAGCACCGTGGGAAGGTAACCGTCTTCGGCCATGGCAAAAGGCATGCGCGTCGTGGTGAGGACAGTGCTGTTGAGCAGTGCCACGTTGCCCACCATCGCCGCCAGCGTCATCCAAGTTCCTAACCAAGGCCCGCCGATCAACCTCGCCGCGTCCGAGAAGAATCCGGTATGCCACTTTTCCCACTCTCCCGCCGAAGCCAATCCCGCCAGCGTAGGCAGAAAGTACGCCGCGATCGAAAGCGGAACCACCAGAGCCAGCGCCCTTGGGTAAGCTCGTTGCGGGTTCTCCACTTCCTCCGCCACAGTCGAGAGTTGCTCGTACCCCGAATATAGCCACAACCCGAGCGCCAGTCCCACGCCGAAGATTTTGAACGTGGGCTGGTGCGGCGGAATCCACGGGACGAACGGATTGTGATGCCAGTGGATGAAGCCCATCACGATCATCGTCATCACCGGTACGAAGATGAAGATTTCAAGCGCAGTCGCGACCTGCCCCACCATCTGAATGCCACGCACGTTGATCCAGGTAATCACGGCAATCAGCGCGACGGAGACGAGGTAGTGCTTCCAGCCCGTGATCCCGGGGAAGTAGTACACCAGGTAATCGGTGAAGAGAACCGCGTATGCTCCGCCCAACAAAAACGATGCCGACCAGTTCCACCATCCTGCGAGGAATCCCCAGAAGTCACCGAAGGCGGCGCGAGTCCAGCGGTAGAAGCCGCCTTCGACGGGCATGGCGGTGGTCAGCTCTGCGGAGACCAGGGAAACCGGAATGCACCAGAAAAACGGAAGCACCAGCAGATAGATCAGCGTCATCCCCGGGCCCGAAGTGGTGACCATGTCTTCGAGTCCGAAGGGCCCGCCTGTCGTATAGGAAAACATCACGAAGACGAGATAGAAGAGGCCAGCCTTGCGGAGGGCGGATGCATTGTCGTTAGAGGGGGTCAAAGGGGTATGGTTTCGAAAGGGATTACGCAGCCAGCGTCCCGCTGAGCGCACCTTCCAGTTCCAGCAGCTTGCGCTTCACGTCGAGCCCGCCGCCATAGCCGCAGAGCGAACCGTCGGAGGCGATCACGCGATGGCATGGGACAACGATCGCGATCGGATTGCGATTGTTAGCCATACCCACGGCGCGAAACGCATTCGGCTTGCCCACCACGCGAGCAATGTCGGCGTAGCTGCGCGTCTCTCCGTAGGGAATCGCCAGCAGCGCCCGCCAGCAGGCCAGCTGGAAATCCGTGCCTCGAAGGTCGAGCCGGAAGGTGAATTTACGCCGCTTGCCGGCGAAATATTCTTCGAGTTCATCCACGTACAGCCGCATCTGGCCGGGAGAATCCTCGAACCGAAATCCCCTTTCTTCTTCCCGAAGATGGCGCGGATTCGGGCGAATCGACTGCTGTCCGGGCAACCGAGCGTCGAATTCCAGTGCAACCAATCCACGGCCGGACGCCGCCAGAAACAGCGGTCCGATCG
>Ga0307476_10001501_pt1 | contig 14213 bp, 10 predicted proteins | sample atmos_gasesECM2C_2_FD_203314 | JGI IMG/M metagenome (GOLD analysis project Ga0307476, IMG submission 203314) | Hardwood forest soil microbial communities from Morgan-Monroe State Forest, Indiana, United States - atmos_gasesECM2C_05 | ecosystem: Environmental > Terrestrial > Soil > Temperate... | reverse complement strand
GTTTTTCTTTTTCTCCAGCTCAGCCCAGCGAGCGTAAAGTGTATCCACTTCTTCCTGAGCAGCTTCCATCTCAGCATGAGCCGCGATCAGGCGTTCACTGTCGCTGACAATTCGAGGGTCCTCGAGTTGAACCCGCTTGGCTTGCAACACTTCCTCAGCATCCGCGACCCGCTGTTCAATTGTTTCGTATTCCCGCGCCTCCAAGTATGACAACTTCTTTTTTCCTGACCCTAGTCGTTCGCTCCCGCCATTGGCGCGTCCGACGGACTTCTCGCCACTTTTCGCTTCCTCGGAGCGTGCCTGCCGTTCGCGCTCATCCAACCATCTTTCCCACTGCAGGTAATCCGCGAACCGACCCACACCGCCTTGCCCGTCGAGTCCGAGAACTACAGTCGAAACTCGATCCAGCATGTAACGGTCATGGGTCACCAGAACCAGAGACCCTCGAAACTCCAGCAAACTTTCTTCCAGTATGTCCAGGGTGGGGATATCCAGGTCATTCGTCGGCTCGTCGAGCAGAAGAACGTCGGCGGGCTGCAGCATAAGTTGTGCGATCAAAACGCGCGCCCGTTCTCCACCAGAAAGCTTGCCCACGGGCTGATTCAGTTGTTCGCCGGTGAAAAGAAATTTTGCCGCCCATGAAGCCACGTGAGTCAAACGGTCCTGATAAATTACCGAATCGCCTTCCGGAGCCAGAGCACGGCGCAAGGTCACATCCGGATCGAGTTTGCGGCTCTGGTCGAAGTACACAATGCGGAGCCGGTCAGCCCGGCGAATCTCGCCGCTAGCCGGGGACGTTTCACCGCGCAACAGGCGCAGCAGGCTCGTTTTGCCACTGCCATTTGGCCCTACGAGTCCAACTCTCGTCCCAGCGGTAATGACGAAGTTGAGCTCCGCAAATAATTCGCGATCTCCGACTTCACAAGAAACATTTTCCAGTTCGATCAGCCGCTTGGTTTTTCGATCAGTGGCTGAAAAATCGATCAGGGCCGTTCCGCTGCGGCTGCGCGCATTTAAATCGGCTAGCTCGCCCATCAACTCCCCGGCCTTATCAATTCGCGCCTTGGACTTCCTTGTCCGTGCCTTCGCTCCCCGGCGTAGCCACTCGATTTCCCGGTGCACCAGATTCTCCAAAGCCTCTTGTCGCTTGGATTGGGCATGCAGGAATTCTTCCTTCTTTTCCAGAAATTGGCTATAGCTCCCCGAGACTCGTAGCAATCCATCGGGATAGGTCCGGTTCAACTCCGCCATATCGGTGGCAACATTCTCCAGGAAGTAGCGGTCATGGCTGACCACCACGCAGGCGAATGGCGCAGCTTGCAGCAAGGCCTCCAGCCACTCGATTGCCGCCAGATCCAGATGGTTCGTAGGTTCGTCGAGCAGAAGAATATCCGGCGCCTGAACTACCGCCTCTACGATGGCAAGGCGCTTCTGCCAGCCTCCTGATAAAGAGAAGGCTTCGGCATCAAGCTCCTGGAAGCCCGCGCGGCCCAGGGTTTCGGCGAAACGAGTGCCACGTTCTGACTCGGGCACGCCAGCGTGCTCCATTGCCTTCTGAGCCACGGAGCGCACCGTGTCGCCAGACTTGAACTTCGAGTCTTGCTCCACGCAACTCAGCCGAATCCGCTTGCGGACCGCGATCTCTCCACTGTCCGGGCTCACGTCCCCTGCGAGAATCCGCAGCAGCGTGGACTTGCCCGAGCCGTTCGGACCAATCAGCCCAATGCGGTCGCCTTCTGAAACCGTAAACGAGACGTTCTGAAAGAGCGGGCTCGATCCGAAATGCTTCGAAATTCCTTGTGCGTTAATGATGGGGGCCAACGGCGGACGCTCTCCTGCTCTCTCTCTTGAGACTATCAGCAAACCTGAATTACGAGTTCTTGCTCACGGTTCTCTCGGCAGAATTATGTAAATGTTAAAGCTCTCTCCTTTTCTGCCGATGTTACAAACGCGGGACTCATACGAGTGCGAAGGCTGCAAGGCAAAGCTGGCGCGACTAGTCTTGTCGAGGTTGGCCCACGGAAGGCAATCATGAATCCTGTAAATCCTCTATTCACCGCCGAAAAGCAGCATCAGGATTGGCTTCCATTTCTCGAATTTGCCACGCGCGAGGTTTTCCAGATGATGCTCGTCAGCGAATTGACCAAGCCGGACTCCGCCTCCACAGCCCTCTTTGACGTTACCGCCTTGGTGGGATTAGCCGGGAAACTGAGTGGAATGGTCAGCATTCGGTGCCAGCAAAGAGCGGCAGCACTTATGGCATCCCGGATGCTTGGACTGGAATTGGATAAAGTGGGGCCGGATATTTCGGATGCGCTGGGCGAGGTCTGCAACATGGTCGCGGGAAACTTCAAAAACAAGATCGCCGGTTTGGGCGATGGTTGCATGCTTTCCCCGCCGTCAGTGATTACCGGCGAAGACTACATGGTGCATACTCGGCCGCCTGCGCCAACTCTCGAAGTAAATCTGCTATTTGAAAGCATGCCCCTGGTGATTACTCTCCATATACACTCTTAGTGTTTCACCATGAGGGAGGCTGCTTCACTCGTAGGCGAACGTCTTGAGAGTTTGCTTTTCCATAGCAATTCCTGATCAGCCTGATAAATAGTTTCGATTTTCATAAACTCGCTGTGACGGATAAAGTGAGCGCGGCAGGTGTGTTCGGATCAAATGGACATTGAGCTTTCACTTGTCGCAGCAGGGGAGAAAGACTACAACTGGAAGGGATACAGTCCCCACGCTGGATATTATTAGGGAGCGAGAGTTTGAGAACAACATCATGACTAAGCTTGAAGCAGTCATCCAAAACTCAAAACTGGAAGCGGTGAAAAGCGCCCTGCAAGAGATTGGCGTCGAGGGCATGACGGTACTCGAGGTGCGTGGCCATGGCCGTCAGAAAGGCCACACCGAGGTCTACCGCGGGCGCGAGTATAGCGTGGATCTTATTCCCAAAACCAAGCTGGAAGTGGTGCTGGCGGACGCGATGGTCGAGAAGGCCGTGCAAGCCATTGTGACGACAGCCCGAACCGGCAAAATCGGCGATGGGAAGATTTTTCTGACTCGCGTGGACGAAGCCATTCGCATCCGCAATGACGAGCGGGGCGAGGGAGCACTGTAGAACGCGCCAGAGGCCGGGCATCGTTGAGCTTCGATCACTGTGCTTAAATCACAGATCCACTGACTCTTCGTCATGACGGAAGCGTCCCTACTGATCGGTGAATTGAGAAGCTCTCTCGCCGAGGTCTCGGAGCGCATTGCGCACGACTTCGGGGTAACCGGAGACGGTCGGGCCGCCATCGCTCAGCGGACCTTGCTCATCGAAGATATTCTCATTCGTCTATGGCGTGAGTTCATCTCCTCCGACGAAACTGGACCTCGCGGCATTGCCCTCGTTGCCACTGGAGGTTTCGGACGTGGCTGGTTGTTTCCCCATTCCGATATCGATTTACTGTTTCTCTTTGCCGATCGAAGCGGCGAGGAGGCTCACAAAATCGAAATTCAGCGTTTCTCCCAGGAACTTTGGGACCTGAAACTCAGGCTGAGTCCCGCGTCGCGCACATTGTCGGAGTGCGACCGCTTTGATCCCAACAATACTGAGTTCACTATTTCTCTACTCGATAGCCGTTTTCTCCTCGGCGATCGGGAATTGTTCGCGCGGCTTCACGACAAGACAATTCCCAAGCTGGTCGCCCGGGAATCGAAACCACTGCTGCAGGGTTTGGCCGAAGTCACGCAGGAGCGGCATGGAAAATTCGGTCATACCGTATTCCATCTTGAGCCGAATTTGAAAGAGACGCCGGGCGGCCTGCGCGATTGCAATGTCGCGAGCTGGCTGGCGCTGGTCTCGGCCATGAGTAAGCTCGGTGATTGGCCGCACACCAGTTCGCTGCGTGCGCCGGTGCGGAAGCAACTCGGTGAGGCGCTCGAGTTTCTGATGGCTACGCGCTGTTTTCTGCACTACCGCCACGGGCGCGACGACAATGCTCTCAGTTGGGAAGCGCAGGACGAAGCGGCTGCGCGGAAAATTGGCGCTTCCGATTCAGCCGATCTCACTGCAGCCGACTGGATGCGGATTTATTTCGGCCATGCTCGCGCCGTGCAACGCACCGTCATGCAGTTGATGGAGGAGATTCCGGAGTCGTGGTCTTCCTTACGCCGGCAATTTCAAGGCTGGCGGTCTCGACCGTCGCATCCTGACTTCTCGGTAGTGGACGGAATGATTTTTCTGCAACAGTCTTCGTCGCTGCATGATCCCGAGATGCTGCTACGCCTGTTCCACTTCATGGCCCACCACGGGCTCAAACTTAGCGCGACCACCGAACACCGAATTGAGCAAGCTCTTCCAGCGCTCGCCGTGACGCCGCCGCGCGGCGCCGAACTCTGGCTCTATCTGCAGGAAACATTGCTTCAACCGCACGCCGCCGACGCGCTACGCGCCATGCATTCCCTGCGCCTGCTGACTTTGTTGCTTCCAGAACTGAAGCCGATCGATTCGCTGGTCGTCCGGGATTATTACCATCGCTTTACCGTGGATGAGCACTCGATCCTCGCTATTGAAAGCTTGCACCGCTTGAATCAATCGAAATCAGAATGGGACAAGCGTTATGCGGAACTGCTGGGCGAACTGGAAGATCCAGAGTTGCTCTACCTCGCCTTGTTATTGCACGACACGGGGAAAGGAGTCCCCGGCAGCAATCACGTGGAAGCAAGTCTGGAGATCGCGAGCCGCTGCCTTGACCGGCTGGATGTTGAACCCGAGGAACGTGCGGTGGTGCTGTTTCTGATCGGCAGCCATTTGGAAATGTCGGCGCAACTGCGGCGCGACATTTTTGATCCGGAGACGGTGGCAGCGTTCGCCGAGAAAATAGGCACTCAAGAGCGCCTGAAAATGTTGTGTCTGCTCACTTACGCCGACATCAAAGCAGTGAATCCAGAGGCCCTCACGCCCTGGAAGGCAGAAGGCGTTTGGCAACTCTACATCGGCGCGGCAAATTACCTGAACCGAAGCGCCGACCATCGCGTCCACGGCGATGTGGGCGAAGAAAAACTTGCTCGCCTGCGCAGCCTGGCTCCGGTGATTGGCGCGAAGTTCAGGGATTTTGTGCAGGGATTTCCGCAGAGATATCTGCTCGTGCATACCGCCGAAGAAGTGATGAAGCATATGGAAATGGCGGAGCAGTTTGGCCGCGATCCCGTGCAGGTAGACCTCAAACGCGGTCGGCACTGGTATGAACTGACATTGGTCACGAAGGACCGGCCGTCACTGTTTGCCACCTTGACGGGAGTGCTGGCCGCGTGGGGCATGAACATCGTAAAGGCGAATGCTTTTTCGAACCAGGCGGGAATTGTGGTGGACTCACTCTATTTCACGGACCGCTTTCGTACTCTGGAACTCAACCTGTCAGAGTGGGACAGGTTCAAGAAGAGCATTGCCGCCGTTCTGGCGGGCGATGCCGACCTCGATCGCATGTTGCGCGATCGTCAACGCAGTGAAAAGCAGGTTAAAGCAAAAGTCGTGGTCGAAACTCGAATTGATTTTGACGATGAGTGTTCCTCGACCAGTACGCTGCTGCAGGTAATTGCTCAGGACCGGCCCAGGTTGTTGCACAGGGTGAGTTCGTGCCTATCGCGGCAGCAGTGCAACATTGAAATTGCATTGATCGATACCGAAGGACAAATGGCGATTGATGCCTTCTACCTGACCTCGGCAAGCAAGAAGCTGCCGCTGGCCCTTCAAGAAAAAGTGGGGAAAGCCCTTCTCGACGAGTTGAAAGGATTAGATCTCGGGTGACCATGGCACAACATAGCGACCAAGTCGGGAATCCGCTGGCTTTGCTACGCGCCTGCCTCCGGAGGATTCGTTACCGGTTGTATGATGTGGAGCCCGCATTCAGTCTTAGAAGATCCAGACCAGCGTCCGGCCCGTGGGTCTTCTCCTGGACGCACGGCGCGCGTGCAATGTGTGCAACCGATGCTCGGATAGTCGCGGTCGTGGAGAGCATTATAAGGAGTATCGTGCTCGCGGATATATTGCCACACTTGCTTTGAACTCCAGTCCGCGATCGGGTTGATTTTTACCAGCCCAAATTTTTCGTCCCATTCAATTTTCCCGGCGCTCGAACGCGCAGCGGTCTGATCGCGACGGATGCTCGTAATCCACGCCCGCAATTCGCCCAGCTTCCGGCGCAGCGGTTCAACCTTCCTCATATTGCAGCATTCATCCGCACTGCGCTGCCACAGCGCTGGGCCGTGAACGCGCTCTTGTTCTTCCGGAGAGAGCAACGGATAAACCCGTTCAATTGCAACGCCGTATCTTTGCTCCACTTGGTCCATCAGATTGTAAGTCTCGGGAAAGAGAAACTCGGTGTCGAGGGTGAAGAGGCGGAAATTTTTCCGAACCCGTGAAGCAATGTCGATCAGGACCATGCCTTCGGCCCCAAATGCGGAAGAGATGGCCACGCCGTTGCCAAAGGTCTCGAAGGCCCAGCCGAGGACCTGCTGCGGCGTCCAGCCCTCCGCCGCGGCTTGCAATTGTCCAATTCTGTCTTTCATGCCAGCCGCTCCTGTTGGCGAACGCTCTTCGCCGGAATCTCGAAATGCGTAGAGAATTGTTCCTCTATGTGATCGACAAACCTAACTACTTCGCCGACCACGAGCAAAGTCGGAGCTGCAAGCTGCGGCGACTGATGGAGATTCGAAATTGTGGTAAGGTGCACCTGCTGATGAGGCGTAGTGGCCCGGGAAATAATCGCGCAGGGAGTTTCGCCTGCAAAGCCGGACGCCGTAAGCTTGCTGGCTATTTCCGCATAATCGTGACCCGGCATATAGACGACGAGCGTCGATCCGGATCCTGCGAAACGGCTCCATTCGGCATCAGAATTCTCGGGGGCGCGATGACCAGCCGACAACACGATCGTTGATGATGCTTGTCGATGCGTGAGCGGAATCCCAGCCGCAGCCGCGGCTCCAAGAGCTGAAGTCACTCCGGGAACAACCTCATACGCAACGTTCGCTCTTCGCAGAGCTTCCATCTCCTCGCCGGCACGTCCGAAGATGAGTGGGTCGCCGCTCTTCAGCCGCACCACCTTCAGGTCCGAAGCAGCTCGAGTCACCATCAGGAAATTGATTTCCTCTTGTCTCATGGTCTTTGTTCCGCAACGCTTGCCGACGTTCTGGACTTGAGCAGTAGAGGGGATTAACTGCAATATTTCAGGTGCCACAAGGTCGTCGTGAAGCACAACGTCCGCGGTCTGCAACAGCCGCAGAGCCTTCACGGTGAGCAGTTCAGGATCACCCGGCCCTGCACCTACCAAATAAACTTTGCCCTTCATACGGTTACTCTCCTGTCGTCCTTAGAAACGTCCTTAGCGAATGTGTTTGCCGATTCTTCTGCTAATGCCGCTTCCAGAGCCTCGCGGCTCGCCAGCGACTGCAGCAACTCCCGCTTTCGTTGTGGATCAAGATCACTGCCGAGTACAAGTTTTCGCGTCGCTCCTAACTCCTCAACCCATCGCGCGTATCCCGGACCAAACTGCCGTTCAAGCTGTTGCCTAATTTTTTGCGCCAGAGACGGGCTCTGTCCGTTGGTGGAAACCGCAATCTGAAGGTCACCCCTGCGCACCACGGCCGGATAATAGAAGTCGCAATATTCCGGAACATCCACCACGTTGCACAGAACTCCTCGCCGCTGCGCTTCCCGATAAATGGTTTCGTTAACAGTGCTCGATGCAGTGGCTACGACCGCAAGCGACGCTCCATCGAGATCCTCTGGAACAAACGCGCGAAGTTCGAGAGTGATCTTGTTGTCTCGAGCCCATCCATACACCGCCGCCGATGCCTCTAACGCGATCACATGGATGGATGCGCCGGTGCCGATGAGCCCGCTGATTTTCGGCTCGCCGACTCTCCCCGCGCCGACGACGAGGCAGCGTTTGCTTTCAAGTTTTAGAAACATTGGGAACAATTGGCTCATCGCTTAACCTTCCACGCTGCTGGGAACACGTCCTTCAGGCAAATCACGCGCGACTGCATCGACGGTCTGGCCCGCCAGGTAGTCGCGCAACTCCGCATCGCTATGGCGGGCAAAAAACTGTCTGAGATTTTCGCCCGCGTCACTATCAGCAAGATATCTACGTAAAAGCCGCTCAATCGCCTCCGGAACCTCGGTCGCAAGGCAGCGGTATCCCACCGGACGCGCGATAGACTGATGCAACCCAACTGCACCACCCAGGCAGAAGTAGTACGCATCCTGCATTTGGCCGTTGATTTTTAGTTTTTTGCCCTCGATGCCGATGTCTGCAATCCAATGTTGGCCGCAACTGTTGGGACAACCTGTGACGTGCAATTTCAGGTGCTGATCAAAGCCGGGCAGACGCTCTTCCAGTTCCTCCACCAGCCACCGCGAAAAGCTTTTGGTCTCCGTAATGGCAAGCTTGCAAAATTCACTGCCGCTGCAGGCAATGGCTCCGCGAAAAAACGGTGATCCACTTACGGGTAGTCCGATCTCACCTAACTCTTTTGCCAACTCGTCGGCCTGCAAACGAGGGACGTTCACGATGAGCAGGTTCTGCATATTGGTGGTGCGCAATTCGCCACCGGCAAAGCGTTCGGCGAGGTCTGCCGCGGCATCCATCTGTTCAGGAGTAATTCTTCCGCGTAACACCGCAGACCCCACGTAGCAATAACCAGCCTGCTTTTGCGGATGGATGCCGACGTGGTCGCGATACACGTCAGACGGCGGATGCTCAGGTTCGGCGGAATCCAATTGAAATCCAATTCGCCGCTCCAGTTCTTTCTGGAAATCTGCCGGCGTCCAGCCATGCCGCAGGAATAGAAATTTCAGTCGTGCGCGCTCGCGATGTTCGCGCAAGGGTTCGGAGTCACGAAATAGTTCGGCTACTCCCTTGACCACCGGGAGAACCTGATTCCAGCGGATAAACGCGTTCAGAGGAACTCCAAGATAAGGCTCAGTAGAAAGTCCACCGCCGACGCGCAGTCCGAAGCCTATCTCAGACTTGCCACGAACGACGCGCTCGATTGCAGTCAGCCCAACATCGTTAATCTCAGGATATGGGCACCATACACGGCAGCCCGTGATCGAAATCTTGAACTTGCGCGGCAGATTATAGAACTCGGCATTGCCCGCGAGCATCCGGTCGACTTCCAAAGCGAGCGACGATGCGTCGCAAATCTCGTCTGCATCCACTCCGGCGACCGGGCAGCCTGTGATGTTGCGTGTGACGTCGCCGCAAGAACCTGTGGTGTTCAGGCCCACTCGCCAGAGTTGTTCCAGCACTTCCGGAAGATCCTCAATGGTGACCCAATGCAGTTGAATGTTTTGCCGCACCGTGAGATCAGCGGTGCCACGAGCGTAACGGCGAGTCAATTCGGCGATGGTTCGGAGTTGGTCGGATCGCAGCAGTCCGTTGGGAATACGAATCCGCAGCATGAAGAAGGGGAGGGCTTTTCCCTGGCCGCCCTGACCGCCAACGACGCCAGCGCCGTCGCCCTGCGTGTAGACTCCCCACCAGCGGAAGTAGCTGCCGATCCACTCGGGTGGAATCGAATCGAAGCCTTCTCGCGCAAAACGGCGAATCTCAGCCAGCCCATCCCACGGATTCATGGCACGTTTCAGGCGCTCGGACTTCTGTGCTTTGGTTTCTGTCACTGCATTGGTCATATTCGCCGCCAAAAAGAAAAACCCACCGCCAGATGATCTCTGGCGGTGGGTATAAGTGCCGATAACTATGAAAGTCTTAAGTCAGCAATTTACCTGCGCCAGAGCACACGCATGCGCAACAACAACATGCACACATACACTCCTGGCGAAAATTGCTGTAACTTGACATATCCAATTCGATGCTAGGCTGAACCTCAAGGATTCGTCAACTTACTTCCGATCAATAATTTCGATCCGTAGCATTCGGATTGCAGATTTGTATTTTTCGACGGTCAATATTTCAAAGCCCCGTCTCTACGCTCGCTCGTAAAAACGAAAGAAGAGCGACTGTTTTGACACTGGCTCTGCTTTCTGGCTGAGCGCAGCCATCTGTTGCTGATTCAGTGGAGTGAACTCTCGTGCCAGCTGTACATTATGCTCCAGCTGAGCAGTCGAATCGCAACCAATTATCACGGTGCTGACAGGTAGCGAAAGCGAATAATACATCGCCTGCCGCATATCCAGAGTTCCCGGCGTAGGCGCGAGAACCATTCCTTCCCACGAATGCTTCTGTTGCTCAATCGGCGGCGGCGTCCAGGAAGAAAGGATGCGGCCGCGAGCCGGTACCTTCATTCCAATGATGCCCATCTGCTTCTCCACTGCGAGAGGCAGCAGTTGCTCGGAGAAGCTATAGTGATGCGGATCGGCGGCGTTCACGGCCATCAAAATCGTGTCGAACGGATAGCGGTGAATGGCCTCGATCAGCGCATCCGGCCGGTAGTGTCCGGTAATGCCGAGATAGCGAACAATTTTCTGGTCGCGAGCCTGCAGGAGGGCTTCCATCGCTCCGCCCTTGGAAAATATTTCGTCGATATCGGTCATGGTTCCGATGTCGTGTAACTGCCACAAGTCAACATGATCGGTCTGCAGCAACTTGAGCGAGGTTTCAATCATGCGCATCGACCCATCGCGCGTTCGTTCTTTCGTTTTGGTTGCCAGGAACGCATCGCTGCGGCGACGCTTCATCACCTTGCCCACATATTGCTCGCTCCAGCGATCCGGACCGCCATAGATCGAAGATGTATCGATGTAATTCACGCCAAGATCGAGAGCTTTTTCGATGATGAGGACGGCAGTCCCTTCATTGTTGGCTTTTTCGAGCGCAGCTTGGCCTCCCAGGCTGAAAATGCCTACCTTATATCCGGTTTTGCCGAGATTGCGAGTCGGCATCGCATCTCCAATCGAAGTACGGGAGGGCGCGCTTGCCTGGCCGGTTAAGGGGGCGGGAAGTGTTGTCGATCCTAAGAGCGCGGCACTCATGATTCCGCCCGCCTTAAGAAAACTTCGTCGATTGTTGGATGATTTATCGGATGAGTGTTTACTCATGACGTCCTTCATGTATCGAGTAGGAGCCTACAATAGCGCCGGTATCCGTCGGAAACCCACGATTATTTCGACACGAGTCCCTCGTCCTGATTCTTGACGCCCATGCCTGCCAACACGCCTCGCATATAAGCGAAGCTGGCGATCACGCCCGGCATCGGATCGTCAGGATGAATCTCATACTCCAGATCAACGAAGCCTGGATACTTTATGGCGATAAGAGCTTCAAACATTTTCCGCACTGGCATGATGCCCTCTCCGACTGCGACCTGACTTTCCTTACTTGCAAAATTTGTGAGGTCCTTCATATGCACATTGAACAACCTCGGCCCTGCTTCGTGGATCGCCTGCACCACATCTGTTCCAGCGCGAACCGCATGCCCCACATCGATGCAGCATCCGATGCGGGGATCCATCCCATTCACCGCCTTCAATACATCCAGCGGAGAATGCCACAACTTGTCTTCGGGCCCGTGATTATGGATCGCGATGCGAATGTCGTATTCCTTCACGAACTTCTCAATTCGCGGCAGATTTTCCGGCGTAGGATCGCCAGCGACAATTACGCTAATGCCTGCCCGCTTGCAGTAATCGAACTTAGAACGAATGTCCTCGTCTTCGTCTTTCGCAAAATAGATCGCGCCGGCCGCGTGCAGCTTGATACCTGCCGCCGCATAGCCGGCAAGTGCGGTCGCTTCTTGCTGCGGATCCATTGGCAGATGATCTTTGACGTCTTTGGCATTGAGCGCGAACACATTCAGTTGCTTCATAAAGCCGATCAGCTGCGCGCGGTCGAAGTTACGGAATGTATAACTGGCCAGTCCCAGTCGTATCGGCGACGTTTCATCGGTGGATGAATGTACCCGATCCGATGCGAAGGAGTGTTTTGGAACCGCGCACGCCGCCGCAACCAGCGCGCCGGACCGAACGAAATCGCGGCGCGAAACAGAATTTCTCACGATTGGCAAATCATTAGACATGCGGCGCCCAGCCCTTCTCGTATTCGCGTCCCCACATCTTCATCGCTTCCGCGTCGCCTTGTATTTTCCGTCTTTCACGTCGAGCCGCAATTCGCGATTCACTTCCCATGCGATGTTCGAAAGCTGCAACATCGTTACAGCCACATTGCCGACGGATACCGGAGCATTCAGCTTCTCGCCTTTACGAATTCCCGCGATGAAGTTTGCAAGGTGCGCGTCCGTCATGGAATCGCGCCCGATTAAGTCCGCCGATGAAGTCGAACCGCCAACCTTGAAATCGCTCGTTTTATTTCCCTTGAGGTCGTATATTTCGTAGCCATCGCGGTCGATCAGCACCGTGCCGGTGGTTCCCATGATGGTCGAGCCGCGATCGCGGCCGTAATATTTCATCCCCTGACAGCTTTTTCCCTCCCACGAAATCATGGCGTCGTCGTATTCGAAACTCGTCACGAGAGTGTCATAGAACTGCCAATCGTCCTTGAACTGATACCTGCCTCCCGACGCGGTAATTCGCTGTGGATAGTCAACCCCCAGCGCCCAGCGGCAGACATCGACTTCATGCGTTCCGTTGTTGAGCGCTTCGCCCGTGCCATAAATCCTGAACCAATGCCAGTTATAGGGGTGCACATTATCTTTATACGGACGGCGTGGCGCTGGACCTTGCCACAAATCCCAATCAAGCTGCGGCGGCACCGGCACTTCTTTCCCTGTGCCAATCGATTTTCTCGTGTTCACGTACCATGACTTCGCGAAGTAAGGCCGCCCGATAATGCCCTGATGAATCTTCTCGACGATCTCAATGGTGTGTGGCGAAGAGCGCTGCTGCGTGCCCATCTGCACCAGCTTGCCATACTTCCGTTGTGCCTCGATCAGCATCTGACCCTCCGCCGGATTGTGGCTGCAGGGCTTCTCCACATAAACATGCTTTCCCGCCTGCAATCCGGCAATAGCCATCGGTGCATGCCAATGGTCGGGAGTCGCGATGGTGATAGCGTCCACATCCTTCTGCTCGAGAATCTTGCGAAAGTCTTTTTCCGCTACAGGGATCTCGCCCATCTCCTGCCGCGTGGCATCGGCGAACTTTTTGAGAATATTACTGTCGACATCGCAGACATGCGAAATGCGAACAGCGCTGCGGTTCGCCTTCAGCGACGAGAGATGCGCATAGCCACGCCCGTTCAGTCCGATTACCGCAAAGTTGAGACGGTCGTTCGAACCTAGAATCTGGGCGTAGCTCTTTGCTGTAGTTCCCACGGCCAGTCCGGCCGCGCCCACGGCAAGGGCATCGAGAAACTCACGTCGTGTAACCATCATTGCTCCTTGATAAACAACAATCGTTATCTGACAGGAAATTTCCGATCAGCGGGAAATTCCCGCCTTCGCCAAAATTTTCTTGAGTCCGTCCATACTGATCCGAGTGGACGCCTCGGGTGATCCTGCGCCGCGCCAGTGGGTCTCGAGACTTAGCCCGTAACGGAAACCGTCACGCTGCAAAGCCTGCAGTTGCCCTACCCAATCAACAACACCGCCGCCTACCGGCGCCCAGTCGTACTTGTGGTCCGGCTTTTTCACTACGTCCTTGCAATGGCAGTGCCCGATGCGGTCTTTTGGTAACAACTCGTAGCCAACGGGATAAGGCGTGCTTCCCACAGCTGCGGCATTTCCCGGATCCCAGTTCAGCATGAAGTTCTGGTTCGGAATAGCCTTCAACACAGCAGCCGCCTCTTCACCCGTCGCAGTATTGCAGGACATCTCGTTCTCGAGCAGCAGAATTACATTATCTTTGGCGCAGCGTTCCGCAGCCTGCCGCAGTTTGGCATTAATCGCCGCGCGATACGGCTTCTGATCATCCAAACGCCAATAGTCAAAACATCGAATGCGATCCGTGTTGAAAGACTTACAAAGCGAAATACAACGCTCGAGCAGCTTATCCTGCGCGCTGGCATCGAAGTCCGCGTGAAACTGATCGCGCGTTTCGCTCTGTGACGAGCGCGGAGCCCCCGGCCAGTCCGTCTTGAAAAGTGGGCTGGCAATATCCGTGACTCGCAGTTTATGGGCATCGAGAATCTTTCGCGCGTCCTCAACTTGTTTCCCGTCGAGCGCGGTCACGTTTTTGTTCCACATGGAGCGCAGCTCAATCCAATGCAGGCCAAAATCGCCGGAGACGATCTGGCATGCCCTCTCGAAGTCCT
>Ga0307476_10001500_pt1 | contig 14215 bp, 8 predicted proteins | sample atmos_gasesECM2C_2_FD_203314 | JGI IMG/M metagenome (GOLD analysis project Ga0307476, IMG submission 203314) | Hardwood forest soil microbial communities from Morgan-Monroe State Forest, Indiana, United States - atmos_gasesECM2C_05 | ecosystem: Environmental > Terrestrial > Soil > Temperate... | reverse complement strand
CGAGACGACGAACGCAGCCTGGTTCAGCGCGCACAGAGCGGCGATGAGCAGGCCTTTGCCACACTCTTCCAGAGCCATAAGAAGCGTGTGTATTCCGTATGCCTCCTGATGACGAAAGATGTAGCCGATGCGGAAGATTTGACCCAAGAGGCGTTCCTGCAAGTATTTCGCAGCGTGGGTTCGTTCCGCGGCGATTCCGCGTTTTCCACCTGGTTGTACCGAGTGGCGGTGAACACGGTGTTGATGAAGCTGCGCCGCCGCAAGGCGCCACCGATCTTGTCGCTGGATGAGCCCGTGTCCGCAGATTCGCCATCTCTCCGTCGCGACGTGGGGAAAGCGGATCCAAGCCTGTTTGGCGCCATCGACCGTATTGCGTTGCGTCGTGCCATGCAGGAGCTTCCGGAAGGATGCCGCAAGATTTTCGCGCTGCATGAGGTGGAAGGTTATCAGCATCACGAGATTGCCAAGATGCTGGAATGCTCGGTCGGCAACTCGAAATCGCAACTGCACAAAGCGAAGATGAAGATGCGCGACCTCCTGTTTCCGAAGCGGAGAGTGCTGCGCCGGTCGGCAGCGAACCAAGTGAGTGAATTCGTTTCGTAATGCCGCGTGGTAACCAGGTAGAGGTAGAGAATGTGAAAGGGACAATAAGATCCCTAATCAGAAACGAGGACAGTCTGTGGGGTTAGGAGCCATCGTAGTAATCGGGGCAGAGTTCGACAGAAGTCGCTCGATTTTGCCGCTCGGAACTGAACTCGAGTGTTCGCTCGCGGCGTCGCTTCCGTGCATCGACGTCATGGGGCGTTCGGTGACCGAACGTACGGTCGAGAGATTCGTGCGGGCCGGAGTAGACGTGGTGTCCGTTCTTGTGGCAGCGGAGATGGCTCATGCTGTACAACCCTTTTGGAGTTTGTTGGAGAATGTGACGGTGCAGGTGGTAGCTGACACGGGCGCCGCCGTCATTCAGAAATGCAAGGACTTTTCGCGTGGCGGTATCGAGCAGGCGTTCATCGTCTCCGCCAGTGTCTATACGGAAACTGATCTGCTTGACCTCTTTTATTTTCACCGCGAGTCTCGACAGACGGCCACACGAGCGCTCGACTCCGAAGGGCGTTTGAACCTTTGGGTTGTGAATTGCGCGAAGGCGCACTACAGCAATCTCGTGGACTTGCTGGCGCAGGCGGAAGGGTCAGCAGCGTCCTATTTCATCAGGGATTATGTGAATCGCCTCTCGCAGCCTAAGGCTTTGAGGCAGCTGGTCTCCGACTCACTTCGCGGCCGCTGCGCCCTGCGTCCGTCGGGTGTGGAATTGAAGCCCGGAATCTGGGTAGATGACGGAGCGGAGATTCATCGAAGAGCGCGAATTGTTGCGCCCGCGTACGTCGGTCGCGACTCTAAAGTAAATGAGGACACCTTAATCACCCGGTGCAGCAATATCGAGCGAAACTGCTGTGTGGATTACGGCACGGTGATTGAAGATAGTTCTCTACTGGCCAACACCCACGTTGGTATCTGGCTGGATGTGAGCCACGCCATAATCAGTGGGAACAAACTTCTGAGCTTCGGGCGGAATGTGACCCTGGAGATCTCCGATCGAAGTATATTGCGGGCCACCGGCTCAGTTCGGGAAGACGTGAAAGACAACACTTTAGATTCCAGTTATGGAACGCGAGAAGCGATTTCTGATTTGGAACAACAAGAAGAATTACAAAACGAGCCTCCAACGCCTGGAACATGGCAGTTTGGGGCCAATCCTATCCAGGGGTGAGTAAGCATGTCTACCAGAGGTCCCGTGATCGTAATGGAACTACCGGAAACGCTGAACCACGAAGCGGGTGAGAAGTTTGTGAGCGAAATTCAGCCGCTACTCGAAGCCCATCGTCCACGTATCGTACTGGACTGCTCCCAGGTTCAGCAGATGGATAGCGCCGGTATTGAAACATTGCTTTATTGCATGCAAGAGGCGATGAAACGGGACGGAGATCTGAAGTTGGCTGCGGTGTCCCCTGCTGCGGCAACTATCATGGAACTGATGCGCGTTGATCGCCTGTTTGAAGTATTCGAAACGGCAGATCAGGCGACGCGGAGTTTTCAGAACGTTGCCACGCCCGAAGATTCGCAAAGCCTGCCTTGGTATTCGTCCGGGTTGGGCTTAGCCGATTTAAAAATTGCAAGCTAAAGAGTCGACTGCGGGGTCGGAGGGTCCATGGGACCATGGAAAAAATTGCTGGTACACGTGGCCTGCAGCAGCCTATTCGGTTCGGCATTTCCCGGAGCAATCTTACCGGCTGCGGCCCAACAGGTTGCCGCGCCGACGCGTGAGGATTCGCCGGCCAGTTCAAGAGTGCCTTTGGTGGCGAAGGTGGAAGAGCCATCGGCACTCAGCGAGCTTCCAGATAGTCCGGGTGCAGTAGCTTCGAAGTCGGAGGCATCCGCTCAACAACAAAGTGGGAGCGGGAGTCCAGTTGTGCCTGTTCAACCCGCGCAATCGACAACCTCTCAGTCGCAGCCTTCGGGGCAAAAGCCTGTGGGCACAGCAGCCGCAGAAGCGCCGGATGCGAGCGGTATTGCGGCATCGCAACCGGCAGGCATTGCGATCGCGCCCGCAAAGCAGCGGCGGACGCGCACCATCATTCTGAGAATGGGAGCGATTATTGGTGCGGGTGTGGCGATTGGCTCGGTGGTGGCGCTGACGGAAGGCACGTCGAGCAAGCCTCCTGGAGCGCATTAGGTTTCGAGTTTTGTAGTGCCTGGCAGCGAGAATTTAGGCCGAACGGGTGTCCTTTGAAAATAGTTAGCTTCTCCGGAATCGACGGAGCGGGCAAAAGTACTCAGATCTCCGCCCTCCATTCCTGGCTCACCAGAGCTGGGCAGCGCACGCAATTGCTCACCTTTTGGGACAACGTGGTAGTAGCGCCTGGCTTCCGCGAGTTCACGAGCCACAAGGCGTTCAAGGGCGACCAGGGGATTGGATCTCCACAGAAGCCTTTGCACCGCCGCGATAAGAACGTCACCGCGTGGCCCGTTACGGCAATGCGCTTCGGCCTCTACTTTGCCGACGCCGTTAGTCTTTGTCGAACCGTTCGCAATCTAAGGAAGAGCGGTACCGATGTGGTCATTTTCGACCGCTACATCTACGACGAGCTGGCTAATCTTCCGCTGAATCGGTGGCTGGCGAGGCTTTTTATTCGATTCGTTCTTGCTTTCGTCCCTAAGCCAGACGTGGCATACATCATCGACGCTGATCCCGATGCAGCCTATGCTCGGAAACCAGAATATCCTTTGGAATTTCTTCGTCGGAACCGGGACGCCTACCTGAACTTCAGTCGGATTGCAGGGAACATCAGCGTGATCGAACCCCTTCCCATTGAAGCCGCATCGGCGAGAATCCGGCAAGCGTTTTTGCAAAAAATTGTCCCAGCCAGAGACCAGTCTCCCCGGGTTACCGGCTCTGCAGTGACAGCCTGCTGAATTGCGCAGCAACATCTTTGCCAACAATCCTCATCAAACACAAGCAAGCGCGAGGGCCGAGGAATAATGAAAATCTGTCTGGTAACCACTTTTCCGCCCAGCCAAGGTGGATTGAGCGAGTACGGCCTTCATCTCGCCGAGGAATTGCGTCGCAATCCTTTTCTTAGCCTTACGATTCTTGCGGATAAGCTATCGTCGGCTCAACCCGAGCTCGATGGGTTCTCCGTGCAGCGCTGCTGGTCGTTCGATGATCCCGCGAGTTTATTTCGCCTTCTGCAGACGATTGGGAAACTGAAGCCTGATGTGGTGTGGTTCAATTTGCTTTTTAGTACGTTTGGCCGGAACCCGGTTAACGCCTTCCTGGGACTTCTTACTCCGCTGCTAGCGAGGCTGAGCGGCCGTTATACCCACGTGACGTTGCACCATCTGATGGATACCGTCGATTTGAAAGATGCAGGGGTTCGGTACCCGCGCGTCTACCTCGCGGCTGGTGCTGTCGCCACCAGGATGCTATTGCTCTCGAATTCGGTCTCAGTGCTCATGCCTGGATATCGGAAGATACTCCATGAAAAGTATGGTCACGACAACGTTCATGTGCGATCCCATGGCGTTCTGACGGGCCGACCCGAATACCCGGATTTCGCCCGTCGCGGCAATCCAGAGCACCGAATTCTGGCGTTCGGAAAATGGGGGACGTACAAACGGCTTGAGCTGATGATTGAGGCGTTCCAGATTGTGAGTGCAACGCTGCCGAACGCCAAGTTGGTTGTGGGCGGAGGAGATCATCCGCAAGCGCCAGGCTATGTGGAGACGCTAAGGAAGAAGCACGCAGGAAATTCCGCCATTGAGTTCACCGGCTATGTGGATGAGGCTCGGCTGCCAGACCTGTTCCAGACTTCAACGGTTGCCGTAATGCCTTACTCTTCCTCTACCGGTTCCAGCGGAGTTGCACATTTGGCCTGCGCCTATGGAGTTCCTATCGTGTGCGCGGATCTTCCTGACTTTCGCCAGATGGCAGACGGCGAAGAACTCGCGATCGAGTTTTACCAGCCGGGTCATGCGCAGGATTTAGCCACTTGTCTGATTAACTTTTTGACAAACCAGGAAAAGCAACAAGCCATGGCGGTTCAGAATTTTTCCACGGCTTTGCGCATGACGATGCCAACCATCGTCCTGAAATATCTGCGGCATTTCGAACTCGAGCAACGGACCGAGGCCCTGCGGCAGATCACCAGGTTCCGCAGGCTGCCGGGCTGGGTGCCCTCGAAGTCACTCATGTTGAGGCTTATGACCCGGAACTCGCTGGGCTGGGTGCATCGGTCGGCGATTCATCGCCCGCGCTCGAACGGTTCCGGGCAAGAGCTCCTATTGAACAGTAACGCTAACGACAGTGGAAAGCTGACTGGCAGTGGCATTCCCCTGAATGGTGACGGAGTAACTGCTGGCGGCCGGTACCGCGGCCGCAGTCTGGGTTCTGGCGGCACTTCCCCCGCAAGAACTTCCCGCCATTCCGATTCCCACAACAACGATCAGAGCGAGGAGTTGAGCCTTGCGCCTACGTGGAACGCTGCCGACAAGGGCGAAGCCGCCTATCCCGAAGGGCAACAAGAAGGCAGCGAAGATTGGGATCGAATTGTTCCGCTGGGGCAAGTCCATCCCAGTAACAGCAGCGGCGGAAATGGTAAGAGTGGAAGTGGCGACCCCGGAACCGGGAGTAAAGGAAGCGGGGGAAAAAGAGCAGCTCAAGTTACCGGGAATCCCGGCGCATGAAAGAGAAATTGCCTTGTTGAACGCGCCCGATTGAGGTGTGGCTGTGACAGTGAAGTGTCCCGACTGCCCGGCAGGAATCGTGATGGCAGATGGAGACGCGCCGAAAGCTACAGTCGGCGGCGTGGCCGGTGGGGTCGGGGCTGGCGTAGTGTTGCATGCAGAGTTGTAACTGATAGCTCCGCTAATCTGGTTTGCCAGGGTAGGCTTGCCCACCGCTTGCACGAATAATTTATAGGCGCCGTTCGGAATGGGAAAGCCGCAAAGATTCAGCGAGCGCAGCCCTGGCGTGAGATCGGTCAGCGACATCAAGTTCGCACCGTCAGAACTGATGTATACCGTATAGTGATCGACTGTGCTCTCATCTCCACTGATGCTCCATTGCAAAGCGTTTCCGGAGACTGAGGGCGCGAGCGTCAGACAATTGTCGATGCCGGATTCGATCTCAGTACCCTCTTCGTAGTCATTCCAAGTTACAAGTTGCAAATCGGTGAGTTCCTTTCCAGAGTTGTAAAGGCCATTGATGTCAGAGAAGGTCTGCAGCCACGTCTGACCACACTGTTGGCTCATAACCCGGTTTGACCCCCAACTGGCTAGACTGTCGTTAAACCCTTTATAGGTCGCTCCTACCACCTGCTGAGCGGGAAATGACATTCCAGCATTGTAGAAACTTGCGAGATAGCTCTTGCCATAATCGGTAGTAGTAGGCATGACCCAGGCGTAGCTGCCGTCGCTGAGTGTGTGGCTAAAACCGTCGTTGTTCTGGAACAGAAACACGGGATGCGTGCTCAAGGCTGCATTCGCCGCATTCCAGTCGATCGAATAAGAAAGATCGACATTGAAGTTCGTGATGACCGGCTGCCCCTGACGGGTCATGTAAGCCGGCGAGGCAAAGTACGTATTTTCGATATACTGCAGCTGATTGATAAACGCCTGCTGCGGCGTGCACCCTGAGCAGGAGTCCCATTCAATGGTTCCCTTGTCTATCATGATCGCGAAAGTGAACCCTGGATGGTTCTCTGCCTCCGCCATCACCAGCTTCGTGCCTTGGTCGATCCCGTTGTTGGAGCCGTACCAGTCGATGATCACGCCATCAATGCCACGGCTGACCATGTCATCAATCTGGCTCTTGATCTGCGCGGCGTCCGTGGAACTGTAGCCAACATTCATGTGGTTCGACGGCCCGAACCAAAGCAGCAGGTGGGCGTAAACCTTCGTCGTCGCACCGGAATAGAGTAACGAATGGACGTCAACCTTGCTCACACTTGCGGCGCCGCGGTTGCCATTCGATTGACTCGTGAAACTGCTTGCCGCGCTGGTGTTATTGGAGGTTTGGGCAGAAAGGGTTGTGGTTGGTACGACGTAGGAAGAACTGGCCGAACACAGGGTCGACGCAGCCAGGGACATCACTGCAGTCGCAAGATATACACTACGCATCTGGTCCTCAGGGGCGGAGTAATGCCGAGGCTTGCATGTTGAGGCCAGCACCAGGAAGGCACGCCTGCCTGTAGATTTCCTCTTGCTGGCCTTTGATCTTTCTGGGAACTTTCTGGGAACGATGTCAGCTTAGGCGGGAACGAAGTTGAAGGATAGATAACATTCGGCTAAGAACTTCAGTGCTACAACCTGAGGGCCATACGGTCAGTTGCCGGAGCATCGTAAGCACGCTTTTGGTTCTGCAAATGCTCGCCGCCGCTGAGCTCTTCTTCAGGCTGGAACGTGCTTCGCGCGCTTGTCCTTCAGCAAAAGAGAATGTGTGTCGCACACCCAAGGGGTGGCCGTATATTTTCCGTAGATCATTACAGGCGGTTGCGGCAGGGATTTTTCCACGGAAATCTCGGAAGGGTGTTCGTCGTGGATCACAAAAGGGGGAAAATCGACATTTTTATCTTTATCACTATCACTATCGGGGGATTGGCGAATTCACCGTGATGCTGCGGGCCACATAGCGATTTCCCTGGAAGCGGGTGAGCACAGTGACATTCGCGGAGGGACGAAGATTGTCATCAACCCCCACCGAAGGATCAAGATAAATCTCGTAGGTTTTGTGATCGGTCGATGAGGCCAGAACGAGGAGACCAAGGCGAAGATCGATGGCCGTAACTTGACCGGCAAAAGTAAAGCTGGCTCCGGGAATCGCGAGCACTGAGACTTCGCGGGCAACTTCATCACCATTCTGGCGCGGGCCAAACTTGATCGCCACCAGCGTACCCGGGGCGAGTTTACTGGAGGAGGCAGCGTGGTCACCTTCGACGATTCGGGTTTGCGATGTGACTCGTATCTTGATCTCTTGTGGGGAGAGAGCGTCGCGCAACTGCAGTTCGCCTTTGTCGGCACTATAGCTGGTGATAATGCCCTGACTTTCGCCAGCGGACGTGGAAGTTTTCAGCCGAATCGCCCGGGCAAAAACGTTGCTGCCATCGAGAATCGTCTCGATGTATACACGATCTCCCTGGTGCAAATCCGCTAACGAGGCTTCGGCCCCATCGTGGTAAATATGAGTCCTTGGGTCGAAGGAGATCTTCATCTTCCCACCGCCAAAAACTTGCACCGTGATTTGATCGCGGACCCGGTCAAGCCTGCCAACGGTGCCGCCAATCAAGCTGGCTTTTGCGTTGGGCAACTTGGGGAGGTCGGGAAGCAGGCTGGCGGGATCGATTACCACGTCCGATGTCTCTGGGGCCGGCTTCAATATCTCGATGGATGGGGTGCTGGCAGGGTCGGGAGTCGGCTGCGCCGCTTCAATAGCTGGGGTGGCCGCTGGCCTTGCGTCGGAGGACTCCGAGACAACGCTTTGAGAGGGCGCTACTTGTCCCATGGCCCTAGCAGTGAGAATGGAACTCGCTGCAACAATTCCTAAGACTATTCTTAAAAACGACGGACTCATGGCAGATCCCCACTAGCACAGTTTTCAACGCATCATTTGGATGCCGGATGCGACGATAAGGTAGTCATGTTTCTGCGGGAAATGCGGGCCCAGGCGGCAAACAATCGGAGGGTTTTGGCATCATAAGTACGCTTCAAAGCCTTCTGCAGCGAGGTTCTTTAGGAATGTTCTGGAAACGGTGGATGGTCGTCGGTACAACGAGTGCAATTCTTGCATGGGCGCCGAATGCCAGTGCGAAAGACTTCAAAATCACGCTTCCTAAGCGCAGTCACTTGACGGCCGTGCAACGTTTAAATCAGGAAGGCGTGTTGGAGCTCCACAAGCATCGCTACGAGAAGGCAGAGACTCTGTTTTACAAAGCTTACCTGTTGGATCCCGATGACCCGTTCACGCTGAACAATCTAGGCTACATTGCGGAGTTGCAAGGGCAGGTTGATCGGGCGCAGCGGTTCTACGAACTCTCGACAGAGCAAGCTACTGACGCTGTTATCTACCGCGCGAGCTCGTCGAAGGTGGAGGGCCGCACCATGAAGCAGGCGCTGGCCATTCCAGACACGTCTTTGCAAATCAACCACGAGAATGTCGAAGCGGTACGCTTGCTCTCGCAAGGGCGGGCGCCGGAAGCGGATATTCTCCTGCAGAGGGTGCTAAAGGATAATCCTCAAAATATATTCACCCTGAACAATATGGGTGTAGCAAAGGAAATGGAAGGTGAGTCCGCGGCTGCGCTCAAATACTACGATTCCGCCGCGGCCGTCCACTCAGATGCCGCCGCCGTGGTTACGCTGAATGGTTCATGGCGGGGCAAACCGGTTACTGAGATGGCTGCGCAGAACGCCAAGAACTTGCGCGGCCGCCTGGAGGCGCAAAGGACTCCTGAAGAAAAAGTGGCTGAGTTGAACATCCGCGGCGTCTCGGATGTTAATCGCAACGATTTTCCAGCTGCGGAGCAAGCGTTTCGAAACGCCTATTCGCTCGATCCCAATAATGTATTCGCGCTTAACAATATTGGATACCTTTCTGAAATTGAAGGCGATCGGGAGACCGCTCAATTTTTTTATGAGAGAGCGCAGGCACTTGGGGGCGCGAACACGACTGTAGGCTTGGCGACGCGGCGTTCTGCGGAAGGCATGAAGCTGGGCCAGGTTGCCGCGGACAGCGAAACGAAAGTCGGTGCTAAAGTTTCTCAGGAGCGTGCAGCCCTCCGCCAGCAGCATGAACCAATTCTGCTGCGGCGCCGCGACAATTCGGTGGTGCAGGAGCCGGCTACTCCTGCAACCAGTACGTCGACTCGGCAGTAGAATTCATCGAGAGCGGTTTGCACAGTGCCGAAGCGCCAGTTTTTCGGTGGTACCACCGAGGACGCTTTCTCCAAGCGTATAAGTCAGGGCTGATCCCGCTAACGCGAGACGCCCTTCTTTTTTCTGTACCCAGCTAGAGACTATTTTCCTGGAAGCGGTCGATGTCAGATTCTGGGTCGTACGAGAAGTAGCGGACCAGATTCTTAAAATACCGCAACAGGGTGTTGACGTTGGTGGCGTACCAGCAGCAGCGCGTCATCTGGGGTGAGAATCCGCAAATAAACCGAAGGCGCTTGAGCACCGATAGAGACGGCCCGAGCATAGCCGCCGCCATGCGGTGATTGCCGTCAAGGATGGTCAAAGGCCCGGTGTTATCGACTCCGATAAGAAGAACCGTGGGATTGATCAGGTTCTCCTGCACCGACGAACTAAGACTGCGCAACTTATCAAAAAACTCATCGTGGGTAGAGTCGAGCCGTGGGCGGATGCGCTCCACCACGTCGGTTAGATAAAAACTGCCTTGCGCTACCCGGCGCCACTGAGCTCGCGGGAAAAAGCGGATACGAGCTAGGTCTTCAGGCGCTAATTCGACCTCAAACCATCGCGTGTCGGCGGGAAGTTCCCGCCACATCGCCCCCCTCCTCAAGAACAACAAAGCCTGGCGCACCGCGTTCTCTCTGGAGTTATTCAGATCCGGATGCCTGACCACAGCATCGAACTCGTGGCGGTATTCGTCGAACTCAGGGTGATGAAATTCACTTCTCAGAAACTCGGCCATCACTTCTTCTTCGGCCAGCAAGCGGCGAAGCTGAAGACCGCCGTAAACAATGGCAGCTGGAGTTGTCATGTGGTTCCGCAACAATGGAACCATCAGGACGATGAGTAAGATCACCATCAATACCAGTTGGATGACAATCACCTGGTGAAGGCTTTGGTGGAGGATATAAATCCCCAGCGCCAAGGCGCCGCTAAATGCCAGTTGCAGCCAGCTGGTATTCGCGATCTTCCGGGACATTTCGTAGGTGATGATTACAGAACTCAGCGAATAGATTCCGGTGGTGATTGCATAAAGGATCAGTAGAGGCGCCAAGGCCCCGTAGCTGCTCACGTCAAAATGCGCCCCGAAAAGAGTCTTCCACAGAAAGCTGGGAACCATCCATAAGCCGAAGATCAAAACGCTGAGGATGAGAAAGACCAGGAGCAGCGACGTAAAAAGGACAGGACTGCCTTTCCCTTCTTCGTCGCCAGCGCCTGCGGACACCGGAAACATGGTGTTTACCACTGACCATGCGCACATATTCACCAGTCGGCCTACGAGCGCGATCGCGGCGTAGAATCCCGCTTCCGCGGGAGGGAAGAAATGTTTTACCAGCACAATGTCGAAGTTGTTAATGACGGTCTGGCCGGAAAAGAAAACGATCGCCTGCAGTCCCTCTCGAAACGAAATGGTGATTCCACGAAAGCGGAAAGAGGTCAAACCGGGGCTTGGGAGCGCGGCAAAATAGGCGACAATTACTGCGATTACACTCGCGAGCACAGCTCCTTTCACTCCCAGGCCGATGCCGATCAGCAGAAATACTCCGAACAGCCGAACCAATCCTTCTAGCATGAAATTGATCGCCAGGGGGCCAAAGGCATGAATTCCCTGAATATATCCGCGGCGCACTCCGAGAGGGACATAGAAAGCAACGCCCATCGCCAGCAGGGAAATCAAAATAGGATCAGGGAGATTCAGATATGCGGTCAGCGGGTGCCTGATAAGAACTAACAGGAGACAGATGGCGATTCCAGCCATCCATGATCGCTGGTGCAACATTGCGAAAACTTGGGAGCGATCTTCCGGGGATGCGCTCTTTGCCACATATTTGGCGCACACAACCTGGAACGACAAAGTGATGCCCGATATCAGCATCAGGATTGTGTATACCGCGGTGGCATGGGCGAATCCGCTGGGACCGAGCAGTCGGGCAGTGGCCACGTTGTAGACGAGGTTCGTGACCCCGACAAGTCCAGAGCCAGCCAGTAACGTTAGACTGCCCCCCAAGAGCTTGGATTTCAGGGCCTTGGCCGGCGAAGACCTTGCTGTGTGCGTTCCGCCGACGGATGACTCAGTGACCGGTGTTTCAGCCACAGCGCTCTTGATGGTGTCGGTCATGATTGAGTCGGTCATGGGAGGCGTCAGATTTCAAAATAGCGACAAATGTACGACCGGAAGAAAGGTGCTTGTTTGCGCCGAACCGCCGAAGTTGTAGAACGTCTGCTGCTGAACTCCGAAAGAGAGGCGGAGCGGATGAGCGACCGGCACACCGTCCGCGTCATCCCTTACACTGCTGTGCATGGCGCGAGTGTAGGAAACCAGGAATTCACTTTGTGCGTTGTCATATTGGTGATACCCCATTCCGCGCGATAGCAGAAACGAGCCTTGGACGGTCCAGCGGGGGTTGGCGCGGAATTCGAATCTCGCTCCCGGCAGCAGCGCCTGAGCGATGGCGTACTGTGTGTTCTGCACCCGCCACGATCGTAGGTCCTCGGCCAGGGCGGCAACGGTCAAACGGCTGCCAAACTTGCGTTGAAGCCCGATATAGGTGGAAGTGTTGAAGTACTCCTGCACGAGCGGGTGGAACAGCAGGTCGCGGACCGTGTATCCGGTGATCAGGGCAGTGTGTCCCCAAGGTCGGCCGACGGTGAATTCCAGGCTGGCGGAGAGGTCTCGCGAGTTCAGGCTCTGGTCGGTGAACGGCCCAGCTTCGCGAATGGCGCTACCGTTGATTGCAACCCAGTTGTAGAAAGAGCTGGTCGAGATGTACAGGAACTGGCGAAAAAGATTCTGGCTCATGAAGACCGGCGAGATAGTATCGCGACGGATCGTAAACTGCAGCCCGCCGTTGAAGGCGATGCTGTTCGACCAGAAATGAAGAACTGGCGTGATTCCACCGTTGAAAATGGTGTCATAGGTATTGCGGTCTTGAACAACGTTGACGCTGGGGAAAAGGAAACGTCCAGCGGTCATGCTTTCGCCCACAAAGCCAGTGATCGCCGGCAGGTTGCCAAGATGAACGCGGTAGTGAGAGGCCGCCAAGCTTTGGTAAGAATGGCGCGGCGGCGGCAACAACAGCGGATTGGTCACGTGTAAAATTCTGGCGTCGAGTGTGTAAACGTTGATGTCTTCCAGAGCGGGTGAAAACGAGACCTCAGGCGACATACTTAGATTCTGCGTAATCTGGTGTCCCTCTTGGCTCGCCGCTTCAAACTGCGCGGTCTGGGCGGCCCCGCGATCTTCCTGGCCGGCCACGCTGCTGGCCTGCGCGAAGGCGGTGAGCTCATGCACCGTATCCTGATGCTGCCGGTACACATTCGCCGCAGCCATCTGGTAGTCGTAGTCGTCGCGAAAATCGTCGGCCGTCCCCAGGCTGGAGAGAGCTTCCTCGGCTTTGCGAGTCTCCCCTTCAGCGAGATAGGTATTCGCCAGGCCGATGTCAACGGTGCGCGGATTAGCTCCCACCAACCGCGCCTTATCGAAATAGGTTTCGGCCAGCTCGAAGTCATGCAGTGCTAAAAAAATGGCAGCTGCCTGGGCAATGTCGTCCGGGACAACGGGGGATGAATCGACGCGAGCCTCGGCGAATCCCAGCGCGATCTGCCGGCGCGCTTCATCGTAATGTCCCTGTCGCATGAAAACCTGGGCGACCGCCAGACGAACACCGATGCGATCTCCGTTCGGAATGTCCAGGGCGCGGGAGAACCGCTGCATCGCCGCGTCTCGATCGCCAAGAGCCAGAAGCGCGCCGCCGGTGGACATGAGAATGTCAACCTGATCTTTGCCGTACTGTTCGGCCAGCTGGATGTCGCGCATCGTTTCGTCGCGCGCTCCCTGCCTGGCGTGGACCTCAGCTCTCAAGGCATAAACCCTGGGCTCTGTGGGAGACAGCTTTTGCGCTATGTCTAGAGTGGCAATCGACTGCTGGAATCGCCGCAGGCGAAACAGCGTGTCGGCGTATGCCAACTGGGTGTTAAGGTCGTCCGGCGTTTCCTGCAGCGCTATTCGGTACTCCGGTTCGGCGTGAGAGAAATCCTGCTCCTGTCGAAACGCTTCGGCTCTGGCCAGGTGCCAGATATGCGACTTACCTAAGATTTTCTGCGCCACTTCCAATTGAGCGAGAGCCGCTTTAGGCCGATGCAGCTGCAGATCTGCATAGGCCAACCCAAGATGCGCCTCGCCGTAATCCGGCTGCAACTGGAGTGCTGTTTGAAAATCCTTTACTGCTTTTGCGGGCTCGCGAAGATCGTTGAACACGTATCCACGATTCTCATATCCCAAGGACATTTTGGGATCGCGCTCCAGCGCCCGGGTATAATCGGCGACCGCTTCACGGAGTTGTCCGTTATGGGCGTGGACGTGTCCCGCAATCAGCGCGAGATCCTTGTCATTGGGAATAATCGATTCGTATTTGGTTACCAGCGCGAATGCTTCTTCGTAGCGGCCCAGGTAATAAAGGTCATAGGCGAGATAGTCAACGCCTTCGCGATCATGAGGAAGCTTTTCCAGCACGGAAAAGCCAAGCTTCGCTGCTTCGGCGTACTCGCCCTTCAATGTAAGATACCGCTCTCGCTCGCGGCTCACCTGCGGGCTGTCGTTCATCTTGCCCTTGGCGCGATCCAACCAGCGTTTTGCCAGGTCGGAATTGTGCGATTCAAGAGCGGCGTTGGCGGCGCCTGAGATAATCAGCGGATTGGTCGGCATGTGCTGGTAAGCATTCTCGTAATTTGCCTCTGCCGACTTAAAATTCCT
>Ga0307476_10001499_pt1 | contig 14220 bp, 11 predicted proteins | sample atmos_gasesECM2C_2_FD_203314 | JGI IMG/M metagenome (GOLD analysis project Ga0307476, IMG submission 203314) | Hardwood forest soil microbial communities from Morgan-Monroe State Forest, Indiana, United States - atmos_gasesECM2C_05 | ecosystem: Environmental > Terrestrial > Soil > Temperate... | reverse complement strand
GCCCTCGCCGTTGGGCTCACCCGGCCCCAGACCGTGCAGGAAGGAACCTCATGACCGCCCGCACACCGGACTGGGGCGTCGCGGCGCCGGCCCGGCTGCGGCTAGGCGACCTGGGCGGGCTGGCCATCATCGAGCTGCGCACCCGCAAGCTGCGCGCTTTGCTGTCCGCGCTTGGCATCGCGATCGGGGTCGCCGCGATCGTGGCCGTGCTCGGCCTGGCCGCCTCCTCCCAGGCCGGGCTGCTGGCCGAGATCGCCAGACTGGGCACCAACCTGCTCACCGCCACCAATGGGCAGACCATCACCGGCAAGGCCGCCGAGTTGCCCGATGCCTCACCCGGCATGGTCGGCCAGTTGCCTGGCGTCACCGCAGTGCAATACACCGGTACCGTAAGCGCCGATGTCTACCGCAGCCCGTTGATCCCCGCCATCGACACCAACGGGCTGAGCGTCGAGGCCGCCAGCCTCGGCCTGCCCGCCGTCGTCGCCACGTCGGTGGCGCAGGGCAGCTACCTCAATGCCGCCACCGCCCGCGAGCCCGTCGCCGTGCTTGGCTACGAGGCGGCCCAGCTACTGGGCATCGACCGGATCTGGCTCGGGCTGCGGATCCGGGTCGGCGGCCAGTGGTTCTCCGTGGTCGGCATCCTCAACCCCGCCGCCTTGACCCAGCAACTGGACAGCACCGTCCTGGTCGGCTTCCCCGCCGCACGCACATACCTCGGCTTCGACGGGCACCCGTCGGAGCTGTACGTCCGCACAGCCAGCACCCAGGCAACCATCACCAGAGTCGATAACCTGCTCGCCGCCCAGGCCAACCCGGAAGACCCCAGCGGGGTCGACATCTCCCAGCCGTCGGCCGCGCTGACCGCCCAGGCCGACGCGGCAGGCGCATTCGACACTCTGTTCCTCGGTCTGGGCGCGGTCGCCCTGCTCGTCGGCGCTGTCGGCGTCGCCAACATCATGATCATCTCGGTACTGGAACGCCGCCAGGAAATCGGGCTGCGCCGCGCCCTGGGCGCGACCAGGGGCCAGATCCGCATCCAGTTCCTGTCCGAGGCCATCCTGCTCGCACTCGCAGGCGGCGTTACCGGAGTCATCGCCGGTGCGGCCTGCACCGCCGTCTACGCGAACATCAAGGGCTGGTCCACCGTCATCCCGGCCGAGGCCTGGGCTGGGGGACTGGTCGCGGCTATTCTCATCGGCGCCCTCGCCGGGCTGCTGCCCGCCATCCGCGCCGCCCGCATGTCCCCCACCCAAGCCCTCTGGTCCCTGTGACCGCCCGATAGCCGGGATCTGGCCGCCCGTATGTCTCTTCTGTTGCTGGCTGGTCAGTTGACCGTGTCGAGTTCCCTGGCAGGCTCGGCCGCGGGAGCGGCCGTCGCCGCCTTGCGGGACCGCGGCAGCAGCAGCGCGGCGGCTGCGGCGACGGCCACCGCCGCGCAGCCGACCCAGACGGCGGGACCCAGGCCGGAGACGAACGCCGCTCCGTTGGCGTATCCCCCGTGAGCGGAGAACACGGCGCCGAGAACCGCGATCCCGAACACGCCGCCCAGTTCCCGTATCGCGTTGTTGGCCCCGGAGGCGATGCCCTCCTGGTCACGCCGCACTGAGCCGAGCACGACGTTGGCGACCGGCGCGAAGAACAGCGCCATCCCGACACCGCAGACGATGAACGCCGGCACCTGGTCCACGTAGGCCACGTCAGGGCTTTCGATCATCGCCAGCCAGCCCAGGCCGATCGCCTGCAGGGCCAGCCCCGCCGCAAGCAGCGGACGCCCGCCGATGCGGTCGGACAGCGCGCCCGCCACCGGGGCGACAAGCACCGGCATCGCGGTCCAAGGAAGCATCCGCAGGCCAGCCTCCAGCGGGCTGTAATGCTGGACGACCTGAAGGAACTGGGCCAGCAGGAAGATGGAGCCGAACATACCGAAGAACATCAGCAGCGAGGCCGTGTTGGCCATTGTGAAGCCACGGCTGCGGAACAGGTGCAGCGGCAGCATCGGCTCAGGAGCGCGCACCTCCCAGGCGACAAACGCCGCCACCAGCAGCGCGCCAATGACTATGGGCGGAAGCACGGTCGCGCTCGTCCACCCATGGTCATTGCCGCGAGAGACGCCGAGGACGATCCCCAGCAGGCCCAGACTGGCGAGGGTGAGGCCCGGCAGGTCCAGCCGGGTCGCGGGCCCGTGGCTTTCTGCCAGCTTGGCGCGGGCGATCGGCAGCAGTGCGACGCCGATCGGTACGTTCAGCCAGAAGATCCACTGCCAGGACGCCCCCTCGACGACGGCGCCGCCGACCAGCGGTCCGATGGCGACCGCAAGGCCGCCGATCGCTCCCCATGCACCGAGGGCGAGACCCCTGCGCTGCGGCGGCACCGCCGCGGACAGCAGAGTGAGGGTCAGCGGGACCAGGATCGCCGCGCCGACGCCCTGCACCGCTCGTGCCGCTACGAGCCATCCGATGCTGGGCGCGAGAGCCGCAGCCGCCGATCCCGCGGTGAACAGGCCGAGGCCGCCCGCGAAAAGCCGGCGGCGGCCGTACCGCTCGCCCAGCGTGGCGCCCGTGAGCAGCAGCACGGCGAATGTGAGGGTGTACGCGTTCACAGTCCACTGCAGCCCCTCCAGCGAGGCGTGCAGGTGGTCGCGGATCGACGGCAGCGCCGTGGTCACCACGAGGTTGTCGAGTGACGCCATGAACAGGGCGGCCGAGGTTACCGCGAAGGTCCAGACGGGGCTTCGGGTGCTCATCGCCTTCTCTTTCTGTAGTGAGTGGTCAGGCCGCGCGGACGCGGCGGATGTGGCGGGCGTACCGGGGGCGGCCGATGACGTGCCAGATGCCGCGTACCGGGGCGGGGAGGACGGAAAGCAGCGTGGCGCGCTCGGCCGGGGTTGCTTCCTCCAGGACGAGGCCGAAGAGCGTGAGTAGGGTGAGCTTGGGCGTGCTGGCCACCATGTGGTCGCCCAGGGAGGCCCATTCCTTTTCTGTCATGTGCTCGGCCGCGAGCGGAAGAAGAGCGGCCTCTTCGTCATCGAGGTGTTCGAGCAGGACCGCCCGGTGATCGGCCAGGACCGCCACGAGGGCGTCGCGCTCGTCGGCTCCGGCTGTGGCCTCCCACGCCGGGACTGCGGCGTCCAGCCTGGTCAGCGTGGCCGCAACGCGCTCGTGCTGTGCCTCCATGCGCAGGACGATGTCCGCCTCAAGATCGACCCGGGACAGGAGCGGCGGCCACAGCAGCTCGTCCTCGCCCTCGTGGTGGTTCTTCAGTCCCAGCCGGTAGTCGCGGAAGTGGTCGGCGATGACCTTGGCGCGGTCGGTGTCGCCCGGGTCGACTGCCGCGACAAGCTCCGTGAGCAACCGCGACTCGCGGCGGAAGGCGCGGTGGACGATTTCCATGTCCTGGGTGTTGACGCTCATCTTGTTCTGCCCTTCATCTGCTTGATGGGCTCAAGACTGCTCCCGGGGGTTTGGAAGGCACTTGGAGCTGACTTGGAGCGGTTGAAGCGGCCGCGTTACGCTGTGCCACGTCATGGTCTTGATACGGGTGTTGGGCTCGTTCGCGGCCGAGGCCGGCGGCGTGCCCGTTCCCCTCGGCGGACCGCGGCAGCGCGGCGTGCTGGCCTTGCTGGTAGCGGCGCGCGGGCAGGTCGTGTCGGTCGACCGGATGGTCGAGGACCTGTGGAGCGGCGAACCGCCGTCGCGCGCCCTGGCGTCGTTGCAGGCGTATGTGTCCAACCTGCGTCGCCTGCTGGAACCTGGCCGCCCGCCGCGGACCCCGGCGCGCCTGCTGGTGAGCGCGTCGCCCGGCTACGCGCTGCGGCTGCCGCCGGGGGCGGTGGACGCATGGCGGTTCGAGGAGCTGCTCGACGAGGCCCGTGTGCTCGCCGATCCCCGTGATGCCCGCGCCCGGTTGGACGAGGCGCTGGCGCTGTGGCGGGGACCCGCGTTCGCCGAGGTCGCCGACGAGCCGTGGGCCGCCGCCGAGACCGCCCGGCTGAATGAGCTGCGCCTGGTCGCCCGCGAACTGCACATCGCGGCTGGACTGCGGCTCGGCAACCCCGCGACGGTGGTACCAGAGGCGGAGGTCCTCACCCGCGACCACCCCATGCGCGAGGAGGGCTGGCGCCTGCACGCCCTCGCGTTGTGGAGCACCGGCCGCCAGGCCGACGCCCTGGCCGCGCTCCGCCGCGCCCGCGCCACGTTCGCTGACGAGCTTGGCCTTGACCCCGGCCCGGACCTGGTGGCCCTGGAAGAGGCGATCCTCACCCAGCGCACTGACGTGCTCCGCGCGACCGTCCCTGCGCCCCCCGCGGACATGCCCCGGCACCAGGCCACCGCGCTGCCGCCTCCGAACGGCCGGCCCGGCGCGACAACGTTCGTGGGGCGGGAGGGCGAGCTTGCGGCGCTGATGGCGGCCGCAGGGGAGGCCGTCACCGACGGGGCGCGCGTCGCGCTCGTGACGGGAGAGGCGGGACTCGGCAAGTCGACGCTGCTTGAGCACCTCGGCGCGCGACTCGGACAGGACGGGTGGCTCGTCGCCGCTGGGCGCAGTCCAGAAGTGGATAGCGCGCCACCCGCGTGGGCGTGGGTTGAGGCGCTGCGGAAGGTCGCCGCGACCGTTTCTCCTGGCGAGTTCGCGGACGACCTGGCGCCGCTGCTCTCCGACTCCGCGCCGGTGGACGGTGATGCGGCGGCAGGGCGATTCCGGCTGCGGCAGGCCGTATGGAACTGGCTCGCGGCGGCCGCCGCCGACCGGCCGGTCGCCGTCGTCCTTGACGACCTCCACTGGGCGGACGCCGTCACGCTGGAACTGCTCGGCGGCGGCGTCGGTGCACGGGCCCCGATCTTCGTCGTCGCGGCATACCGCGCGGAGGAGAGCGAGCGCCTCACAGAAACGCTCGGGTCCCTTGCCCGCACCGCCCCCCTCCGGCTGGACCTGCCCGGGCTGAAAGGCGACGCTGTCGCGGAGCTCGTACGCGCCGAGTACGAGGCCGACGACGCGACCGTGGCCGGAATCGCCGAGCGGACCGGCGGCAACCCGTTCTATGTGCGGGAGAGCGCGCGGCTGCTGACCAGCGAGGGCGCGCTGGTCGCACTCTCCGAGGTCCCTGAAGGCGTACGTGACGTGCTGCGGCGTCGGCTGGCAAGGCTCCCCGAGAGCGGCGTGTCCGTCCTGCGGCTGGCGGCGGTGGCTGGGAGAGAAAGCTCGGTGGGCGTGCTTGTGCAGGCCGCCGACTCCGACGAGGACGGCGTGCTTGACGCGCTGGACGCCGGCGTCATCGCCGGATTGCTCGACGAGCCACGGCCCGGGCGCGTCCGGTTCGTTCACGCGCTGGTCAGGGACACGCTGGTCGCCGACGTCACCCGGTTGCGAGCCGCCAGGATGCACGCCAGGATCGCGGCCGCCCTGGAGGGCACGGGCGACGTCGCGGCGCTCGCCCATCATTATGCGCGAGCGGGATCACCGAAGGCCGTCGGCTACTGCGTGCGGGCGGCCGAGCTGGCCGAGGCGCGCTACGCACATGACGTGGCGGCTGCGCTCCTCACCGACGCCGTCACCAACTCCACCGAACCCGGCGAGCGCGTTGACCTGCTCGGCAGGCTGCTGCGTGCGCAGATCAGGGCAGGGGCCGTCGCCGCGGCCAGGGACACGCGCGAGCAGGCCGTGGAATATGCCGAGTCGATCGGCCGGGACGACCTGATGATCGGCGCGTTTACCGCCTGGACCGAGCCCACCCCCTGGCAGGCCCGCACGTATGGCACGGTCGACCGTCCCATCGTCGGCCGCCTCAGCCGGCTGCTCAAGCGGACCGACCTCGCCCCCGACGTGCGGTCCCGCCTCCTCACCGCGTACGCGGAAGAGCTGGTGGGTGAAGACGATCCGACGGTCATGGCGGCAGCGCGGGAAGCACTTGACCTGGCCACCGATCCCCGCCTTCGGGCCGCGGCGCTCCAGGTCCTCGCCCGCGAGCCCGGGCGGAAGGAGTACGCCCGCGAGCTGGTGGAGATCGGCGTCGAGCACGACCTGCCCGTCTACCAAGTGACCGGGCTGTTCAACCAGGCCGCGAACGCCGCCGCGGCCAACGACCCGGCGACCATGCGCCGCGTGACTGAGGAAGCGCTCGACCTAGCCCGCGCCTACCGAATGCCTGAGGCGATCGGCGTCGCCGAGATCGCGCTGGCAGCCCTGGAGCTCATCGAGGGCCGGTTCGCCGAGTCCGAGCGGCTCTACGCCGAGGCCACTAAACGCATGGAACGCGCTGGATCGGTGCACGCGGGTTTCATCCGCCTCGCGCTGGCGGTGATCTGGCTGAACGACGGCACGCTCGGCGACCACCTAGACGATGTGCGCGCTCTCCACGAGGCGTTCGGCCCGATGGCCGCCGACCTGCTCGTGCTCGCCCTGCACGCCGTCGGCCGCGGCGACGAGGCACGTCGGGCCCGCACGTCACCGAGCCCGATCCGGCCCGACTTCTTCTTCACCTTCCTAACGAGCCTGCGCGCGATGGCGATCGTCGCGCTGAACGACCGTGCTGCTGCCGAGGAGATCTACGCGGACCTGCTCCCCTACCGCGACGGTCCCCCGGCCGGCGCGGAGAGCATATCGCTGGCCTTGCGACCGGTCGCTCACACGCTCGGCGAACTAGCCCTCCTCCTTGGCCGCGACGAGGAGGCCGCCGCCCACTTCGCCCAGGCTGCCGCCATCGCCGACCAGTGGAACGCCCCGCACTGGTCCGCCGACGCCCGACGGCGAGCTGGCTTCAGCGACCACGCGTAGCATCGGGTCGGACACGCCCCGTAGGCTGGCGGTCACTGGGGGACTTTGGGGAGCTGTGGTGAGGATGCCTGCTTCGATCGAGGTACTGATCATCGGCGCGGGGCCGTCTGGGCTGTTCGCGGCCATAGAGCTTGCGCGCAGGGGGGTGCAGGCACGCGTCGTCGAGCGCGAGCGCGGCCCGCACACCCAGGCCCGCGCTACCGCGATACAGCCAGGAACGCTGGAGATCTTCGCCAAGGCGGGTGTGCTGGACCGTGTACTCGCGGAATCGGTGCACTTGCGGTTCGCCCGGCTCTTTGACGAGCACCTCAGGCAGGTGGGCGAGACGGCTTTCTCCGGCGTCGGCTGCGAGTGGGAATTCCAGTGCAGCCTGCCGCAGTGGCGGACCGAGCGGATCCTCGCGGACCGGGTCGTGGAACTCGGAGGCACCGTTGAGCGCGGTGTCGAGGCGGTGTCTATCAGGCAGCGGGATGATGGCGTGCTCGTCGGGCTAAAGCGGGCGGACGGGACTGCTGACACCGTCGAGGCAAGCTGGGTCATCGGCGCCGGCGGCGCGCACAGCGTGACGCGGGAATCGATGGCCGAGACCCTGGCTGGTACGACCTACCCGGGTACGTCGGTGGTTGCCAGCGGCATCATGGCATGCGGCTTGCCGCGAGACGGTTCGGCATTGATCGCCAGCCCGGAGGGCTGGGTCCTGCTCGTGCCCCTTCCCGGCGGAAACTGGCTCACCTTCGTGGGAGACGTCGACGAGAGCGAGGCCCAGGGGCTGACGAGTGACCCGACGACTGGCGCGGTAACGGCGATGATCGAGCGACGGGTCGCACAGGGGATTCGCGTGGAGGACGTCGCCTGGGCGGCACCGTTCCGGATGCACCGTCGGCTGGTCCCCCAGCTCGCCGATGGACGGTGTTTCTTGCTTGGCGATGCCGGGCACCTGTCCAGCCCATTCGGCGGTGAGGGCCTGAACTCGGGTATTCATGACGGCAACAACCTGGGCTGGAAGCTGGCGCTAGAGCTTCGCGGCCGCGCCCGCCCCCGCTTGTTGGAAAGCTTCGCGGCCGAGCGCCTCGCCGCCGACCGGCACGTGCTTATGGTGTCCGACTGTCTGCATCAGCTGGCCTACCGTGCTGTCGAGTCGGCGCGGACCGGCATCGTTCCTGCTCCGCCGACGCCAGCAGAGGCGGCGGCCATGGTGATGTCGCGCTCGATGCTGGACGTTTCCTACGCGGACAGCTCTCTCGTCGGTGAGTACCCCGCGGGCACGTGGACGCCGATGACTCCGGCTCCTGGTGACCGCTACCCGGACCGAGCCGCGCTGGCAGGCACAGGCCATCATCTTCTTGTCTTCGGCGCCGCCGAGGATGCGGGCATCACGCGCCTGCGGCGCCGGTGGCGGGGGCTGGTGGAGGTAAGCCATGCCACTGGTGATCCCAGGCGCGCCGGGCTGGCCACCGAGGGCGCCGTCTTGGTGCGTCCTGACGGGCACATCGGCTTCCGAACCCTGGCCAACTCAGCGGGCCTTGGCGCACTCGACTCCCACCTCGACTCCTACCTCATCCCGGCTAACGCTTGAGATTCGGAGGACCGCGATGGGTGCCATCGCGGTCCTCCGCGCCCTGGTCACGGGTGGTAATGGCGGACCCTCCAGGTGGCGGCGCCGGCCAGGGCCAGGGAGATGGCCAGCAGGATGCCGGTTTCCTCGGCCTGGAGCTGCCAGAACCGGCTGGCGGGCTGGTAGCTGATCTCGCGGCGCAGGTGCTGGCCTGCGAACCACGCGGTGCACTCCGGCTGAGCGGGGTTCGCGCAGGCCGACGCGAACGCGCTGTCGGATGACTGCGGCACCGTGAACACCTGCCCCGACGGGGTGATCGTCTGGTTGGAGAGGATCCACGCGCCCGGCAGGCTGTTGTCAGCGACGATGACCTCGCCGGAGGGCAGTACCTGGTCTCGGGTCAGGTCCGGTATCACCGCGGCGACCTGGGTGACCGGCGTGGCCAGGTGGGGAAGCACGAACGCGGGCAGCGCGTACACCAGCCCGGCGAACAGCACGAGTGTGATTGCCATGGCCGGGATGATCTTGCGGGCCAGCACTCCGGCAAGCACGCCGATGGTGAACGTCAAGGCGGCGAACCCGATGGGGACCAGTCCGCGGGCCGCGAAAACCTGCGGTGAGAACCGGCCGAGCTGGGTGTGGCCGACCGGAAACCCGCCTGCCGCGTCAACCGGCGCCGCCCACCACGAGATCAGCACGCTGGCCAGCCCGGCGATCGCCATGGCCGTCAGGCCGATGAGCGCCAGCTTGACGAGCGTCCACCTGGTCCTGGTCACCGACTGGTTCCACGCCAGCCGGAACGTGCCCGCCTCCAGTTCCCTCGCGATCAGCGGCGCGCCCCAGAACGCCCCGATTACCGCGGGGAACAGATAGAGGGCGGCACCGCCGACGAAGTAGCCAAGTGGATACTTGCTGGCCTGGAGCGCCGTCAGGAACGCAGTGGTCCGCTGCCCGCAATCCCCTGGCACCGCGCACCGGTTCAGCCCGTTCGCCGAATACAAGTGGGCCAGGCCAGGCTCGGTCCAGACCAGAGCGACCGCAAGCGCTGCGAGCGGGATTAGCAGGGCCAGCGCCTGCACCCGGAACTGGCGCCATGTCAGCCAGATCATCGGGCCACCTCCGTCTCGCCGTTGCCGCGAGCGCGGGACAGGTAGCCGAGCACCATCTCTTGCACGCTGGCAGGCTGCTGCGCGGCGAGCAGGTCGGGGACCCGCCCGGCGACCTGGACCCGCCCGTTGGCCAGCACGATCAGGTAGTCACAGGCACGCTCCAGGTCCTCGATCAGGTGCGAGGAAAGCAGCACCGACAGGCTCCGCTCGGCGGCGGCCTTGGTCAAGTCGGTCATGAACTCGCGCCGCGCCAGCGGATCAAGCGCGGCGGCCGGCTCATCGAGGATCAGTAGCGACGGCTGCTTGGCCAGCGCCATCGTCAGGGCCAGCTGCGCGCGCTGCCCGCCGGACAGCTTGCCCGCCTTCTGCTTCTGGTCAAGGCCCAGGTGCGCGACCCGTTCCCTGGCCAGGGCCATGTCCCAGCGCGGGTTCAGGTGCGCGCCTAGCTTGAAATGATCGGAGATGGACATGCCCGCGTACACCGGGGCGTCTTGTGCCACGAACCCCACCTTCGCTAGCTGCCCCGCTCCTGCGGCCGGGGCACCGCCGGCGACTTGAATCCGGCCCGCCGTCGGCGGCAGCATCCCGGTGATCATGCTCAGCAGCGTGGTCTTGCCCGCTCCGTTCGGCCCGACCAGGCCCGCCATGGTCCCGGTCGGCACGTGCAGCGAGCAATCTGCCAGCGCCCACTTATCCCCGTACCGCTTTCCCAGACCCTCGGTCTGGATCACCGCGTCCATCTCATGTTCTCCCCTCAGCGACGTTGTGTCTGGCTTGCACCGCCAAGACTCGCGCCGCCGGCCGGGCAAAACGTCGGGCCGACGTCCAGATCCCGGTGTGTACCGTGGTACACACCGCCGGCCACGGAGTGGCCTCCGGTCCGATGCGGCCGCAAGGCCAGCGCAGCTAACGTGAACTCATGCAAAAGCGCCGATTCCGGCTGCATCCTTGGCGTGAGGTCGCCGTCGACTGCGCGGCGACCGTGCTGCTGGCACTGCTTTACGCGCTGACATGGCGTTGGAGTACCGCAGGCGAAACCGTTCCGTGGGCCGCCAGGCTGCTCGCCGCCATGGCAGTGCTGTCTGCCGCTGGCCGGCGGCGCTGGCCGGCGGTCGCCCTCGCCGTCTCCACGATCGCCAGCGCGATCCTGATCGCGATCACTGTGAACCCACTGCCTGCCTTGGCTCCGGCCTTCTGTATGTACCTGATCCCGCTGCGGTGCCGGCACCGGGAAGCGCTGTGGCTGCTGGCCGGCGCGCTGCTTGTCACCGCGGCCGGTTGTGCCGCTTTCGGCGGGATGAACCACGGCGCGTCTGGCCGGGGCGGAGCCGACCAAGCGGAAGCGGTGATGCTGGAGAGCAGCCTGGCGATTATCGGCGCCTGGCTGGTCGGCTACTCGGTCGGGCAGCGGCGCGCCGCCGCGGCCAGCCGCCGCGAGCAGGCCGAGCAGCTGGCACGCGAGCAACTCGCCGAGGCCCGGCGGGCTAGCAGCGAGGAGCGGATGCGTATCGCAAGGGAACTGCATGACGTGGTCGCGCACTCGCTGACGCTGATCGCCGTCCAGGCGGGGGTCGCGAACCACGTGGCCACCAGGCAGCCAGAGCAGGCGGCACAGGCGCTGTCATCCATCGAGAAACTCAGCCGGGGCGCGCTCACGGAGATGCGGGCTCTGCTCGGCGTGCTCAGGGCCGAGCAGAGCGAACCCGCCGCGCAGCGGCAGAACGCCGTCCTGGAGCCCGCGCCGGGGCTCGCGGATCTTGAGCAACTGGCGGAACGGAGCGCTGCGGCCGGCGTCCGCGTCAACTTGGATGTCCGAGGCCCGCTGCCGGACCTGCCCGTCGGCCTTGACCTTGCCGTATACCGGGTGATCCAGGAGGCTCTCACCAACGTGGTCAAGCACGCCGGCGCCGACCGGTGCCAGGTGATGATCACCAGCGGACAGGCCAAGCTCACCGTCGAGGTGACCGACAACGGCCGCGGGCTCGGTGGCCAGCCGGGCGACAAGACCAAGGGGCATGGACTTATCGGGATGCGCGAGCGGGTCGGCATGTACGGTGGCCAGTTCTCCGCCGCGCCGCTGCCCGACCGCGGCTTCCGGGTTTCCGCCACCTTCCCGCTGGCCGAGGCGAAGGTCAGCGCGTGACGCCGATTCGCGTTCTGGTCGTCGACGACCAGGCCCTGCTGCGCGCCAGCTTCCGTATCCTGCTGGACAGCGAGCCGGACCTGGTCACGGTCGGTGAGGCGGGCACGGGCAGCCAGGCCGTCACGCTCGCGCGGCAGGAGAGGCCCGACGTCATCTTGATGGACATCAGGATGCCGATGCTGGACGGCATCGAGGCGACCCGCCAGATCACCAGTGATCCCGCGACGACCACCGCTAAGGTGCTGATCCTGACGACGTTCGACCTGGATGAGTACGTCTTCGGCGCGCTCCGGGCTGGGGCCAGCGGCTTCGTGCTCAAGGACACTCCGCCCGATGAACTGCTCGCCGCGATCCGGGTGATCGCGGCGGGCGACGCGCTGCTGTCTCCTGGCATCACCCGGCGGCTCATCAGCGAATTCACTAGCAGGCCCGAGCCGAGCAGCACTCCGCCGGCCGCGCTGGCGGAGATCACCGACCGGGAGCGCGAGGTGCTCACGCTGATCGGGCTCGGCCTGTCGAACGACGAGATCGCCGTCAAGCTGTTCGTCAGCATGTCCACGGTCAAGGCGCACATCGGCCGGCTGCTGGCCAAGCTTGGCGCCCGCGACCGCGCTCAGCTCGTCATCGCCGCATACAGCGCCCGGCTCGTCGGTGACCGGTGATGCAGAGGAGACGGCCCCGGTGCCACCTGGCACCGGGGCCGCCTTTGCCCAGGGAATCCTAAGTCACAGGCTCCGCGTGGGCGCCGGCGCGACCCATACCTTGCTGGTCTCTGCCCCCGAGTTGGCCTGGGCCAGGGCGGCGGCCTCCGCCTTCGGCAGGCTTGTGACCGCGCCGGCGCTCACGTACACGGTCGTGCCGCCGCCGGACTGGCAGAAGCTGGCCTTGCTGCCGTTGCAAATCGGAACGCCAGGGATGGCGCCTGACGTCATCGCCAGGACCTGCCCGTCGCTGGTGTCAATGGCCATTGTCCACATGCCGATGTGCAGGACCGTCCCGGTCCGGCCGAGCGAGTCGGTGTACTGGCCCTCGACCGTGACGCCGGGGATCTTCGCGGCGTCCTCGAGGAGCGCTTGACGGAACGCGGGGGATAGCGGCTCGCTGGTGATGAGGTTCCAGATGCTCTGGAACATGGTGGACGCGTTCGAGTGCGGGTTGGCGGGGTCGGAGGCGAGGGAGCCGCCGTCGAAGCCTTCCAGGATCGGCCACAGTTTGTCCGGGTCGGTCGGCAGTTCGTCCACTTGCGCCTCCGTCAGGGGCTGGTTCCCGAGCCCGTAGAAGTCGGCGAAGCCGGTGACGATCGGGAACGGAGCCCCGTCGCCGGCTCCGCACCCCGGGTCGTTGGCGGACTTCGGGCCGGTGCCCAGGCCGACCCCGTTACCGTTGCGGGTGGTCCACGTGTTGTTCGTGTAGGTCTCGCCGCCGCACGTGCTCACCGACACCATGCGGTAGTAGGGCGCGCTCCCCCAGACGACGTTCGGCTCCGACCCGGCCCCCGCATTCGAGCCGATCGCGGTCGCGGCCGCGTCGAGGACGACCGCCGCCGGGGTGTCTGATGTCTTGGTGTCGAACGAGTAGCTCACCGAGCCTACGGTGACCGGGGTCCCCGGGGTGACGCTGGCCTTCGGCGTCGGCTTCGGCTCTGCCTTCACGGTGGCCTTCGGTACCGCGGCCGCCTGTGGAGCCGTCTTCGACGGGGTCGAGGACGACGGAAGGACGACCACGCCCGCCGCCACCGCAGCGGCGACCACCATCGTCGTCCCGACGACGATGGTGGTGCGCCCCCGCCGCCGCTTGCGATCCTGCCGTCGTACCGAGCGCAGCAGATCTTCGTTGAACGCGGTGCGGTCGGCCACGCCTTCACCGACCGGTGCGGTGGCGAACGCAGTGAGCAGGAGCTGATGCCCCTCTGTATCTTCATTCGGATTAAAATCCGAAAAACTCATGTCTTCCTCCGGAAGAATAGGTCCGTTCACCTCTCCACACCCGCCGGGTCGCCCGCACCGTTGACAGGGAACGGTGCTAGATCTCCAAGCGATTTGCGCAGTGCGCGCAGCCCGCGGTGCGCATGCGTCTTCACCGTTCCGGCGGAGACGCCGAGCAGCGACGCCACCTGGGCCTCGGGCAGGTCCTCCACGTAGCGGAGCACGAGGACCGCCCGCTGCTGCCTGGGGAGCACGGCGAGCGCCGACCGGACTGCCGCGCCGACCGCGTGCCGATCCGTAAAGTCGCCGAAGTCCGCCACATCCGGGATGGAGTCCACCGGCGACTCGCGCCGCCAGCGCACCTGCCACCACGACCGGCGCGTGTTGACGAGGACCCTGCGCAGGTACGCGTCCGGGGCGGCGGACGAGACGTCGAGCCGCTGCCACGCCCGGTACAGCCGTACCAGGCTGGTCTGCAGCAGGTCCTCGCCCTCAGGAAGCGACCCCGTCAGCAGTACGGAAACCCGCAGGAAGTACTCACCGCGGGCGCGCACGAATGTGTCGAACGCTTCCTCATCTTCTGTTCTCATCACAACCTTCCGCTGGTGCCAGTCTCCCTAACTGACACCAGTCGGCCGGCCACTAAGGTTGACAACGCTGGGGCCTGCTGAACGTCGTGTCGTCTTCACCCCAAGTCCCATCGGCGTCACAGAG